>ERZ773207.694-NODE-694-length-12450-cov-18.677128_pt1 | contig 12450 bp, 11 predicted proteins | sample MGYA00580997_ERZ773207 | MGnify/ENA primary metagenome ERZ773207 (study PRJEB29015, sample SAMEA2738170) | human oral metagenome | biome: human oral; feature: human-associated habitat; material: saliva | place: China | collected 2239 ... | reverse complement strand
TTAAAGCGTGAAGCGGGTTAGTAGACTCTCAAAACTGGAGCTTAGAGGCTGCCACCGCGCTTGACCACAATTGCGTTTGCCACGTCCATATCCAGGGAGAGGGTGTCCTCTTCGCCGTCGGCGTGAACAATCACGTCATCGTTCTGGCCAGCAACCACGGACACCGAAGCGCCGTAGACAATACCAGCGTCAGCCAGCAGCTTCAGTAGCTCAACATCAGTCTGAATGGACTCGGGGAAGCGAGAAATAGTGAAACGATCCTCGGGGCCGGAGTCGCGCGCAGCCAGGGACATGGGCACGGTGCGCTCGTCGTTCGTCTCGCTCACGTGGCCCAGATCCTCCAGGCCGGGGATAGCGTTACCGTACGGGGAGAACTTGGGGTCCTTGAGCATCTCCAGGATGCGCTTCTCCACCTTGTCGCTCATGACGTGCTCCCAGCGGCATGCCTCTTCGTGCACGTACTCAAGCTCCAAGCCAATAATGTCGGAGAGCAGGCGCTCAGCCAGGCGGTGCTTACGCATGACCTCGACCGCCTTGTGGCGGCCTTCCTCAGTCAGCTCGAGGTGGCGGTCCGGCTCAACGGTGAGCAGACCGTGCTTCTCCATGCGTGCCACGGTCTGGGAAACGGTCGGGCCGGAGTGCTCGAGTCGTTCAGCGATGCGCGCACGCATGGGGACGATGCCCTCTTCCTCCAGTTCGAGGATGGTGCGCAAATACATCTCTGTGGTATCGATGAGGTCTGTCATATATCTCTCCCAGCTATCACCGCAACAGTGCTTAGATAGCACTGCCTAAGTCGTTACTTAATTCAATAATCTATTATGTACTTTTTCAGCGGCTTTTGCCACGGCTTAAGTCATTGAGTCGCCCAACAATAACCGTTGGACGACTCAATACAACACTTTATATATGCATTTTGCTAGCCCACCCCTTATTAAGAGGAGTGAATAGTAGGCTCTACTCTGCGGACTCAGCCTCTGCAATTTCTTCCACGGCAGATTTGTTCTCTGCAGTTTTGTTCTCTGCGGGCTCACCGGACTCAGCAGATTCCTCTGCCTCAGTGGCTTCAGCAGACTCTGCATTCTCCTGCGCGGTATTCTCCTGCTCTGCGTTCTCCTGCGCAGCGTTCTCCTGCAGGTCCTCTGGGCGAACGCGGTCAGCCCACGGCACCCAATCCGGTGCGATCAGCGCGTCGTCACCGGGCAACAGGCCAACCTCGCAAATGGTTGCCACGCGGGAGCGAGGCGCACGCGAGAGGGTCGCAAACCAGAACCAGCCGCGGTAACCGGGCAGGGTGCACTCAAAGAGGTGAGTGCTCAGGCGCTCTTCCTCAGCGCGTACATGGTGCACCAGGCCGATAGCATGTGCCGGGGCGATCTCCTGAACGCCCTGCAGCGCCACATCCTTAGCGGCGGCAAGAATCTCATCCACCTTGGAGGTGCGGCGCAGCTTGTGCGGAACGCCCAGGGAGGGGGTACCCACCTCTTCATCCAGCGGGGTGAAGGGGTCGGGGGTGGAGTCTTCGTTCTGTTCAGCTTCTTCGGTTGCGGATTCCGCGGAGGTAGATTCCTCAGCAGGGGTAGATTCCTCAGCAGGGGTAGATTCCTCAGCGGGCGCATCAGCCGCTACAGTCTCTTCAGCGTTCACGGAGGGCTGAGTCTCAGCAGGTACAGCGCTACCCTCATCGGTGCTCTCAGGCGCGGCAGAAGGCACAACGGACTCTGCGGGCGCGTCAGCAGCGGGCGTAGTTTCGGGGAGCAGTTCAATAACCTGTTCAGACATACCCCTATTAAAGCATCTCGCGTGCGCAAACAGTGCGGCCGCTCCCCCAAGCTTCACATACGCTGTGAATTTGAGTCTCAAACCGCTAAATCTGGGGCTTCGCTCATTAACAGCTGTGTGTGAGCTGATACCGTTAAATTCATGAGTAATGAACCCGTACAGGACACGCGCAGCACCGCAGACCGGGTACCCGCGCCCCTTCCCTACGCCGGAGCCATCCGCTGGCTCGGTGCAGGCGGCGCGATTCTCGCCCTGCTCTGTCTGCTCACCGGAGTTGCCATGCTCGTGATGAAGTGGGTTGGGGCAACGCCGCCCGCCCTCATGAGCCAGATTCCGCTGGTCCTCCTCCCCGTCGCCTTTATTGCACTCATGGCCGCACTCATCCTGTCGGTCATGCGCCGCAACAAGGCCTAAAGATTTGAGCCGCAAGCTCACACACATCATTCACTTATCAAGTACAGCCTGCCATTCAGAGAGAAAGATAGAGTATGTCTGCTGAAGCAAAACTCCTAGTCGTCGATGACGAGTTCAACATTCTTGAACTGCTCGCCACCTCCCTGCGTTTTGCCGGTTTTGAAGTAGTGACCGCCGGCAACGGCCGCGAAGCCCTCGAAAAGGCACACGCCGAAAACCCCGACCTCATTGTCCTGGACGTCATGATGCCCGGCATGGACGGCTTCGAGGTGACCCGCCGCCTACGCGAAAACGGCACCACCACCCCCGTGCTCTTCCTGACCGCAAAGGACGCCACCGAGGACAAGGTGACCGGCCTGGACGCCGGTGGCGACGACTACGTCACCAAGCCCTTCTCCCTCGACGAGGTGATCGCCCGCATCCGCGCCATTCTGCGCCGTAGCCGCAGCATCCAGGACGAGGACGACGCCGTACTGCGCGTTGACGCCCTCACCCTGAACGTGGACACCCACGAAGTATTCCTCGGTGACGAAGAGATTGACCTCTCCCCCACCGAGTTCAACCTGCTGCACTACCTGATGCTCAACGCCAACCGCGTGCTGTCCAAGGCGCAGATTCTCGACCACGTGTGGGAGTACGACTTCAACGGCGACTCCTCCATCGTTGAGTCCTACATTTCGTACCTGCGCCGCAAGATCGACAACAACCGTGAAAACCACGAGCCGCTCATCCACACCAAGCGCGGTGTGGGCTACATGATTCGCGGTTCTCGAGGCTAACGTGGCGCTCAAACCCCTCGACCGGATCCCCCAGTCTCTCTCCCTTCGCACCCAGCTGGTGCTCATCACTTCCATGCTCATCGCCCTCTCCATTGCGGTGACGAGCCTGGTGGCGATTTCCGCTCTGCGCGCCCAGATGGTGCACCAGCTGGACGAAGAGATGAAGAACAGCGCCCCCTCACTCGTGCAGCTGGCGACCGTGCGCCCCTCCGGCAATCAGGAACAGTCCCTGAGCACCTACCGCCTGTACCTGCTCGACAAGGACGGCAACGTGCTGTACTCGCTCAAGTCCGAGGACAGCGGTCAGTTCAGCGAGCCGGCGTTGCAAGGCTGGACCGAGGAGAAGGTTCGCAAGCAAAACGAGGAGGCGGTCACCGTCAACGCGGTGGGCAGCTCCTCCGATTGGCGCGTGCTCGCCGTGCCCATTGAGTCAAACGACTCTTCCGGACTGCCGGAGGCGGCATCCCTAATCATTGCCATGCCGCTGAAACAAACGAACCAGGTGGTCGCCCTCGTGGGCGTGCTGACCTTCGCGTTTGGTCTGGCGACTCTCGCCTCCGCAATTGCGATGACCTGGGTGATTGTGACCCGCACCTTCGAGCCGCTGGCCCGCGTGGAGCAGACCGCCGCCAAGATCGCTGCCGGTGACCTCTCTCAGCGTATTGAGGACTACAACCCCAGCAACGAGATTGGTAACCTCGCGGTTTCGCTGAACACGATGCTCACCCAGATTGAAATGCTCTTCAAAGCCCGCGAGAAGAGTGAGGCGAAAATGCGCCGCTTCGTGGGTGACGCTTCGCATGAGCTGCGCACCCCGCTGGTCAGTATTCGAGGCTACTCGGAGCTGTACCGTCAGGGTGCTCTGCCGACCGATGAGGCTGTCGCTACCGCAATGAGCCGCATCGAATCGGAATCCAAGCGTATGGGCCAGCTCGTGGAAGACCTGCTGACCCTGGCGCGTATTGATGAGCGCCGCGAATCCAAGCTGGCACCCTTCGACCTGTTCAACCTGGCGGTGGACGCTAGTAATGATGCCTACGCTACGGCACCCGATCGTGCAGTGTCCCTGGTGGGTCTGAACGAAGAGGTGGCACCGACCTCCGCAACCGTGCTCGGTGACGAATCACGCATGCGTCAGGTCGTGGCGAACCTGCTGACCAACGCCATGCGTTACACCCCCGACGGCTCTCCCCTGGAGATTGCGGTGGGCGTACGCGAAGAGGTTCCCGGCTTCCCGCTCTCCGTGCTGGAGGTGCGCGACCACGGCCCCGGTATTCACGGCGAGGACCGCGAGCGCGTGTTCGAGCGTTTCTACCGCACCGACGCTTCACGTTCGCGTGAGACCGGTGGTACGGGTCTGGGCCTGTCCATTGTGGCTGCGATTATTGAGCAGCATGAGGGCAGGATTCATATTGAAGAGACCGATGGTGGCGGTGCTACCTTCGTGATTTCTTTGCCGTTCTATCCGCCGCCCGTCTCAGACGATCAGCTAATGAAGTAACACTGAGGCATAAACCCCCGGATTGTAGAACTTGAGTGTTCTACGGTTCGGGGGTTTTGCTGTGCCCTGCAGGTGGAGTTAGAAGGCGGGACGATAACTCGCCGCGGCGCGTCATGGCGGCGTCATTTTCGGGAGGGTTTTCGATTTTTTCGAGATGCCGGAGTGAATCTGGCGGGTTTATCCACAGATTTAATGAATCATGGTTTTTTAGCTCGTTTGATGCATTTTGAAAGATATAGTGATAACAAGCTTCCGGTCAGGAACTCAACCCTTCCAGAGATCCAAACCCCAAGCGCCACCACGGGGCAACCGCCCTACTCATCCCATATATCTCAAAGGAGAAAAACCATGGCACAGTTCAATGTCGATTCCGAAGTCATCGCAGCCAAGAGCGCACAGGCACGATCCTACGTCGCATCCATCACCGCAGACGTCAACGGTATGACCGCATCCCTGCACGATCTGCAGAGCTCCTGGACCGGCTCCGCATCCGCTAACTTCCAGGGTGTGCTGGACCAGTGGCACGCAACCCAGCGCCAGGTCGAAGCATCCATCACCCAGATCAACGAGGCACTCACCCGCGCAGGCGTGAACTACGCAGACACCGAGCAGGCTAACGCCTCCATGTTCGTCGGCTAAGGGATCAGGGCAATAAGCCCAGAAGCCCACCTGCAGGCAGGCGGCAGACCGGGCAGCTAAAAGGTCCCGGCCGCACGGCACACCGCCTGCCAGATTCGCCAGAAGGCGACGAACATCTATTGAGAAACCCCCGCCGCATCCTCAATTGCGAGGATGCGGCGGGGTTTTATTGCACGGAAATTTTGAGAGCTCAGAAGCCCGTGAACCAGGCGATTGAACCTTATGCGGCGGGGGTCTCCTGGCGGAAACGCAGACGCCACAGGCCGCGCTCAGCGTCGTAATGCCAGATGCTCGAACGGCTCACGCGACCGCGCGCGGTGGCAACCGCCGCCATAACCAGCACGCTGGAAGAATCCAGCACCTGCACACCCTGCTTGAGCGGGGCACCCTGCTGAGTGAAGGCGCGTTCGCGGTACTGCAACACCGAGGAGCGGGACACCGACTTGCCGGTGGCGGTCACCCACACCAGACGCTCGTGCAGCATGGATTCCAGCTGTGCCGCCTCCATGACGGAGCCGCGGCTCTCCAACAGCTGTTCTGCTGCGGCGGCATCCTCGGGGCTCAGAGTATCGAGGTTCGGGGCAGGCGCGGCGGGAGCAGCGGGCACAGGCTCAGCGGGCTGAGCCGGAGCATCCTGAACGGGCTCTATCGCCTGCTCTTCCGTCTCACCCAGAAGTTCCGCCGGGTCAACATCGTTCGGGTCCAGACCAGCGAACTCTTCCAGACCGGTCAGGTCATCCTCTTCTTCCTCCTGCGCGGCGCTGGATGCCTGCTGAGCGATCTCCTCCTGATGGCGAGCCAGTGCCTTTGCGTCACGCTCAGCGGCACGCTCTGCCGCGAGCGCCAGCTGTTCCTTGCGGGTGCGGACCGCCTCCGGGTCGGGGGCGTTCACCGCGGAGGCGGGGCGCAGCAGACCGGACAGGCGCAGACTCTCCACGCCGCGCTGGGCGTTCTCAATCTCGGCTGCGGTAAATTCCTGCACGGGCAGGTGGGCATCCGCGGAAGGCTCAGAGGATGCCAGTTCAGAGGGCACCGGCTCAGAGAGGGCAGCCTCAGAGAGAGCGGGCTCAGCCACCGGAGCATTCACATTCGGAGCCTCCACAGCCGCAGTAGCGGGTTCAGCAGAGTCACCGAAGCCGGGGCCGTGCACGGGTTCGCGGCCCTCCTGGTAGGCGCGCGCGGCACCATTCGCCAGGGAGTCCGCCTTCTCGTTGAGCTCGTGACCGGCGTGGCCCTTCACCCAAATGAACTCGTAGTCGCGGCCGGTCAGCGCCCGATCCAGCGCCTCCAGAAGGTCGCGGTTGAGCACGGGCTTGCCGTCAGACTTCTTCCAGCCCTTCTTCTTCCAGCCGGGCATCCACTTGGTCAGCGAGTTAATGACGTACTGGCTATCGCAGTACACGCGTAGCTTCGCCTCCGGGCGGGATGCGGTCGCCTCGAACAGGTCCAGGACGGCCTTGAGCTCACCCATATTGTTGGTGCCGTGCGCCCAGCCACCGCTCGCCCAGTGGTCGTCGTCGATATACCATGCCCAGCCCGCCGGTCCGGGGTTGCCCAGCGCCGAGCCGTCTGCGGCGGCGATGATCTCTTGCGTGCTGTTCACGGTACCTTCTTTCTGCGCCGCCCCTCTGTTGTGCGGGCGGCTGTCCGTAATGATGTCTGTGATGACTTTACCGCACCGGCGGCGAGGGTGCGTAGCGCGCGGTCAGTGCTGTGGATAACCTCAAGGAGCCTCGCACGCGCGAATTACCGTAATGCCGGGCGGGTACACTAAACCTATGAGCTATTCTGCCCCCGAAACACCCAGCGCACAGCGCCCGGAGCGCCCTACCGCCCGTCCGAGCGAGCGCGTGCAGATTTTCGCTCTTCCCACCCGCACGATGTACGGTTCTCTGCGTTTTAGCTGGTTGAGCTACCTGGGTCTTGCTGAGCAGCAGCATGCGGCGCAGTTGCCGACCTCCACGGCGGCGGTCAGCTACTTGAGCACTCAAGCGCTGATGCGCGCCATGGCGGCGGCACGTTTGGATGTGCCCTCGAGTGCCGCTTCTGAGATTGAGGTGGATCGTTCCTGCACCCTGTGCACCAGCGGTAAGAAGCACGGTAAGCCGCGTATTGCGGGTGTGAATTTCAATATGTCGCAGGTGAATCCGCTGGTGGTGGGTGCGTTTAGCCGTAACGCCTCGGCGGTGCTCGGCGTGGATGTTGAGACCCTGGATGCGCGCCTGTTTTCCGGTTTTGCGCGTCTGGCGCTCTCCAATGAAGAACGTGCATTCTATGAGCGGGTGGCGCAGGAACGCCCCGCACCCGTACTGCATCTGCTCTCGGTGGCGCTGTGGACCGCTAAGGAGGCGGTGCTCAAGGCGACCGGCCACGGCCTGAGCGTGGTGCCCTCCCTGGTTCGAGTGCAGATCACCGATGAGCTGCTGGATGCGCTCGAACTTGCCATGAACGAGGAGGTTCCGGGGGACCTTCTGGGTAGCGACGCTCCCGAGCCGACCGCCCTGCGCGTACTGACTCAGGACAGTTTGACCGCCCATGCGACCTTTAGCGCGCCCCATGTCGGCAATCAGAGTGGCGATCAGGGCGGCGAGGCTGCCGAGCGAAGCTTTAGCCTGCAGTGGGTACCCGTAGCGCTGCCCGACGCGGAGAACCCCGAGCACGCGCAGAAGATGCTCATCGCCCTGGCTGTGGAGAACCCGGCCGGGGGTGAGCCTGAGGGTGAGTACGGGGGTGAGCCCGCACAGGTTGAGGCTCAGCTTCTGCCGGTGGCTACCCCCCTGGAGCTCAAGCGCCTGCTCACCGATTAGCCGCGCTCATTCCCCTAACAACTCATACAACGACTGAACGCGCCCGCCATGCCAGCGAGCGCGTTCAGTCGTTTTATTCAGCCGTTTTATTCAGTCGTTGTATTCCGCCTCGTCAAGGCGTTCGAGACAGCGCCTATGGGGTATCTTCACCCAGGGTGTCCACGCCCAGGGCGCGGCCAAAGCTACCGAGCTTCGTACCGGTCTCCGTATGCTCCAGCTCAGGGTCGGACTCCGCCACAATACCCGCGCCGGCGTACAGCACCGCCTCATCCGGGCTGACCTGGGCGCAACGCAGCACGAGCGCCCACTCGCCGTTACCCTCGGCGTCCATGTAGCCGACCAGGCCGCCAAAGTAGCGGCGCTCAAAGGACTCCAACTCACGAATCAGTTGCAGAGCCTTCTCGGTGGGTGCACCACAAATCGCGGGGGTCGGGTGAATCGTGCGGGCACCGTCCAGGCAGGTCAAGCCCTCCTTCAGCACGCCGTCGATGGGGGTCGCCAGGTGCCAAAGCTGCGGGGTCTTCAGCAGCGAGGGCACCTGCGGCACGTTCAGCTCCTCGGCGATGGGTGCCAGGCGCTCAGCAATATCGTTGATGACGTAGGCGTGCTCGTGGCGGTCCTTCGGCGAGGCGAACAGGCGATCACGAATCGCCTTATCCTCGGCGCTACCGGGCTCAGCAATGCGCGGGGCGCTACCGGCAAGCGGATGGGTCTTGAAGGCGCGGCCCTCGGTGCGGAACACCAGCTCCGGGGAGGCACCCATCAGGTAGCTTCCGTTCATGCCGCGCTCGCCATCGGGCAGGCGCACCGCAAAGTTGAAGGCGGAACGCTGCTGGGCGCGCAGGTTGTTGTACAGCGCCTGCAGGTTGAGGGCGCCGGGTGCATAGCGGGCGGTGAGCACACGCGAAAGCACAATCTTGCTCAGCTCACCGGCCTTCATGCGCTCCACGGCGGTTGCCACGGCGGCACGGAACCGGTCGTTCTGCCGACCGGTGACCGATACCGGCTCGGCAAGTTCCACGGTCTGCTCGGGGACCGGCACCTGCTGCTCTTCCAGGCGTTCGGGCACGAAGAGGTAGGCGGGCATGTCCGGGTCAAAAGGAATCAGACCCACGACGGCGCTATCGGCGCGTTTCGCCTCGTCCAGGGCATTATCGAAGGTGACAGGGGTCATCGCACCGGATGCGCTCAGGACGCGGGTGCCGGTGGCAAAGATAAAGTCGGGAAGGTTCGTCATCGTACTTCTATCAGTGGTGTGTGGGTTCGCGCCGGAAGTACATAGAGTACATTGCGGGCGCAGATACAGTGGGGTGCGTCGGTGCCGTTAGAGGGTCGCGCCGCCGTCGGCGACAATCTCCTGCATGGTGATGTGGCGTGCCGCCTCCGAAATGAGGAAAGCGTTCACCGAAGCGATATCGGCGGGGTCGGCAATACGGCGCAGCGGAATGCCCAGGCGGAAGGTTTCCGGGTTACCGGCAACCGGCAGGGCGGAGCGGTCCTCACCCTCCCAGGCGTCGGTCACCATGGGGGTTCGGGTGGTGCCGGGGCAGACCGAGTTCACGCGAATACCGTGCGCGGCAAGCTGCAGACCGAAACTGGAACTCACGCGCGCCGCCGACGCCTTGGACGCACCGTAGGCACCAAACTCCGCGCGGGGCACACGCGCCGCATTGGAGGCGACCGTCACCAGGGACCGGCTGTTCGTCGGGTCGCTTTCCTGCTGGTCAATCATGATGCGGGCGAATTCGCGCAGGCACAGGAACACGCCGTCGGAGTTGACCGCGTGCAGGCGCTTCCAGGTGTCGAAGCTGGTTTCCAGGAGCGGCTGGCTGTGGGCGATGCCCGCGGCGAGTACCGCGCCGGTGATGGGTTCCTCGAGCGCCGCCACAGCGTTGGCGAGGGCGGTGACGGACTCTTCGCTCGTGACGTCTACGGCGCGGTAGCGGAAGATAGCGTCCCCGTAGGTGCCGAAGGAGGCAATGGGCTGCTCCGCAAGGTCCGCCGCAAATACCGAATAACCGTTCTTAATGAGCTGGTGGACGGTTGCCTCACCAATACCGCCGTTCGCGCCGGTCACAATCACCCAGCTCATGCGCGCGCCTCCTCAGTACCCTCAGCACTCTCAGCGGTCTGCAGGTCGGCGAGCACATCGGCGGTGTTCAGCACGCGGGCGCAACGACCCGAAGCGTACTCGCACGCCAGGCGGTGCTCCTCCTCCGAGAAGTCGGCGAGCGCATCGGCAACCATGAACGGCTGAATGTCGCGCATGAACGCCTCCAGGGCGGTGGTCAGGCAGCCAATGTGCGCGTACACGCCGCCGATAATGAGCTGGTCGCGGCCGGACTCCTTGAGCAGGTCCTCGAAGGGGCTGCGCACGAACGCGGAGTAGCGCCACTTGGTCAGCACGGTGTCGCGGTCGGTGGGTGCAAGTGCGTCGAGCACGCGGGCGGACTCGTCATTCTGCAGGCCGTCGCCCCAGAAGTCGATGAGCAGGCGGCGGTCTTCGGGGTTCTGGCGCGGCGGCTGCGCGGTGTAGTAGACGGGAATGCCGGCGGCGTGGGCGGCGTCAATGAGGCGGCGCAGATTCTGAATGGCGACGTTAATTTGAGCGTCCGGGTTGGTGTTGCCCTCCCCCAGGTCAGCGCCTTCGAAAGCCTGCACGAAGTGTACCTGCATGTCGTGCACAAGCAGTACAGCTCGGGAGGGGTCCACAGGCCAGCTCACGCGGTTGCTGTGTTCACGGTCAACGTAGGTGTAGGGCTTGATTTTGGGCAGTGCCATGATTCTCCCGGTTTGTGCCTATGGGTTATATGCGCGGCGCAGGCGGTGCACCGTGGCGGGCATAGCGGCGAGTGGGTACTCTCCTCCGAGCCCCCTCGCACCAACCACCCACACAGTGAGCTTGCGCTTATCTCATAACCATCTTAGGGCATGCTTAGCTACAAGGTACATCTGAACTTTAATAAAAATGCTTCCCCACCCGCACCCCCGTTGACAGCGCAACGGGCGGAACGGGCAGGGAAGCACTCTGACCAGCAGAAACGCTACGTGAACCGCGCATCCAGACGCGGATTCTAGTTCTCCTAATTCACGGGCACCGCGACAGCAAGAACCTCATTCAGACCCTCAGTGATCGAGGGGTGAGTGTAAATCTCATCGCGCAGCTGCGAAGCGGTAATGCCGTGGCGCATCGCCAGAGCCACCAGGTTAATAACCTCCATAGACTCGATGACCAGCAGCTGGGCACCCAGAATCTGGTCGGTCTGCGCGTCAATCACGAACTTCATGATGCCGCGCGGGTTCTCCTGGGTCTTCGCACGCGGCATCGCGGCAACCGCGGCAACCGGCTTCGAAGCGACCTTCACCTTGTGGCCAGCCTCGATTGCCTCACGCTCAGTCAGACCCACGGAGGACAGCGGCGGGTTCATGTAGATGGTCGAAGCCACAGCCTTGCGGTCCTTAGTGGAGCGAGAACCGTCACCAACCAGCTGAGAGAGCACCACGCGGTAGTCATCCATGGAGATGTAGGTGAACTGCGGGCCGCCGTTCACGTCACCGAGCGCGAAAATATTCGGCACGGTGCTGCGCAGGTGCTCATCCACAACAATTGCACCGCGGTCGTTGGTTTCGATGCTGGTGTTCTCCAGACCCAGACCCTCGGTGGCGGGCTTGCGGCCGGTCGCAACCATCACGTAGTCCACCTCCAGCTCCTTGGTGGCGCCCTCGGAATCGAGGTAGGTCACGGTCACCAAGTCAGCGCCGTCCTTGAAGGACTGCACGCGCACGCCGGCATGAGCGGTAATATCCTGATCTGCGATAATCTCGCGAGCAACCTGGGCAACATCCTCATCGTAGCGACCGAAGAGGGCGGGTGCGCCGTCCAGAATGGTCACCTCAGTGCCGTAGGAGGAGAAAATACCGGCGAACTCAATGCCGATGGGGCCGCCACCGATAATGCCCAGGCGCTTGGGGCGCGGGGTGAGCTTCTGCAGCTCGGTGGAGGTGAGCACACGCTCAGATTCGCGGATACCCTCAATCGGCGGGATCACCGACACGGCACCGGTGTTGACGATGAAGTAGTCGGCGGTAACGCGCAGGACGTCTTCGCCCGCGGTGACCTCAACCTCGGTGTCGGAGATGAAACGTGCGTGACCGTCAATGAGCTTGGCAGTCTCGTTGGAGAGGAGGATTTCGCGGTTCTTGGCGCGCATCGCACCGGTCAGCTTGTCACGGAAGACCACGGCGGATTCGTAGGCGGCGTTTGCTTCTTCAAGGCTGCGCTCGCCGCTGGCGCGGAACTCGTCGGCGCGGTGTACGAGCGCCTTGGTGGGTACGCAACCGATGTTGATGCAGGTGCCGCCGTACATGCCGGTGGACTGTTCGATGAGGGCAACGTTCTTGCCGGTCTTGGCGTATGCGCCGGCGAGGGTCTTGCCACCCTTGCCGAAGCCGATGACGACCATGTCAAAGTGCAGCTGAGCGGGGGTGGTCATACTATTCTCCTGTGAAATTTAGATGATGATGTCTT
>ERZ773207.678-NODE-678-length-12577-cov-12.832295_pt1 | contig 12577 bp, 9 predicted proteins | sample MGYA00580997_ERZ773207 | MGnify/ENA primary metagenome ERZ773207 (study PRJEB29015, sample SAMEA2738170) | human oral metagenome | biome: human oral; feature: human-associated habitat; material: saliva | place: China | collected 2239 ... | reverse complement strand
GTCTCCGACGCGGGCATGCCTACCGTCTCCGACCCGGGCTTCCGCTTGGCGCGCGCCGCCATCGACGCGGGCGTGCCCCTGTCCGTCCTGCCCGGGCCCTCCGCCCCCCTCGTTGCGCTCGCCCTGTCCGGCCTGCCTTCCGACCGCTTCGCCTTCGAAGGCTTCCTTCCGCGCAAGGACGGGGAGGCCACGCGCTACCTGCAGGACCTGGCCACCGACCCGCACACGCTGATCTTCTTCGAGTCGCCCAGGCGCGCAGCCGCCACGCTCACTCGCATGGCCGACGTCTTTGGGCCTGGTCGCCGCGCAGCTCTGTGCCGCGAGCTCACGAAAGACTACGAGGAGGTGCGCCGCGGCACGCTCGGGGAACTCGCGGAGGGGGCGGACGATATCCTCGGCGAGGTGACCATCGTCGTCGCCGGATACGAACGCAGCGCGCGCGCCGAAGACCACGTCGGCGCGGTCCTCGCGCTCGCGGCTGAGGGCATGCGCCTCAAAGACGCCGCCGCCGAGGTCGCCGCCGCAACGGGCGCGCGCAAGAACGACCTCTACAAGGCTGCGCTTGCCGCGAAGTGACGAGGCCGGGGCATGGATCTGTGATCAGCGTGGCCCACGCGGATAGGAAAGGACTAGCTGGATAGGTTATCGCCTCGTGGATAGGTGAATAGCCTATCCAGATGCCCTGTTTCCTATCCGCACGTGCGCAAGCTATCCACAAGCGTGCGCCTACCGGCTGCGACGCGGCAGCACCCGAGCCTCAGACGAGCAAGACGCCCTCCGTCATCATCCACTCGCGAGCCTGCTCTCCCAGCTCCTCGGAGACGGGGGCGGTCAGCTCACGCAGGACGCGCGTCGGGAACCCGGCGCGGACAGCATCCACCGCCGTGCACGCGACGCAGTGCGACTCGGCCAGGCCCACGACGTCCACCTCGGTGATGCCAGCGTCGCGCAGCGCCTCCTCCAGCGTCTTGCCGTCCTCGGTCGTCCCCTCGAAGCCCGAGTAGGCGGCCTTGTACTGGCCCTTCTTAATCGTCACGTCCGCGCTGACGTTCGCGAGCGCCGGGTGCAGCTCGGCCTCGTCCGTGCCCGCGACGCCGTGCGGGGGCCACGTGTCCACGAAATCGGGGTTCTCGGAGAAGTGTGCGCCCGGATCGATATGCCAATCCTGCGTGGTGACGATCAGCTGGTACTCCCCGCGGTGGGCCTCCACGTAGGCGGCCACGGCCTCGGCGACCGCGTTGCCGCCCGTGACGGGCAGGGCACCGCCCTCGCAGAACGTGGGCTGAACGTCGACGATGATGAGTGCGCGGGTCATGCTTCCTCCATGAAAGTAGCGTTTTGGCCAGGATAGCACCGAGCGCACTTCCCCTGAAGGGCGTGAGTATCCCGCCGAAAGACGCCGGTTGCCCGTTTGAGCGTGCCAGGCAGTATTGTTAGGGGCTATGAGTCGTATTCTGTCCGCCGTCGCATGGCCCTACGCCAACGGCCCCCGTCATATTGGCCACGTAGCGGGATTCGGTGTCCCCTCCGACGTTTTCTCCCGGTACATGCGAATGGCCGGGCACGACGTGCTCATGGTGTCCGGCACCGACGAGCACGGCACGCCGATCCTGGTGGCCGCCGACGGCGCGGGCATGAGCGCTCGCGAACTCGCGGATCAGAACAACCGCCTCATCGTCGAGGACCTCGTGGCCCTCGGCCTGTCCTATGACCTATTCACCCGCACGACCGCCGGCAACCACTACCGCGTTGTCCAGGACATGTTCGCCACCGTGCGCGACAACGGCTACATGATCGAGCAGGTCACGCGAGCCGCCATCTCCCCGTCCACCGGCCGCACCCTGCCCGACCGCTACATCGAGGGCACCTGCCCGATCTGTGGTGCCGAGGGGGCGCGCGGCGACCAGTGCGACAACTGCGGCAACCAGATGGACCCGACCGAGCTCATCAACCCGCACTCGCGCATCAACGGTGAGACCCCTAACTTCGTGGAGTCCGTCCACTACTTCCTCGACCTGCCCGCCCTGGCCGATGCCCTGTCCGCCTGGCTGGATGAACGCGAGCAGTCGGGCACGTGGCGTCCCAACGTCATCAAGTTCTCGCAGAACTTCCTGGAAGACATCCGCCCGCGCGCCATGACGCGCGACATCGACTGGGGCATCCCGGTTCCCGGCTGGGAGGACCAGCCCACCAAGCGTCTGTACGTGTGGTTCGACGCCGTCATCGGCTACCTGAGCGCCTCCATCGAGTGGGCGCGCCGCACCGGCGACCCTGAGGCGTGGCGCAAGTGGTGGAACGACCCCGAGGCCCTGTCCTACTACTTCATGGGCAAGGACAACATCGTCTTCCACTCCCAGATCTGGCCCGCCGAGCTGCTCGGCTACAACGGCCAGGGCGCGAAGGGGGGCGCTCCCGGTGACCTGGGCGTCCTCAACCTGCCCACCGAGGTCGTCTCCTCCGAGTTCCTTACCATGGAGGGCAAGAAGTTCTCCTCCTCGCACGGCATCGTCATCTACGTGCGCGACTTCCTCTCGCGCTACCAGGCCGACGCCCTGCGCTACTTCATCAGCGCGGCCGGCCCTGAGACCTCGGACTCCGACTTCACGTGGGCCGAGTTCGTGCGCCGCACCAACGGCGAGCTCGTCGCCGGCTGGGGCAACCTGGTCAACCGCACGGCCTCGATGATCGCCAAGAAGTTCGGCGAGATCCCGGCCCCCGGTGAGCTGCAGGACATCGACCGCGCCCTCCTGGACGCCATCGAGGCCGGTTTTGAGACCGTCGGCAACCTGATCCGCCACCACCGCCAGAAGGCGGCGCTGTCCGAGGCCATGCGCCTGGTCGGCGAGGCCAACAAGTACGTGACCGACACCGAGCCCTTCAAGCTCAAGGCCCCCGAGCAGCGTGAGCGCCTCGCCACTGTCCTGTGGACCCTCGCCCAGGCCGTCGCGGACCTCAACCTCATGCTCTCCCCGTTCCTGCCCCACGCCGCCAACGACATCGACCGCGTCATGGGCGGCGCGGGCGAAATCGCGCCCATGCCTCGTATCGAGGAGGTCGAAGAGCTCGACCCGCAGGTCCTGCCCGCCGACTTCGAGGGCCGAAACGGCTACCCGATCATCACGGGCGACTACACGCACGTTCCCACCTGGGAGCGCCACCCGATCATGCCCGGCACCCCGATCGCCAAGCCCACGCCGGTCTTCGTCAAGCTTGACGAAGCGATCGTCGAGGAGGAGCTTGCCCGCTACGCGGACGTTCACCCCGACGACGTCACGGGGGCCTAAGCAGGGTTTTTCCTTGCAACGCCGCCCCTTGTGGCCGAGGGCGAGCGAGCGTGAATGTGCGCGGGCGGGACGGAAGAGTCCCGCCCGCGCGTTTGTCTCCTCCGGGGTGTTACCGTGAGGTCATGGCCGAAGATTTTCTCGCGTCCGCCCTCGCTGCCGAGGCCTCGTCGCGCGCCCCTCACGATCCCGACTACCCGCTCTTCCACGTCGCGCCCCCGGTGGGTCGGCTGAACGACCCGAACGGCCTCATTGAGGTTGACGGGACGTACCACGCCTTCTTCCAGTACACGCCCGAGCATCCGCGCAAGCTCGTCTACTGGGGCCACGCCACCTCGCATGACCTGACCCGCTGGGACTACCACGCCCCCGCGATCCTGCCCGATGCCCGCCAGGACCGTAACGGCGCTTACTCGGGCACCGCCATCGACGCCGGGGACCATGTCGAGCTGTGGTACACCGGTAACTACAAGGACGCCGAGACGGGGGAGCGCGAGGCCACCCAGTGCGTCGTCACGACGACCGACATGGTCACCTTCGACAAGCAGGTGCCCCCGGTCATCGCCCGCCAGCCCGAGGGCTACACCGCTCACTTCCGCGACCCGCAGGTGTGGCGCGATGTGGACGGATCCTATCGGATGCTGCTCGGCGTTCAACGCGAGAACCTCACGGGCGCGGCCCTGCTCTACCGCTCCTCAGACCTGCGCGCGTGGGAGTGCGAGGGGGAGATGACCTTCCCGGACGCCGACAGCGCGTTCGATGCGTTCGGTTACATGTGGGAGTGTCCCAACCTGGTGCGCCTCGTCGACGAGGAGACTGACGAGGCACGCGACGTCCTCATCATCTGCGCGCAGGGCATCTCGCCGGAGCGCGAGGGCTTCGAGAATGTCTTCCCGTGCATCGCCATCGTCGGCGAACTCGTGGGCACCGAGCTGCGCGGGGCTGACGGCTCCTTCGAGGAACTCGACCGTGGCACCGAGTTCTACGCGCCCCAGGTCATGGCCCGCTCCGCTTCTTCGGACCCGGGCGCGCCGACCCTCCTCTTCGGCTGGGCGGGCAACGCCGGCGAGGACGACCAGCCCTCCATCGAGACCGGCGGCTGGGTGCACTGCTTCACTGCCCCGCGCGCTCTGACCCTGCGCGGTGGACGCGTCATTGCACGCCCGTACCTGCCGGGCCTGCCCCTTGCGCCCGCCACCCTCGAGGGCACACCAACGGACGAGGCCGGGACTCGCGTTGTCGAGCTGGAGGGGTCGCGTTCGTGGCGCCTGGCCTTCGACGCTTCTTACGAGGGGGCGCTGTCCGTTCGCATCGGCTCCGATTCTGGCCTGTCGATCACTCTCGAGGAAGGGCGCCTGACCGTCGACCTGACGGGCACGCGCTACCCCCACGGTGGCCGTCGCATCGTCACCCTGGATGCGGGGGAGGCCAGCCGCGTGGAGATCCTCCATGACCGTTCTATCACCGAGATCTACCTGGGTGACGGCTCGCGTGTCTTCACCACCCGCAGCTTCCTGCGCGGCGATGGCACCGGAGTGACGCTCTCGGGCGCCGCCTCCGTGACGAATGTGAGCGCCGTGCGCGCCGACTGAGTAACCCCAAGACGAGGCCGTGGCTGCGTTGGTGGCTACGGCCTCGTTCTATGTGAGGGGAGTCTCAGTGCTCGGGCGTGAGATTTTTTCTCATCACCTTGCTAAGTAAAGTTCCGCACTCTACTATGTCAATCGATTGCTACACACTGCCCAGTGCGATGCGGACAATGACGTACTGCGTGGGTTTTTCAGAAAGGAATGTGGTCAGCAATGGATCATGCCAAGGTGGCAGGGGAGGTCGTCGAAGCAGTCGGCGGTGCCTCCAACATCAGCGCAGCAGCTCACTGCGCGACACGTCTCCGTCTGGTGATCGCGGATCAGTCCAAGATCAACCAGCAGGCCCTCGACGATAACGAAGATCTGAAGGGCACATTCGCTGCCGGCGGTATGTTCCAGATCATCGTCGGCCCCGGCGACGTCGACCAGGTTTACGCCCGCATGGTCTCCGACCATGGCGTGCGCGAGGTCTCCAAGGATGAGGCCAAGGAGGAAGCCGAAAAGGGCGGCAACCTCTTCTCGCGTTTCATTAAGATGATCGCCGACATCTTCGTTCCGATCCTCCCGGCGCTGGTCGCCGGCGGTCTGATGATGGCCATCAACAACGTCATGACCGCTGAGGGCCTGTTCGGCGAGCAGTCCCTCACCACCATGTACCCGGCGATCGCTGACTACGCGGCCCTGATCAACATGGTTTCCTCCGCCGCCTTCGCCTCCCTGCCTGTGCTCGTCGGCTTCTCCGCCGCCAAGCGCTTCGGTGGCAACGTCTACCTGGGTGCCGCAATCGGTGCGGCCATGGTGTCCTCCGACCTCCTCAACGCCTGGAATACGGGCGCGGCGCTGGCCGGTGAGCAAACGGTTAGCTACTGGCACATCTTCGGCATGGACGTCGCCAAGATCGGCTACCAGGCGCAGGTTATCCCCACCCTGGCCGTCACTTACGTCATGTGCCTCATCGAGAAGAACCTGCACAAGGTCCTTAAGGGTACCGCAGACTTCCTGCTCACCCCGCTCATCACGATGCTGGTCACCGGCTTCCTGGCCTTCACGATCATCGGCCCCGTTACCCGCGTGGCCGCCGAGTACCTGACCTGGGGTATCAACTGGACGTACACGACGCTCGGCGTGTTCGGCGGTCTGCTCTTTGGTTTCATCTACAGCCCCATCGTGGTCACCGGCCTGCACCAGTCCTTCCCCGCCATCGAAATCCCGCTGCTGCCTGTTAACGGCGGTGTCGGCGACTTCATCTTCCCCGTCGCCTCCATGGCGAACGTCGCGCAGGGTGCGGCCGCTCTGGCCATCTTCTTCAAGACCCGCGACGCCAAGCTCAAGGGCCTGGCCGGTGCCGGTGGTGCATCCGCCGTCTTCGGCATCACCGAGCCCGCGATCTTCGGTGTCAACCTGCGCCTGCGCTGGCCCTTCTTCTGTGCCATGGCCGCAGCCGCCATCGGCTCCGCTGGCGTCGCGCTGCTGAACGTGCGCGGCCAGGCCCTGGGTGCCGCCGGCTTCGTCGGCTTCGTATCGATCATGCCCAAGTCGATCCCCGCGTACCTCGCCCTCGAGATCCTCGTGTTCGTCCTGTCCTTCGGCTTCACCTTCGCCTACGCCATGACGCGCGGCAAGGCTGACATGGAGGGCCGTGCGCCCGCCGCTAAGGCTGCTGCTCCCGTGACCGCCGCTGCGGTTGCTGCCCCCGCGGCTGCCCCGGCTGCCCCCGCCCCGTCTTTCAGCGACGAGGCCAAGGCTGACCTGACGCTGACCTCCCCCATGGCAGGTGAGCTGGTTGCGCTCTCCGACGTGAATGATGAGGCCTTCTCCGCCGGCGCGCTCGGCCCCGGCGTCGCCATCTCCCCCGCCGCTCACGCGGTCGTCGTCGCCCCCTGCGACGGCAAGGTGACGGTCGCCTTCCCGACCGGCCACGCCTACGGCCTCAAGTCCGCCTCCGGCGTCCAGATCCTCATCCACATCGGTATGGACACGGTCAAGCTGGACGGCAAGGGCTTCACGCCCCACGTCTCGAAGGGCGACATCGTCAAGCGCGGCGATGTCCTGGCTGAGGTCGATTGGGACGTCATCCGCGAAGCCGGCTACGACACCATAACCCCGATGGTCGTGACGAACAAGAAGAAGTTCGGCGAGATTACCCCCGCCGCTCCCGGCCCGGTCAGCATCTCTGATACGGTCGTGACGGTGGCTCCCAAGGAGGCCTGAGCCGCTTCGGAGTGAATCCTCGGGTGGGCGGCACCAGCATCGAGCTGGTGCCGCCCACCCGTTGTTTGTTGTCGCTGGTAACCGCCTCTTCCGCACGTTAACCGGCTGATCTGAACGTGGGCGGGGGTGCCCACGTGCGGAATAGCAGGCCCACGTGCGGAATAGGGAGTCCATGTGCAGGAACGTGGGCGTGCCAGTCGATGGCCTCATACGCGGAAGGTGATGAAGATACGGGAGAAGACCCATCGCCGCGAGGCTGAAACGGCTCATGGAGAGAAGGAGCGCCCCAGCTGGGGTGCGATGGACACGCGGCAGATGGTGACAGGCGGTGTGGGCCTGTTGCCGTGGCACGAAGACCGGAATGCGAGCTATAGGCTGAGGGAACGCCCCTGAATCAGCGTGCCCGCAAACTCGAGCGTCGGAGCGGAATTATCCCCGGCCTCGTCGATGGGACGAGGGAGCGTACCCCTCATTTGCCCGAGGAGGATGTCGACAGCCGCGCGGGCAATCTGCGCGATGGGTTGACGGATAGTTGCTAGGTGAGGCAGGGCACGGCGCATCGTTTCAGTGCCGTCGAAGCCGATGATGGACAGGTCGCCGGGTACGGACAGGTTGCGGGAGCGCGCCCACTCGAGGACTTCGGCGGCGGCCAGGTCGTCGGTGGCGAAGACTCCGTCAATGGGAGCCTGGGCGCGCGCCTCGTCGAGGCTGCCCTGCACGAGCGCGAAGCGCTGCGGGATCGGTGTGTCGAAGGGGACCGTGACGATTCGGGGTTTGAGTCCGGCGCGTTCGACCTCGGCGCGGTAGCCGGCCTCGCGCAGGTTGTGCGGCCCTGAGCGGGAGGTCAAGAGGAGCGGATGGCGTCGGCCTGCCTCGATGAGGGCGCGCGTGGCCATGGCACCTGCGTCGCGGTTCGCGCAGCGCACGTTGGGGATCGATGGGCTGAGTTCGCGGTCGATGGTGACCAGGGGCATACGGATTGTGTCGTATTCGTTGAGTCCCTCGTTGTGTGCGCCGGAGATAATGCCGTCGACGCGGTTACCCACGAGCAGGGATAGGTATTCGCGTTCGCGCTCGGCTCGGCCCATCGAATTACAGATGAGGATGCGGTATCCGGCTTCGGCTAGCGCGTTTTCGACCTCGACGGCGAGTTCGCCGAAGAACGGGAGGGAGACGGCGGGCACGATGAGGCCCACGGTCTGGGTGCTCTTGCCGTGGAGGGCGCGCGCCAGTGAGTTGGGGCGGTAGCCCAGGGTGGCGATGGCGTCGGCGACGCTGCGCTTGGTCTTTTCTGATAGGTAACCCCGGTTGTTGAGGACTCGCGAGACGGTCGTCGGGCTGACGCCGGCGAGCTGGGCGACGTCGGCCAGCGTAGGTTCGCGGGAACTCATGCTCGCTTTCCTTTCGTTGATACCTCTCTAGTCTAGTCGGTGAGCGCGCCGTGGGCCTGGTGTCTCACGGACGAGGGCGTGGCGTGTTCCGTGGGCGGCGCTCGGTAGTGCGGATCGCGGGGGAGTGTAATGGATGGTTTGTTGGCATTTATGAGGGTGATTCATCCCATCTGGCCGCGTGGTGAAATCGAGTTTTCAAATCAGTGCACTACGTCATAGTATGGGCCGTACGGGTCCCCGTGTCTCACGATGGACATGCCCGCATTCGAAAGGAATGACTATGATTTCCCGCACCGTTGCAATTGGTTCCTCTGTTGGCCTTCATGCACGCCCCGCTTCCGTCCTCGCCGAGGCCGTGGATGACTCCGGCGTCGAGGTCACCATTGCGTTTGACGGCGAGGAGGCGGACGCTGCGTCGCTCCTCGAGATCATGACGCTGGGTGCCAAGCACGGCGACGTTGTCACCCTGTCCACCGAGGACGACGGCGCGGGCGAGGTGCTCGACTCGCTCGTCGCGCTGCTCTCGCGCGATCTCGATCAGGAGTGAGCTGATGGCGACGCACGACGTTCTGCACGGTATCGGTGTTTCCGCCGGTACCGCTGCTGCGCCCGCCGCGATCGTCCAGCCTGCGCCCGGCGTTGACACGTCGGAGCCGGGCAGCGTTGATGCTGCAGCTGACGGCGCGCGTGTCCGTGAGGCGCTCGCAGCTGTTTCCTCGCGCCTGAGTGAGCGCGCGGCAAAGGCGCCGGAAGAGACGAAGGCAATCCTGAAGGCCACGGCTCAGCTCGCGGGTGACCGCGGTCTGGCCAAGGCTGTCGATAAGAAGCTCAAGAAGGGCCTGGGCTTGACGCAGGCCGTCCATGACGCGGTCGAGGATTACGCGCAGATGCTGCGTGGTCTGGGTGGCTACATGGCGGAGCGCGCGACCGACCTGTACGACGTGCGCGACCGTGCGATCTGCGAGTTGCGCGGTCTGCCCGAGCCGGGCGTTCCCGCGTTCGAGGGCACGGTCATCCTGGTGGCCCGTGACCTGGCTCCCGCCGAGACCGCGACGCTGAACCCGGAGACCGTTCTGGGCATCATTACCGAGGTCGGTGGCCCCACGTCACACACCGCGATTCTGGCTGCTCAGCTGGGTATTCCCGCGATTGTTAAGGCAGAGGGAATCATGGGCGTCGAAGAGGGCACGATGTTGGCCCTCGACGGCGGTGTCGGCGAGGTCATCATTGCTCCCACCGAGGACGAGGTCACCCTGCTCAAGGAGCGTTCGCTGCGTCGTGCGCAGGCGCTGGCCGGCTCGACCGGTAAGGGCGCGACGTTCGATGGGTACCCCGTGAAGCTCCTGGCCAACATCGGCACGGTCGATGACGCGCTCAAGGCCTCCAAGGTGGACCTGGAGGGTTCTGGCCTGTTCCGTACTGAGTTCCTGTTCCTGGAACGCGCGGATGCTCCCTCCCTCGAGGAGCAGACGGACACCTACACGAAGGTTCTCCAGGCCTTCGGTAACCGTCGCGTCGTCGTGCGTACCCTGGACGCGGGCGCTGATAAGCCGCTGAGCTTCGCGGATCTGGGTGCCGAGGAGAACCCCGCCCTGGGCGTGCGCGGCCTGCGCCTGTGCCAGAGGCGTGAGGATCTCATTGACACGCAGCTGCAGGCCCTCGCGGCCGCCTACAAGGCGACCGGCGCGGAGCTGTGGGTCATGGCCCCCATGGTTGCTACCGCCAGCGAAGCTAAGTGGTTCGCTGACAAGGCGCGCGGCTACGGCCTGCCCAAGGTCGGCATCATGATCGAGGTGCCCGCGGCAGCCCTGCGCGCCGAGCAGCTTCTGTCGATCATGGACTTCGCCTCCATCGGCACGAATGACCTGACGCAGTACACGATGGCGGCGGACCGCCTGGACGGCAACCTGGCGACCCTGCTCAACCCGTGGCAGCCGGCCGTCCTGGAGATGATCCGTACCGCCTGCAATGGTGGTCGTGCGACGGGCAAGCCGATCGGCGTGTGTGGCGAGGCTGGCGGCGACCCGCTGCTGGCCCTGGTCCTCACGGGCCTGGGTGTCGCTTCTCTGTCGATGGCACCCTCCAAGGTCAACGCGGTTCGTGCGGCCCTGCGCATGCACGACCTGGCGACCTGCCAGCAGATGGCTGCTTTCGCGGTGGACGCTCCCAACGCGAAGGAAGGCCGTGAGAACGTCCTGAAGCTGGTCGCTCCGGCCATGCTGGATCTGCTCTGATCTGCGGCGCGACGCCATAGAACGAGGGGTGGGCCCGGGAAGCGATGGTTCCCGGGCCCACCCCGTTACGCAACGCCGCTGAGCGGCGCGTGATCTACTGCGTACGGATCGCGTCGGCGGCGCTCGTGGATTGGCCGCCACGAGACTTCTTTGAACGACCGGAGAAGATCGCGGTCAGAATCAGGATGACGCCGAGGGCCGCGACGGCGCTGATACCGAGAACAGGCAGGTTGAAGGTCGTGATGTAGGCTTCGGCGATCAGGAACGCGCCGACCATGCACACGAGGAGCGCCCAGACGAACGCGCCGACGCGCACACCCCTGCTGGGTGCCTCGGGCAGGTCGTGATAGTTGACGGGCCAAGCGGGGGCACTCCACGTCTGTGCGCCCGAAGCGCCCGGCCACGTTCCCGTCGCCCCGGCGTGTGTCCCCGAGGGGTCCTGCGAGCGCGAACCGGCCCCGGCCTCGGGCTGGGAGGCCCCGGGGGACATCGCAGCCGCAGACGCCGTCGTCTCACCCGTGAACGCCGGATCGAAGGCTGTGCGACTCCCAGATGCGGTGGTACCCTCGGCACCCTCCTCCTCGCGGAAGATCGCGAGCGGATCAGTGGAGGGCATCTCCAGGGTCGGTTCCGGGGTCGTGGGCAGCGTGCTCGTCACATCCAGTTCGGGGTAGCGCGAGGTGACGTCGATCCCGGTGAACTCGCTGGTCGCGTCGTTGTTGGGGGTAGTCATGGTCGTTTCCTTCCTCAGTTGCCCGGAGTGGTGTAGGCGGGGGTGGACGAGGGGGACGCTGACTGCGTCGGGGTGGGCGTCGGGGTAGACGAGGGTGCCTGTGCCGGGGTGGAACCCCACGTGCCCGAGGTGTCGGGGGACTGCAGGATCGTCAGGTTCTCAAGGTCCGCGTCATCCGTGATGAGGACGGTGATTCCCCCGAGCGACGTATTGCCCCATGAGGGGGAGGACACAGTCTGGCCAGGGCAGTTCTTCAACGGGGCGGCCCAGCCGTCGTTCGTCATGTTTGTTACCAGGGAGCCGATACTCGACCGGCACACGATCTGGACGGGCTGACCCTCCGCCGTCTGGATCGTCAGGTGCTCCCAGGCCTGCCAGCTCACGGTGATCTGCTTGGTTGTGCCGACAGGCGCCCCGGTCAGGTCGAGGGTGACGGTGCCCAGGGGACTCGCGCCCTGTACGGAGGTGACTGTCCAATCGACGGTTTTGTCGCCCGTGGAGTTGCTGATCGAGGAGCTGAACGTGGAGATTGTCTGCTGTGTCGCTTCGGTGCCGATGGCGGCCGTCGGCAGCGCGACGATGATGCCGAGAATCGACAGCGTGGTCAGCCAGCCGGCGCTGCGGTCACGCAGGGCGGCAACCGCCAGGGACAGTCCGACGATGAGGAGGCATACACCGCCGCCGATGACGATGATGCGCGCGACCGTTTGCTCCCCGGTTTCTGCTGTGATGAAGGGGATGATGGGACCCTTGTCGACCATGTAAATGCCGGCGAAGACGGCAGCCGCCACGAGGACCAGCAGGCCGGTAATCGCCATGTTGACGCGCGACGAGACAGTGCGGGGGCGGTGGGTCGGTACGGGGGGCGCGGCCCATCGACGAGGCTTGGGTGCGCTCGGTGGAGGCGTCCAGCCCGGGTGGGGCTGGGAGGGGCGAGCGTCTGCCGGGCGAGGCTCGGCCTGCGTGTCGGCCTGCGTGCTGGTGGCGGGTTCCCCGTAGGTGGGGAAGCCGTGGGCGCTCTGCTGTCCGCCCATGGTGTCCCCCTCCACGTTAGCGGTCGGGGTGGTCTGTCCAAAAGGGGCAGTCGTTCCCGCTCCTCCCGGAGTGCTCGGGGTGCCGTACTGCGGTGCTGAGCCGG
>ERZ773207.677-NODE-677-length-12578-cov-5.388006_pt1 | contig 12578 bp, 5 predicted proteins | sample MGYA00580997_ERZ773207 | MGnify/ENA primary metagenome ERZ773207 (study PRJEB29015, sample SAMEA2738170) | human oral metagenome | biome: human oral; feature: human-associated habitat; material: saliva | place: China | collected 2239 ... | reverse complement strand
CGTATCAGGGTGATCAGCCCCCAACACACGCACCCGGTCAGCCAACACCTGCTCAAACAGCTCAATGGCCTCACCAAAACGCCCAACAGAGTCATAAGCGCTAGCCAGATTACTGCGGACAGTTAACGTATCAGGGTGATCAGCCCCCAACACACGCACCCGGTCAGCCAACACCTGCTCATACAACTCAATGGCCTCAGCAAAACGCCCAACAGAGTCATAAGCGCCAGCCAGATTACTGCGGACAGTTAACGTATCAAGGTGATCAGCCCCCAACACACGCTCACGCTCAGCCAACACCTGCTCATAAAACTCAATGGCCTCAGCAAAACGCCCAGCAGACTTATAAGCGCCAGCCAGGTTGTTGCGGGCGGTTAACGTATAAGGGTGATCAGGACCCAACACCCACTCACGCTCAGCCAACATCTGCTCATAAAACTCAATTGAGTCCTCACGAGAAAATACACCAATCTTGATTTGATCCCAGGATTGGTTCTTCCAACCGTACTCATTTGTGGTAGTAGCTACCACCCGCAAGCCGTCACCGCGCGGAACTAAACCAGTGAGATCGTTAATATCTTCAACATTATCAAAGACAATAAGTCTGTCAGTGGCGTTGGCAGACTTGAAATAATCAAGACAACGATTGATTAACTGATCCTGAGTAGGTTCATCACTTCGATCAATTGGAAGCCGCTGAGCGAGTTCGGCCAAATCACTTTGTACAGATTCTCTAGAGGCTGCGTTAATCCAGGCAACAAGGCTCCATCCCTGCTTCTCACACTGTTGTGCAAGGTCAGAAGCCAACTGCGATTTACCGCAACCATGCATCCCAACCAAGACTAGTCGCAGCCGAGGGTCTTTCTTTACTCGGTTGTACAGTCGTACCTGTTCTTCACGCTCAATATAATAAGAGTCAGCAATATCTGGGCGTCTCCCGAAAATAACCGATTCTTTGGCAGTGTTTTTCAGAATTTCAGCAACCTTATTGGTAAGGTCTTTAAGTGCCTCGATCTGGAATTTTGGTGACCAAGGCGCAAGCTTGACATACTCATCAACCGCAGCCTCAACAAGTTTATCAAAATAGGGCTCAAGTCGAGATTCAATATTTTTACGCCGCTGCCCAATATCACCCTGAAGTACCTCAGAGAAACTGTCAGGATCGTTTACAGCTAAAAAGAGTAACTCATCGTTTCCAACAACTTTATTGAAAATAATCTCAACCTCAGTAACAACACCCCCTAGCTGCTCCTCATCAATACCCTTATCACGACACTCCTCATACATGCCGCGAGTCTTATCTGCCAGAATTTCAGCAATCTGCTTAGCAAGTTGGTCATCGGCATCACCGCCACGGATCTTCCACCAAGACAGAATGCCGTATACTTCTTTTGCAACCCCGACAGAGTTAGCTTCTGTTGCGTAGCCATTAGCTTGCAGAAGTACCTTAACTAAAGACGCACCAACGCCTAGCGTCATCGGAAGCAGAGGATCAGCCATATCTGCATATTACAAGCACAAACACGTCTAGGGTGGGTGTTCTCACCAGCGTTTTTGCTCAGAATTGAAGCCGAAGAAAAGTAAGCGCAGTATTCCGGGGAAAACTGCATGATAAGTTGTTAATAACTTATACATGAGGGTAAGACAACAGTTGCCCGGGGCGATGAAAATCGCCCCGGGCAACGCTTGTTTAGTTTTGAACGCCAGCTAGGCGGTTAGCTCGGCTGCAACTAGCTCGGCTAGCTGCACGGCGTTTAGGGCAGCGCCCTTGCGCAGGTTGTCGCCCACCGCGAAGAAGGCCAGGCCCTTACCCGGCGCGGCGGCCTGGTCAGCACGCAAACGCCCCACAAAAGTGCCGTCTCGGCCCGCGCCGTCCAACGGCGTGGGCACCTCCACGTAGGTGACGCCCGGCGCGTTCTCCAGCAGCTGGCGGGCCTGCTCCACACTGATTTCACGCTCAAACTCGGCGTTAATAGCTAACGCGTGCCCACTGAAAACCGGGATACGCACACAGGTGCACGACGCCGCCAAGTCCGGAATCTGCAAAATCTTACGTGACTCGTTGCGTAGCTTCTGCTCCTCATCGGTTTCACCCGAGCCATCACCGGCGTCGCCACCAGCCCAAGCCACCGCATTAAAAGCAATCGGAGCCACATAAACCTGGGGCTGGGGGAACTCAACCGCGCGGCCATCTAGCGCCAAACCCTCAAAGTTCTGGCCTACCACCGCACGCACCTGACCAGCCAACTCGCTCACGCCAGCGCGCCCAGAGCCCGAAACCGCCTGGTAAGTAGACACCGTCAAGCGACGCAACCCGGCGGCGTCGTGCAGCACCTTAAGCGCAGGCATAGCGGCCATAGTGGTGCAGTTAGGGTTAGCGATAATACCCTTGGGGCGCTGCGCCAGAGCCTGCGGGTTAACCTCCGCCACCACCAGCGGCACCTGCGGGTCTTTACGCCAAGCCGAAGAGTTATCCACCACCACAGCCCCGGCGGCAGCAAACTTGGGGGCGTACTCACGTGAAGCGGTAGCGCCGGCGCTAAAAATCGCCACATCAATGCCGCTCAGATCAGCCGTAGCCACATCCTCCACGGTGATGTCCTGGCCGCGCCAAGTCACCACACTGCCCGCGCTACGCGCAGAAGAGAACAGGCGCAAGCTCTTAACCGGAAAATCACGCTGATCCAGCATCGCGCACATAACCCGGCCCACCTGGCCGGTAGCGCCCACTACCGCAACGTTCACGCCGTCGGCCACAAAAGCCGGCTTAGCCGCACCCGCAGCTTCGTGCGCGCAGCAACCCTGATTTAGCTCACTCATCGACCGGTACCTCCATATACCACGGCTTCAATCTGATCAGCATCCAAGTCAAAAGCGGTGTGAACAGCACGCACAGCGTCATCTAGACGGTCGTCGTCGACAACCACAGAAATACGGATCTCAGAAGAAGAAATCAGGTGAATGTTAATGCCCGCCTGGAACAGAGCATCAAACAGCTTGGCGCTCACCCACGGGTGCGAACGCATACCAGCACCCACCAAAGACAAGGTACCCACATTGGGGTTGAACTGTAGATCAGAGATCCCCAGCTCCTCCTTGGCGCCAGCTAGCACTTCCTGCGCGGCGGCGGCGTCACCCTCAGGGATAGTCAGCGAAATGTTGGTGAAGCCGTTACCACTGGTGGCCACGTCCTGCACGATCGTGTCAATCTGCACCCCGGCGCCAGCCAGAAGCGAGAAAATGCGGGCAGCGAAGCCAGGCTGGTCACGCACACCCACAATGGTTAGCTTGTCGTTGCTGCGGTCATGCGCAATTCCGGAGATGATAGGGGCTTCCACGGTGTCTTCCTGTTTGGAGGTGTGAATCCAGGTGCCTTCCTTGTCTGAGAAGGAAGAGCGTACGTGCAAGGGCACGTGGTAGCGCCGCGCGAACTCCACGGCGCGTAGGTGCAAGATCTTGGCGCCGTGCGCGGCCAGTTCCAAAGTCTCCTCACTGGAGATGGAGGTGATGCGCCGGGCGGTGGGAACAATGCGCGGGTCGGCGGTGAAGAGGCCATCGACGTCGGTATAGATTTCGCAAACGTCCGCACCCAGGGAGGCTGCCAGTGCCACCGCAGTGGTGTCTGAGCCGCCGCGACCTAGCGTGTTGACATTGTCAGTGTCGTAGTCCAGGCCCTGGAAGCCGGCCACGATCGCCACGCTGCCTTCCCGCACGGCACGCGCCACACGTTCGGGCACCACACCCACAATGGAGGCCTGACCGTATTTGCCGTCGGTACGCAGCCCCGCCTGGGCACCGGTGAAAGCGGTTGCGGGCACGCCAGCCTCATTGATTGCCAGGGCCAGCAGACTCATAGAAATACGTTCGCCGGCGCTGAGCAGCAGGTCCATTTCGCGGGCGGGCGGGTTGTCTGTTAATTCCCCGGCCATATCCAACAGTTCATCTGTAGTGTCGCCCATGGCGGAAACCACTACTACCACTGTGTCGCCTGCGTTGTGGCGTTCAATCACCCGTGCGGCTACGCGGCGCATTGCCGCTAAATCCGCAACGGATGAACCTCCGTATTTTTGCACTACCAGGGCCATAAAGGTCCTTTCTGTTTTTAGCCTGCGCGTAGCGTCTTTTTGGCGTTACTCAACCCGGCGCCTACCTTCAAAAGCGCGACCGAGCGTGATTTCATCAGCATATTCCAGATCGCCGCCCACCGGCAGACCGGACGCCAGACGTGAGACGGGCACGTTCATGCTGGTCAGCATACGTGCCAGGTAGGTTGCTGTGGCCTCCCCCTCGATATTTGGGTCAGTGGCAATGATTACTTCTTGCACTTGTGGGGTCAGCCGGGCCAGCAGTTGGCGCACCCGCAGCTCATCTGGGCCGATGCCGTTGAGGGGGTCAATGGCGCCGCCTAGCACGTGGTAAAGGCCCCGGTATTCGCGGGTTCTTTCAACGGCGACGACGTCTTTAGGCTCTTCCACCACGCAGATTAGCCCCTGGTCGCGGCGCGGATCACGGCAGATATTGCACTGCTCTTCCTCCGAAACGTTTCCGCAAGTTTCACAAAAACGTACTTTGGCTTTTACAGCGGTTAGGGCTTGGGCCAGCCGGTTTACGTCGGCGGCGTCCGCGCCAAGGATGTGGAAGGCGATGCGCTGGGCTGATTTGGGGCCGATCCCTGGCAAGGCGCCTAGTTCGTCGATCAGGTCTTGTACTGCGCCTTCGTAAATGGCGGGCACTTACGTCTCCTTGGGTTGTTATTGGCAGCTAATGGGGTGTGGGCTGGTGGTTGATTGCGCGAGCCGGTGACTGGGGGCGTAAGCCGGTAGCTGGGCGTGCACGGTGACGGCTGAGCGGATGGGCTGGTGACAGGGGCCGCAGGTCGGTGGCCGGGGCCGCAGGTCGGTGGCTGAGCACGTGTTAAGCGCGCAGCTCGCACCAAGGCATGGATCGCAGCGGCGCCGCGTCTTTAACGCTCAGATACGTCTTTAGTGATCATCTGCTCGCACGGTTACTTCTTCAATTACTTTCGCACCCAGCAGGCGTTTGACTACTTCTATGCCTACAGCGCCAGATTCGTCTGCGTCCGCGTCGTCCATGGAGGGCATGTCTTCTTCATCGTCGACGCCGCCGCCAGCGTTAGCTGCGGCCCTTGCAGCGGCGATGGCTTGGGCCATGCGACTGGAGGCTCCCGGATCGGGTTGCCAGCTGTGAGCTGCCTCTGGCGCCGGGGCTGACTGTGCTCCCCCATTGGGTAGCGCAGGCAGGGGGTGCAGGCGGTGGACAGTGGCTAGTTCAGGCTCTGGCGCCACTGGCGTGTAGTTGTCTGGCGTGGGAATCGGGGCGGCTTCCCAGGTACTTTTCCAGGTGTTTGCACTAGCCGCGCCATTGGAGGGGTGGTTGGCGCGCGAGGCAGCCAGGGCCGCAGCGGCTGCGCTGGAACCAGCTGAAGCCATAGGAGTCGCTGGCGCTATTGGGCTAGCTGGCGCCAAGTGGGAGCTGGCTGAAGCTGCACTGGTGGCTGCAATTGCGGCGCTGCCTGCGGTTACTGTTGCTAGGCCAGGGCTTGCACCGCCTGGTGCGGCGTCAAACTGGCCTCTAGCTTGCCCTTCGCCCTGCGCCGAGCCACCAAAGTAGACACTGTCTTGCGCCTGATCAAACTGGCCGCCACCAGCCCAATCGTCCTGACCACCGGCCTGTGGGGAGCCAGCGGCTTGCGGGCCGCCCATGGCTTGTGGACCATCCGTGGGGTCGCCAGCGGGGATGCTAGCAGGATCACCAGCCTGAGCCCCGGTAGGGACACCGCCAGCAGGGCCACCCATGAGGGCGCCGCTATTTGATTCACTGGAGGCCTGGTCCATCGGCGCCTGGCCGCCGGTTGGCCCTGTATTGCCACCCGAGTTAGGGATTTGCACTACTTCCCAGTCTTCATCCCAACTGGCCGGAGCCGGTTGGTCCCAAGCTGAAGGGTACGCCTCACGCGCGGGGGTGGTTTCGCCTCTAGCCGGCTTGGGGCGCTGCGCAGGGCGCGAGTCTGCACGCTGAGATTCCGAGCGCTGCACAGGACCTGATTCTGCGCGCTGAGATTCCGAGCGCTGCGCAGGGCCTGATTCTGTGCCCTGACCAGGTTGCCTAGACGCTGTCTGGCCGTCTGCCGCCCCATTGCCACGGCCTTGACGACCACCTACATGAGTGGCACTAGCTGCACTAGGTGGATAGGGGGCTGAGCTGGGCTCAGCAACCGTTGCTGCTTCACCGTCGCTAACTGCCTGAACTTGCAAGCGCAAACCCAAAGCTTCAAACAGTGCCCCGGCCACCACCTGCGGGTGGCGCCCAGAGTTAAAGCTGCGCACTAGGCCAGGCGAAGCGAAAATCAGCGTGAAAGTCTCGCCCGACACCTTGCCCGGCTGTGCATTAGCCCCCACCAGGGCATTGGTCACGCGGCTAGCAGCCTTAACTTTGGCCAGCACTTCGCCCCAACGGTTACGGATCAGCTCCGACGGTGAGCCAGCCCCCACGCCCGCGCCTTGGGCAGGGCGGGCAGTCGCGCTATTTGCCGCCTGGGCAGCCGAGCGGGTTTGCGCAGCGGATCCAACAGTTGCAGGTCCAGCCGGTGCAGGCCCAGCCCCTGCAGCCGAGCGCGGCGCAGGGGCGCTGGAAGCTGCACTGGCAGCGCTAGGACCAGCCGGAACGCTGGGCGTGCCCGGAACACTGCCCTGAACACTAGGGGCCGCTGGGGCGTTGGGCGCCACTGGCACATTCATGCCAACGCCTCCCCCGACGCCCGGCCCGCTTGGGGCCTCAGCAAGCACTGGAATTGCCATATTTGCGCGTTGCAAAGCAGCCCGCGCCGCCTCACGGCCCGAACCCTCCGGGGCGCGGCTCGCGCGCCCCGCGCCATCTTGACCCTGGGCCCCAACCACACCCTGAGAGCCGCCACCAGGCAGGGAGCGCGGCGCCGTCGTCGGCTGGGCCAAACCCACCACCAGCAGGCGGGCCATCAACAACTCAAGCTGCAAACGCGGGCTAGTAGCCCCCACCATGGTGCCCAAAGCAGCAGCACACATGTCCGCACAGCGAGACAACTGTCCAGCCCCCAAAGCGCGCGCCTGCACCTGCATCCGCTCCAGCTGATCCACCGGCAGCGAACCCAAAGCCGCCTGGGCCTGATCCCCGGCCACAGCCAAAATCAGCAGGTCACGCAGACGCTGCAGTAAATCCTCCACAAACCGGCGCGGATCGTGACCAGAGGAAACCACGCGCTGCACCACCTCAAAGCAGGCGGCGCCGTCGCGGGCAGCAATCGCATCCACGCACTGATCAAGCAAAGAAGTGTCAGTAAACCCCAGCAAACCAATGGCTTGCTCATAATCAACTTTGCCGTCACAGCCACCAATTAGCTGGTCAAGCACCGACAAGGTGTCACGCACCGAACCCCCACCGGCCCGCACCACCAGCGGCAATACCCCATCTCCCACCTCAACCTTTTCGCTGTGGCAAAGCTGGCGCAAATAGTCCTCCAACACCGGCGGCGGTACCAGGCGGAAAGGATAGTGGTGGGTGCGCGAGCGAATAGTGCCAATCACCTTCTCAGGCTCGGTGGTGGCAAAAATGAACTTCACATGCGGCGGCGGCTCCTCCACCAGCTTCAGCAAAGCGTTAAAGCCCTGGTTAGTGACCATATGGGCTTCGTCGAGAATAAAAATCTTGTAAGTATCCCGGGCCGGTGCAAACGAGGCGCGTTCACGCAGCTCACGGGCATCCTCCACGCTGTTGTGGGAGGCCGCGTCAATCTCCACCACATCCAGCGAACCACTGCCGCCAGTAGCTAAATCCACGCAGGAGGGACACACCCCGCAAGGAGTATCCGTCGGCCCCTGCTCACAGTTGAGACAACGTGCCAAAATGCGAGCACTGGTGGTTTTACCGCAGCCACGCGGCCCAGAGAACAGGTAGGCGTGGTTAACGCGGTTCGCACGCAAAGCAGCCATCAGCGGCTCGGTCACGTGCTCTTGACCAATCACCTGTTGAAAAGTGTCGGGGCGGTAGCGGCGATACAGAGCAGTGGTCACAGCTGAACTCTAAACGCTTTACTAATCCCAAGCACGCAGGCTCGACGCAATAGCGCTGCAGCGCTACCGCCTAGCGTAATCCGTCCGCCGCGATCGACGCCTAAACAGCCGGCGGGCGGGCTGGCCCGGGCGGCGGCGGCACAAGTCGCAAAAGGGCAGCAAAAACCCCTCGCGCACCCGCCAGAGCCCGCTTACCCTTGCTACCTTCCGGTCCTGGGGGAGTTCACGAGATAACGCCACACGAGGGGCACGCACGACTATAGCCCATTAAGGCCCCATAACAAAAGTCAACTTTTTAGCGCGCCTGCCCCAAGCGGTAACTTTAGCCAGTTAATCTAGGGCCATGACTCCAGCTTTCTTCTCTTTCGGTCGCCATCGTAGGCACAATTCCGACACGTCTGCGGAAGAGAGCTACTTCGCCACAGATTCAAGCGATACCAGCGCACCCACCGAAACTGATGCGCCCCTATCGGCGCATTCGGGCGCCTCCCACTCCGCGAGCGCCACCTCCCCCGCTTCAGTTCCCGACGCCGCCTCCGCAGCAGGTTCTGCCGGTTCTACCGGTTTTTCTGGCTCTGGTAAGCATTCTGGCCTTGAGGTAGACCCCACAGACTTTTCGGACGGCACTGACGCGGACGACGTCGTCGCCCCTTTAAGCCTGGACGAAACCCTAGATATTGCCATTAAGTCCTGGCGGGCTGAGCTTAACGCGCTGGGGGAAGTAGCTAGCCTTGACGATGTTAGCTTCCTGGATGCGGCGGTTATTGACTTAACTGACGGTCACCCCACGGGCTTGGCGCAGCTTTACGGCGGCAGCACTACGCGCCTGCGTAACCTGGTGCGCGAAAACGCCTCTCTGAGTGTGGCGCAGCGTTCTTTCAACGCCCTGGCTACCCGCTCACACCAGCTACAACGCCAGTTTGGTCAGGCTGCGGTGCATTTGGCGTTGGGTGTGGCCGAGTTTAGTGAGCAGGTGGGTGACGGCCCGGTGCGCACGGTTAACGCCCCAATTTTGCTGCGCCCAGTGCGGCTGAGCACTGACACCGCCCAGAGCGCGTTGACCTTGGATTCTTCCATCGCGGTTAACCCGGTGCTGGTTAAGGCCCTTAAGGCTTATGGCTGCAAGGTGGATGTGGAAACTATTGCTCGCGCCGCTATCAGCCCTGGTGGGTTCGCCCCGCGCGCGGTTTTGACCCGGATTGCTAGTTTGGGGCGCGAGTACCTGCCCGGCTTTGAGTATCACGAGCGCCTGGTTGTGGGTGCTTTTGTGCACCCGGGCCAGAGCCTGCTGGCTGACTTTGAGGCGGTTATTCCGCTGCTGCGCACTAACCCGCTGATTGCTGCCGCTTTGGGGGACGATCACGCCCGCGCCGCTTTGCATGTTGATTTACCGCCGGCGATCCGCGCAGATTTGGACCCTGACTATGAGCGTGGCATTGGGGATCTAGATACTTCCCAGGCCTATGCCATTGAGGCTGTGGGCACGGGCGCCCAGCTGCTTTTGGATGCCCCGCCCGGGGTGGATGTGCCCGCAACTTTGGCCGCTATTTTGGCCGACGCCGCCGCTAGTGGCCGCCATGTGCTGCATGTTCCAGCCTCCGGGGCTGATGGGCGGGCTGTGGCGCAGGTGCTGCGCGACGCGGGCCTGTCTGATTTGGTTTTGGATTTAACTGTCGACGGCGCTTTTAGGCGTCACGCTTCGGCCTCTATCCGTGAGGCTATGGGCGTGAAGGTGCCTGAGGTGGATGTGGAGGCTATCGCCACCACCCGCGCTCACCTGGTGTCTTTGCGTCGTCGGATGCAGCGCTACGCGGACGCGCTACACAAGCGCCGTCACCCCTGGAACGTGTCGGTGTATGAGGCGCTAGATGAGCTGGTGGAGCTCACTAGCGGCGATAACCATGCGTGCACCCGCGCCCGCATCAGCTCTGCGGGCCTAGCTAACCTTGACATGCAGGGTTTAAGTAACGCCAACAAGATCCTCACCCAGGCCTATGACCTGGGGATGCTGGATAAGGATCGGCCCGCTAACCCCTGGTCGCAGGTGCCTCTAAACAGTGCAATTATGGCTGAACGCACCGTCTCTAAGGTGCATGAGCTGGCCACAGAGCTACTGCCGCTGGTGCGTGAACAGATCAGCTCCGCCATCACCCAAACTGAGCTACACCGCCCCTTGAACCTGAGCCAGTGGCATGAGCAGCTAGCCATGCTTGACGGGGTACGTGAATCCCTAGACGTGTTTGTGCCCGAAGTTTTTGAACGCTCCGCCGCAGACATGGTGATCGCCACCGCCACCAAGCAGTGGCGCCGCGACAAGCACGTAGAAATGAGCGGCTCTGACCGGCGTCGTTTCATTAAACAAGCCCGCTCTCTGGTGCGCCCGGGCCGCCAAGTCGAAGACCTGTACTCTGAGCTGGTACTAGTGCAGCGCCGTCGAGAACAGTGGCAACGCTACTCCAGCGAAGGGGGCTGGCCGCGCCTACCGCTGGGGCTAGACGAAATGGAGCGCGTCGCCGCCCAAACCGAGCAGATGCTCTCTGAGCTAGCGCCGCTGCTGGAGGGGCCGGCTGAGGGCATGGACCTGATGGAAATGCCCATCATGAAACTGCACTCAATGCTGCGTGAGCTGGACACTGAAGAAGCCAGCGCCAAAGACATTCCCCGCATCAACAGCATTGAGCAGCAGCTAGAACACTATGGCCTAACCGACCTGGTGGCAGACCTGGCCCAGCGTCAGGTGCCCAAGCAGCACCTGGAACAAGAGCTGACCTACTGCTGGTGGTCCTCCATCCTGGCCCACTGCCTGGCGGAAGACCCCGACATGGGCGGCCTAGACACCACCGCCCTCGCCAACCTGGCCTCCCAGCTGCGCCAAGCCGACATCAACCAGGTACACACCCTGGCCGCGCCGGTAGCCCAGGCCTACGCCATGCGCGTGCGCCAAGAGGTAGGGGCAGACAAGGAACAAGCCCGCGCCCTGTACCGGGCCCTGGGCCGCAGCGACAACGCCTCCCTGCGCGACGTTTTGGACACCTACCCGCTGGCCAAAATCATCAAGCCGATTTGGATTGTGCCCCCCTCGCTGGTGCCCAGCGTGCTTAAACCCACCACCCAGGTGGATTTGGTGATCATTGACGCCTCCTACCCGCTGCCGTTAAGCCAGGTAGTGCCGGCTTTGGCGCGCTCGCGGCAACTGGTGGTGGTGGGTGACTCCCACGCGGTTGATAACGGTGTGGCCGGGGTTTTGGCGCCGGTGCTGCAGCATGTGCAGCTGTCCACTACCCGCCACAACCTGGACCCGGAGATTGCCCGCTTCCTGGCTGCTAATGGTTACGCCGACGTGATTGACGTGATCCCCTCCCCGCCGGGGGCCCAAACCCTGACCCTGACTGCGGTTGATGGGCGCGGCACTCCCGCCCCGGGCCGCAACGAGGTGGAGACGGTACGTGCCGAGGTGGACGCCGTCGTCGATCACATTATTGACGCAGCCCTAACCCGCCCGGAGCAGTCCCTGGCGGTGGTGGCTCTCAACTCGCGCCACGCTGAGGCGATCCGCGCGGCGGTGGCGGCCGAAACTAACGGCTCTCCCGCCCTGGAGGAGTTCTTTAACGCCGACAAGTCCGAGCCGTTTGTGGTGGTGGATATCAGCCAGGCTTACCGTCTGCGCCGCGACCACATCATTATTGCGGTGGGTTACGCCAAGACCCCCAACGGCTCCCTGGTGCACTCCTTCGGGCAGCTGTCTACTCGCGACGGCGCCGGCGGTCTGGTGGCGGCGCTGTGTGCTTCGCGCGGCACTACCACTGTGGTTTCTTGCCTGAGCGCAGCCGACATTGACCCCTCACGCCTGCATGGGGCTGGGGAGCGTTTGCTGCGTCAGCTGCTTGAACGCGCCCAGGTGGGGCCGCTGCCTCTCGACGACGCCGGTAAGGCCCCTGACCGCCTGCTGCTGGATCTGGCTTTGCACTGCTTCCAGATGGGCCTGTCTGTGGTGCCGCGTTACGGCACGGATGGGCCCGGTGCGATTCCGCTGGCTGTGGGCCACCCCGACTACCCCGATGAGCTGCTGGTGGCGGTGCTTACCGACGACGAGGCTTATATGGATGAGCCTTCGGTGCGTATGCGTGAGCGCTACTGGGTGGAGCGCCTGGAGCGGCGCGGCTGGACCGTGTACCGGGCCTTTAGCGCTGGCGTGTTTGTGGATCCTTCCGCTGAGGCTGAGCGCATCTGCCAGTTGGTACTCGACATTGTTGATAAGCGTCAAAGTGTTAGCGACGACGGCGAGGCGGTTCCGGAGCTAATTAGCGACGACGGCGAGGCGACGGCTGGTTATGGGGCTAGCTCTGGGCTCGGGGCAGGGTACAAAAAAGAGCGGGTGCGATCGCTTCTGCAATCACACCCACTCAGCCTAAAATGGCGGCTACCTACTCTCCCACTTTCGCAGTACCATCGGCACAATTGGGCTTAACTTCTCTGTTCGGAATGGGAAGAGGTGGAACCCCAACGTTATAA
>ERZ773207.675-NODE-675-length-12589-cov-12.275650_pt1 | contig 12589 bp, 8 predicted proteins | sample MGYA00580997_ERZ773207 | MGnify/ENA primary metagenome ERZ773207 (study PRJEB29015, sample SAMEA2738170) | human oral metagenome | biome: human oral; feature: human-associated habitat; material: saliva | place: China | collected 2239 ... | reverse complement strand
GGCACCGCAGCCGGGTCCCGCAGGCCTCGTGGCGGCCTCTGATCGGGCGGCGCTGATCCCGTTTCGGCCAGGCCCTGCCGCCGCCCACGGGCACCGCAGCCGGGTCCCGCAAGCCTCGTAGCGGACTCCAATCGGGCGACCTCTGGCCTTGCAGGAGATACGACGTGGCCCCGCACAGAAACGAATCCGTGCGGGGCCTTTGCTGTTGGCACTCACGAGGCAGCGTGTTTCATCGCTACTAGGTCGATGCACGCGCCGATCAACGCCGCGACGACGGTGGGGAGGATCCAACCGAGCTGGTTGGCCTGTAGCGGACTCCACGTGAGCAGGGAGTTGATTCGGTCGGTGGCGACGCCCACCTGGGCGAGCGTCGTCGCGGCCGACCATGCGGCGACCACCCACGTGCTCAGGCGGAAGGTCCATGTCGCGGGGGTCGCCAGGCGGAAGGGGTGGGTCGTGATCGTCATGAAGACGACTGTGATAGCGATCGGGTAGAGGAAGGTGATGATCGGTACCGCGATCGTGAGCACCGAGGACAGTCCCGCGGATGCCAGCACGAAGGAGATAAGCGTGACAAGGATTATCCATGTGCGGTACGGGATCGCGGGCAGCAGACGGTTAAAGAACTCCGAGGTCGCGGCGATGAGGCCCACCGCCGTTGTCATACATGCGGTCAGCACGATCAGACCGAAAATGATCTGCCCCGGACGCCCCATCGTCGACTGCGCGGCGTCGGCCAGGAGACTGGCACCATCCGTGTAAGACTGTGCGTTCGGGATGACATGCCCGATGAGGCCCAGGCCGACGTAGACGACGCCCAGGAGCGCACCCGCAATGACCGCCGCGATCGAGGTCCGACGCACGACCTTCACACCGATGCCACCGCCCGTATGCCCCAGCGAGGTCACGACAATGATGCCGAAGGCCAGGGCTGCGATGGAGTCCATCGTCATGTAACCCTCAAGTAGACCGGCGGCCAGCGGGTTGTGGACGTACTCGCCGGTGGGCGCATCGTGCGAGGTCGGCAGCGATGCCAGGCAGAGGAATACCAGCAGAACGAGCAGACCAAGGAGGATCGGTGTCAGGACCTTCCCGAGGCTGTCGATAATGTTCGTCGGGTTCCAACACAGGTAAAAGGCGATCCCAAAAAAGATCAGGTTGAAGATGACCGAGGCGAGCACCGACTTCGTGCCGATGAGGGGCGCGACGGCCGTCGAGAAGGAGACGGCACCCGTTCGCGGGAGGGCGTAGAAGGCGCCGATGGACAGGTAGACCAGGATCGAGAAAACGAACCCAAAGGGCTTTCCGGCGCGGCTGACAAGATCGCGGATATCGGTGCCGGATAGGGCGATCGTGATGATCGAGATGACGGGCAGAGCGACGCCGCCGATCAGGAAACCGATCATCGCGGGGGTCAAGTTGGTGCCGGCCGACGCGCCCATGATCGGCGGGAAAATAAGGTTACCGGCACCAAAAAACATGGAGAAAAGAGTCAGAGAGGTCGCGATGAGGACCGCGGTACTCGAACGCTGGCCGGAATCGTCGTTGACTGTCTGCGTCACTGCTACTCACTGTGTTGTGTGGGGGCTTTAACAGCACCAATTCTTACACGAGGGCACATATACGCAACCGCAGCCGCGATACCCTGAGGTGGTGATCACTTCGTTCTCTCGTGGAGGATGCTCCGCGACGCTGCTTCGCCCGCTGCACCAACACCGCAGTGGGGGACCCGCACGCGTGGTCGCGGTGAGTGGCGGAATCGGTTCGGGCAAGTCCTCAGTGACCGCTTCCTTCAAGTCTCTGGGTGCACTGGTCGCCGATGCCGACGTAATTGCCCGTGAGATTCTCGAACCCGGTCAGCCCGCGCTCGTACAGGTGGCCGCACGATTCGGAGATGATCTGATCCGTGAGGACGGGACCCTTGACCGGGCGGGCCTCGCACGTCGTGTCTTCGCCGGTGAGGGGGCCGACGAGCGCGTCGCTGCTCTCAACGCGATCACCCACCCGGCCATCGAGCGTCGCGCCTGGGAGATCCTGAACGCTGCACCCGCAGGATCGCTTGCCGTCTACGACATTCCGCTCCTCGTCGAGGGCGACTACGCTGACCGTTTTGACGCCGTCGTCATCGTCGATGCCCCCGTCGAGCAGCGTGTCGCACGCCTGGAGGGCAGGGGAGTACCCCCCGAGGACGCGCGCGCCCGGATCCGCGCCCAGGCCTCGTCTGATCAAAGGCGAGCGATCGCGCACGTGTGGATCGATAACTGCGGAAGCGCGGACGATCTGGCGCAGGTGTGCACACAGGTGTGGGAGCGTTGGCTGACCGCCGACCGCTAGGGGAGCATCGACGAGGCCAAGGCTGGCTTTCGCTGGCCGCGCACCCGGGCGGGTCCTCCGCGCGGTGCTAGGGCGTGGGCGGTAGCGTAGGGGAGTGAGCGAAACCCCCGTCATCCGCCAAGACAAGCCTTTCGAGGTCATCTCCCCCTACACGCCGTCGGGTGACCAACCCAAGGCGATCCGTGAGCTGGCTGCGCGCATCCGCGATGGCGAGCAGGACGTCGTCCTCATGGGTGCGACGGGTACGGGCAAGAGCGCGACCACCGCGTGGCTCATCGAAGAGCTGCAGCGCCCTGCGTTGGTGCTCGAACCCAACAAGACGCTCGCCGCGCAGCTGGCGGCCGAGTTCCGCGAGCTGCTGCCGGGCAACGCCGTCGAGTACTTCGTCTCCTACTACGACTACTACCAGCCCGAGGCCTACGTCCCCCAGACGGACACCTTCATCGAGAAGGATTCCTCGATCAACGATGAGGTCGAGCGCCTGCGCCACAGCGCCACGAACTCGCTGCTCACGCGGCGCGACACGGTCGTCGTCTCCTCCGTGTCCTGCATCTACGGCCTCGGCACCCCCGAGGAATACGTGGCGCGCATGATCGAACTCGAGCGCGGCATGATCATCGACCGCGATGCGCTGCTGCGCCGCTTCGTCGCCATGCAGTACGTGCGCAATGACATGGCCTTCACACGCGGCACCTTCCGCGTGCGTGGCGACACGATCGAAATCATCCCCGTGTACGAGGAACTCGCGATCCGCATCGAGATGTTCGGCGACGAGATTGATTCCCTCGCGGTGCTACACCCGCTCACCGGCGACGTCATCAACCAGGTCGACCACACCTACCTGTTCCCGGCCTCGCACTACGTGGCCGGCGAGGAACGCATGAAGAAGGCGATTGCCTCCATCGAGGGCGAGCTCGATGATCGGCTCGCGTGGTTCCGAAGCCAGAACAAACTCCTTGAGGAGCAGCGCCTGCGTATGCGCACGACCTTCGACCTGGAGATGCTCAAGGAAATCGGGTCGTGCTCGGGCGTGGAAAACTATTCGCGCCACATTGACGGGCGCGGTCCCGGCACCCCTCCGCACACGCTGCTGGACTACTTCCCGGACGACTTCCTGCTCATCATCGACGAGTCCCACGTGACCGTCCCACAGATCGGCGCGATGTTCGAAGGCGACATGTCGCGTAAGCGCACCCTTGTCGACTACGGATTCCGCCTGCCCTCCGCGATGGACAACCGCCCCCTCAAGTGGGACGAGTTTACCCAGCGCATCGGCCAAACCGTCTACCTGTCCGCGACGCCGGGTCCCTACGAGCTCGAGCGCTCGGACGGCGTGGTCGAGCAGATCATTCGCCCGACCGGCCTCGTCGACCCGCTTGTCGTCGTCAAGCCCACCGAGGGGCAGATCGACGATCTTCTTGAGCAGGTGCGCCTGCGCGTCGAACGCGACGAGCGCGTCCTTGTCACCACTCTCACGAAGAAGATGGCCGAGGAACTCACGACCTATCTGGCCGAGCGCGGCGTCAAGGTCGAGTACCTGCACTCCGACGTCGACACCCTGCGCCGCGTTGAGCTGCTACGCGAGTTGCGCCTGGGTACCTTCGACGTGCTCGTCGGCATCAACCTGCTGCGCGAGGGCTTGGACCTGCCCGAGGTCTCCCTCGTGTCCATCCTCGACGCGGACAAGGAAGGTTTCCTGCGCTCCACCCGCTCGCTCATCCAGACCATTGGCCGCGCCGCCCGAAACGTGTCCGGCGAGGTCCATATGTACGCGGACAACATGACGGACTCGATGAACGAGGCCATCTCCGAGACGATGCGTCGCCGCGAGATCCAGATCGCCTACAACAAGGAGCACGGCATCGACCCGCAGCCCCTGCGCAAGAAGATTTCGGACGTGACCGACATGCTCGCCCGCGAACAGGTCGACACTCAGACCCTCCTCGAGGGCGGGTACCGCAAGGAGAAGAGCGCACGCGACCGCAGTGCCGCTGCGAAGAGACCCGCCGTCTCGAATCCTGGTCAGCGCGCGGAAGCGGAACTCGCCGAACTCATCGAGGAGCTATCTGCCCAGATGATGACCGCCGCTCAGCACCTCCAGTTCGAGGTTGCCGCGCGCCTGCGCGACGAAATCGAGGACCTCAAGAAGGAATTGCGCGCCATGAAGCGCGCCCACTGACGCCCACCGACCACCTGCCTCGCGCTGATCGGGGAGGCGGCCATGGCCTCGTTCCTAAGAAATCACGGCGCTAAGCGACCGATGCCACTGTTCGGGCGTGGACGCGCGCGCAGCCGCCCCACTAAACTAGACGGCGTTAGCGGAGGGGAGTACTCCCACAAACAGTGGCGTCGTCATCACGACGGCCCCGCCCACGCGGCGAGGCCTCCGGCGCCACCGGCCAGGGATTCCTGGCGGGAGGAGACCTCCGGTACCCGACTCGTACCGGAGGCCCCACGTATGCACGTGCACGCGCTCGCCTGGATCGTCCTGGCTGGCATTATCCTGACCATGATCGCCGTTGATATCGTCGGTCACGTTCGCACACCCCACGAACCCACCCTCAAGGAAGCCACCTGGTGGTCGGTCGCCTACATCGCGATCGCCCTCCTTTTTGGCGGCATCGTCTGGGCCGTGTGGGGACCGCAGTACGGTCAGGAATACCTGGGCGGCTATATCACCGAAAAAGCGCTCAGCATCGACAACCTGTTCGTCTTCGTCATCATCCTCTCGAGCTTCCGCGTGCCCCGCAAGGATCAGCAGGAAGTCCTGCTGGCGGGCATCGTGATCGCGCTGATCCTGCGCCTCATCTTCATTCTCGCGGGCGCAGCCCTCATCGAAAACTTCTCGTGGGTGTTCTACATCTTCGGAGCCTGGCTGCTGTGGACCGCCATCAATCAGGTCCGCGAGGGCGTAGGCGAGGACGAGGAGGAAGAGGAATACCGCCCGCCGTCAATCGTGCGGTGGGTGTCCAAGATCGTGCCCGTCACCGACGGCTTCATCGGCTCGCGCATGCTCTACCGCCACGGCGGCCGCACCTACGTCACTCCGATGCTCCTGTGCGTCATCGCTGTGGGCACAGCCGACGTCATGTTCGCCGTCGACTCGATCCCCGCGATCTACTCGCTCACCAACGAGGCGTACCTGGTGTTCGCCGCCAATGCGTTCTCCTTGCTCGGCTTGCGTCAGCTCTACTTCCTCATCGATGGTCTGCTTGACCGCATCATTTTCTTGCACTACGGACTCGCAGCAATCCTCGGCTTCATCGGCTTCAAGCTAGTCAACCACGCGCTGCACACGAACGAGCTGCCCTTCGTCAACGGCGGGCAACCCATTGTTGCGGTTCCCGAGCCGAACATCGCCTTCTCGCTCGGCTTCATCGTGGTCACCATTCTCATCACGGTCGCTGCCTCCCTGGCGGTGTCACGCTCCCAGCATGGAGGCGAGGATAGCGCGGCGTAAGGGCGCTATGATGCCGCGGTCAAATAGTTAAGGGGTATTCATGGTTATCCACCCGTGGGCGTGGGGAATCCTCGCTCTTGTGGCCATCGGCCTGGTCGTGATCGATTTCCTCGGTCATGCGCGCAACCCGCACCCGCCCACAGCGGTCGAGGCCGCTCGATGGACCCTGTTCTACGCTGGACTCGCCGGGCTTTTCGGCGTCGGTATCTGGCTGACAAACGGGTGGCTCTACGCTCAGGAGTTCTATGCGGGATGGGCCATGGAGTGGTCCCTGTCCGTCGACAACCTCTTCGTGTTCATCCTGATTCTCAAGGCGTTTCGCGTTCCTCGAGAGAATCAGCAGAAGGCCTTGCTCCTCGGCATTGTCATCGCCCTGCTCCTGCGTCTCGTGTTTATCCTCCTCGGAGCCGCGCTGGTGTCGCGCTTCTCGTGGGTGTTCTTCATCTTCGGACTCTGGCTGCTGTGGACCGCGTTCAGCCAGGTTCGCGAGACAGCGCGGGGGAGCGACGAAGACGAGGAATACCACGAGAGTGGTTTCATCCGCGCGGTTCGGCGTGTTCTCCCGATCACCGACGGCTTCATTGGCAACCGCATGCTCTTCCGCCACGGCGGGCGCACCTACATCACGCCGATGCTCGTCGTTGTCCTGGCCCTCGGCTCGGCGGACCTGATGTTCGCGTTTGACTCGATTCCCGCGATTTTCGGTATCACGCAGCAGGCATTCCTGGTCTTTGCGTGCAACGTGTTTGCGCTGATGGGTTTGCGCCAGCTGTTCTTCTTAGTGGATGCTCTTCTCAGCAAGCTCGTGTACCTGGGCTACGGCCTCGGCGTAATTTTGAGTTTTATCGGCGTCAAGCTGATTCTTGAGGCGTTGCATGCGAACACTCTGCCGTTTATCAATGGGGGATCGGGCGTGGAGTGGGCACCGGAGATTTCCGTATCGGTATCGCTGGGCGTCATCGTCGTGACGTTGGCGGTTACTGTTGTCGCGTCGCTGATTCGTAGCGCGATGGATGAGGGGGATGCCCATGGTAACTGAGGTGGCGAGCACGGACGAGCGCGGTCTGAGCACCGATGAGGTGTTCGAGCGCATGTCGCGCGGCGCGGTGAACCGCGTCAAGGACCGTACGTCGCGGTCGGTGGTATCCATCGTCCGCGAGAACGTGTTCACGCTCTTCAACGCGATCATCGTGGGTGCCTCGATCATCGTGCTGTTGTTCGGCGACCTGCGCGACGGCATCTTCGGCGGTGTCATGGTCATTAATGCGGTCATCGGTATCATGTCGGAGTTGCGCGCCAAGCGTACCCTGGATTCGCTCGCAATCGTGGATGCACCGCAAGCCTCCGTCCTGCGTAACGGCGAGGTGTCGGTCATCCCTGCTCGCGACGTCGTGCTCGATGACGTCATCGAGCTGGCACTCGGCGACCAGGTGAGCGTGGACGGTACGGTGCTGGCCTCGGTAGGCATCGAGATCGATGAGTCGCTGCTGACGGGTGAGTCGCGCCCGGTCAAGAAGAAGGAGGGCGATCAGCTCCTGGCTGGCACGAGCGTTGTTGCCGGATCGGGACGCATGATCGCCACGGCGGTCGGTGAGCGCGTTTACGCGCAGGGCTTGTCCGAGCAGGCACGCGCCTTCACTCGTACGATCTCCGAGATCCAGGTGTCGATTAATCGTGTCCTGCAGGTTGTCTCGGTCATGCTGCTGCCGATTGTTGCCTTGACGTTCTATTCGCAGAATCGCATCGCGGGCGGCTTAGGCGGGGATTGGCGAGAGGCCTTGGTCCTGTCGGTTGCCTCGGTCATCGGCATGATCCCTCAGGGCCTCGTGCTCCTGACTTCGATGAACTTCGCGATTGGGTCGGCGACGCTGGCCCGGCGCGGGGTTCTCGTGCAGGAACTTCCGGCCGTCGAGGTGCTCGCCCGCGTCGACTGCCTGTGCCTGGACAAGACGGGCACGCTCACGACGGGCGGCATCCGCGTGCGCCAGATCGACGTGATCTCGGGCGACGAGGCACTCATTCGCCGTGCGCTCGCGACTGCCTCGAGTGACCGCACGAACGCGACCGCGCAGGCCATTTGGTCTTTCCTCGACGAGGATGCACTGGCGGGTGCTCAAGCGCGCCCGCAGTGGAGTGTTCCGTTCTCGTCGGCGCGTAAGTGGAGCGCATGGGGCACGGACTGCGAGTCCTGGATCCTGGGTGCCCCCGAGATCGTCATCGACGAGGCCGTGGCTGAAAACTCGGCTCTGCTGGAGCGGGTGGGTGGCTTCGCGAGTAGCGGAGCCCGCGTCGTCGCACTCGTCCGCGCGGATTCGGCTGTCGTGGACGATGAGCTGCCGGACGCCCGCGAGGTTGCCGCGATTGTGGTCCTGGAGGAGGACCTGCGCGAAGACGCGGCCGAGACGCTCGACTACTTCCGTTCTCAGGGCGTGCACGTGCGTGTCATTTCGGGCGACAATCCGACAACGGTCGGCGCGTTGGCCGCCCAGGCTGGACTGACGGCGCCCGACGGCATGCCCGCCCGTCTCATGGATGCACGCGACTTGCCCGAGGACCTTTCCTCCGAGGCATTCATCGACGCAATTGAGAAGCATGATGTCTTCGGGCGCGTGACGCCCGAGCAGAAGCGTGCGATGGTCGGTGCTCTGCAGGCCCGCGAGCACTGCGTTGCGATGACGGGCGATGGCGTGAACGACGCCCTCGCGCTCAAGGATGCTGACCTCGGTATCGCCATGGGCAACGGCACGCAGGCCACGAAGGCGGTTGCGCAGATCGTCCTCGTTGACTCGAAGTTCTCGGTCCTGCCGGGCGTTTTGTCGGAGGGCCGCCGCATCATTGCGAACATGGAGCGCGTGTCCTCGCTGTTCCTGGCCAAGACCACCTACGCGGCTGTCCTCGTGATTGTGACCGCACTGGTCGGCTGGCGCTATCCGTTCCTGCCACGCCAGTTCAGCTACATCGACTCCCTGACGATCGGTATCCCGGCGTTCTTCCTGGCGCTGTGGCCTAACCCGCGTCGTTATGTGCCTGGATTCCTCAAGCGTACGCTGTCTCTGGCAATGCCGACGGGTGTCATCCTGGCGGCTGCCGCGTTGACCGCTTTTGGCATTGCCGACGGCCCGCAGGACCGCGAGTCGACGGCGGCAATCCTCTCCCTCATGGTCGGAGCGATCTGGCTGCTGGTCATTACGTCGCGACCGCTGTCCCTGTGGAAGTGGGCTCTGCTCGTGGCCGTCACGTCCGCAACCGCTGGTGGTGTTTTGATCCCGCCTGTTCGCCACTTCTTCTCAACCGTGGCACCGACCACGCACGAGTGGCTCCTCGTCCTGTGTGTCGGTGCGGGTGCCGCCTTCCTCATCGAAGTCGCTCAGCGCATCTTTTACGCCCGACAATTCGCCCGCTCGCTCGAGTAATAGTCAGGCGGACACGACACGAGGCCGGTGCGGGAAGAACCCCGCCCCGGCCTCGTGCGTGGAGGCGACTCAGAACACCCGGATGACGGGATTCCACTCGCGGATGAGACGAGCCTGGATGACTTCGGCGACGTAGAAGGGATCCTGATTGAGAATCTGCTCGACGTCGGCCTGGCTCTCGGCGTTGATGAGAATCAGCGCGCCGGGAACCTCACCAGCGAGGGGACCGGACGCGACGTTGATTCCCTGTTCGAGCAGGCTGGACAGGAACGCGCGGTGGGTCGGGCGGACCTCGTCCATCGTCTCGGTCATGGAGGGGTTGTAGACGTATTCGACTGCGTAGTATGCCATACGCATAACACTAGCCCTGATCCGCGAATTTGCCCAGGGGACGGATAGGATCAAAGGGTGCATGACAAGCTAATCATCCAGGGTGCTCGCGAACACAACCTCAAGGACGTGAACCTCGAGCTGCCCCGCGACTCCATGATCGTCTTCACCGGCCTGTCCGGATCCGGTAAGTCCTCCCTCGCCTTTGACACGATTTTCGCCGAGGGCCAGCGTCGCTACGTCGAGTCCTTGTCCTCCTATGCGCGTCAGTTCCTCGGCCAGATGGACAAGCCGGATGTTGACTTCATCGAAGGCTTGTCACCCGCCGTCTCCATCGACCAGAAGTCGACGTCACGCAACCCGCGCTCGACGGTCGGCACGATCACGGAGATCCACGACTACCTGCGTCTGCTCTACGCGCGTGCCGGCGTCGCACACTGCCCCGAGTGCGGGGCACGCATCCAGGCACAGACACCCCAGCAGATCGTCGACCGCGTGCGCACGATGGACGAGGGCACGCGCTTCCAGGTCCTTTCCCCGGTCGTGCGCGGCCGCAAGGGTGAGTACCAGGACCTTATTGACGAGCTGCGCTCCGAGGGCTACACACGCGCGATCATCGACGGCGAGGCCGTGCGTCTCGAGAACGCCCCCAAGCTGGAGAAGAAGCTCAAACACACGATCGAGGTCGTCATTGACAGGCTCGTCGTCCGCGACGGCATGCGCCAGCGCCTCACCGACTCGGTCGAGACCGCGTTGCGCCTGTCCGATGGCCTCGTCGTCATCGATTGCGTCGACCTGGACGAAAACGACCCGGAGCGCCGCCGCCGTTTCTCCGAGAAGCGCGCCTGCCCCAACGACCACCCGCTGACCCTCGACGAGATCGAGCCCCGCACCTTCTCCTTCAACGCGCCCTACGGTGCGTGCCCGGACTGCGCGGGACTTGGCTTCCGCCAGGAGGTGGACCCTGAGCTGGTCGTCCCCGATGAGGAACTCTCGCTCGCCGACGGTGCCGTCATCCCTTGGAACTCGAACTTCAAGTACCACAAGAAGCTCCTCGAATCCCTGTCCAAGGAACTCGGCTTCGCGATGGGCACGCCCTGGAAGAACCTACCCAAGAAGGTCAAGAACGCCGTCCTGTATGGCAAGGACTACGAGGTCACCGTCAAGTTCCGCAACCGCTGGGGCCGCGAGCGCTCTTACACGACGGGCTTCGAGGGCGCGGTCAACTACATTGAGCGTAAGCGCGAGGAGACCGAGTCTGCGGCTGTGTCCGAGAAGCTCGACTCTTATATGCGTGAGATTCCGTGCCCGACGTGCGAGGGCGCGCGCCTGAAGCCGGAGGTCTTGGCAGTGCGTATTGGCGATAAGTCGATCGCCGAGCTGTCCGACATGTCCATCTCGGAGGCACGTGAGTTCCTCGCGACCGTCGAACTCGAGCAGCGTGCGCGCGCTATCGCGGCACCCATCCTCACCGAGATCGAGGCACGCCTGGCCTTCCTCGTTGACGTGGGCCTGACCTACCTGACGCTCTCTCGCGGTGCGGGCACACTGTCGGGAGGCGAGGCACAGCGTATCCGCCTGGCCACGCAGATCGGCTCCGGCCTCGTCGGTGTCCTATACGTTCTGGACGAGCCCTCGATTGGCCTGCACCAGCGCGACAACCGCAAGCTCATCGCGACCTTGGAGCGCCTGCGGGACCTGGGCAACACGCTCATCGTTGTCGAGCACGACGAGGAGACAATGGAAGCGGCCGACTGGATCGTCGACATTGGGCCTGGCGCGGGTGAGACGGGTGGCTGGGTGGTTCACTCGGGTCCGCTCTCCGAGCTCCTGAAGAACCGCAAGTCGCTCACCGGACAGTACCTGTCGGGCAAGCGCCGTATTCTTCTGCCGCCGACGCGACGCCCGGTCGATAAGAAGCGCGTCGTCACGGTCAAGGGTGCGCGCGAAAACAACCTGAAGAACATCGATGTGTCGTTCCCGCTCGGCGTGTTCACTGCCGTCACCGGCGTGTCTGGCTCGGGCAAGTCGACGCTGGTAAATGGCATCCTCTACCGCACGCTGGCATCGCGTCTCAACGGCGCGCGCATGGTGCCCGGCCGCCACCGCACGATCACGGGCATCGAACAGCTCGACAAGGTCGTGCACGTGGACCAGAGCCCAATCGGTCGTACGCCGCGCTCGAATCCGGCGACCTACACGGGCGTGTGGGACCAGATCCGCAAGCTTTTTGCCGAAACGCAGGAGGCGAAGGTGCGTGGCTACGGTCCGGGACGCTTCTCCTTCAACGTCAAGGGTGGGCGCTGCGAGTCCTGTAAGGGCGACGGCACGCTGAAGATCGAGATGAACTTCCTGCCCGACGTGTACGTACCCTGCGAGGTCTGCCATGGCGCTCGCTACAACCGCGAAACCCTGGAGGTCGAGTACAAGGGCAAGACCGTCGCGGACGTGCTCGACATGCCGATCGCGGAGGCCGCACAGTTCTTCGCGCCGATCTCGCGCATTGCCCGTCACCTCAACACGCTTGTCGAGGTGGGCCTGGGTTACGTGCGCCTCGGACAGAGCGCGACGACCCTGTCGGGCGGCGAGGCTCAGCGCGTCAAGCTTGCTTCCGAGCTGCAGCGGCGCTCGACCGGGCGCACGGTGTACGTGCTCGACGAGCCCACGACCGGCCTGCACTCCGAGGACATCCGCAAGCTCCTCCTCGTGCTGCAGTCCCTTGCCGACAAGGGCAACACAGTCATCGTCATCGAGCACAACCTGGACGTCATCAAGAGCGCCGACTGGATCATCGACATGGGTCCGGAGGGCGGCGCGGGCGGCGGCATGGTCGTCGCCGAGGGAACACCCGAACAGGTTGCAGCCGTAGAGGAATCATTCACGGGCCAGTACCTGGCGGAGGTCCTCGCGAAGAAAGCTCAGCGTGATGCCGCTGAGTCGTAGGAACCGCTAGGATGAGCCTCATGCTCCCCGCTTACGGTTTGTACGGCTTCGCCTACTACTGGCCCTCCTGGGTTCACCTGCTGGTGATTGCCCTCATGGTCGTGGCCGG
>ERZ773207.673-NODE-673-length-12602-cov-3.841635_pt1 | contig 12602 bp, 10 predicted proteins | sample MGYA00580997_ERZ773207 | MGnify/ENA primary metagenome ERZ773207 (study PRJEB29015, sample SAMEA2738170) | human oral metagenome | biome: human oral; feature: human-associated habitat; material: saliva | place: China | collected 2239 ... | reverse complement strand
TAGCTTTGATACCAGCAGCTGCGATTTCTTCAAAAGCAGCAAAGGCGAAACAACAGACAGTGTTGCTGCCACCACTCCCGACAGCCTCAGCGCTGACTCTACCGCTAAAGGCGACAGTGTAAAGGCTACTGACTCAGCAGCTAACACTACTGCTCCACAAGATAAAAAGGAAGTAAAGTAACAATATACGTGGTTAGTCACCGAAAAGGTGCATGCGCATAGGGTAATCACCCTTCAGTCACGACACCGAAGTGGATGACCATAACCCGCTTTCCCTAAGCCTTCGTTTGAACCACACGTAAAAAGAAGAAGCCGCACCCAGCAATGTTCTGGTGCGGCTTCCTTATTTTCGTAATATAGTGGAACGTCAGGGGGCAGACTAGAGAAACATCTTGTTTCGCTCCAGTCTTTGCAGGAATCAAGGGTGATAGTATTTTCCTTGCCAGGAATCTCTGCGTCGTAACTCCTTTTCTACAAGGGCAACAAACTCATAGTTTTTGAGTCCCCACTCAGGGGCAAGCAACAAAGTCTGAGGGGAAGAGGAGGTAAAGCGTTCAACAACAAGGTCGGGACGCAACTTTTCGAGAAAATCAACAATGAGAGAAGCATACTCCTCGGCTGTGTACAGATAATAATCAGAGACAAAGGAAGCATCTTGCGAGGCACGTTCTCGTTGTTGCACAAACTCTCGCGCCATCGCTGTGCCACGAATGATCTGTAATTGGTGAAGTTTGAGCGTATCGATGGGAAGTTGGTTGATGGTCTCCGCTTGTTGCACGGTAAACTCCCGTGTTTCTCCAGGAAGTCCTAAGATGAAGTGCGCCCCTACAGGAAGGCCACGCGCTGCAGTGCGCTGAATGGTCTCTACTGCACATTGATACGTGTGGCCACGATTGATGCGTTCCAAAGTAACGTCGCAAGTGGACTCTACTCCATACTCCACCAGCACAAACTTTTCACGATGCAGCTGTGCGAGATAGTCAAGTAAAGCGTCGGGCATACAATCGGGGCGAGTACCAATGACCAAGCCCACTACATCGGGCACGGAGAGTGCTTCCTCATATAAGCGCACCAAGTGCTCTTGTTCCCCATAAGTATTGGTGTAAGCTTGAAAGTAAGCCAAATACTTCATACGTTTGTCCGCGTCCGACAAGTCTTTTCCACGTTGTTGTGCACGCTTTTCCTGCGCACGTCGGAAGAAAGTCTTGCCGCGTTCGAGCTGCGCGCGCACACTCTCCTCTGTCGTGCAATAATCAGGGTTGAATGATTGGTTATTACAGTAGGTGCAACCACCACTTCCCACGAGTCCATCCCGATTGGGACAGGTAAAACCTGCATTGATAGAGATTTTCTGCACCTTAAAAGGAAAATATCGCTCTACAAAGGTGGAGAGTGAGGTATAACGTGGCGTTTGATTCATTGCGTTGTGGGAGGAATAGGACAAAGGCGCTGATTTCTATACCTTAAACTAGGATAGAAAGTTCAGAAAATCCCAGATAACCAAGAGAACTCAACAATAAGAGGGTTCAAAATCAGTTATAAGGGCATTCGAAAATAGCCTTTAATTGGAGAGAAAATAGTAGTTTATCCTACAAAGATACAGATTATCATCCGAAAACTCCTGCTTTTTTTGTAAATTCGCGCTATAGTCCCTCTAGATTCTAAAGTCATTTCCCATGGTTATAGCCCATCTCAATGATAGCGAGCGTTATGCCTCGCTTCACCCTTTGTTTAAGCAGCTTTTTGATTACGTCAAGTCGCACGATCTCTCCCAAGTTCCTGCAGAACGCATCACACTCGATGGAGAACGTCTTTTTATCAATGTTGCTGACCCCACATTGAAAGCTCCAGAAGATCAAGTGCTCGAAGTGCATCGTCGCTACATCGATGTGCATTTCCCCCTCACTGGCGAAGAAATCATTGGTTGGTCGCCCATGAGTGTGCTGACAACCGAGAGTGTAAATCCCTTTAATGAGGAAGACGACTACGCCATTTATGCAGAACAAGCGCAAAGCTATCACACCATCCATCCTGGCGAATTTGCCATCGTATGGCCTGAAGATGCACATGCACCCATCATCGGAAAAGGAACCCTGCGCAAACTCATTGCAAAGGTCCTTATTGACTAATTAAATATAGACAAGAAGTTCACGGAACTTTCTCTTTCAAATACATTTTGCTCATGTTGAACGAACAAGACCATAAGCTCCTTGCTGCCAAAGGCATCACAGAGCAACAACTGAATCAACAGCTTGCCGACCTTCGTGCTGGCTTTCCCTTTCTAGAACTCTCTGCAGCAGCTTCTCTGGACAACGGAGGAATCTATGCTCCTACTCCCGAAGTGCGCAAAGCCTATCTACGTGCATGGCAAGACTATGTGGCAGATGTGGACCACCAAGTGGTTAAATTCGTACCGGCTTCAGGAGCTGCCAGCCGAATGTTCAAAGATCTCTTCACTTTCCTTGATGGGACAAGCGAAACTCCCGACACGGATTTCATGAAATCTTTCTTTGAACATCTGCCACAAGCGGCTTTCTTGCACGACCTTGACCAAAAGTTGCAAGAACTTCACGGAAAGACGAGCGAACAACTCGTAGCAGAAGGCGATTACAAATCTGTTGTTGCTGCTTTGTTGGGCACTCGAGGCTTGAACTATGGACATCTCCCCAAAGCACTCTTGAAGTTCCACCGCTACGAAGGGGATACCTCACGCACTCCCTTCGAGGAACACTTGGTAGAAGGTGCTCTCTACGCTAAGAATGCAGAAGGAAAAGTGCAACTTCACTTCACGGTTTCTCCAGAGCATCGCAGCTTGTTTGAAGCGCTGTCTGCAACAGCAAGCCAACAACTTGGAGCACAATATCAAGCCCAATACGACATTAGCTTCTCGGAACAGAAGTCTTCCACCGACACAATCGCAGCCAATGCCGACGGAACGCCTTTCCGCAATGCAGATGGTAGTCTACTCTTCCGCCCCGGTGGTCATGGTGCATTGATCGAAAACCTCAATGACATCGACGCAGACATTATTTTCGTGAAGACTGTCGACAATGTTTCGCCCGATAGATTGAAGGAAGACACTGTAACCAACAAACAACTGCTTGCTGGTTTGCTGGTGAGCTTGCAAGCGAGAGCCTTTTCCTATCTCGAGGAACTCGAAGAGGGCAACGTCAGCGAGGAGCGCATGCAAGAAATCTTGCACTTCCTCGAAAAAGACTTGCATTGTCAAAGCGATACCGCCCATGGATTGGAAGGACTAGAGCTGTTAGACTATCTCTACACTCGCCTCAACCGCCCCATCCGCGTGTGTGGCATGGTGCGCAATGTGGGAGAACCTGGTGGAGGTCCGTTCTTGGTTTACAACGCAGATGGCAGCATTTCTCTGCAAATCCTCGAAAGTAGTCAAATCGACATGGACGATCCTGCCAAGAAACGCCTCTTTGAAGAAGGCACTCACTTCAATCCTGTTGATTTAGTTTGTGGAGTGCGCGATTTCAATGGAGAAAAATTCCATCTCCCCGACTTCGTTGACCCAAGTACGGGCTTTATCTCGCACAAATCAAAAGATGGTAAGGAACTTCTAGCCCTCGAACTTCCAGGTTTGTGGAATGGTGCGATGAGCGACTGGAACACGGTATTTGTTGAAGTGCCCCTTTCCACCTTCAATCCTGTCAAGACCGTCAACGATCTCTTCCGTCCTCAACATCAGGTATAACACAGCTAGTCTTCCTTTCTTATGCCCCAACAGATTCGACGCAAAACAGCTCCCAACGATGTTCCTACCCTTCTGTTCGTCATGGTGCTTGTCCTCGTGCAATGGTGCTTTAATTCCACCAGCGCAGTCCTTGGTTCTGCACTCTTAGGCGTAGTGCCAGTGCTGTGTGTCGTCGCTTTTCGTCAACTTCCTTGGACACGCTTAAGAGGACGTTGGCAATGGCGGAGCATCATGATCAGCGTTTTAGCCACGGCATTCACCATCACCATACTTTTTAGATTTGGATATTGGCGATGGTGGTTGTGTGCGGTCCTTCTGATATTCTTTATTATCGACCTCATCGGTATGCAAATTCATCGCTGGACTAGCCTTCTTATGGCTCTTTTTTGCGCCATTATGGGATGGATTTTGCTGTAACTCCATGCCACAATCATGCATACAACTACAAACGTCCAAGCAACAGAGACATTGCGGGCATATCCACTCACGTTGATGGCTATTGCTTTGCAATAATCAGCGACTTTTGTGCAAGCATCATTGAGAGTGGTACCGTCATCTACCACAGATTATCAAAAAAAAGGCTGAGACTCCTTCACGGGTCTCAGCCTTTTTCATATACATCATTGGAGTGCCATCAGAAGATGTAGCACTCATCTTTCCATGCGTGGAAGCGCTTTACAATTCACTACGTAGTTGCTGAAGTGCAGCTGCGGGATCTGCTTGTGACATCAAGCAATTTCCGAGCAGAACACCATGATAACCGGCAGATTTCAATTGACGAACTTCCTCAGCAGTACGCACACCACCTTCAGCCAATAGGACTTTGTCTTTGGGAAGTTGCGCCACGAGCTGGAGTGAGTTTTGAACATCTGCCGTGAAATCTTCCAAGTTGTAGTTCACCACAGCCACAATGTCGGCGGCGGTTTGTGCATAGTTTAATTGATCGGCATTGCGAATAGCTACCACCACTTCTAGACCAATGTTGTGCGCATAATCCAAAAGTTCGGAGTATTCCTCAAACGAAAGGAAATCAGCATCGAGTTGCACGGCAGAAGCTCCAAAGAGACGAGCCTCCAACAACTGACGTTTGCTGATGATTACATCGTTGCGCAATACGGGAATATTAAAGCCGTGTCCTTCGATGGTGCCATAAGCCGTGCGAAGAAACGCCAACTTACTATCAAAGAAAGCCTCATTTGTTTGCATAGAAACGGCAGCTGCGCCTGCGCCTGCGAAACCAGGACAAAGCACTTGAGGCACCGCTTCTGCATTCAGCACACCAACACCAGGGCTTTTGCGCTTGAACTCTGCAACTAATCCATAAGCATCGTCTTGAAGAGCCAATTTTAAGGAAGAAGGACTAGCCAACTGCCCATCGGCTTTCATAGCTTCGTAGCGTTCTAAAACAGTTTGCGTGGTTAAAGTGGCTTCGCGTTCGGAAAGTTCTTGACGCTTCTGCTGAAGCATTTGTTCTTTGTAGGACATAATCGTGATAATAGAGAAAATAATATAGAATGAATAATAGAAATATCTAGTTTAGTCTTTCTCAATCAACGCAACACAGTAGGCTGCAATGCCCTCTTCTCGCCCCACAAACCCCATGCGCTCGCTTGTCGTGGCCTTAATCGAAATGGCATCTTCGTCCACTTGCATCAAGGGAGCCAGACATTTGCGCATGGCTTCCACGTGTGGATTGAGTTTGGGACGCTCTGCACAAATGGTGCAGTCCACATTTCCCACGCGATACCCCTTTGTAGCAATGAGTTCGATGGTACGCTGGAGTAGCACCTTACTATCTGCGCCTTTATATTGGGGGTCAGTGTCGGGGAAATGAAAACCGATGTCGCGCATATTAGCGGCACCCAGCACTGCATCACAGATGGCATGGATGAGAACATCGGCGTCGCTATGACCAAGCAACCCAACATGGTGGTCAATTTTCACACCACCCATCCAGAAATCTCTATTCTCAGCCAGACGATGCACGTCATAGCCGTAACCTACTCGTATAGTCATTGTTGTAATATGTAGTGTTTGTTGTGGAATGCTCCGAACAATGCGCCCAAGATCTCAAGGCTTATGCAGCATCACTCAGAGCTTCTCCAGTGGTTCAAGGGAAAAAGTTCGCAACTATCGACCACGACGTCCAAAAAGTTCGCGAAGACCATCCATGTCAAAGGAGAGTGTGACACGCAAAGTCTGGTCAAGCGGATTGGAAGGTGTGGTCGCCACCACATATCCTGCGTCGATGTTGAGGACATTCATTTTGAATCCAGCACCAAAAGTGAAGTATTTGCGGTTACCCTGCGCCTCGCTTTCATGGTGATAACCACCACGGAGGGCAAACTTATCATTGTAAATGTATTCCGCACCTACACTCCATTGCACTTCTTCAAGTTCGCCCTTGAATCCTCGTTCGCTATCGCTGAAGCTCTTGAAAATACCGGAGATAGGTGAGAGATCATTATAATCAGAAAGCACGCGCTGCTTATAATCTTCGTTGCTCTCACCATCTTGTCGCAAGGGCAAAGAAGGAACCAACAACTTATTGGCCTCCGCAGTGATGGCAAACTTATTGTACTCGTCGACAGGAATCAACAAATTCGCACCAAAGCGCAAGTTAGTAGGAATGAAATAGGAGTAATTGCTGCCAAAGTTGATTTTTGAACCGATGTTGCTCACATTCAAACCAAGATTCAGTGCACACTCACGTCGACCGAGGAAAATATAATTGTTCCAATACATTGCAACATCTGCTGCAAAGGCAGAACCAGGGGTGACGTCGTCTGTATAGTGGCCCGTCAGGTCAGAATACATGTAGCGAAGTGCAACTGCTGCAGAAAATCTTTCAGACAATAGGCGAGAATAAGCCACATCAACGGCATATTCATAAGGTCGCACCACACCAGCTTGAGGCGTAGGAACTTCACCCACGGTGAAATATTTAATAGAACCAGAAACAGCTTGGTAATCTCCCAAACGCGCATAGCCCACAGCATTCACCAAAGCAATACCTTCGGTGAGTTGTCTCAGCCAAGGGGTGTAGTTCATCGCAAAACCTGCACGCGAAACGGTAAAAGGATACTTTGCAGGGTTCCAGTTTTGCGAATGCACGTCTGCTTCTGTGGCAGCACCTACGTCACCCATGGCAGCACCACGCGCATCGGCAGCGATGGTCTGTGAGATAACAGCAGTACGCACTGGGTTGAACTTTTCTTTAATCTCGTTTTGCGCTTGTGCTCCAAGGCAGAAGGCAACTAGAGAGAGGGGAAGGAATATTCTTTTCATTGAAACAATGTGAGGATTCTAAGAATTATGAGGAATGAAGATTTAGGAGCTCATCTCTCGATACAAGCCAAGGTTAACCCAAATCTCCAAGGAAGATAGCTGTCATGCGAACAATCGTTTATTCCACTACGACGAGTTTATAGGAAGCTGTGGACTTTCGTCCATCGGCATAGCGCACTTGTAGGCGACAAATGTATAGTCCTGCGATGAGAGGTGCGCTGGATTTGCTGCGGAGTGTCCACATTTGTGACCAACTTCCCTGCCCAGCTACTAGATTTTCTCGATGAGCATAAACAGCTTTACCACTCGCATCTGTCACTTCTAGGAGAAGTTCAACCTCCTGGTCAGAGGCGGGGAAGTTAGCAACGAAGGTTGTAGCTTGTCGAGTGGGATTTTCTGTGGTGGTCAGCGTAGTTTCCGCACCGTTTTGGGCGGAGACGATGAATCTCAAGGTGGTGGTAGTGGCATTGTCATTGACATCCCACACGCGCAATTTGAGCGTATGCTGTCCAGGTGAGAGATTACGGAGGGGATAAACGATTTGTCCACGATTGTAGCTCCCAAGGGAGAAAGTGAAATACTCATTGACACTAACAGAAGGTTCGTTGTCGAGGATCAATTCCATGTCGTGACCTAGTGAACCTTGGCTGGCATTGATGCCCATATCGTCAGAGATATCAGCAATCAACGTAGCATTCTGACCGACAATGGCATAATCTGCTTGTTCCACTTGGTTCAAATAAGCCACGACTTTGGGAGCAAGCGTGTCGGGAGTGGCACTATTGGCAGTGCCATTAAGATAAAACTGCTCATTGACACCGTTGCATTCCGTCTTTTTATCGTCACTCACGGCATACAGACTGAGACGAGCCGCATCGGTGCTATAACTAATGTTGCGAGGAACAATAGCCGAGAAGGAGAACTTCCCTTGTTCCACCCGCGCTGTCCCCTTGAAGACCGTGCTTTCTCGTTCGCGGAACGAAAGGGGAAGACGATTTCTCTGGGCTGCACTACCATCGTTATCTTTACATACGATGGTTTCCATACGATCATAAATAGTTGCTGAAAGCAAACCTGAGAAAGCTGCATCTATAGCCCCATTGTCTTGCGCACTAGTCGTGATATGCCCACTAAAACGTGCCACGCTACCAGCCGCCAATTGAACGTTTGTGATAGAAGTTATGGCTTTTCCGTTAATACTATCGACGACCACGCTACCGGTTGGGATAGACAGTGTCAAAGCTGGGTCGCCAAAGTAAACGTACTTGAGTTTATTGATCGAATTGTCGATTTCTCTGTAACTCTTTCCTGCAGGAGTGAGCAAATCATTCTTGGCTCTGCGCAAGGCTTCTCCCATGGTGATGCGCTTTCCCCTGTCATCGCGTCCTACAACGTAGTAAGCAAAACGACGATTAAGCGCATTGTTTTGAGTGGCATACACAGCTCTTGTGGCGCACATGAAAGCTATGCTACCTCCGTTGGGCTGGTAGAGAAATTCTTCAGCCAGGTTGTCTTCTCGACTGTCGAAGGGATAGATTTCGCAAGACGCCAAAACCCATAGCGACTGCCGAGTGTTGTAAGTTTTTTTGAAATCTTCAAGCACTAAAGAGGCTTCGTGCGACACTTGAAACGGAGCTCCGTGTCCACTATAGTTGAAGATGGCAGCGCCTTCTTCCATGTGGCGCAAGGCTTGTTGGCGCACCATCGGATAAGTATATCCAATAGCACTGGGCACTCGATTGTAGCGATCCCAATAAATTTTGGAGAGATTGAGGCGATCATTGGAGCCTTGTTGGTATTCCTTTGCCACTCGCTCCGCATCTTCCATGTGTTCGTTAGCATCGCCGTCATCACCGAGCATCACCACATTATTTTTCCACTCGCCAGCATCGACATTCGACAAATAACGCTCCACTTTATCTACCAAGACTTTAGCTTGTTCGTCAGTAATAGCGACCATTCGTCCGGTGGCAAGGTCTGGTTTCTCACGCACTATGGCTTCACCTTCGCCATCATCTAAGAGTGCATAGAAATCATCGGTGATATAACTATTCACCGTTCCGATACTATAGTTAGAAGCATCCTGTTCGTAGGCTAACAAATAGTCATCGGGGTTCTGGCGCCTCCAATCATCAGTGAGAAATCTATTGTCCCACGGACTTTTCCCAAGGAGGAGGACATAGCGCGGTGCGGAGATATTTTCATCGGCTCGGTCATAAAGCATCTTCAAATACCGACGATAGGCGTTGGCATCGGGAGTACCAGAAGAGAACTCATTATATAATTGATCGGCACGCACCACTTTGACCGTCATTCCGCTGTGTTGTCGGTGTAGCGCTGCGAGACGTTCTGCCTGCTGTGTGAGTTTTCCGCTGGCTGGTACGATAATCACATAGTCAATACCAGAATCTGCATGAAGATTCTGCGCTGCTACCTCGCCCACCAACTGCGGATCGGGATAACGCTCGGAAGTATTGAAAGCCACAAATCGACGTTGTGGAGTGTCTGTGGTGAAAGTGGCACGTCCCTCTGAAAGATTGGTGAGCGGTACTTCAGCTGTGGGACTTCCTAATTGGCCGATGCGCCATAATCTTGTTGAAGCTGTTGCAGTTTGCACAGAGAGTGTGGTCACCCCAGTGGACTTAGGTGAAAAGCTATAAGGAATAGCCTGCACTTTCAACAAACGAGGATATGAGATTCTCACAAAATCCATGCGGGCACTATTGCCTGCAGTGGTAGTCACCACAAAGCTGTTGGCTCCCTCTTGAATGTTGTGACGAAAACTTTTGGTGTCGAGGGTCGCACTTGAAGTAAGGGTGTTGAAGGCTGTTGCAGAAAGTTGCCCTAAACGAGCACCATTCAATTGCACCTCTGCTGTAGTGGTAGAAGTAGAAGAAGCAGCTGCAAAGGAAACCTCTACGGGAACTTCTCCAGCATCTTCTGCTAAATCAGCCACATTGACGTTAAATGTTTTTTGATTATGGGTGGCAAAATCATGTCCGTCAAACATTCGACGACCACCTTGATATAATCCTGCCTGATCTTCGTCCCAGATGGCTGCAAAGGGCACGCGATCTAACGTTGTGGCAGCGTCGGATTCCACCGTAGCTAGGGCACTGATGCGCAAAGGTGCGTCGCCCTCGGTGAGGAAGTAATAGCTGTAGCGCGAATAATAGTTGTTGGAGTGTGACCACTTGCCAGTACTTTGGTTGTAATTGCGTCGTTGGGTGCCTTCTGCCCAAAAGAGGAGCTGATTACTCTCGCGCAAAGTGGGTACTTCCACAAGATCATCGGGCACACGTTGTGATTCCACTCCTTCACTCTCCGTGTCAAATAAGAGTCGTTCGTCTTGTTGCAGTCCACCATAACCAAAGACTTTCACACGTTCGGGCTGAGAAAAGCCTGCCTTTCGCAAAAAAGCAGCGGAAAGATTGTAGATGCCTTCACGATCCACGCGGATTTTCACCCAGCGGCCTTGACTAAGCACAGAAGATGAAGCCCAACGCTGCTGCTCCTCTGCCGCGGCACGAGTAGACTTTGCCGCTTGTGGGATCAAAACGGAACTAGCAACAGGAAACGATGTCGCCTGTGCCATTGATTGTGTACGCAAAGAAGGGGCAGAAAACCCTTGTTTTTCAGCCGAAGGTGCACTCACTACTTTGAGTTTGCAAGAGGTGATGCGAAGCCATTTGCCGTCTTTGTAGACAAAAGGCACAAAGGTGACCACCAACCGTTTGCGCTTTTGTTCTACCACAGCCGAAATTTCCAACTTTGGCTGCGACACTCTGCCCACTTCACACTCCATCTTATTCACCCACTTGCGTTCTTCTAAAGATAGAGGTGCATATTCTGGATAAACCAAGGCAACTTCATGCTGCAAATTGCCCTGCTCCACTGCAAGTTCTTGAGTGAAGAGCGGCAAACTGTCGCTCACCACATAGTCTGCAGTGGAGATATGCACGAATTCGCTCTGCGCCATCAGAGAGAGGGGCGCAAAGGCGAGGAATGTCCATAGAAGGTGCGGATGATTCATTGCGAGAATTATGAAAATAGAATGGATGCGCGATACGAAAAAGGTGGTGGTGTGGCGACAACAATGCTATATCTAACCAGAAATGTCGGAGCTAAACAAAAAATCTCCGACATTTCCGAAAAAAGCTCGGAGTTTTTTTTCAGAACTACGGATTATCTTCTGGAAGAAGTCGAAAATATAGGAAATCGTCTATGCCTTTCGCAAAGAAAAGATAGATAGATTTGTCCTAGCCTGCAGGCTTTTCTATTTGACATTGAAGGAAAGCACTCGAGTGTCGCCGAGGTAAGTTTCGACCTTATGGTCGGGAGTGATGGAAATAGGGGCAGTGGGTGCTCCCATCAACAGGAGGTCACCACGACGCAGGGTGAAATATTGGCTCACTTCTGCAATGACCTGATCGACATGGTGCAACCACTGGGCTGTGCTGCCTGACATTTGTTCTTCACCATCAACGCGCAGACTGAAGTCTAGTTGAGATACAGTGGAAGGATCAATCTCTACAAACTCTCCCAAGGGAGTGGCATTGTCAAAACCTAAAGCGGCATCCCAAGGTAATCCGAGTTTTTGAGTCTTTTCCCACAAAGCAGGTGCAATAAAATGAGGCATCACCGTAGCAGCATCATAATAGCGAGAAGCAAATCGCGCAGAAATATGACGTCCCAAACGACAAATGCGCACGGCTAAATGCACTTCTAACTGTGCAGGATTGGCATAATCAGGTAGAAAAACGGGCTTACCATTGCGCTGCAAGGAAGTCTCGGGCAACGTATAGTAAATAAGATCCGAAGGCGCTGAGGAAACAGCACCTTGTTCTGATAACGCAGAAAATGAATAGTTATTGTGTAGAACGAGAATCGTCATATCGTAAAACTACATTGCGACTTGCGCAGTAGAAAGAATGGGAGGGCTAGAGAAAAACAAATGCTGCAAGCCTCAAAACATCTACTTTGCAAAAAACTCTCTGGCACGAGGTGTTTTGCTCGCAGCCAGAGAGTTGAAGAGATAATGGATGAGTGGATTTAGAACGCTGCGGACTTTGGCGTGCGAGGGAAAGGAATCACGTCGCGAATGTTCTGCATGCCAGTCACAAAGAGGATGAGACGCTCGAAACCTAAGCCAAATCCAGCATGAGGACATGAACCGAACTTGCGGATGTCGAGATACCACCAGATGTCTTTGTGAGGTACACCCATTTCATCGGCACGCGCCAAAAGCTTATCGTGGTCTTCTTCACGCACAGAACCACCAATGATTTCTCCAATTTGAGGGAAGAGTACGTCGGTGCCTTGTACGGTCTTGCCATCTTCGTTGGTCTTCATGTAGAAAGACTTGATTTCCTTGGGATAATCAGTGAGGATGACGGGCTTCTTGAAGTGTTCTTCCACGAGATAACGCTCGTGTTCGCTGGCCAAATCTGCTCCCCAATAGATGGGGAATTCAAATTTTACACCATTCTTGACTGCTTCTTCCAGAATACGAATACCTTCCGTATAGGCTAAACGAACAAATGGCTTTTCGAGTACAAACTTGAGACGATCGATCAGCTCTTTGTCGAAGTGTTCAGAA
>ERZ773207.672-NODE-672-length-12624-cov-2.872146_pt1 | contig 12624 bp, 10 predicted proteins | sample MGYA00580997_ERZ773207 | MGnify/ENA primary metagenome ERZ773207 (study PRJEB29015, sample SAMEA2738170) | human oral metagenome | biome: human oral; feature: human-associated habitat; material: saliva | place: China | collected 2239 ... | reverse complement strand
CCGTTCTTTGGATGATTATCTTTCAATCTTTCAATTTCAATCTCTCTTTGAATAATCGTCTATTGTCTTTCAAAGAATCATAGTCTTTCCAAGAATCATAAATATCTCGGAATCATCATTTCTCTTTCAATTGTTCTGGTCTATTCTGGGATTAAAAAGACTAATTTTGATTTTCAACAATCCTTTCCACAATAAAACCATTTAATGATTGTCTTTTGTCTTCAAAACGATTATCATTAAAGGGGCGGAAATCTATGATTCAGACAAAAGTCATCTTCTATTAATCAATCTTTAGAGAAAATTTTCAATCTTTAGAGGAGATTTTCAAAGAATCGATGATCTTTCAATGATTAATCAGTAGCTTTCAAAGTCTTCAAAGAATCAGCCATTGTCTTTGATAATCCTTCAAAGTCTTCCCATAGTCTTCTGATGATCATTGACAATCAGTCATTGTCTTCCGACAGAAACCCATCATTCCAAAGAATACCTCTTCTGATTACAGGAAGGTACTTTCCTTGCGCTCTGATCTATTTTCCGCTATTTCTACCCCACCGAATGTCTTCGAGGACAAGGAAAGTATCTTCCTTTAATTCGATAAACCAGAACCTTTTCCAAACGATTGTCTTCATAACCATTCAAAGAACCAGTTCGAAGATGATCAGTCATTGTCTTTCAATAGTCCTTTGATGATCAGTCATTGTCTTTGATTATTGTGAATTGTCTTCCACAGTCTTTCAATAGTCCTTGGAAAATGGTCGATAATCATCCATTGTCTTCCGACAGAAACCCATAATCCTCGAGAATATGTCTTCTGATTACAGGAAGGTACTTTCCTTGAACTCGAGTATAGTTTCCGCTATTTTCATATTCTTGGACATCTCAGAGCGCAAGGAAAGTACCTCGTCTTAATTAACAAATGAGAACTATTGTCTCTTCATAGTCTTCTGACAATCCTTCCATAATCAGTCATTGTCTTTGATCATGGTCTATTGTCTTCCATAATCAGTCATTGTCTTTTCATAGTCTTTGATTATGGTCGATAGTCTTTGATTATGGTCGATAATCTTCCATAGTCAGCCATTATCTTGGATGGTCTTCTGATAATCATTCGAAATGGTCTATTGTCTTCGGACAGAAACCCATAGTCCCAGAGAATACCTCTCCTTGGCTTTCCTTGGTACTTTCCTTGCATTCTGATACACTTTCCGCTATTTTCATATTCTCGGGCTATTTCGAGGACAAGGAAAGTACCTTCCTTTAATGTGATAGTTTAATAATACATTTCCAGCCAATTCTTGTCCACTTTTCAGAATATGACTGGAAAGTCAATGTTCAAACACGAAATGTGGGGAGAAGTTTGATTTCTTCTCCCCACATCCTTTCTTTTGATTTGTAGGTCTTTCCTCGTTTAATGAATGGTTCTTCTTTTAAGGAAACTTTCGTTGATTTCTCTGAAAAGTGATCTTGACTTCTTGTCCAAGTTCAATGGATCACGACAATCATCGATTATGAAGAACTTCGAAGGTGTCTTCACAAGGGATTTCGACATAATGTAAGAATGATAAGTTTCATCAACTTCGTGATTTGCAACACGAATCTGTCTGGTAGCATACTTCCCAGTAATTAGTGTCATCTGTCCATCAATCTCCAGAACAGATGATCTTTCTCTGTACAGAAGTTTCATCATCTTCTCCATTGGTTCTGTATGATTCAGCAAACTCTTGAGAATTGTGGAATCTCCGTCATTTACTGAGTAAACATTGAACCTCATAAATCCGTGTTCATTGTTGATACCTATGACAACACAATAGAACTTTCTCTTTTGAAGATCGATTTCCAAAGAGAATGAATACTCACCACTGACGACTATCTGCTTTGTCGATATTGAAATTGAGAATGGTTTTCCATCAACTTCAATCACCTTCGAAAGACTGTCATCGAGAAGTTCTATCCAAAACATGAAGGAAATCCCCTGCTTTGAAGAAACTTTTGGGAGGTACTTGATAGCTGTTTCTCCAGTTTTCCCTATCGACATGTCGTAGATGAACTTCCCAAGTGAATTGCCATTGTTATCGTAGTCACATCTTTCAGATTTTACAAGACTTGGATCGAACTCTGAGTGCAGGAGATCATCAACCCCGACATTGTCCAGATTTTGCTTCGTGTTCTGCATGTCTTCCATTTCATCGATTTGATCATCTGAATAGTCGTCGATTTTCACGTTTTCTTTTAAAAACTCGAGATCATCATCATTTTTTGCAACATTCGTCATGTCCTCATACTTCTTGATTGTACAGACATAGAAGCTTCCATGTTCACCTATCCCATGATTGAGATAAACGTCTTGGATCATGTACATTCTGTTAATCTCGGAAAAGTAAAGGTAGTCCATTCTTCTTGGTTCTTCTCGGATACTAAACACTTCTTCGAAATAGGTCTTCTCAAAGTAAACTTCCAATTTCTCAAACTCGATCCCCCATTGTGAAAATTCGTGCCGAGGTTCTGGGATCTGGTTGTCTTTCAAGACAACTTTCAATGTCTTCATATCCACCACATTCTGCAATGAATATTCTCTTAAGAATTCATCTTTGGATTTCAGATCTGGATTTGTGTGCCAATACTTCACACTTACCGCTGAATGTTGCTGGATGAAGTAGTTCATGTCAATCTCCAGCTTCTGAAGACCTATTGACATTCGAGAGTAATCTTGAAGAGAATCCACACCAGATAGTAGGAACGATTCTCCTTGATCTATAAAAGTGGTCTGCACGGATTTGTACTTGATAAGTGGTTTTTCGATCGAGATAGTCGATCCCAAGAAGTTCTCCACAAGAGAGTATCTGACTTTGATATGTTTGCCACGAACACCGACAAGAGAATCTCTGTTATATGCCTTCCACGAATCCCAGTTTTTCCCATCGGAAGAAGTCGTAAAATCTCGGAGAAGCAAGGAAGATGAGTTTTCACCTTCCACCTTCTCCATGACATACTCGATCTCTCTTGGAGATTTCTCTATGTCGAATATAGCCGAAGAACCTACAGTTCTCAATTTTTTCATACTTTCGGAAGAAATGTTTTGTTGTTTATCTGCTATAAGATAGTGCAGATGGGTAAAGACAAACAATAAACAACGATTAAGACGAAAAATGAAGATTCTCATAATTGGTGACGTTCACGAAAGCGACTTCTGGGTCGATTATGTTCAAAAAAACAAAGATCGTGTCGAGAAGATCGTTTTTATGGGTGACTATTTCGATTCATTCAAGAAAGTCTCTGCGCAGGTGGCTTCAGAGAACTTCAAGAAGATCCTCGCTCTCCGAGAATCTCTTGGAATGGAAAAAGTCATCCTCCTCATTGGAAATCACGACTTCCATTATACAAAGTTCTGTATGGGAAGATACAGCGGATTTTCTACCACCACATTTGTCCTTGTAGGAAGTCTCCTTGATGAACTGATTGATAACGGAACTTTGGTTCTATCTCACCAAGAAGGCGGTTATCTTTTCTCTCATGCTGGGATTTCTGAGACTTGGTTCAAGGAAATGGTTGGTGAAGATGCAAATGTCGAAGACATCAACCACTTGTTCAAGCAATCTCCAAGAATTGTCGAATTCCGAAATGATGAAAGAACCACGTCACAATATGGTGACAACGTTCATCAATCTCCAATTTGGATTCGACCAAATTCACTATCTTCAGATCCTTACGGAGATTATCATCAAGTTGTTGGTCATACCGCTTTTGATTTCTCGGGTATCGATTCTAATCGTGTGACTATGGATAATGGTAAGAACATCTATTTCACAGATTCTAATCAACACGAAGCATTTATTCTTGATACCGAAACTGGAGAATCAGAAATCTTAAGATAAAAAGATAACAACAATAATAGTCCGAATACAGATTGGGCGTAACAACTTCTCTTTTGTTGTTACGCCCAATTAGTGTTTTTTGAAGTTTAATCGATAAACTCGTAGTTGTCGGGATTGTTCACAATGTAGCAACCTACGTCAATGTAGAAAAACTCACCACCGCTTTTTATAACGTTTGATTCTCGAACATCATCAATTAGGTAATAACCATCAAAGTAGATGTTTCGAGAATAACCAGTTTCCTTGTTTTTACATGGTCTAAAACCTCTCTTTCGAAGATCTCTTCTTATTTCTTCTTCTGTAGCATCTGTCCCCTCGATAAACTTCTGGGTGGTCATAAAGTAACTACTGTCGTTCTCTATTATGCAGAAAGCAATCGGTGTTATCTTACTCTCGGGAAAAACTTTGTTATAAGTCTTAAGAGATCTGCACCAGAAGTCAGCGTTGACCTCATAATCACAAGATACACCCAGAAGTCTTGTGGATGTGCTTTTTACAACTTTGTCTCCGTCGATGTGTTTCCAAACGAAACTTTCACCACCTGTGTTCAATGGTTGCATTATGTCACCATCAATCACCGAAGCGAGTATTTCATCATAGATGTCAACATCATAGCCACAATCAATAACCCTTGTGAAATCTGATCTCCAACTTTCAAAGATTGGTTTTATTAGGCGGTTCATGATAATTCGTTATTTCTTTATGTAAAATAAAGAACGGATCGGTCGGAATATACTCCCCTTAAATAAGCAAAATATCTAAAAGAAAGACGAATTAAAATATGAGTAACAATACAAGAGATTATCACTTCTCCAAGAGTAGAGTGAATAATTCGCTGGATGAACCATTGTTCCTTACGAAGTTCTCTGCCAACATCATACTTCCAGACATTCTCAAAGAAAAGTACGGCACTGCTGAACTTCTCCATGAACAGATGCTGAAAATTGGTGGTCTTGATCTCGATAAGGTACCAGGCACTGTCACACAGAAGTTCAGATATAACGATAGATCGTTCATTGGTACTATTCTTGATACAAAGGTAGAACTTTCGTTTGACTTTGAAGTAAACGTGGATTCCGAAACCAACGTTCCTTATCCTTACAACCTCCTACAGGATTGGCTTCGTCTCTGTTATGACCCTAACACTGGCTTCCAATCCTTGAAGAAAGACTACGCAGGGAAATGTACGATAGATGTCACCGACAAGATCGGTAGACTTATTCGACATGTCGACGTGGGTATCATGTTCCCAAAGTCAAACCTTCCTGCATGGGAATTGAACAACACACAGGAAGCGATCTATAAGATCACTGGTTTTAAGTTCCAGTGTGAAAATGTGAAGTCATATAGAGCAGAAGACATTTAAAAAACGTCTTCTCAGCTTTCATAACTACCATTTCGATTGGGCTGTCGGGGAGAAATCTCGACAGCCCAATCCATATAAAAACTATGAACAAAACCAACTCTCCAAATATGAAAGTCTTACAGCTAATGCAGAATCTGAATCACGAGGTGATCAATCTGTTTCACGATTCTATAAACTCTTCGTTGACACGTGAAGGTATCGCTTTTGATGATCTTCGTGTGTCGGTGTCTTTGCACGAAGGCAAGTCCATTCATGTCGATTGCAATATCCGTCAAGCAGGTGTAGAAAAGACTTACACGATCTGCACTATGCTTGATGGCATTCTCTATGCTCTGTGCGACACATCAATTTATGGGAAATATCACGATGAAAATCAGAGCGTGATGGAAATCGTTGATGAATCTTCCACTGTCGAAGACGTTGTTGAAAGGTTCATAGAGTACATCACCCACAGATAGCTTATAGGTTGTTTTCTGATAAGTTTTAACGTGTCGTGTTGATGGGTTTCCGTGCCACATCAACACGACACGATTTATAAGAAACATAGGAAATTCAAAAAGTGATGGAAAATATAACAACAAACTTGACCACCTTCGACACCAACAGATTAAAAAGGTATCTTCTACTGATTGGCGACTTACACTTTGGTCGTGCTTCCAATGATCAATCCGAACTCGATGAAAGTGTGAGATACTTCCACGAGTTTTTGTTCCCACTTCTCGAGAGAATGAACGAGAAATGCGCAGGGAATGTGTCAATCATCCAGATGGGTGATGTCTTTGATAATAAGTCATCTGTTGGAACACTTACAGGCAACAACGTCATTGATATCTTCTTGAAACTCGCATCAAAGAATGACGTTTATGTTCTTGTTGGGAATCACGACACTGTTTATAAGGACATCCGTCACATCAACAATAACAAATCGATCTCCTTGATCCCAAGAGTGAATGTCATCCCGAACATCACAAAGATCCTCACAGAATCTGGGACACCTGCTTTCCTCTTACCTAACTATGGGAACAAGGAATCATTCAAGAAGGCGATTGATCTTTGTGATGATTCATCTTACATCTTTGGTCATGACGAAATCTCTGGTTTCCATTATGAGGGTAAGGAGGTATCCGAGATCCACTCATTACCAATGTCAGAGTTCCAGAGGTTCAAGCATGTCTTCATGGGTCACATCCACAAACCTCAAGATGGTGCAAACATCACTTACGTAGGGAGTGCCTATCACACAAGAGTCAACGAATGGAGAAATGTTCCACAAATAGTTATTCTTGACACCGAGACTGGAAAGATTCAGAAGATCGAAAATAGGATATCTTCGAGATACGTGAAAATAGATCTCTTCAAGTTCCTCGACATGAAGAGATCTGAAGCCTTGGAATTCGTCCGAGGGAACAAGGTCGTTATCCAATGCCCTAACGACACCATTATGCGATTCCAGACACCACGGATAACCCAATCCGTTGAAGGTTATAAGAAGATCGACTACAAACAGGTGTTCGATAAAAATCAAAGGATTGGTGATGGTGGAGAAAGTGTTGACTTGGATGAAGACGAAGACCTCCAAGATATCTCGAACGTGGAACTATCTTCCGACATTTTTAGCTACATCAATGACTACATTGAAAGCATTGATTCAGTTGTCATCCAAGGCACTCTGATTCCCTTGTCTGAAAAGGCAAAAGCGAAGATATACGAATCGCTGAAGAAGATCTATGATTCAGTCTCTGAAAAGTCAAAGCCCGAAGATCAAGAATAAGGATAAGGATAGGAACAATGAAAATTAAAAAGATAGAGTTTCAGAACATCTTCTCGTTTGGTAACAAGAAGATGGTCGTTGACTATGACAATCTCGGTGATGGTTCTCTCAACATGATCCTTGGGAAGAATGGTTGTGGGAAATCATCATTCATCAAGCTTCATAAACTTGCTCTTTATTTCGATGCTGATGGTGCCACAATGGACAGTATCGCAAACGACATCAACGGCAACGGATTCCTCGCAATTGACATCGAATCAAAAGGAAATGACTGGAGAATCGAATCGGAATACACTCGTACAAAGCTGTCCACGATCCGTGTTTATAAGAACGGAATAGAACAAGACTGGGGGAAGATTCCAGACACCAAGAAGATGATCAAGTCCGAAGTTGTTGATATTCCTTATCACATCTTCTCCAACATCCTCAGTCTCTCTGTCAATGACTTCAAGTCATTCCTATCAATGTCTCCCAAAGATACACGGAACATACGTGATAGAATCTTCGGTTTCTATGTCTTGAACGACATGATGGAAAGCTTGAAAGGGTCTCTGAAATCTCAATCGGAAATCCATAAGTCCAATCTTCTCTCTCTCGAATCTCTTGAGGAAACTCGTGATGAACTACGTCGAGAGATTGGGGAAATGGAGGAGAACAGCAATTCTCAAGAAGAAATAAACCGACTTCGTGCGGAGATCGAGGAGAGGAAGGTGGAAATCAAGGAAACCGACGAAGCCATTTCCGACCTCGAGAAAAAGCGTCACCGTCACCTCTCGTATGAGAACAAGAGGAAGAACGAGAAGCTCAAGGAAGATATCCGAAAGTTATCGGAAGACATATCGAAAATGACCGAGGATAAGGATTCACTCGAATCCGAATCTGAAGAATCCAAGAAGAAGCTTTCGACTATATCTTCAAAGATTGCTTTATATTCTAAGCATAGAGAATATGCAAAGAAAATGAAAGCCGTGGAGGAAGCAGATACACTGCAGAAGGAGGTCGACAAGCTTTCCGAGGAGATTTCCGCACATGAGGAAAGACTTTCGGAACTCACCTCGGAAAGATCTCTGTACAACGTAAAGCAAGATATCCGATCAAAGGTTCATGAATCCGATCACCTCCTTGAGGAAATCGCTTCCCTTGTAAAGGAAAAGGAAACTATCGAGGAAGATAAAGATGATGCAACCCAGAAGCGTGATGAAGCAGTAAAGACTTTTGATGATCTTTCTACGAAAATCTCAGACCTTTATGTTTCGCATAAATCTCTCCGAAGAAAGAAGGAGACTTATGAATCTGGCCATTGCGATCAATGTGGTTCAGAGTTCGTAGATCCTCAGTCTCTGTCGAAGATACGTGAATTCGAAGATGAACTTGAAAATATCGAGAAGCATATCTCAGAACTGGAAGAATCTCAGAAAGAGTACAAATCGATCGTTTCTGAGTATAACGAGAAACTCACGAATCTGACATCCAGAAAGAGGGTCGTTGAAACAGATATTGAAGACCACAAGGAAGGTGTTGAAGAGATTGACAAGGAAATCTCCACACTACTCCTCCAGCACAACCTTTCCCTTGAGGATGTCCTCGAATCTGCAGACAACGTTGACTATGACACACCGATTGATGTTTTGAAATCAGAGATTTCTGAAAAGAAGTCTTCAAGAGATTCCCAGATCTCTAAAATGAACTACATCCTTGATCAAGTGTCCTCTATTGAGGATTCCGACGTGGAAATCCCCGAAGAATCAGAGGAAGAACTCACCGCCACGAAGTCTCATCTGGAATCCGTGAGAGAACAGTCACTTGCGGACATCCGTCAGAAGATCGAGGAAATCTCTCATAAATCACTCGCAATGGAGAATGCGAAGATGAGACTGATAGATGGCGACTTCGAGGAGTTTACAGAATCTGACCTTCTCCCCGATTACGAATTCTCCGCAATTGATCAAACAATCCGTGATTTTTCCAAGAAGATAGAATCGTTGAAGTCACAGATTTCTGAGATTAAGATCAAGATTTCTGAGATAAGCGTGACCGAAGAATCACAGATCGAAGCCAAGAAGTCTCTGATGAAGAAGTATGACGACAAACTTGAGGAAACTCGAGAGAACATCAAGCGTTGTTACAAATCGATAAGATTTTACAACGTCATGGAGAACATTATCTCCGACGATGGTGTGAAGTCTTATATTATCCGAAACGTTGTCCCCTTCATCAACAAATCAGTCAACGACATTCTCTCTAATCTTGAGATACCTCTCGTTGTCAGATTTGACGATAACTTCAAGCCTTCGATTTACAGATTTGGGAAGCAGGTTTCAACATCATCAATCTCCACTGGGCAGACAAAGATGATCGATTCTGCTATCATCTTCACTATCACGAAGTTCTTGATTTCGAAATGTGGTGGTATTAACATCGTGTTCTATGATGAGATCTTCTCGTCGCTCCACACATCAGCAGTTTCCCAGATGATGGAAATCATTCACAGGGAACTCAAGGAGGAAATGAAACTTCACGTGTTCCTTGTCAATCACTCTTTCATATCATCATCCTTCTTCGATAACATCTTTGAACTTGAGATAGTCGATCACTTCTCACGTCTTCAGATTCGCACCATTGATGAGTACAATCAAAAGTAGAAACCATATCGTCCCAGATTCCTTTGATGACCTCGAGAATGAATCTGGGACGATAAAACTAAAAGTCGACTTCGACCTCGAAACTGCGGTTATTGAATCGAAGTCAATCGACAAAGAAATGGTCATCGACTTCGAGAAAAGTGTGAAACAAACAGATAATTCCGAAAGTGTTATAAGAATAATAGAAACAAAGAAAAACAAGAACAAACCTCTCTGGTAAACGGCTTGGTGATAAATGGAGAAAGAAATAAACCTTGAAGAATTCTCACATTCCGTAAGATATCTTCTCGTGAACGGTATCTTGCAAGACATTTCAGAAATCTACGAGTATTCTTGTGGTAGAAAAACGAAGGATATTTCATCGATCTCCACCGCAATTTCCGCATTCTCAAAATCGATGACCTCTATTGGTGATCTTTCGAAGATAAGTTCTAAGTTCTATAATTATAGACAAAAACTTATAATGAGAAAGCAACTTATCCTTGATGATCAATCTTTCATTGTTGCAGAAATGGCAAAAATGAAAAAGAAGGAAATGATCTCGTATAAGGTAGGTAGCAATGAAGATGGATTTCGACCTTCAAATGACACAGAGCGAAGGATGGTTCTTGATGGGAATATGTCGGATATGCAACTCGTCGTGGACACACTTGACAACCACATCCAGTTCATCACTGATTCCGTAAAGAACATCACTGACATGATCTACGGTTTCACGTATGTCATCCAGTTTGAAGAATATCGCAAAAACTACTAATCGCAAAGTAACTAATCATCAATAATAACAAACAACTCTTAACAACAACAACGAAAATGAAGAAGTCTGGGTACAAATCTGCACGTAACGACTTTTATACGTGGTATGGGAAAATGTTCTTCGATCTAATCTGTCTGATCATCATTCTCTATCTCGTGTTCTATGCAGTAGAACGTGATCCTTCGTCTGTGTACAGATTAAGATTCATCATATCGGTGAGTTTTGTTGCAATGTTCTATGTTCATGCAATCACTTACAAGAACTTCCTCGATTCAAGGACAAAATACAACTTCTATAAGTCAGTTATGAAGGCTTACGAGTTCAACCTCGAAAACTATGAGGATGTGATCGAGGTAATCCGCAGGCATGAGTACAAATCTGAAGAATACAAGGCAGATATTGAAAGCTTGATGAATGCCAAAGATGAGGAAACGTTCTTCACTGTTGGGGAGAAGATCTACAAGAACATCACGGAAGGTGTTTACGTCGATGAGATTGATTTCATCTATGAACTTCTTGAATCTACCTCTTACATTGTCAAGTATGTCGATGAAGATTTCTTAAAGAAGACTTTCTTGAAAGAAAAATATAAGTAAGTAAATAAACAGGTTCATAGTAAATAACTGTTTATCGATTCGTTGCGTATCTACAGAATATAAGAAAGTAGATACGCAACGATATCTGTTTAATGACAATATGAAAGCAATACTTTCTGAAGACAAGATGTTTATCGACCTTCATTATGAAAATGAAGGAGAAATGTTACAGACAAACGACTACTTCCATAGGAAAGTAAAAAACTACCATTTCATGAAGAAGAAATTCAAAGGATGGAATGGCGTTGTTGCTTATATCTACAAAGGGAAACGTATAAGATCGACGATGTGGTCGAAGCTTATAGAAATGTGTGAGAAATATCGTTTCCCACTTGAGTTTGAGAATTTTGATGGTTTTATCCGTGAGGAGATCACTTATGAGTTTGTAGAAAAGTTCTGTAAAAAGCTTCTTTCGTGTCATCCAAAGATCAGACCATACGACTATCAGATTGACACTGTCTATAAAGCCGTGAGATCGAGATTCAGTTGTGTCGAAGTGGCTACCAGTGGTGGTAAGACGTTGATCATGTACATGTACATGATGCTTCTGAGATACTTGAAAATCTCGAAGAACATCCTCATCATTGAACCCGACCCAGGTCTTGTTATTCAGTCTTATGATGAGTGGCGAGATTATGCTTGTGGGAAATACAACCTAAACGTTGCAATGATCCACGGAGGTTCTAAGGACAAACTCTCTGCAAACGATTTCCCACACGCAATAGGAAACTTTGCATCACTTATAAACCTGCCCGATGAGTTCTTTGAGAAGTTCGACACCATAATCTGTGACGAAGCGCATCGATCCGTAGCAACTACGATCAAACAAATCATTGCAAAGTGTGGTGCAACAGAAAACCTGCTCGGATGTTCGGGTTCATTCTATAAAGGAAAAGGTGATGCCGATGAGTTCACCGTTGAAGAGAACTTCGGACCAGTTGTGAGAGTTATCAAGAAGACTGATCTGATCAATAGAGGTGCAGCGACTAACATAACGATCAGAATGATAAACGTCAAGTTCTGTAATAGACAAGAACTGATTCATTTAGCATCAGAAAAAGACTATATCGAAGATGGTGAGAAATCGCTAAGATATGAACAACAGTTTATCCGAAATCATAAACGACTTCTTGAATGGAAGTGTCAGTTCATATGTTCCTTGAAAGGTAACACCCTCGTCTACTTCAATGACAAGAAAGGAGGTTATGGTCGAAAGATCTACGAAAGACTTCAAGAGATCTCTTTCCAAAGAGGTCTTTCCAAGAAAGTGTTCTATATTGATGGCGACATTTCTGCAACGGAAAGAGAAGTGATTAAAGACTACATGAGAAACGATAGCACTGGACAATCTATCCTCGTGGCAAACTATTCAGTTTTCTCTACTGGACAGTCTATTAAAAACCTCGTGAATGTCGTCACTGGTGAAGCAATTAAGAGTGACATTCTTCTTAACCAGTCTTCGGGTCGACTTTTGAGACTTTCAGATGGCAAGGAAATGTCATACTTTTACGATATAACAGAAGATACTACTGTAGTAAGGTCAAATCCGATGACTGGACAAAAGGAAACCAAGAAGTGTTTCATGCAGAATTGGTCAAAGTCGAGACTTGAATACTACAG
>ERZ773207.668-NODE-668-length-12657-cov-2.027456_pt1 | contig 12657 bp, 10 predicted proteins | sample MGYA00580997_ERZ773207 | MGnify/ENA primary metagenome ERZ773207 (study PRJEB29015, sample SAMEA2738170) | human oral metagenome | biome: human oral; feature: human-associated habitat; material: saliva | place: China | collected 2239 ... | reverse complement strand
GATGGATTGCTCCGATCAGACGGCGGCGCTGGTGGACAAGGAAGTGGAGCGCATTCTAAAGGCGGCGTATCAGACCGCGCTCGGCCTGCTTCGCGAGAACCGCATGGTTTTGGATCAGATTGCGGATTTCCTGATTAACCGCGAGACCATTACCGGTAAGGAGTTCATGCAGATTCTCCGCAAGGTGAAGAACCTGCCGACCCCGCTTTCCGAACAGGAGCCCATCCTAATCTGAGTTTGATACAAAACACGAAAAAGCCCGGAACGCTTGCCATGAGAGCAGGCGGTTCCGGGCTTTTTGTCTGCTTCGCCGGACCTCGGCTCGGTCGGCCTGCAAATAAAAGCAAGGGGACACCCAACGGGTGTCCCCTCCTGTATGAGAAGAAGTTCTCAGTGATAGATTTTCTTGTTCTCGTAGCGCGGCTCGCTGGTCAGCTGGAGGCCGAGCTTATTCATGATGCGAATATCCACCTCGGAGAGCATGACAGAGGTGTGCACCTGGCAGCCGCGGAGCTTTTTCAGCTGCTCGAGGGCAAGGGCTGCGTTCGGATCTCCGGCTGCGTTCATGGAGAGCGCAATCAGAATCTCGTCGGTGTGGAGGCGCGGGTTCTTTGAGCCTAAGTACTTGACTTTTAGGGTCTGCACCGGCTCAATGACGGTCGGAGAGATGAGCCTAATCTCATCCGGGATACCGCCGAGCGTCTTTACGGCGTTTAGGAGTACGGCTGCGCTTGCGCCGAGGAGCTCGGAGGTTTTGCCGCAGACAATGCGGCCGTCCGGCAGTTCCAGGGCTGCCGCCGGTGCGCCGGTGACCTCTGCCTTGATGAGCGCCGCATGCACAACAGGGCGGTCATTTGAGGTGACGCCGGCCTGTTTCATGAGAAACTCAATCTTGGTGACCTCGGATTTCTTTGCATCGCCCTCCACGAGGCGATTCATGCTCTTATACCAGCGACGTATGATCTCCTGGCGTCCCGCCTCGCGGCAGGCCTCATCGTCCACGATGCAGTTGCCCGCCATGTTAACGCCCATGTCGGTCGGGGACTTGTAGGGGCAGCTGCCGTAAATCCCCTCAAACATGGCCGAGAGCACGGGGAAAATCTCCACGTCGCGGTTATAGTTGACGGTCGTCACGCCGTAAGCGTCCAAGTGGAAGGGGTCTATCATGTTGACATCGTTTAAGTCCGCGGTCGCCGCCTCGTAGGCGAGGTTCACCGGGTGGTTCAGCGGCAGGTTCCAGACCGGGAAGGTCTCGAACTTTGCATAGCCCGCCTTGATGCCGCGGCGATTCTCGTGGTAGAGCTGGGAGAGACAGGTTGCCATCTTGCCGCTGCCCGGGCCGGGTGCGGTCACAATGACGAGCGGTCTCGTGGTCTCAATGTACTCGTTTTTGCCATAGCCGTTCTCACTCACAATGAAGGGAATATCGGCCGGATAGCCGTCTATCGAATAGTGGCGGTACACCTTGATGCCCATGGACTGGAGCTTTGCCTTGAATTGATCGGCCGCGGGCGTATAGCGGGTGATGACAACGGAGCCTACGTAGAGACCGGAGTCCCGGAAGGCCTGAATGAGGCGAAGCACATCGACATCGTAGGTAATGCCGAGGTCGCCGCGAATCTTATTCTTTTCAATATCCGCCGCGGAGATGGTAATTACGATTTCCGCCTGGTCCGCGAGTTGCAGCAGCATGCGGAGCTTGCTGTCCGGCTGAAAGCCCGGAAGCACGCGGGAAGCGTGGTAGTCGTCAAAGAGTTTGCCGCCGAACTCCAGGTAGAGTTTGTCTCCGAATTTGGAAATGCGCTCGCGAATGTGCTCGGACTGCATCTTGAGGTATTTCTCGTTGTCAAAACCGATTTTCATATCCACTCCTTTGCGCGAGGCCGCCCGGCCCTGTGTCGGGTGACATCATACACGCACGAGATTGTATCATAGCTCCGCGAAAATGTGGTATACTTTTCGCTATGAATACGCATGCGTGCCCAATGCCGGGGGCGTTTTACCGGCAGAACGAAGAGAAACTGTATCAGCTTCGCTGCCTCGCAATTGATGCGGAGAGCGGCGAGTCCCTAGTCATCTGTCAAGCCTTGTTCGGAGACTTCCGCCTGGAGGCCTATCGGCAAGCGCGCTTTGACGAGCTCTTTCAACCGGCGGAAGCGCCGGGCGCGGAGGCGGTTGCGCGCATTTGCGACACACCGGGCTCCGTTGCCGAGACCGAGGCCTCTTTTAAAGAGCGGGGCGAAGCCGAGGCTCCGGTAGAAGAGCAGGGCGAGGCAAAGACGGAACGGCGTCAGCCCATACCGGAGCCCGCGCCGGAAGAGCGGGATCGCCTTTTCCTGCACTTCCTTGAGCTTAAGAGCCCGAGCGAGCGCCGCATCTTCCTCGAAGAGGAGAGGGACAATCTGAGCGTGCGTGACATTGCGCGGATTGCGACCTCGCTGGAGCTCGAGGACAGCGGGGAGCCGGAGGATAGGCTCCGGAACGCGTTTGCGGCACTGCGCCTGCAGGAGCGCTACGAAAAAGAGCGCGGCCATCGCCATGTTTGACATCGCCGAGGAGCTGAAAAAGCTCCCGCCGAGCCCGGGTGTATACATCATGCACGATAAGCGGGATGAAATCATCTATGTCGGCAAAGCTGTCTCGCTCCGCAACCGCGTGCGGCAGTACTTCCAGTCTTCGCGGGGCAAGAGCCCGAAAATCATGCAGATGGTGAGCCGCATTGCCCGCTTCGAGTACATCGTGACGGATTCGGAGCTCGAGGCCCTGGTGCTCGAAAATAACCTTATCAAGGAAAACCGCCCGCGCTATAACACCATGCTGCGGGACGATAAGACCTATCCCTATATCAAGGTGACGGTGCGGGAGGCCTTCCCGCGCATTTTTATGACGCGGCAGATGAAGAAGGACAAGGCAAAGTACTTCGGTCCCTTCAGCTCCGCGCAGTCGGTGCGAAAAACCCTCGATTTCATGTACCGGGCGTTTCAGCTCAGGGATTGTAAGCGCGTGCTGCCGCGGGACATCGGCAAGGAGAGACCCTGCCTCAACTACCACATCCACCAGTGCGGTGCGCCCTGCGCGGGCTATATGAGTGAGGCGGCCTACCGCGAAAACGTAGATGCCGCGCTGGACTTTTTAAACGGCCGCTTCGCGCCTGTCGTAAAGAAGCTGCAGGCGGAGATGGAGGAGGCGGCGGCACAGATGGAATTTGAGCGCGCCGCGGAAGTCCGGGATCTCCTCCGCAGCATAGAGCACATCGAGCAGAGGCAAAAGGTCACCTCCGACGGCATGGAGGACAGGGATATCATTGCGCTGGGGCGCGACGAGAGAGAGGCGGTCGTTCAGATTTTCTTTGTCCGCGAGGGCAGAATCGTGGGGAGAGAGCACCATTACCTCCACATTGCGATGGAGGACGAGAGCCGCGAGCTGCTCGAGAGCTTCGTGAAGCAGTTCTACGCGGGGACACCCTTTATTCCGCAGGAAATCTGGCTGCAGGAAGAGCTTTCGGACACGGCGCTCCTCACGGACTGGCTTTCCGCGAAGCGCGGCGCGCGCGTAAAACTTGTGGTTCCGAAGAAGGGACAGAAGGAAAAGCTCATGGAGCTCGCGGCGCGAAATGCGGACATGATACTCGAGAAGGATAGGCAGCGGCTCCAAATGGACGAAATTCGGAGCAAGGGCGCCGTCCGGGAGATTGAGGCGCTGACCGGTTTACGGGATGTGCACCGCATGGAGGCCTACGATATTTCGAATATCAGCGGTACGCTCTCGGTCGGCTCCATGGTTGTCTTTGAGGACGGCAAGCCGAAAAAAAGCGATTACCGCAAATTCCGCATACAGACCGTTGTCGGGCCGAACGACTATGCTTCGCTCCGCGAGGTCTTGACGCGCCGACTGAAGCGCAGTGTCGAGGCGGAGGACGGGACCTTTGTGAAGCTCCCGGATCTCATCCTGATGGACGGCGGCAGAGGGCAGGTCAACATTGCGCTCGAGGTGATCGAGCGTTTCAACTTACAAATTCCGGTCTGCGGTATGGTCAAGGACGATCAGCACAGGACGCGGGGCGTCTGGTACGAGGGACGGGAACTGCCGATTTCCGAGCGGAGCGAGGGCTTTAAGCTCATCACCCGCATTCAGGACGAGGCGCACCGCTTTGCAATCGAGTACCACCGTAGCCTCCGCTCCAAGGCGGAGGTGCACTCGGTGCTCGATGATATTCCGGGCGTCGGTGCCGCGCGGCGAAAGACCTTGCTCTTAAAGTACGGCGGCGTGGACGGCATACGCGCGGCTTCGGTTGAGGAGCTCAGCACTCTGCCGAAATTCAATGCGCGGGTCGCAGAGGAAGTTTATCGCTATTTTCATCAGGAAAGGAGCCGAGAAGATGCACGGCGTGACAGTGACGGAACTGATTCAGAGAAACCATTTTAAAAATCTGACTCCGGAGATTAACACGGACGAAATCATTATCTCCGCGCCGGATCTCAACCGCCCGGCGCTCCCCCTGACCGGCTTTTTCGCGCATTTTGACAACGCGAGACTGCAGGTCATCGGCAATGCCGAGACCGAGTACATAGGTCTCATGGACGATGAGAGGCGGGAGCAGATTTTTGACTACATGTGCCGTTTTCGCGTGCCGGGCTTCATCTTCTCGCGGAATTTGCAGCCGCACGAGACTGTCTTAAAGAAGTGTCACGAGTACGGCGTCCCCTGCATGGTGACCTCGCAGACCACGGCAGATCTGACCTCGGAGTTGATCCGCTGGTTAAAGACCAAGCTTGCGCCCCAAATTTCGATTCACGGCGTTCTGGTCGATGTCTACGGCGAGGGTGTTCTCATTATGGGCGATTCCGGCGTCGGTAAAAGTGAGGCGGCTCTGGAACTCATTCGCCGCGGGCATCGTCTGGTCGCGGACGATGTCGTGGAACTCCGCAAGGTCTCGGAAGTTGCCCTGGTGGGACGTGCGCCCGCGATTACCAAGCATTTTATTGAGCTCCGCGGCATCGGCATCATCGACGTGCGCGCGCTGTTCGGCGCAGAGTGCGTGAAGGATGTGCAGACCGTGGACCTGGTCATTAAGCTCGAGGACTGGGACAGAAGCAAGGACTACGACAGACTCGGCATGGAGGATCAGTACACGGAGATTCTCGGCGTGCGGGTGGTCTGTAACACCCTGCCGATACGTCCGGGCCGAAACCTCGCGATTATCTGTGAGACCGCGGCCGTGAACCGCCGCCAGAAAAAGATGGGCTATAACGCGGCGAAGGAGCTCTACCGTCGCGTCAACGAGAATATGGCAAAGAGCGCCGAAGAGCATGAGAGAGAGCGGCGCGAAGAGGAGCTGATTGCCGAGCGGAAGCGCATCGGCGAGGCGTTAAACCTGGAGGTCAAGGATAAGATTCTGGGGCACCTCGACACGATAGACCAGAGCGATCTCCCGCCGCACTACGGGGAGTTTGAGCGGAGCGGCTACCGGATTGAGTCCGACAGCGCGGATGTCGGGGAGTTGAATTAAAAAGAAAGCGAGGGCTTCACTTGCGAAGACAGTCGGAACAAGAGCCGCTCTCCCGCCACACGAGTTTTCGAATCGGCGGTGCGGCAGATTATTATTATGAGCCGGAGACCGTTGAAGAAATCAAGGCGCTCCTCACACGCTGTCAGGCAGAGGGCATCCCGAGCGCAGTCATCGGAAACGGTTCGAACCTTCTGGTCGGCGACAAGGGATTTCGCGGCGCAGTCATACGCCTCGGCGAGGGCTTCGGCGCAATCGAAACGGACGGAAATCGGCTGAGAGCCGAAGCAGGGGCGTTGCTTGCGAAACTGGCGCGAACGGCTGCGAATGCGGGGCTTAACGGTCTTGCCTTTGCCGCGGGCATTCCGGGCACGGTCGGCGGCGCGTTGGTCATGAACGCAGGCGCTTACGGCGGCGAGATGAAGGATGTTTTAGAGAGTGCCGAGCTTCTCATGCCGGACGGCAGCGTGCGGCGTTTTACAGGGGAAGAGCTGGAACTCAGCTACCGGCACAGTAAGATTCCGGAACTGGGGGCCATTGTGCTCTCCGCGAGCTTTGTCTTGCGGCCCGGAAACAAAGAAGAGATACTTGCGGAAATGAAGCGCTACGCAGAGTCCCGCCGCGAAAAGCAGCCGCTTGAATTTCCGAGCGCGGGCTCTGCCTTTAAGCGCCCGCCGGGCGACATAGCGGCGCGGCTTCTCGACGAGGCGGGGTGCAAGGGACTGCGCATCGGCGGTGCGGCCATTTCGGAGAAGCACGCGGGCTTCCTTGTCAATGTAGAGCATGCGAGCGCTAAGGATGTGCGCGCCGTCCTCAAAGCGGCGGCCGAGCGGGTCGAAGCGCGCTTCGGCGTACGGCTCGAGCCCGAAATCCGCTTCCTCGGGGAGTTCTGAGCATGTCGTTTTCAGCGGAGGTCAAAGAAGAGCTCGCCGATATGATTCCGTCAGAGTTCTCGCTCTTTACGGCCGAGTTACAGGGCTTATTGCTCTATGGTGCAAAATTGACGGAAAAAGAGGGCGGAACGGAGCTACGTTTTCTCAGCGAGCACGAGGAAAGTGCGAAGAAATACTTTACATTCATAAGAAAAACGGATAGAATCAAAACGGACTTTGCCATCACAACGCATCATCCGAACGGAAAAAACAAGGCCTGCACGGCCTTTCTCTCCCGCGAGGACGCTGCTTTGCTCCTTGAGAGCGCTGCGCTCGGCTATGAGAACGGGGAGTTGCAGATCGGCAGAAAAGCAGAGCAGAAGCTTTCCGGTGAGGAGGAGCGGCGCGCGTTTTTGCGGGGCGCCTTTCTTGCGGCAGGGTCGGTTTCCGATCCCGAGCGCTTTTATCATCTGGAGTTTGTTTGTCCGGATGAGACCAAGGCTTGGTACTTGAAGTTGCTCCTCTCCGCCCTCGGCGAGACGGCGGGAGTTGTTAAGCGAAAGGGACACTATGTCGTATACTTAAAGGACAGCGACGGCATTGTGGCTCTGCTCGGCATGATGGGTGCTTCCCGGGCGCTGCTCGCGCTGGAAGAAATTCGCGTGATGAAGGAGATGCGCAACCGTGTGAACCGCACGGTCAATTGTGAGACGGCAAACTTGCAGAAGACGGTAGCGGCCGGCTTAAAACAGCTGGAAGACATCGAGTACATCCGCAATGCGGAGGGATTCGATAACCTGCCGTCGACACTTGCAGAGATGGCGGAAATCCGTTTGGAGTATCCGGATGTGTCCCTCAAAGAACTGGGGACGTATCTGAATCCGCCGGTCGGCAAGAGCGGTGTAAACCACAGATTGCGGAAACTCTCGGAGTATGCGGATGAGTTGCGCGGACACGAGAAAAGAGGATGAACAATGATTAAGAAGTCTATGGTAGTGAAATTGAACGGAAAGGCGGATGCCATGCCGGCTGCGATGCTGGTCCAGGTTGCGAGCCAGTACGAGAGCAGCATCTATGTGGATGATGCGGACAAGCGCGTCAACGCAAAGAGCATCATGGGTATGATGACCCTTGGACTCGCAAACGGACTGGAAATTGTCGTGACGGCAGACGGCAAGGATGAGGACGCCGCAATCAGCGGCATTGAGGAGTATCTCTGCCAGTAAGCACAGAGAAGACGGAGTTTTAAGCCGGGCGAGATCGCCCGGTTTTTCTTGTTGCCGCAGAAACGGCGTTGGAGGTTTTCAGTGGCATTCACACATTTGCACGTACACACGGAATATTCGCTGCTCGACGGCTCCGGAAAGATACCGGAGCTCATTCAGCGCGCAAAGGAACTGGGGCAGACGGCGCTTGCCGTGACCGACCACGGCGTCATGTACGGCGTGATCGATTTTTATAAGGCCGCCAAGGCGGCGGACATTAAGCCTATCTTGGGCTGCGAGATCTATGTGACGCCGGGGTCCCGCTTTGACCGGGACAACAAAAAGGGCGAGGCGCGCTATTATCATTTGATTCTGCTCGCGGAGAACAACGAGGGCTATGAGAACCTTACGAAGATTGTCTCACGGGGCTTTGTGGACGGCTTCTATTATAAGCCGCGCGTCGATTTTGAGACCCTGCGCGAATTCTCAAAGGGCATCATTGCGAGTTCCGCCTGCCTTGCGGGCGAGGTGGCGAGAAACCTTGCGGTGAACCGCTACGAAGACGCCAAGGAGGCGGCACTCCGCTATCGCGATATCTTCGGAGCGGATAACTTTTTCTTAGAGCTTCAGGATCACGGACTCAGTGTCCAAAAGGCGGTGAATCAGCAGCTCATACAGCTTTCTCGGGACACCGGTATCCCGCTGATTGCGACCAACGACATTCACTATACGCATCCGGAGGACTGGGAGGCACACGACCTCCTGCTCTGCCTCCAGACCGGCAAGAAGGCGAGCGATGAGGACCGCATGCGCTACGAGGGCGGTCAGTATTACTTAAAGTCCGAGGAGGAGATGCGCGCCCTCTTTGCGGCGGTCCCCGAGGCCTTGGAGAACACGGCAAAAATCGCCGCGCGCTGCGAGGTCGAGATACGTTTTCATGAATTAAAACTGCCAGCCTACGATGTCCCCGCGGGCTATGCGGATGCGGCGAGCTATCTGCGCGCCCTCGCGGAACAGGGCTTCCGAGAACGCTACCCCGAAGAGCCTGCGGCGCTCCGGGCGCGCATGGAAGAAGAACTCGCGGTCATAGGCCGCATGGGCTATGTGGATTACTTTCTCATTGTCTGGGACTACATTCACTTTGCCAAGGAGCACGGCATCGGCGTGGGGCCGGGGCGCGGATCGGCAGCGGGCTCGGTGGTCTCGTACTGCCTCGGCATCACCGACATCGACCCGGAAAAATACCAGCTGGTCTTTGAGCGCTTCCTGAACCCGGAGCGCGTCTCCATGCCGGATATCGACGTGGACTTCGCCTACGAGAGACGGCAGGAAGTCATAGACTATGTGGGAAGAAAGTACGGAAAAGAGAGGGTCGTGCAGATTATCACCTTCGGTACGCTCGCGGCCAAGGGCGTGGTGCGCGATGTGGGGCGCGTTCTGGATCTCCCGTATGCGCGCTGCGACCAGATTGCAAAGCTGATTCCGAACGACTTAAAGATGACGCTCGACAAGGCCTTGGTGCAGTCGAAGGAGCTCCGCGCGCTCTATGAGAGCGATGAGAGCGTGCGCCACTTGATTGACATGTCAAAGCGCCTCGAGGGGCTGCCGCGCCACGCTTCGATTCACGCGGCGGGCGTGGTCATCTCGAAGAAGGCGGCGGAAGAGTATGTGCCGCTCGCGCGGGGCGCGGACGGCTCGATTACGACCCAGTTCGGCATGAACACCCTGGAGGAACTGGGTCTCTTAAAGATGGACTTCCTGGGGCTCAGAACCCTGACCGTGATTCAGAATGCCGCCGCGGAGGCGGAGAAGCGGAGCGGGAAGCCGATTGATATGCTCGGCATTGATTTCAACGACCCGGAGGTCATGGCGCTCATCGGCAGCGGCAACACCGAGGGCATATTCCAGCTCGAGAGCGCGGGCATGAAGAGCTTCATGAAGGAGTTAAAGCCCACGACCCTCGAGGACATCATCGCCGGCATCTCCCTGTACCGCCCGGGTCCCATGGACTTTATCCCCCGCTATTTAGAGGGCAAGAACCACCCGGAAACGGTTTGCTACGAGAGCCCGCAGCTTGAGACCATCTTAAAGCCGACCTACGGCTGCATGGTCTATCAGGAGCAGGTCATGCAGATTGTGCGTGACCTCGCGGGCTACACCTGGGGGCGCTCGGATTTGGTGCGCCGCGCCATGAGTAAGAAAAAAGAGTCCGTCATGAAGGAAGAGCGGCAGAACTTTGTCTACGGCAATGAGGCCGAGGGGATACGGGGCTGTGTGAACAACGGCATCAGTGAGGCGGTCGCAAACCACCTCTTTGACGAGATGATGGACTTTGCGAACTATGCGTTCAATAAGAGCCACGCGGCCTGCTATGCCTATGTCTCCTTCCAGACCGCCTGGTTAAAGCACTACTACCCGAAGGAGTTTATGGCGGCGCTCATGACCTCAGTCATCGACAACAGCAGTAAGATTGCCGAGTACATTCTGGTCTGCCGCCAGATGGGCATTCCGATTTTGCCGCCGGATGTGAACGACGGCAAGGCCGTATTCTCGGTCTCGGGAGAGGGCATACGCTTCGGTCTCTCGGCGATACGCGCGGTCGGAACGGCCGTGAGCGAGGAAATTGTGCGGGAGCGCGAGACAGGCGGTGCCTTCCGCTCGCTCGAAGACTTTATAGAGCGCCTCTCGAACAAGGAGGCAAACCGGCGCACGCTCGAGAGCTTTGTGAAGGCGGGCGCGCTGGATTCCATGCCGGGAAACCGCAGGCAGAAGCTCTTGCTCATCCCGGAGTTGCTCGACAAAAAGGCAAAGCAGAAGAATGCGATTGCGGGGCAGGTTTCGCTCTTTGACTTCCTCGGCGAGGAGGCGCGGCAGAGTCTCGAGTCCGCCCTTCCGAAGGTAGATGAGTTCCGGAAAGAGGATCTGCTTGCCTTTGAGAAGGAGACGGTCGGCGTTTATCTGAGCGGCCATCCGCTCGATGACGTGCGGGAGCTTTGGGAGAAGACCGTGACGGCAAAGACCATAGACTTCCTCGCGGACGATGAGAGCGGCAGGGCAGCGCTCACGGACCGTCAACAGGTCATAATCGGCGGCGTGCTCACGAATGTCACGACTAAGATTACGAGAAACAACGATACGATGGCCTTTCTCACCGTAGAGGATTTGGTCGGCACGGTTGAGGTGCTGCTCTTCCCGAAGGCCTATGAGCGCTACCGGGAACACCTGATCCCGGATGCCAAGCTCTTTCTATCGGGGCGAGTTACCATCGGCGATGACGATGTGTCCGGCAAGCTGATCTGCGAGCGGCTGTCCGTCTTCGGCGCGGGAGAGCGTACGCTCTGGATACAGTTTGCGGATGAGACTTCCTATCTCGCGCAGCGAGGCGAGCTCATGCTTCGCCTCGGGAACAGTGAGGGCAAGGACAACGTGAAGGTCTACTGCCGCGCAGAGAAAAAAATCATACAGCTCGGGCGGGACTGGCGCGTTTCCGCGGAAGAAAGTCTGCTTAAGGAGCTCCGCGCCGTTTTCGGCGCGGAAAATGTGAAGACCAGCGTAAAGCAGAGCCTCTGAAATTGTAAAAGCAGGGGGGCTGTGTTATAGTTTTCACGAGGAAATACGGGCGTACTGCGGAGGCGCAGCGCCCACGGGGAACAGTGAGGAGGTTCCTGTTATGGCAAAGAAAATTGAGACCATCGGTGTTTTGACAAGTGGCGGCGATGCCCCCGGTATGAATGCGGCAATCCGCGCGGTGGTTCGCACCGCGCTGCACCACGGCATGAAGGTAAAGGGCATTATGCGCGGCTATTCCGGCCTGCTCGACGAGGAGTTCATCGACATGGATGCGCGCAGCGTCGCGGACATCATAAACCGCGGCGGCACCATACTCTACACGGCGCGCTGCATGGAGATGGTGACCGAGGAGGGACAGCGCCAGGCGGCGGAAATCTGCAAAAAGCACGGCATAGACGGCGTGGTGGTCATCGGCGGCGACGGCTCGTTCAAGGGCGCGGGCAAACTCTCGAAGTACGGCATCAATACCATCGGTGTTCCGGGGACCATAGACCTCGACATTGCCTGCACCGAGTACACCATAGGCTTTGACACTGCGGTCAACACCGCAATCGACGCAATCGATAAGGTGCGCGACACCAGTACCTCGCACGAGCGCTGCTCCATCATTGAGGTCATGGGACGCCACGCGGGCTATATTGCACTCTGGAGCGGCATTGCGACCGGCAGCGACGCGATTTTAATCCCCGAGCACTACGACGGCAACGAGCAGGAAATCATCAACAACATCATCGACAGCCGTCGGCGCGGCAAGAAGCACTTCATCATCATCAACGCGGAGGGCATTGGTCACTCGAGTTCCATGGCAAAGCGCATTGAGGCGGCGACCGGACTCGAGACCCGCGCGACCATACTCGGCTACATGCAGCGCGGCGGCTCGCCTTCCTGTAAGGACCGCTTCTACGCTTCGATCATGGGCTCCAAGGCTGTGGATTTGCTCGCAGAGGGCAAGTCGAACCGTCTGGTCGCCTACCAAAACGGCGAGTTCTGCGATTTCGACATTGAAGAGGCGCTTCGCATGCAGAAGGAGATTCCGGAGTATCAGCTGGAACTCTCCGCAAAGCTGACGCGCTGAGGAGGCATATGGCGGAACATACAGCGGAACATACCGTACTCTGCGGGGCAAATTCCTATGTGCGGAAGTTTTATCTGAATCCCGCGTTTCAGAAGCTCCCCGAGAGCATCAAACGTGAGCTTCAGATTCTCTGCGTGAGCATCACGGAGGAAGCGGGCGGCGTGCTGACGCTGGAATTCGATGCGGAGGGCAATCTCTTGTTTCAGGCGAGCGCCGAGGACGGTGACTATCTCTTCGATGACATTGCGAGCGGCATGAAGATAGGAAGAGCGCGCTTTGACCATCAGGAGCTCCTGGAAGAACTGGAACTTTACTATCGCGTTGTCTTTCTGGGGGAGGAAATTTGAGAGTCGGAGAACTTGTACTGCCGCACGGGCTCATGCTCGCGCCGATGGCAGGGGTCAGCGACCTCCCGTTTCGCCTACTCTG
>ERZ773207.667-NODE-667-length-12658-cov-8.590732_pt1 | contig 12658 bp, 10 predicted proteins | sample MGYA00580997_ERZ773207 | MGnify/ENA primary metagenome ERZ773207 (study PRJEB29015, sample SAMEA2738170) | human oral metagenome | biome: human oral; feature: human-associated habitat; material: saliva | place: China | collected 2239 ... | reverse complement strand
CTTGTAAGAGATTTTACAGAGAATCGGACCATATTCGTCTAGAACCAGAAAACGATCAACTCGATCCAATTATCTTACCTAATGTAACTATCTTAGGAAAAGTAGTCAGCCTCTATCGTAATCGTATTTTTTAATAGTAATATCATAAACTCTTTGTTTTCAGACGAAGAGTTTTTTATTTTCCCCATAAAAGTCCATTAAAACAAAAAAGACCTTTCATAGTAGTAAGCCAAGAGACACCTTTAGGTGGCTTCTGGCGTCCTTTACTACTATATAGAAAGGTCAGTTCCAAAACGATCTTCCATAACTATCCGTCCAAAGAGAAAAGACTTTTTATAATAGCACAAGTACTAGAAGCTGTTAGCTTCTAGTACAGGAAAATTTGAGACCTTAGGCTCAAATTTTAGCCATGAGACCGTAGGTCTGCTGGCGTTCTTCGCTATTATAGAAAAGTCTATTTCGAATTCTTAAAATGTTTTTTGGACCTTCAACATATTTGTTGAACCTGTTTCTCCAACTTTAAGACCAGCTGTAAGAATTAATAATTCTCCTTTTTCAGCAAATCCTTTTTCTAATACGATATCATTTGCAAGCTTAAACATTTCATCAGTTGATGCAGGTCTATCAATTACAAACGGTTGAACACCCCATACTAATGCTAAAGCACGTTGTTGACGTTCAGTGTATGTGATAGCCATAATATTTGCACTTGGACGATATTTAGAAATCATTTTTGGAGTATGACCAGATTGAGTTGCAGCTACAATTGTTTTAACATCTAAGTTTTTAGCTGTATGCGCTACAGAACGAGCAATTGCTTCTGCTACATCTGATGCATCATAAGTTTTTAATTTAAATTTATCTTGTCCACGTAATTCACGTTCAGTACGTACACAAATACTTGCCATTGTTTTAACAGCTTCTACTGGGTAATCCCCTGCTGCTGATTCACCAGATAACATTACTGCATCTGTACCATCGAAGATAGCATTCGCTACGTCCCCTGCTTCCGCACGAGTTGGACGAGGGTTACGTTGCATTGAATCTAACATTTGTGTAGCTGTAATTACTGGTTTACCACAAGCATTACATTTCTTAATTAAAGCTTTTTGAACAATTGGAACTTCTTCTGCAGGAATTTCAACACCCATGTCTCCACGAGCAACCATTAAACCATCAGATAATGCTAAGATTTCGTCAATATTGTCGATACCTTCTTGGTTTTCAATTTTTGGAATGATTTGGATGTGAGTTGCATTATGTTCTTCTAATAATTCACGAATTTCTTGAACGTCTGAAGCACGACGAACGAAACTTGCTGCGATATAGTCGATGTCGTTTTCGATACCGAAGATAATATCCGCACGGTCTTTTTCAGTAATACCAGGTAAGTTTGTTTTAACGCCAGGAACGTTGATTCCTTTTTTATTTTTAACAACACCACTGTTGTTTACCACGCAGACGATTTCGCCATTTGCATGATCTACTTCAGTAACTGCTAAACCTACTAAACCATCATCAACAAGGATGATTGATCCACGTTTAACATCGTTAATTAATTCTGGATAAGTGATAGAGAATTTTTCTTTTGTACCTAACACTTCAGTCATAGAAATACGTACAACGTCTCCAGTCTTGAACTCAATTGCACCATTTTCCATATCATGTGTACGGATTTCTGGTCCTTTTGTATCTAAAAGGATTGCGATAACACGTCCTGTTTCTTTACGAATTTTTTTAATTGTGTTGATACGTGCTAAATGTTCTTCATGATCTCCATGTGAGAAGTTTAAACGTGCAACGTTCATTCCTGCTTCTGATAAAGCAGCTAATTTTTCTGGAGCCTCACTAGCTGGTCCAATTGTACATACGATTTTAGTTCTTTTCATTTTGTTCTTAACTCCTTTTGTTTTTTAGAAAGAAATTTCCTTATTTAGTTGATACAACTCTAAGTTAGGTAAATGTTTGCCGTTTGCTAATGTTTCAACGATATCGCTGTAAATAATTTCTTCAGCTTTAACACCAACACACACGCCACCGATATCTTCTTTCAATAAATCGATTGCTTTAGCACCCATACGACTCGCAAGAACACGGTCACGTGCAGTTGGAGAACCCCCACGTTGTACGTGTCCAAGTACTGTTACACGAGTATGGAAATCACTATCGTATTCGCGTAATTTCTTAGCAAGTTCGTCCCCTGACATTACTCCTTCAGCAAGAAGAATCAATGTGTGTTTCTTACCGTTTAGACGTCCTTGTTTAATTTCTTTAGCCACTTCCTCTAAATCAAAACCTTGTTCAGGAATTAAGATTTGTTCTGCACCACTGGCAACCCCTGTCCAAAGTGCAATATCTCCAGCATGACGACCCATCACTTCAACGATAAACGTACGAACGTGTGATGTCGCAGTATCACGAAGACGGTCTAATGCTTCTAATACAGTATTGATTGCAGTATCAAAGCCGATTGTATATTCCGTACCTGGAATATCATTGTCGATTGTTCCTGGAACCCCAACAGTTGGGAATCCAAGTTTCGTTAAAGCAACGGCACCTTGATAACTACCGTCACCACCAACAACTACAAGACCTTCAATACCGAATTTCTTTAATTGTTCGATCCCTTTTTCTTGACCTTCGCGGTTTGCGAATTCAGGATAACGTGCAGAATACAAGAATGTACCCCCACGACCAATCATGTCGCTTACGTCTGCAGGAGTTAATTTACGAATATCACCAGCTACTAAACCGGCATATCCATAGTTAATCCCGTAGACTTCAAAGCCTTCATAAATACCCTTACGTACAATCGCACGTACAGCGGCATTCATCCCTGGAGCATCTCCTCCACTTGTTAAAACAGCAATGCGTTTCACAAAGATTCACCTCTTAGATAATTTTTTTAACTGGAACAAGCCCATTCGTACTTATTCTATCACTTTTAGAAGGAAATGTCTTTCATTTTCATAAACTTTTTCCATTTACAATTTTTATACATTCTTTATCTAAAATGTCTATAAGGCTAGGTATTATTTTTGATTCAAGGTTTACACCGTTTGCAAAAGAATTCTTAACGAGCTTTTTACTATTCACGAGGTATAATTCAACAGGTGTGACCCCTTTATACTTCTCAACTAATTGCTTAATTTGAGCATAAACCTCAGCGTTATGTTTTTCAGGACGAATCGCGATTTGTAATCTCTTTGTTGAGTCTTCCAGCAACTTATCTGCAAAGCTCATCGGATACATTCGGTTCAACTGCAACTGCCATTGTCCCTTTTGCCCTCTTTTCACGCGACCTTCCATAAAGACCATTGTATTTTCTTGAAGGTATTGATACACCTCTGCTAAAGTTGACGGGAAGACAACAACATCTATCATCCCTGAAGCATCTTGAAGGGTTACATACGCCATCTGCTCCCCTTTTCTTGTTGAAATCTTACGAATATCAACGATTAATCCAATACAACGAATATACCCCTCTTCAAATACTGTCTGAACCGGAGTTACAAATCCGCTGTTGACAAGCGATTTATACTTATTCGATGGATGTGGAGATACGGAGAAGCCAAGTACTTTAATTTCTTCGTCAATACGTTGTAACAGCGGCTCTTCTTCTAACTGAGTAAAAGTTACCTCTAAATCTTCGTCTAGAGATAAATTCAACCCATGGAACTTCACACTCTTTGTCACTTTTTCGACATTTGCCTTTAGTGTTGCTCTAGTATCGCCGAATTCATCAAAAGCACCTGCATTAATTAACGCCAATAATAACGGCTCTTTTGTAAATTGTGCACCCATTCGGTACGCAAAGTCTTGGAATCCTTTAAAAGGCCCGTACTCATAACGATTTTTCACGATACTTTCAACAAAGTCTCGGCGAATGCCCTTAATATTATTTAGACCAACAATGACTCCACTATCGTCAGCCACAAAATCTGCGAAACTACGATTGACGCTTGGCGCAAGAATTTTAATGCCTAATTGGCGTGCCTCCACGAGATAGTCTTGCAATTTCGCCGTTTTTGCACTGGCATTTTGGAATAATGCTGTAAAGAATGCTGTTGGATAGTTGGCTTTCAAGTACGCTAATTGATAAGAAAGCATCGCATAAGCCACCGCGTGAGATTTGTTAAATCCATAATTGGCAAACTTCTCGATATAATCATATACCGTCACCGCATCTTCTTTTTTATACCCTTTTGAAAGTGCTCCTTGAACAAACTTCTCTTTTTGCGCAGCAATCGCATCACTATTCTTCTTACCAATCGCACGACGTAAAATATCTGCCTCTCCAAGTGAGAATCCTGCCATTTCACTAGCCGCCTGCATAATTTGTTCTTGATACACTAAAATACCATACGTTGGTTCTAGAATTTTCTGAAGCGACACATGTGGATATTGAACAATTTCCGTTCCCTTTTTACGATTAATAAAGTGCGGAATTTGTTCCATCGGACCTGGACGATACAATGCCAATACGGCTACTAAATCTTCAAATTCCGTTGGTTTCATGTCTTTTAAGACACGGCGAACTCCATCAGACTCGAATTGGAAAATTCCATTCGTTTGCGCCTTTTGGAATAACTCGAATGTACGCGGATCATTTAAAGGAATCTTCGTCACGTCAAGTTTCTTCTTCGTCATCTTTTGTGTTTGTTGAACGGCTCTATGTAACAGAGATAAGTTACTTAAGCCCAGCAAGTCCATTTTTAATAGACCTACTTTTTCAACAGCCTGCATCGCATACTGCGTCAACATCCAATCTGTTTCTAAAAGAGGCGTTCCATAATGCTTATCCCGTTTCATTAAAGGAACTGTCTTCGTTAACTCCTCTTGGGATAAAACGACCCCTGCCGCATGGACAGAAGAATGACGTGGAAGTCCTTCAAGCGCTCTTGCTACTTGATAAAGCTTACGATTACGGTCGCTACTTTCTACATGTTCTCTAAACGCCTTATTCTCTTTATAGGTCTGCTCTAGCGTTACTTTCCCTTGAGCGATATTGTTTGAAAACTTCTGAACCGTAATGATGTTTTCTCCGAAGACTTTACATACATCGCGAATCACTTGTTTTGCTCCAAGCGTACCAAATGTCACGATTTGTGCTACGTTTTGATTTCCATATTTTGAAACTATATAGGCTAAAATGTCTTCACGTTTATCATCAGGGAAATCCAAGTCGATATCGGGCATTGTATAACGTTCACGATTTAAGAACCGTTCAAATAGCAAGTTGTAACGAATCGGATCAACGCCTGTAATATGCAAGAGATACGAAACGAGTGAACCCGCAGCAGAACCACGACCAGCACCTGTTTGAATCCCTTGTTCACGCGCATGACGCATAATATCCCAAACGATAAGGAAGTAATCATCAAATCCCATATCATGAATCACGGATAATTCTTCTTTCAGACGATTGACATAAACAGGTGTTGTCACACCCATCTCAAGCATCGCGGCTTCACATAATTCATAAAGAAACTGTGCACTTGTCTTTCCAGCCGGTACTGGGTATTTAGGCAGCATCGTATCTCTTAGAGGAATTTCTACCACTAAGTCCTTCGTAAATTGTTCTAGGTTAGAAAGAAGGACTCCACCTTCCAAGGCTTGGAACACCTTCGCCATGGAAGTGGCTTCCGGCAAAGATTCGCTCCCTGTTGCATCTTCTTGTGTAAACGAGAGTGTTTCCCCTAATCGAATCGCTTGTAACACTTTCCATGGGAAATAATCAGTTGTATTTAAATAACGAGAGCTGCTAAATGCAACTGGTACGACACCAGATGCTTCAATCCCTGAACGCATTTGTTGGAACTCACCACGATCAACCATTTCACGGGTAATCCCTACAGCAATTTCTACTCCAGGAAATTCTTCCTTCACAGCACGAAGAACGGCTTCCTGTCTACCTTTTGAATGAGCAGCAACCCATTCACTGTCCAGTGGAGGAAGGACCATTTTCACATCCTCACTATGAGTTGTAATCCACTCTGTCATTTCCTTAGTCCACGTTAATCCTTGTTGATAAAGGGTTGAGAGTTTCAGGAGGGATTCGTACCCCTTTTCGCCTTTTGCATAAACGATAACCATTTCTTTTTTAGAGGAATCACTCTTCCAAGCGACTTCGAAAGTACATCCTAAAATCGGTTGAATTCCATTTGCGATACAACGCTCATAAAATTCAACAGCACCATGTAGAACTCCATCATCTGTTAAAGCGAGTTGCTTGTATCCTAATAATTTCCCAGTTTCTACATATGCATTTAAACGAATCGTACTCTTGAGTAATGAATAGCTACTGAATACTTGTAAAGTTGTAAATGGCATAGGGTTCCTCCTCTCATATTTGTCGCCTTATTATAGCATATCTTCCCCTTTCGTGCTCCCATTTGGAAAGTTTTCCAGCCCATCTATTGTCAAAAGAATCTAGCTTGTACTATAATGGGAAATGAAAGAAGGGTTGTCCGTGAAATATATTGTTACCATCATATGGGGATTGATACTTAGCCAAGTGACTTATTATTTAGGAAGTGCACTCTCTCAAACACCTTACAACGTACAAAGTGCCGTAATCGTAGGAGTGCTCGTAACTGCAGCTATCTTTATCATCCAACATGTGTTTATGAAATCAAAAGAAAACAGAAGTTAAGCTTTAAAACTTAACTTCTGTTTTTTTATATGTTTTATCACTACAAAGTTAGACAGGTTTTCACGCTTTTCAATTCTATCGCGCGTAAACTCATACTAGAAAGCACACACCAAGAATGCCCCTCCTCTTTTGGCAATGTTTCGTATAAAGCACAAAAAGACCGAGGGCAAAGTTCGCACGGTCCAATTCCATCGCCTGTAAATTTACACTAGTAAGCACTCACGAAGAATATTACCCTTCTTTTAGCAACGTTTCGTATAAAAGCACAAAAAGACCGAGGTCAAACGAAGAACCATAGGGATTCTATGGTAGAAGTAATAGCGATTAGTAACCGATGTGAATTACTGACTCTGGAAATTCATTTCCTAGAGTCAGTTTGAAGCTCGGTAGGATTGAGACAAAAGGCTCAATCCGGTACAGCTATTATCTCTACCATGAAGATATCCCTATGGTTCGAAGTTAGACCGACGGTCTTTTCCTTTTATTTATGCACAAACATTGCATCGCCAAAACTAAAGAAGCGGTAACGTTCTTCGATGGCGTGCTGATACGCTTCTAGTGTGAATTCACGTCCAAGATAAGCACTGACAAGCATCACAAGCGTTGATTTTGGCAAGTGGAAATTCGTTACAAACGCATCCACCACACGAAACTCATATCCAGGTGAGATGAAAATATCCGTCCACCCACTCGCAGGCACCACATGCCCGTTATTATCTCTTGCGACTGTTTCTAACGTACGAATCGAAGTCGTCCCTACAGCAATCACTCGTTTACCAGCTTTCTTTGTCGCTTCAATCATATCCGCAGTTTCTTTTGATACATTGTAATACTCAGAATGCATCTTATGGTCTTCTAGCGAATCCACCGAAACGGGTCTAAAAGTTCCCAATCCTACGTGCAATGTGACTGGAACAATATTGACACCCTTGTCACGGATTTGTTGCATTAACTCTTCTGTAAAGTGCAATCCAGCTGTTGGTGCTGCTGCAGATCCATTTTCTTTCGCATACACTGTTTGATAACGTTCTTTATCTTCTAAACGCTCTTTGATATACGGTGGTAATGGCATTTCACCAAGAGATTCCAACACTTCTAGGAATACTCCTTCGTAAGAAAACTCAATGATACGTCCACCTTGTTCTAATTCTTCGACAACGGTTGCTTTAAGTCGGCCATCTCCAAAAGAAACAACACTACCGACTTTCATCCGTTTTGCTGGTTTCACAAGCGTTTCCCACTTGTCACCTTCCGTATTCGTTAATAGTAAGACCTCAATATGAGCACCCGTTTCTTCTTTCGTTCCATAAAGACGTGCTGGCAATACACGTGTGTTATTGACAACAAGTGTATCTCCTTCTTCCAACTCATCTAAAAGGTCAGAAAAATGTTTATCTTCAATGGTATGTGTTGTTTTATTCACCACTAATAAACGTGAAGACGTACGGTCTTTCAATGGGGTTTGCGCGATTAATTCTTCGGGTAAATCGAAGTCAAAATCTTTTGTTGTATAGTTCATTTCTAGTTCCTTTCTTACGATAAAGGATATAAGCGCCCTAAGTGAGCATATCCTTCAGGCGTCACCACACGACCGCGTGATGTCCGTTTTAAAAATCCAATTTGCAATAAATACGGTTCATACATATCTTCAATAGTTTCCGCATCTTCTGAAATATTTGCCGCAATGGCACCAAGTCCAACTGGGCCACCATCGTATAAATCAATCATCGCCGTTAACAATTTACGGTCAATATGGTCAAGCCCTTTAGCATCTACACGTAAGACCTTCAAAGCTTGCTGCGTAATCTCTTTTGAAATGATGCCTTCTTCGTACACTTGAGAAAAGTCACGTACACGTTTCAAGAGGCGGTTGGCAATACGCGGTGTTCCACGAGAACGAAGCGCAATCTCAAGAGCTGCCTCATCTTTAATTTCACTATCAAAAACATTCGCACTGCGTTTTACAATCTCAGAAAGTGAAGCTTCATCGTAATACTCCATATGCTCCACAATTCCAAAACGGTCACGAAGCGGTGCAGAAAGAGCCCCTGCACGAGTCGTCGCCCCAATCAACGTGAATGGTGGCAATGGAAAATGAACCGGATGCGCAGTCGGCCCTTGACCCACCACGATATCTACGAAGAAATCTTCCATCGCAGAATACAACATCTCTTCCACGACACGTGGCAAGCGATGAATCTCATCGATAAATAAGACATCTCCGGCTTCTAAGTCGTTTAAGAGAGCCACTAAGTCACCTGGGCGTTCAATCGCAGGGCCACTCGTCGTCTTAATGCCGACTTCTAATTCGTTGGCAATCACCATCGCTAAGGTCGTCTTCCCAAGTCCTGGTGGTCCATATAGTAACACGTGATCCAAGGCCTCAGAACGACTACGCGCCGCTTGAATATAGATAGCCAGTTCTTCTTTTACTTTTTGTTGACCGATATATTGTTGCAACGTCTGTGGTCTTAGTGATAATTCGGCTTGTACTTCCCCTTCGTCAAGCGGGTTTCCGTCAATAAAACGTTCTTCCTCCACGATAATCCTCCATTATTTCATCAATAGTTTAAAGGCTACTTTTAATGCCTCTTGCGTCGTACTTGGAGCAGCAGCTTCCAGCGACTTCCAAATCTTCGTAATTTCTTTTGCTGAATAGCCAAGGCCAAGTAAGGCTTCTTTTGCTTCTTCAAGAGTTGCTTGGTTTGTGGAAACAACTGCTTTTGTTGCCTCTTCAGGAAGTACTTCAAACTTCCCTTTCAAGTCTAAAATAATTTGTTGTGCTGTTTTCTTTCCAACGCCAGGGAATTTTGTTAAATAAGTGACATTCCCACTCTCTACAGCATTCACGAAACCTTCTGTATCGTCATTTGCCAAAATACTCATCGCACTCTTTGGACCGATACCAGAAACGCTAATTAAACGTTGGAATAATTCGCGTTCTTCGCTGGAAATAAATCCATATAAAGTAATGGAATCCTCACGAACAACTTGTTGTACTAACACTTTAATTTGTTTTTTCAGAGAATCTTGTAGGCGGTATGGGTTTGCAAAAACCACTTGATACCCTACGCCATGCACATCGACAACAATCGCTGTTGGTAAGATATGCGCCAACTCTCCATTTAAATATTCATACATGAATGATGCTCCTTTTTTTGTCTATATCGATACAATTTTAGCATAACAGGAAGGTCTAGGGCAAATGTCTGTTCGCCTATTGTTCAAAAAAGCAGCCCCCATCAAAAGAGACTGCTTTGTAAAGTTAAGTTTTTAGTTATAATTATGCATTTAATAATGCTTCAGCTTGTTTTTCAAGTCCGGTTACTACTTCTTCGTCTAATGTTACAACGCCTGTTCCCCAAGCTTCTGGGTTAATTTTAGCACCCGTGAATTCACCCACTACTTGCATACGGATGAATGGTAATAATGCATTATAAGAAGCAAATAATGGTTCATGTCCTGCGTTTGCCATTGCTGATACTGTTACAACTTTATCTTGTAAAATTGAAGGTCCACTTGGATTAGATAAGTCTAATGCACGGCTCATCCAGTCTAATAAGTTTTTCACTGTTCCAGGAATCGCAAAGTTATAAGTTGGTGAGAAGATCCATACTGCATCCGCTTTTCCGAAGGCATCGCGAGCTGCTTGTACTTCAGGTAATACTGGAGTTTCTAAGTCTTGGTTCATTAATGGAAGGTTTGAGTAATCTAAGTAAGATATCGTTGCTTTTCCTTCTAAAATACGTTCTGCTTTTTCTGCCATTTGGTGGTTGAAGCTACCTTTACGTAAGCTACCTACTACAAATAAAATGTTTTTCATATTCTTTTCCTCTTTTTGTAAATGATTTGACCAAGAAAGTGACGTCTTCTCTCTTGGGAGTGAATTTAGATTATCATCACTTAAACGTTAAAGCAATTTATCTGCTCAGAAAAAATATTTTTATTTTTTAAAACAAAAACTCATAGAAATGTTGGTATCATCGCATTTTAAAGTGAAATTTAAAAATATCATTATAATGTATACGTTATAATGATAAAAATTTTTTTGAGTAAAATTGAAATACGAAAGTTCGACAGTGTAGGGCCAAAACTTCGCACTGTGAAGTTTTGCTTCCCGAAACGTACGCAGAAGTATACTACCACACCGCGCAGTAGCTTATTGATGTTCTCTTCATCACTCGTGATTCAAGAACATCTAATAAGCCTTGCGGAAATCATTCACAGTGTGAATGATTTGCGGAATGAAATTTACGAAATATATAAAAAACGACTCACACTGTGAGTCGTTTTTGTGTAGTTGAGTTCGCCATCGCAGAAATCGCGTCCACTTCCCGGAACGTACGCAGAACATTTCACGTTCCTTCCGTCGTTCCGGTCCAGTGGTCGATTTCTGACCGCGATGTCTCACATCCTAGTTTTCCATCAATGCTTGGTTAGCTGTGATGATTGCTAATTTGTAGACGTCTTCTTCGTTACATCCACGTGATAAGTCAGAGATTGGTTTGTTTAATCCTTGTAAGATTGGTCCGATTGCTTCGAAGTTACCGAAACGTTGTGCAATTTTGTATCCGATGTTTCCTGATTGGATTTCTGGGAATACGAATACTGTTGCTTGTCCAGCTACTGGTGAGTCTGGAGCTTTTTGTTTACCAACGCTTGGTACGAAAGCAGCGTCGAATTGTAATTCTCCGTCGATGTTGTAGTTTGGAGCTAATTCTTGAGCGATTTTAGTTGCTTCAGCTACTTTTAATGCTTCTTCAGATTTAGCAGAACCTTTTGTTGAGAAACTTAACATTGCAACGTTTGGTTCGATACCGAATAATTCAGCTGTTTTAGCAGATTCTACTGCGATTTCAGCTAATTCTTGTGCGTTAGGGTTGATGTTGATAGCACAGTCTGAGAATAAGTATTTCTTAGATTTGTCGCTGTTGATCATGATGAACGCACCACTTGTACGAGAGACACCTGGTTTTGTTTTGATGATTTGTAATGCTGGACGTACAGTGTCCCCTGTTGAGTGAACCGCACCAGATACTAAACCGTCTGCTAAGCCCATGTATACCATCATTGTACCGAAGTAAGTAACGTCACGTAATAATTTTTCAGCATCTTCTTGTGATACTTTACCGTTACGACGTGCTACGAAGCTTTCTACCATTTCAGCATATTTATCGTCTGCATATGTTTCAGGATCGATAATTTCTAAATGAGAAATGTTAAATCCACGAGCATCTGCTACTTCGTTAATAGCATCCACATTTCCAAGTAAGATTGGTTTGCAAAGTCCATCTGCTAATAAACGAACTGCTGCACCAATAATTCTTGGTTCATCTCCTTCTGGAAATACGATTTTAACGTCTTTCCCTTTCACTTTAAGTGATAATTCTTCAAATAATTCCACGGATATCCCTCCAAAAATTTGTTATCTTAATAATACACTAAATACTTTTAAAAAAACAGTACAATGTTAAAACAATCATCAAAAAAACAACTGTACTAATTTTCAAGGAGAATGAAAATAGTACAGTTTCATTTCATAAAAATTTCTACTTAGCAAAACACGGCTTGTATGCTATACTTAGGGAGTATTTAATGAAGGAGGAAGGCTTTGTGCGATCATATGCTAAAAAACTAATGGATACCGCTATTCTAGCTGGTCAAATTATGCTCGAATGTAATGCGGAATCATATCGCGTGGAAGAAACGATGAACTATATTCTCTCCACATCAAACTTCGAAACTTGTGAAGCCTTCGCGATGGCGACTGGAATCTTTGCGACTCTCGATGATGACTGCATCGATTCTATTACAGAAATCCGTCGTGTTCCAAATCGTGACACAAATTTAAACCGTATTTATAAAGTCAACGCCATCTCTCGTCAATTAGTGACAAAGGAAATTGACCTCGATACGGCTTATCAACGATTACAAGATTTAAAAGAATCCGAATACCCACAGTGGCTAAAAGATGTTGGCCTTATTCTCATGTGCGGATTCTAT
>ERZ773207.666-NODE-666-length-12662-cov-4.545967_pt1 | contig 12662 bp, 11 predicted proteins | sample MGYA00580997_ERZ773207 | MGnify/ENA primary metagenome ERZ773207 (study PRJEB29015, sample SAMEA2738170) | human oral metagenome | biome: human oral; feature: human-associated habitat; material: saliva | place: China | collected 2239 ... | reverse complement strand
CCGGGTTTTCCCCAGCCCTGCCATAACTTTGGAACCTAGCTTGGTTAGAACCTAGTGAGGCTCACATAGAACCCATGACATACAGCACGGAGAACACCACGTTAAGGGTCACAACCACGCCGCCAGCGATTACGGCGTACTTGGCGTACTTGGCGGCCTCGACGTCACCAACGGACTTGGCCTCATTCAAAGTCATGATGCCCATGATCAGGCCAATGATTGCCAAGAGACCGAAGAGCAGGCCAGCAATGGACAGGCCTAGCGCTATCGTGCCACGCTGCTTCAGCTTCGGGTTAGCCGGGGGCTGGTAGCCGTAGCCGCCGCCGTAGTTCATGTCACCGGAGTAACCGGAGTTGGTCATTTTTCCTCCTAGGGCTTGCAAAGCCTAGCGAACAATAAAATAGCAAGGCAGCGCCCTGCCTGCTCGTCAGCCTACCATCCTAGAAGCTGGGAAGTGACGCCGTCGGCCAATAAACGACCTGACAGCGTCAAGACAACTCTTCCAGCCAGGGCTTGGCGCGGCTCTATCAGGCCGGTAGCAATCAGGTTAGCCACCACTTGAGATAGGCCCGCGCCTTTATCTTCACGCAGCTGGCGCAGCTGGTCGATGTCTAGACCCGCGCGGGTACGCACAGCCAGCATCACCACTTCAGTGGCGCGCTCACTATCACCTAAATGCTCCCAGCCGGCCACCGGGATTTGCCCTGAGTTAATTTGGTTAGCCCAGGCCAAGGGATGTTTAGTGTTCCATAGCCGGGCGCCACCCAAATATGAGTGCGCCCCTGGCCCTAACCCCCACCAGAACGTGTCTTGACGCCAATAGGCTTGGTTGTGACGGCATTGGTAGCCGGGGCGAGCCCAGTTGGAAATTTCGTACCAGTTGTAGCCGGCGTCCTTTAAAAGCTGGTCAGCCAGCTCATATTTACTGGCTTCATCATCGTCGCTGGGCATGGGTAACTCGCCGCGACGCACCTGGCCCCACATTTTTGTGCCCGGTTCAATCACCAGGGCATAGGCGGAGATGTGGTCTGGCTCCATGGCCACGGCCGCCTCCAGGGAAAGACGCCAATCTGCTAGCGACTCACCGGGGCTGCCGTAGATAAGGTCAACTGAGGTTTGCAATCCCGCTTGCTTAGCCCAAGCCACCACTTGCGGCACGCGAGCGGGGGTATGGGTGCGGTCTAAGGTTTTGAGCACTGCGGGCACAGCCGACTGCATCCCAAAGGACACCCGCGTAAACCCGGCGCTTGCTAAAGCTTGCAGGTAGGGGGCATCTACAGTTTCGGGGTTGGCTTCTGTGGTGATCTCGACGTCGTCGCTCAGGCCCCAGGTTTGCGCCACCGTATCCACCATTGCCGCTAAATCTTTAGCAGCCAACATAGTGGGGGTGCCTCCCCCAATAAATACGGTGGAGGCTGGCGGTAGCGACAGCCCGGCGCGCTGCATCGCCCCAGACACCAGGCGCGCCTCAGCGGCCAGAGTTTGGGGATAGTCACCGGCATTAGCCCCCGGTCCCATGGTCAGGTTGGTGTAGGTGTTGAAATCGCAGTAACCGCAACGCACCCGGCAGTAGGGTACGTGCAGGTAAACCGAGAAGTTTTTGACCTGAGCGCCCTGGCTAACCGCCTCGGGTAAGGCGTAGGGGTCAAGAAGTTTTTGACCTTCAGGTTGGCTAGGCACTAGGCGCCCTCAACCCCAGTTTCCGGCTGTGCCACCTCGCGCTGTGCCACCTCGCGCGACTCAATTAGCTCAGGGGCTAGTTTCTGGTTGGTGCGCAGCGCGGTCAGGTCGCGAATAGTGCGCCCTTCAGCAATGCCGCGCGCTTCAAAACGGGTCAGTTTACGCCCGCTAAAACGCTGGCTCCACCCACCCATGACCCCGCGCGGCGAGCCCGGGTCTGGGCCGTTGCCTTTATCTGCCTCAACCCAAGTGTCACTGCCCAGCTGGGGGCGAGCGCCGGCGTCGGGATAATCAAACAGGCCTTTAGCGCTTACCTCCTCTAAAACGTCGCGCATCTGCCAGGCGTAATCAGCCCAGTCAGTAGCCAGTCGCCACACTCCCCCAGGTACCAGCACCCGCGCCACCAAGGCAGCATAAGCCTCATTAACTAGGCGACGCTTACGGTGGCGACTTTTACGCCAAGGATCAGGGAAGAAAGTCCACACCTCACTAGCACAACCAACCGGCAAGGCGGTGGCTAGAAGCTGCGAGGCATCAGCTGGAACCACCTTGACATTGTCTATCTCCTGGGCGGCGGCTGCGGAAACAATTTTAGCGATGGCGGTTTCCCACACTTCTACCGCCAAAAAGTCGGTGTCCGGGTTAGCTTTAGCCGCCGCCAGCAGGGCCTCTCCCCCACCTGGCCCAACCTCCACAATCAGCGGGGCGCTGCGACCAAAAACCTGCTTGGGGTCAAGCACAAAATCTGGATCCACCGTGCGAATAGCATCGCGGCGCGGCACCTGGACCAGGTAGCTGTCCCCGTGACGCTCCAAAGCAGCATGCTGGCTGGCACGCAGGCGCCCACCGGCTCGCGAAAAAGAGCGCACCCGGGCATGAACCTCATGCGAGCGGGCCGGATGCATCTGGCCGGTGGCCGCATCAGCCCAGGCACTAGTGTGCTTAGCCGCCTTATCCATTACTTTTCCTTGCCAGTGGGGGTGTCTGCACCCAAAGCCGCAATGAAAGCTTCCTGAGGCACATCCACGCGGCCAATGGCCTTCATGCGCTTTTTACCTTCCTTCTGCTTTTCTAGCAGCTTGCGCTTACGGGTGATGTCACCGCCATAGCACTTGGCCAGCATGTCTTTACGCAGGGCACGGATGGTTTCACGGGCAATAATGCGGCTACCCACAGCGGCCTGTACGGGCACCTCAAACTGCTGGCGCGGAATCAGGTCCTTTAGGCGCTTAGTCATCATCAGCCCGTAGGAGTAAGCCGCATCCTTGTGCACAATGGCACTGAAAGCATCCACCTTGTCGCCGTTAAGCAAAATATCAACCTTAACCAGATTGGCGCTTTGGGTACCATCGGGTTCATAATCCAGCGAAGCATAACCGCGAGTGCGCGACTTTAGCTGGTCAAAGAAGTCAAAGACGATCTCCGCCAGGGGCAGGGTGTAGTGCATTTCCACGCGGGTTTCGCTCAGGTAGTCCATGCCTAGCAGGTTGCCGCGACGTGACTGGCATAGTTCCATTACGGTGCCCACAAATTCGCTGGGGGTAAGGATGGTGGCGCGCACTACCGGCTCGCGCACATCTAGTACCTTGCCTTCAGGGAATTCTGAGGGGTTGGTGACTAGGTGCTCGGTTTTGTCTTCCATGGTTACGTCGTAAACCACAGAGGGTGCGGTGGAGATGATGTCTAGGTTGAATTCGCGCTCTAGGCGTTCACGAATGATTTCTAGGTGCAGCAGGCCCAGGTAGCCGCAGCGGAAACCGAAGCCTAGGGCCACGGAGGTTTCCGGCTCGTAGGTTAGGGCGGCGTCGTTGAGCTTGAGCTTGTCTAGGGCGTCGCGCAGGTTGGGGAAGTCTGAGCCGTCTACCGGGAATAGGCCGGAGAACACCATGGGTTTGGGTTCTTGGTAGCCCGCTAGTGGTTCGCTGGCTGGCTCGGCGGCGGTGGTGACCGTGTCACCCACCTTGGATTGGCGTACGTCTTTAACGCCGGTGATCAGGTAGCCTACTTCGCCGGCGCCCAGGCCCTGGGTGGGCTGGGGTTCGGGGGAAATAACCCCGATTTCTAGCAGCTCGTGGTGGGCTTTGGTGGAGAGCATTTCAATGCGCTGGCGCGGCTTTAGCTGGCCGTCAACCACACGCACATAGGTGACCACGCCCCGGTAGGTGTCGTAGACGGAGTCGAAAATCATGGCGCGGGTGGGGGCGTCGGGGGTGCCTGCCGGGGCGGGCACCTGGGCCACGATCTGGTCTAGTAGCTCGGGCACGCCCTGACCAGTTTTACCTGAAACCTGTAGTACGTCCTCAATTTCGCAGCCGATCAGAGAGGCGATTTCGGCGGCGTGGCGCTCGGGCTCGGCGGCGGGCAGGTCGATCTTGTTGAGCACTGGGATGATGGTCAGGTCACCCTCCATAGCCATATATAGGTTGGCTAGGGTTTGGGCCTGAATGCCCTGGGCGGCGTCTACTAGCAGCACTGCCCCCTCACAGGCGGCCAGTGAGCGGTTAACTTCGTAGGAGAAGTCCACGTGACCGGGGGTGTCGATCATGTTTAGGGCGTAGGTGGTGCTCACCCCGTCGGCCTCAACGGTCCAGGGCATACGCACAGCCTGGCTTTTAATGGTGATGCCACGTTCGCGCTCAATATCCATACGGTCCAGGTATTGGGCACGCATGTCACGTGGCTGGACCACGCCGGTAGCCTGCAACATGCGGTCGGCCAGAGTGGATTTACCGTGGTCGATGTGGGCAATGATGGAGAAATTACGCAGCAGGTGCTGGGGGGTGGAGGCAGGCTGGACGTTTTTTAGCTGCTCTGGGGTGGCAATAGGGGTCAACGCGACACTTCCGACGGTTTAACACAGATTATTTGGCATTATCCCATGCGCCCCGCTTAGGCCTCAAAGCTAGCGACCAAAGTCACCCGCGTGTTTTACATTTGGTTTACGACGACGCCGCTGGTTTACGACGACGACGCCCGGCACCGGGGCGCATCTGGGCTGCTGCGCTCCAGGCGCTATGCCCTAGGTGCTGCGCACCACTGGCCAGGTGAGCTTTAGGGGCCAGACAGTTAAATAGGATTAGGCCATGGCTAATTTATCCGAAGTGTTTATTGCCGCTTTACGCCTGGCGGCAGCCTTGTTTGGGACCAATAAGAACTCCACTGACACCAGCTCGCAGGCGCCTGAGCCCAGCCAGGCTGCTACTCAGGAAGCATCTTCGCGTCCCTCAGCTAGTGGACGCTCTGCTAGTAGCCCCAAGCCTCCCGCTAGTTCTAAGGGCTCCGCTAGCCACGGCGTCGGAACCAGCCAGGGTGCCGAGACCAGCCAGGGCGCAAAAACTCCCCGCAGCGTAGCCAACGCTAAAACTGCCACTAAAAGCACTGCTAGCCGCGACGTACATATCAGTGGCAACCAGGTGTGGGATGTGGCCAGGCGCGGCCTACCCGAATTTAGCTACCAGCCGGTGGCCGATAATGACGCAGACCCGGGCGAAGTGGTGTGGACCTGGATCTCCTATGAGGAAGATCCCACCCAGGGTAAAGACCGCCCGGTGGTGGTGCTGGCACGCACTGGATCCGACGTCGTCGTAGCCCAATTAACCAGCAAAAACCACGATATTGACCGCGAGCAGGAAGCCCACTGGGGGCGCTACTGGCTGGCTATTGGGGCTGGCGACTGGGATCCGCAGGGGCGAGTCAGCTCGGTGCGCCTGGACCGACTACTGCTTGTTTCCCAGCGTGATGTGCGCCGCGAGGGGGCCACGCTGGATAGGGCCACCTACAATAAGGTGGTTACGGCCATAGCTAAGCACTGGGGCAAACGCTCGTAATTATGCTAATGTTTCCTCTTGGACCTTGGGCCTGGCCGGCTTCGTAGGTCCAGCAGGAACCTTAGCCAGGGCAACCCCACGCCTGATAGTCAAGGTTATTGCGTACCCTCTTACCGGCCATTGACCATATCCGTCTGTAAGAAAGATTAATCGTGGCGAACATTAAGTCGCAGATCAAGCGCATCAAGACCAACGAAAAGGCCCGCATCCGCAACCGACACGTCAAGTCGGAGCTCAAGACCTACGTACGCCGTGTACGCGAGGCTATCGCCTCCGGCGACAAGGCTGTAGCTGAAGCCGAGATGCGCAAGGCCGGCCGCAAGCTGGACAAGGCTGTCTCCAAGGGTGTTATCCACCGTAACCAGGCTGCCAACCGCAAGTCCAAGCTGGGCAAGCAGATTGCTGCTATGTGATCTTTGCTAGTTTAACTAGCTACAAATGGTCGATCCCCACGGATCGGCCATTTTTGTTTGTGCAGGCAGTGCCAGGCACTGCAGACAAACACAGGCAAATACAGGCAAAATCATCCCTTCCCTATAAAAAATTCATGGGGTTTTATAGGGAAGGGATGAAATGTCAGTATTTGTGATGTACCAGATGCTCCGCCTAACGGGCGCGGCAGTGTAGCCCATTTAGGGCACTAATGATCTAGAGAAGGCCAGTGTCTAGCGGGCACGTCGGGCGTGCACCACTTTCAGTACTGCCCGCTCTAGGGCGTAGACGGCGTCGCGCTCTTCGCCTTTAACCTGCGCGTCGGCATTAGCTACCGCCACAATCGCATCCGCCAAACCGTCGTCAGACCAGCCGCGCAGTTGACGGCGCGCACTATCTATCTGCCAGGGAGCCATGCCCAGCTTTGCGGGAGTGATGTCTTTCCTGCCAGCACTTGCGGCCACCCGCGCTAGTTGGCGAATCTTTATAGCCAGGGCAGAAACAATCACTACCGGGTCAGTGCCGGTAGCCAGGGCGTGACGCAAAGTGGTTACTGCCTTGGCGCCGTCGCCACTGATTGCCGCATCCGCAACCGCAAATCCACTAGCCTCAATGCGCCCGCCATAATAGGTGTTCACCTGGGTGAGAGTGATAGTGCCGCTGGTATCAGCAAGCAGCTGTTTAACCGCGCCCAAAAGGTCAGTTAAATCATTTCCCAGCGCCTCAACTAGGGCTTCGACGGCGTCAGGGTCGATTTGTCGCCTGGCACGGCGCACATCGCCAATAACTAAAGAACTCTTGTCTCGGGCTGATTTTATTTGCGCGCATTCAACCACTGGCATACCGGCCTTGGCGATAGCATCCAGTAGTTTTTTGCCGCGATTGCCGCTAGCGTGGCGCAGCACCAGGTTGACGTCTTCTTCTGGGGCTTGCAGGTAGTTAAGCAGATCCTCAATCAGGGCGTCGGTGGCATGTTCAAGATCGTTAATGATGATCAATCGCGGCTCGCCAAATAGCGAGGGCGAAACCAGCCCAGCTAGCTGGCCCTTGTCGTATCCAGCTGCTTCTAGGCGGCTGACCTCAACATTTGGGTCTTTGGCACGCGCCTGGGCCAGCAACCGGTCTTGGGCCCGCTGCACCAGGACAGACTCACTGCCCCGCAGTAACACTACGGGGGCTAAATCCACCCGATCCCAGGTAGTGCTACCCAGTGCGTTGGCTGAGCGTGAGCGCGTAGTGGCACTAGCGCGTGAACGTGGGGCTGAGCGTGAAGCGGCCATGATCCAAGGTTGCCACTAACGTCGCATCCGAACCAACAGCAGCCAAATGCCCGTGTTTAAAGCGGCCAGGGAGCAAACGCCGCTCAGTTTCCCCGGCCAGTTCATTTGGGCGCCGGGCAGGTGCGCAAAAAAGTGGGCAATACACTCAAGCCAGGCACACCCCCACAGCGCCGGTAGCACCAGCAGCTGCGCCAAGGATGGCAGCGCCGTGGCCAGGGCAGTGGCCGCCAATCCGGTGTAGGTCACCACCGCCACCACGGGAGCCGCCAGCATATTAGCCACCACGCCCCACATGCTGATATGCGGGTTTAAAGCGATCAGCAGCGGGCCGCAAGCAAGCTGCGCAGCCAAGGGAATTGCAGCTAGCTGCGCAAAGAAGGTTGGCATTAGCCGCCCTAGCTGACGCTCTAGGCCTGGCGCCAGCATGATCAGGCCGCCGGTGGCCGCAATGGATAGGGCAAAGCCCCACTCACAGGCCTGCCAGGGATCAATTAGCAGCAGCACGATGGCGCCGGCGGCCCAAGCTGGTAGGGCTGAGGCTTGCCGGCCCGCGCTTAACCCCACTAGCTGCACTGAACCCATGGCGGCTGCGCGTAGCACTGAGCCGCTGGGTTGAACCAGTAAAACTAGTCCCACCAGGGTAAATAACCCGATCAGGGTTTTTAGGCGCACTGGTAGTGGCCCGCATAGGGTGAGCGTAGCCGCTAAAACTAGCGCCACGTGCTCGCCTGAAACCGCAGTTAGGTGGGTGAGGTTAGAGGCGCGCATGTTTTTGGTGGTGGCGGCTTCCAGGCCAGTGTCGTCACCGAGCACCACACCAATAACCAGCTCTGGCGCATCAGCGCCCAGGGGCAGTTGACCCGGCTCAGCCGCCACACTCCCCTCATCTGCCTCGCTCTCCTCAGCCGTTTTACTCCCCCAGCGTGCCAAGGCTCCTGGCACCGGAGGTGGATGGGCGTGATTAGCGTTGCGCGCAGCCCCAGCTAGTTGCCGCCGAGCCGCGTTGACCAGCCGATATATACCGCCCGGTGGTTTTAAAGTGTGGGGCAGGCGGTTGTGGCTAGCGATAGCCAGGGCTCGCCCACCTGCTTTTGCCCCGCGCAAGTTGGCTTGAAAACTCACTATTTCCCCTGGTTTAACCCCTGACCAGGCTGAAGAGGCAAACAGGGTGATTAGCGCCCGGCTGGGGCGAGCGTTTACGCGCATGACTTTTAGAGTCACCAGGTAGTGCCCCGGGCGCGTAAGCGGTTTGGGAACGCTGCGCACCTGCGCGATTAGGTTTACCGCCCTAGCGGCTGCCCTGCTGGGACTGGGTAACACCCCGGTGCTGCTTTTTTGGCTTTGCGACGACGACGGCGCCCTGGCCTGCTTTTGGCCCTGGCTTTGGCTAGGGCTCTGAGCTGCATCAATGTAATCGAGTATGGGGTCACGTGAGCGGTTATAAACCTGGGCTGCGCCACTTAGACTCAGCGCGCATACGCTTAGCAAACAGGCGCCAACACTAAACCAGAGGTGGCTATGGGTTTGCCCGGCGCCGGCTCGCTTGTCTAAGCGGTGGGTGGGCTGGCGCGGGCGACGGCTTACGCACACCAGTCCAGCCAGGGCGCAGATAACGGCTAGCAGCAGCCAAAATTTCCAGGCTTGTTTTGAGCGCGCATCTACTTGTACTAACACCCAGGCGCAGCCCCAACACAGTGCCATGGCCGGGCATAAGCGCAGGTCCCAGGGCTGGGGTGCTTTAGGGCGGCGCAGTAATTGCAGTTCGCGTTCGCGCTCACTAGCGTCCGTGGGCCCAGCAATTGTTTTAGATGCGCCATCTGCTTTAGTCGCAGCAGTCGTTTTAGACGCGGGCATGGCTTTTGATCTGGGCTAGCTTAGCTGCGCCAATACCGGGCACTTTAGTTAGATCATCTACGCTGGTAAAAGGCCCATTGGCGGTGCGATAGTCAATAATTTTTTGGGCAATGGCCGGGCCCACCCCGGGTAGTTGGGTTAGCTGCGTGGCGTTGGCGGTGTTGATGTTTACCAAGCCCTGCCCTTCAGCGTCACTACCAGCAACGCCACCGTCAGTGCTGGCGCAAGAATGCCCTTCACAGCCTTGGCCACTTGAAGCAGCCAGTGGCGGGGCACTTTCACCTTGGGAAAGCACATAGAGTTTTTGGCCATCATGTAGTTTAGCGGCGCGGTTTATGCGGTGAGCATCTGCCTGCGGACTTAAACCTCCAGCCGCCGCCAGGGCAGCTTGCACACGCGAGCCAAGTGGAAGTTTATATAGGCCAGGGTGAGCCACTGCGCCGTCGACATCAACCACTATTTGCCCTGAGCCAGCCGCATCTGCTCCACCAGCCGCGCCGCCTCCGCTGCTACCAGCTGCAACTGCACTTGCACTGGTCCCCTCCGTAGCCCCACCTGAACTGGTGGGGCTGGTTACCCCGCCCCCTGGCCCGGGAGCGGGACTTCTAGCAGAGGCCTGGGCCGACGCCGCCGCTGCAATCCTGGCTGCCCCTTTTAAACTCTGGCTATGGCTGGTGGCGGCTTTTGTACCAGTTTGGGCCTGGCCTGGTGCTGGGCCGGTTATAAACAACTGCCAAGCGGCAATCAGCAAACCTACCGCTATCAGCGTCATTCCGCCCCAAAGCGCAGCTTTTGCACCCATGGCTACCCGGTAGGGGCGTTCAACTCGCTCGTGATCGCCGCTGTAGGCCACGCGGATGAAATCTTGCATGGCCCGTTTTTGTCTAGTGCCCATAGGCCCACTATGAACCTGGCTTGCAAGCGTCAGCTACCGGGGTGTGGATAGGCCCGTTTGGGCGAAAAATTTATCCCCCTGTGCAAAAAGTGGTTATTCACGAAAGTGGTTATTCACGACGGCGCCACCAACTGCCGCATGTAACGCCGCCCCCTTAACACACAGCCCCCTTAACGCACAGCCCCCTAGCGGCTACTGCGGTTTAACACGCGCGGCGGTTTAATGCTTGCGGCAGCGTCACCCCAAACGAAGTACGGCGGGCACCCTAAAGTACCCGCCGCAGATGGTTGAGCGTGACTTAAAGCCGCTGGCTAGCAAAATCAGGAAAACCGGCCAGCCTCAGTTGCCAAAAGTCAACGAAAAACTAGCGCACGTAGTCAACGCTGGTGTGCAGGCTCCTGCTCTGGCCTGGCTCCAGCTCCAGCAGCTGCGGGATCCGGTTGAAAGCGTTGGTCACAGCCGAGCACGGCTCCAAAGCAAGACTTTGACGCTTACGCGTGGGCAAAGTGTCGCCGGTGTAGGCGTGCACAACCGAGTGGGGCACTGGCGTGTCTTGAGTGAGCACCAGGTGAGCCTGCGAGCCAACCACATAGCTGCGGATCAGCCCATCTTTATCAGCCCAAAGATCAGTCCAGGCAGTGTCTACTTCCCAGTCTTTAAGCTCCACAATGATGCGCCCGCACTGGCTTTGGGCATAGTCAGGCTCTTTAAAAGCCTGGGCGCCCTCAAGCGGAATCAGCATGTCGTCGCTGACTACCTCAGTTTTGGCCGGTAATTCCATGTAAAGCGAGTCTAGGCCCTGGTCGGTAAGAGCATTGGCGTGGAAGTAGGGGTGCCAGCCCAGCCCCACTGGCACAGCAACATCAGCCAGGTTGCGGGCGGTTATCTCCAATTCGAGGCGGTAACCCTGCCCGGGGACCTTTTCGTGGATCCGATAGGTGACGTTCACGTCAAGTGGCCAGGGATAGCCTTCTACGCCCCCGGTCACGGTGTGCAGGGTTAGGCTGGCTGGGTCCTCGCCGTCATCGATGCGCTCAAAATCGGTGTTTAGCATCAGGCCGTGATTAGCTTCGCGGCTGCCATCAGGGGCGGGGCCAAGGTCATATTCCTGCCCCATCCAGGTGTAGCGGGCATTTTGGATGCGGTTTGACCAGGGGGCCATGACGGCGCAGCGGCAGCCTGCACCGCTTTCTAGATCGGCTTGGTCGCTGTAGCCGTCAATTACCGGCACGCCTGCACAGTTCCAGTCCAAAACTACCGCACCTCGGGCGGCAATCAGGGCGCTAGCCTCGCCGGCGTTAAGGCGCCAGGTGGTGGTAGTGAAAAGGCTGGAATCTAGGGGCGCTTGGGCGGGGCGGCTGAAAGCTGCTGAAGTTTTGGTACCGGCGACGTCGCCAATGCAGCTAGTTTTGCAGCTAGACTCAGGCGCGTTCTGGGCTGATGATTCTGAGATGGAGTCTGAACTCACTTCTTTGTGCATGGCATCACTTTAGCGCTTTTATGGTTCGCGATAAAAGTCTTTGACGCCGCCACTTACGTGCCTTTGCTTGCATCAGGACCCGGCCTGTGCGATGCCTCTGCCCACCCTTTAGACACAACCCACCCTCTAGACACAACAAAGCCCCGAGCGTCGCGGTGACGATCAGGGCTTTAGCTCTCTTAGGGAGTTAGTACCCGCATCTAAGGCGGCTAGTACTTTCTCCCTAGGGAGCGCCTAAATCAGGCTTGCAATCAAGTTTGCTATCAGGCCTGCTCTTCGGCGGAGACGCGCAGCATCCAAGCGTGCTTCTCCAGGCCGGTGGCAATGCCGATCAGCATGTCGTTGCTCAGGTGGTCGTACTCGTCGACCTCGTCCAGGGTGGCCTTGATGCGGTTGGCAACGCCCTCCAGGCGCTCCTGGATCATGACGGTGGCCTTGTCGGTGGGCAGCACGCCGCCGTCGATGGGCTCAACCTGGGAGTCGGCGGCCACGGTGGCAGCGCGACCGTCCGGGATGGCCTGGATGGCAGTCATACGCTCGGCAACGTCGTCGGCGGCTAGGCGAACCTCGTCGACGATCTCGTCTAGGTGCAGGTGTAGGGAACGGAAGCCGGAGCCGGCAATGTTCCAGTGGGCCTGCTTGGCCTGCAGGCTTAGGTCGGTCAGGTCAACGAGAGCCTGCTGTAGGGCCTTAACTACTACGGGGTTGGGCTGAGTCATCTTCATTCTCCTCTTCTTAAAAAGTTGAGGTGGGCGCGGCTAGCTAGCTGCGGGCCATCGCCTCACGAAAGCGTTAACTCAATCTAAGCCCATTTAATTCCCGCTGTGAAGGGCTCGTGCTGCTTTACTCACCTGGGACTAAGGTCCATCTGAGGTTGTTAAGCCTTACTTGACCCGCAGATTTTCAATAATGACGCCGACTTACGCCCCCTGCCAGGCCTACTCCCACCCCTATGCTGAATAGCCTTACCTTTTACGCTAGTTTTTTCGGACGACGCCGCCGCTCGCCCTGCTTGCACCCAGCCACCCAGCCGCCAGCGCCGTCGGGACTAAGTCCCCAGCCCACAGGCGCCATGAATAGCCCGCAGCTGCCACACCCAGCCCACTCACGCCCAGCCACCCAGCCGCAAGCGCCGTCGCGGCCAACTAAGCAACAAACAGGCAAACATCCATCCTGTAACCCCGCACTCATTCAGCGGATGGGGCAACAGCACC
>ERZ773207.663-NODE-663-length-12692-cov-6.005064_pt1 | contig 12692 bp, 10 predicted proteins | sample MGYA00580997_ERZ773207 | MGnify/ENA primary metagenome ERZ773207 (study PRJEB29015, sample SAMEA2738170) | human oral metagenome | biome: human oral; feature: human-associated habitat; material: saliva | place: China | collected 2239 ... | reverse complement strand
ACTGACGATCTTCGCCGTGACAGGGCGACATGTTAACCGCTACACCACGGGGCCGCGTATCAACTCTCGTTGACTACTTGTACATAATACCATGGATTTTAGACCTATGCAACTATTTTTTGAACTTTTTTTATGAAAATTCTATAAAAAACATGGGTTATAACGGATAAGGCCTATTTTAAGGCTTTTACACCGAAAAATATCAGCTAAATTTCAGCTATACACTCCTTTTCACTACCTTTCACCCGTTTTCTGTAAAAGTGCAAATTATCACACTATACTTTACTGGATATGCTACAATATGTATATATTCGCTATGAAAAATTACGATACAAAGTAAATGAAAGGATTCACCGTGAACAAAAGTAATTCTAAAGGCCTCATTATCGCTCTCATCATCGCTGTTGTAGGCGCATTAGCTACCGCATGGTATTTCTTATGGTATGTACCACATACACCAGCTTATACATTAAAAATTATCCATCAAGCAGTTCAGGAGAAAAATGCAGATGAAGTCTTGCGCCATGTAGATGTAAAATCCATCGTAAAAAACATCGTAGACCGGGAAGGCGATAAATATATTGATACATCTAATCCATTTGGCAAAGCTGCAGTAGCCGCTACCAAAACATTTGGCCCTGCCCTCATCGAAGATGTAATGAGAAAATATATTGAAGATCCAGATAGTTTTAAATCTGAACTGCCTACGGATAACAACCAAATAGCAAAGCAAAACGATGATAACAAGTCTATGGTGGACCGCCTCATAGAAGGTCGCCTCTTTAAAGAGCACGATGTAGAGATTAAAAATCTCAAAACAGATGACAACGGCGAAACTGCAATAGTTACAGCAACCATCCAAAACAATAAAAAGAATATGACTAAAGACATAAAAATTTTAATGCGTCATTTAGGTGACGGTACATGGGTTATTTACGATATTCCAGATATCGAGGACTTATATACTATCACTCGTAAGTAACTAACCAAATACGCAATAATTGATGTGTTTAGACTAAATTACTCGCATAAGTAACTAACTAAATGAATACGCAACAACTTATGTGTTCAAACTAAACGACAAAAGGACAGTATATACCAAAAAAGTATATGCTGTCCTTTTTACGTTGTACAACGATGCACGTTACCGATTAAAGTCCACAATAGACAGTGTTACCGTTACTTGTGAGATGAGTCGATTCGCATCGTCCATCATATCAAAGCGCCATACATGGGATGTCTTCCCTTTTACAAGTAGGGTGCCATGAGCCGTTAAGGCCCCTTCACATCTTACAGGACGCAAGTGGTTGGCTGTTACGGATTGCCCTACGCCAAATTTCTCCGGTCCAATGAGTTCATTACTCATCATGCCAGAAATAATTTCAGCAAATGCTAAGGTGGCACCACCGTTTAGATAGCCTTGAGGCTGTTTGTGGAATTCTCCTAAGTTCATTTTTGCAATGCATGTAGTATCGCTCGTCATACGAGGTGCTTCAATTTGTAAGGATTCTATTAAATTCATAGTGTTCGTTTCTCCATACAATACGCTTCTAATCTATCATCAAAGACGGTTACACCTAGTCCATCTCCATCAGGGACGTGCATAACACCATCCTTAAAGGTTAAATCTGGATAGATGAGATCTCGTTCAAAATATCTATTAGAATCAGACAGGTCTCCTGCCATATAGGAATCACCTAGAGCCGCTAGTTGAGCGTGCATCATTTTAGAAATGCCCGACTCTACCATGCTTCCCACCCAATAAGGAATATGACATTCTCTACAAAGATTAATCACTGCCTTAGTAGGTACAAGACCACCCATACGGCCTACTTTTATGTTGAGTACATCAATCAGTCCATACTCAATAGCATAGGATAAGTCATCATAGCCTAAGATGGACTCATCTAAACAGATAGGCGTTTCAATGTGCCAATCATCGTTATTGAGGCGTTCCCACTTCCACTCCTTATAGGATTGAAGCGTTGTTATAGTAAAAGGCTCTTCTATACAAGCTAGGTTCAAATCGTTAAATTGACGGACCTTATGGATATCATCATAAGAATAGCTTTGATTCGCATCGGCTGCTAAGACTAAATCGGGGTAATGCTTACGTACTAAGGCTGCCCGTTCGTAGCCATCTGTAGGATTCACCTTTAACTTGATGCGCTTACAACCATTCGCCACATGACCTTCTACGGTATCCAACAATTGATTCATCGGTACATCACCGATAACAACGCCGCTTTCAATGGTATCTTGTAAAGGCCGCCCCATAATATAGGAGACGGAGTTTACACCTAATCGCTCGCAATGAAGGTTAATCAATGCATTTTCTAAGGCCGCAATGGTCATAGGCATTTGATCTCGATTTAGCCAAAACTGTAGCTGACGCACATAGGTCATGAGCGGCTTAGGCCGTATCAAACGGAGATTAAAAATATAGTCATCCACTAATTTTCGCCAGCATGTATCTACAGTTTCTGCTGTATAAAAGGGCTCTGTGAAAGCCACGCATTCCCCATAACCTACATAGCCTTGTTGATCCTCTATGCGGATGACGATAGTTTCTCTCTCTTGTAATTCACCTTTGGCAGTTTTAAAGTTAAACTTCAACGGCAGTTTAAGGCGATATGTAGTTATACTTTTAAAGTTTAAAATATCATTCATAAGCGCCTCAATCTTCTAAACGCAGTTCATTGCGAACGATTTTACCTGTTCCGTTTCTAGGCAAAGCAGGTAATATCTTTACGTATTTAGGAACTTTATATTTGGCCAAGGATTTGGTCATAAAGGATAGAATTTCATCTCCAGTCATGCTTTCACCATCATGAAAGGCCACAAAGAGCGCTGGTACTTGTCCCCATTTAGGATCAGGTACAGGCACAACGGCACATTCCTTGACTGATGGCAACGTATAGACTAAATCCTCTAATTCCTTAGGATAAATATTTTCACCACCAGAAATGATGAGGTCCTTGCGCCGGTTTAAAATATATACGAACCCATCTTCATCGACATAACCGATATCATCTGTATTTAGATCCCCCTCAATAGGTTCCTTATCAATATATCCATTCATAACCATAGGGCCAGTTAAGTGAATCTCACCTACTCCATCTGCATCGGGATTATCAATACGAATATGCATCCCTGGCAATGGTTTTCCTACGGAATCACGTTTATGAGGGTAATCCAATACGGAGAAGGTCACGCTTTGACTAAAGGTTTCCGTCATTCCATAGGTCTTGTAAATTGGTAAGGATTTCTTTTCACAAGCATCGATGAGTGCCATAGGGATGAACTCACCACCGAGCAAGATAACACGCAATTTATGATGTGTAATACTTGGCTCTAATTGAGTCAGTATAGTAGGCACTAAAGACATCATATTGATGTGTTCAGACTCTATGAATTTAAGAACTTGAGCTTCATCATATTTAGGCAATATAGTAACAGCCGTACCATTATAAAGAGACCGCATTAAGATAGATAGACCACTTACATGGAATAGGGGCAATACCATGAGCCAATTATCTTGTTCAGTTTTACCTAGCACCTCTTTAGACGCTTGTACATGAGCTTTAATTTGCCCCCATCGAAGAGGAACAGACTTAAACTGCCCAGTTGTAGCACTGGTGTTCATGATGGCTGCAATTTCTCTATCTGCAAACATCCAGTCAAACGTATCCTCCAGCTTTACATCTGATAAAATACATTCTTGCGATTCAAAAACAATAGTAGAAATAGATTGAGGCAATTGATCTCGACGCTCAACGCTGTACAGTACAGTAGTAATATCTAACTGAGCTAATTGGTTTTCTATTTCCTTAGGCTTAAGATGTACATTCAGCAGTAGCAACTCTTTGTGTACGACCATAGCTGCCAATACATAGATTGCCATCGTCACGGAGTTATCAGATAAGATAGCTATACGAGTGGCTTCTAGAGGCTCTAATTTACGAGCTACATGGACTACGCCACGGTATATATCGTTATAGGTATATTCATTTATACATATGCGATTAGGATAGTGCTCAGCACCATAACGTAACCAGTCCATCGTCTCACCTCGTATCTAAACATTATTCCTAATGATTAATCTCATATCCAAACATTATATCCTAGTGACATTACAAGAAAGGCGCCTCATATAGAGGCGCCCTTATTATGTTAATAATTAATTAGTCCTCAACCTAGGACTAGTAACTCTCCCTATTAAGGGAATTTAGGGAATTGTTTGAAGTTAGGTTTGCGTTTTTCTTTGAATGCGTCACGACCTTCTTTTGCTTCATCAATTGTGTAGTACATCAATGTTGCATCGCCTGCAAATTGTTGTAAGCCTGCAAGACCGTCTGTATCAGCATTGAAGGCGCCTTTTAACATGCGCAATGCCATTGGGGACAATTCAAGGATTTCGCTACACCATTGAACTGTTTCTTCTTCCAATTTGTCGAATGGCACAACAGTATTAACCATGCCCATTTCATAGGCTTGAGCAGCTGTGTATTGGCGACACAAGAACCATACTTCGCGAGCTCGTTTGTGACCGATCATACGAGCCAAGTAACCCGCACCATAGCCAGCGTCGAAGGAACCTACGCGAGGACCAGTTTGACCGAATTTAGCATTTTCAGAAGCGATGGTAAGGTCGCATACGATGTGCAACACATGACCGCCACCGATAGCATAGCCGTTAACCATAGCGATAACAGGTTTAGGAATAACGCGAATCAAACGTTGTAAATCAAGAACGTTCAAGCGAGGTACATTATCTTCACCTACATAACCACCGTGACCGCGTACGCTTTGGTCGCCACCAGAGCAGAATGCTTCTTTATCTTCACCTTTGCCGTGGTTAGCACCAGTCAATACGATTACACCTACTTCGTTATCTTCACGAGCTACTGTGAAAGCGTCGATTAACTCCATAACTGTTTTAGGACGGAACGCGTTGCGCACCTCTGGACGGTTAATAGTAATTTTTGCAATGCCATTATATGTTTCGTAAATTACATCTTCATAATTACGATCCAATACTTTCCAATCAAATTTGCTCATGGACTTAACCTTTCTTCTGTAAAAAATCTAACACCGCTTGTTCAAAAAGTTGCGGTTTTTCTATATGCACATTATGCCCCGCCCCTTCGACGATGACATGCTTAAAGTTCGGCAACTTGCCAAATACATCTCTTCCTATTGTAGTATATTTTGTATCTAATGCGCCACTCACATATAAGCCTTCAACAGAGAATTTTTCTAATTTATCTCCTACATAAGGCATCACACCCTGGCCTGAGCCACGCAAGGTACATGCTAAGGCGTACGTACTATTATTGGAACGACGTAGATAGATTAATTCCTCTACGGCCTCTGAAAGTTGTTTTTGACTTTCAAAAATAGGAGCCTCCGCCCAACGTGTCGCAAACCATGCACCATCATGATTTTCAATGTTAACCGCTAGCTCTTCATCGGCCTTACGACGCTTCGCTCGCTCATCATCAGAAGCGATACCTACAGATCCACTTTCAAGGATAATCCCTTTGATTTCACTTTCATATTCCAAAGCGTAGGAAAGGGCAATGCGAGCCCCCATGGAGTAACCCATGAGGTAATAACTATCTCCCACCATATGATAAATAACGGTATGCAAATCCTGTATCATTTGAGGGATTGTATAGGCCTTATCTTCATCAGGGATATCGGAATCACCATGTCCAATCAAGTCGATACGGACCACGCGATAGCCGGGAAGATTAATAGCATCCCAAGTGTAGCTCGATTCAGAGAAGCCATGGAAACACACAATAGGTTCTCCATCGCCAACTATAGTCAAACCGTAGCGGTATTCACCCAAATCAAAGTACATGCGTTGAGCTGGATTACACAAAGCATTATCTACAATACTGCAAAAATACTGACTCATAGTAATGCCTCCATATCAACTGAAACTTTCGTATATTTCTTATGTAACTGTCGACTATATTCCCGATTCGTAGGGATTTCAATGATATGAATGCCTGATTCTGAGCTAACATTAGCTAATACAGTACTCAATTCGTCGGGACTTGCGATTTTAGTATAATCACAGCCATAGAGTTTAGCAGCCCCGCTATAATCTAAGCCTTGCGATGTAGAGAACAAATAATCAAAATGCTTCGTCCCCTTTTGCGGTAAATATTCAAAAATACCGCCGCCATCGTTGTTATGCAAAATAATCGTCAAGTTGAGATTGTGCGTTTTGGCTACTGCCAATCCATTTAAATCATGGAACAAAGACAAGTCACCAGTTACAAGATATGTAGGCAGTCCATTTGTGGCAAGACCTAGAGCCGTCGAAATGGTACCATCAATACCGTTTACACCACGGTTGCCATATAGTACTGCGGTAGACTCACCACTAAACCAGAAGTAATCAAAGTCTCGAATGCTCATACTATTGGCAACAAGTACTTGTGTATTATCAGAAATATGTTGCTGTAACTCGCGTATCGTGCGACCTTCAAAGCAACTTGGTTCCTCTATTGCTGCGCCTAGCTTCTGTTTTCCTGCTGTTTCTAAATGCCGCCATTTACCAAGATAGGCTTGGAAGTCATTTTGTACACCATACAGGTTCGTAAACACATCAATACTTGCTTGCATGTGCATAGTGGTTTTACCCGTTGGATTCATAGAGTCCATCGTAGGGTTAACCTCAATATATTCTACATTATTCCAACTCGCCACCATCTGTTGTACTCGTTTAGACACTACGATTTGTCCGAACTGAATTACGCAATCAGGCTTTAGTATAGGCCATAGCTCCTTATCAGCCAAAAATGCATCATACGTTGAAATCACAACATCAGAGAAATATTTTTTCTGAGTCACATCTGTATCATTGCTACGATTGATAGCAAATTCATGATTGGCATCAATAGCATCAGTCTTATAACAACGTCTTACGTTAGACAATGGATCTGCCAAGATAGGTGCTTGTAGCGTTGTAGCAAAAGAAAGAATACTGTTAACTTCCGCAACATCCACCTGTGGTCCAGCTAGTATAAGAATATTCTTATATTGCCCTAGGAGGGTATTCTTCTTACTGCAACTAGAATTGTCTACATAACTGATACGACTTGAATTATCATAATTACAGCCACTACTATAATGTGGCTTAACTACGTTAAAGGGACTACGTCCCGCTTCAAAGTGTCTACTGTCCAGTTCAGGCACCAAGGGCTCAAAGAGAGGCACATTGATATGTACCGGTCCTTTTTTAGTATCCATAGCTTTCATATACGCTTTACGCGCTACTTGGCGTGGATATGTATAGTAATGAGCCTCTTGAGGCACTGCTAATTCTTCGTAATAGTTTACAGCAGTACCAAAAATTTTCTGTTGGTCTACTGTTTGCGGAGCCCCTACGTGTAACAACGTGTGTGGTCTATCTGCAGATAGTACGATGAGAGGCACACCGCTATATTGAGCCTCTAAAATAGCGGGCAAATAATGAGCCCCTGCCGAACCAGAGGTACAAACGAGTACAGTTGGTTCCTTATGAGCCTTTGCAATGCCAAGAGCCATAAAACTAGCAGAGCGCTCATCTATATTCATATATGTTTCAAATCCTTCATGCTCTGTGAAAAGCATGGCCATCGTCGTAGAACGTGAGCCAGGGCTAAACACGGCATGACGGACGCCGAGTTGGTAGAATTCATCTACCAAGGCAGCAATATATTCGTTCATTATATTCCCTTTCAACAACCCCTAAGGGTTTGGAAATGTATTATAGCGCGTCTAAAATGGTGCGCATTTTATTATTCGTTTCTGCGTATTCTTCATCCGCATCAGAGTCGGCAACAACGCCACATCCCGCATAGGCATATAGTACATTATCCATGATGAGAGCGGATCGAATGGCAACGACTACGATGCCATCCCCCATGTCTTTCATAAAGCCAAATGGAGCTGCGTACATGCCACGCTCATGGGCTTCGTACGTTTGTAATAGTGCCAATGCTTTTTCTCGCGGTTCCCCGCCGAGAGCAGGCGTAGGATGTAATAATTTTGCCCACTCTACGAGGGACTTTGTGCTATCCTTTGCGGTAATAATAGTACGCAAATGATAGAGGTGAGCTAGCTCCATAATACCCGTTTCACCTATGGTCACATCTGGAGTAATAGCTTTCATAGTATTTACAATGCGATCACGGACGATATTATGTTCAAAAAGATTTTTCTTATCTGTTAACAGTTGCTCCTTAGTCCATGCATTTGGTCCATGTTTAGGCGCAGTGCCAGCTAAGGCATAACTAAGGATTTCACTGCCGCGATGACGCACTAGAATTTCTGGAGATGCACCTACAAAGGTACGCCCATCCTTTTCATAACCAAAGATAAAACAATTAGGATTGTTATCTACGAGATTAGCTAAAATACTAGCTACATTATATGGTGTATCGCTAGTAAACTCCACTTCACGAGAGGAGACGACCTTAGTCATTTCACCACTGCTGATGCCCTCAGCAATAGCATTCATAAGGCTATCCCAAGCAGCCTTATCATCACTAGTTTCCTTGAAATTATGTCGTACCCGAGGCACATCAAAATCCTCGATAGGTACGCTTTCACCAGCATGAAGATAGAAAGATTCCCCATTTTCTACGATGTAATAATGGGTGAAAGCAATCATTTCATGGCCCATACCAGACCATTTAGGATCTTTAGAGGTCTCAAAAAAAGTATCCCCATAAAATACGTAGGCATAATTATGGCGGTCCTCATCATCTTTGACCGTCGCCAGACGTTTAGCGCCTACAACGATACGGTCACTTTGACGATCCACCCAAAATACCCGTTCTTCATTGGGGAAGTTCAGCCAAAAAGCCACCGGACTATTCAGTTCTAACGATTCTTTGTTATATTTCATAGTTGTACGTCGCTATACGAAAAATAGACTATAGTAAAAACACCTAACGTGTAGAAGGTTTCTTCTACACGTTAGGCGTCATCCATAAGTTTCCAAATTTTGAGATGAGCCTAACGCCATCACACGTCGGTGGGCCCTCTTTATATCTAATTTATTATATCATAGGTAACCATTAAAAGGTAGAAAATAAAACCTCTACACCACATGCGTTATGCATGAATGTAGAGGTTTTAGTGTATTTTAAATGCTTTTTCTTTATTTGAAAGCTTTCGCTCCAATATCTGTACGGTATTGCATGCCTTCAAAGTCGATATGTTCTATACGCCCATAAGCTCTATCGAGCGCAGTTCTAAGATCTTTGCCGAGACCTACTACGCCAAGAACACGGCCGCCATTTGTCACATACTCTTCGCCTACTAGTTTAGTACCAGAATGGAATACGATAGTCGTATCATGTTGTTTTATATCACCATGAATCACATCACCCTTGGACGAAGTTTCAGGATACCCTTTAGAAGCCAGAATAACACAAGCAGCAGAGGAGTCTTTCCATTTCACCATATGAGCTGTCAAATTGCCTGTGGCGCAAGCCATCATGATTTGCCCCAAATCGCTATCTAGTAAGGGCAATACAACTTGTGTTTCAGGATCCCCAAAGCGGGCATTGAATTCTACCACCTTAGGCCCTTCAGCGGTAATCATAAGACCTACATAGAGGCAGCCCACATAAGGCATCCCCTCTTTTTGCATGGCCGCTACCATCGGTTCTATGATTGTTTTCATCGCTTCATCTCGCAATGCATCAGTAAGCACTGGCGCTGGTGCATAGGTACCCATACCACCTGTGTTAGGACCTTTATCACCATCAAAGATGCGTTTATGATCTTGAGAAGCAATCATAGGAACTACGGTTTTACCATCTACAAAAGCAAGTAAACTCGCCTCTTCACCTTCCATGAACTCTTCGATAACTACGGTACTACCGGCCTCTCCAAAACGGTTGCCACTGAGCATATCTTCTACAGCCGCATTTGCTTCGTCAATAGTCATAGCCACTACAACACCCTTGCCAGCTGCTAAGCCATCAGCTTTCACTACAATAGGAGCACCAGTTTGACGGATAAATTCTTTTGCTTCTTCTACATTGTGAAATACACCATAGGCAGCAGTTGGGATGTTGTATTTTTTCATTAAATCTTTGGCGAACACTTTGGATCCTTCTAGTTGAGCAGCTGCTTTAGATGGACCAAAAACAGGAATCCCCGCTTTATTCAATTCATCTGCTAGTCCTGCTACAAGAGGTGCCTCAGGACCGACAACGACTAAATCAACTTGATTATCCTTTAAAAAGTTAATCAAATGATCGCTTTGTTGCCAGTCAATACCAACTAGCTCAGCACAATCTGACATGGCCGCACTGCCAGGAATGGCATATACCTTTGTTACGCTAGGGCTGATGGACAAGCGCCATGCTAAGGCATGTTCGCGGCCGCCGTTACCGATTACACATACTTTCATAAGTCCTCCATCGACGCCTAAACGCCATCAAGTTCATCGTTAGAAAAATAGATAGGAATTGTGCTTAACTATAAGCTAATCATTTACCATCCATTAGTGTTTAAAGTGACGAATGCTTGTAAATACCATAGCAATGCCCGCTTCATCGGCAGCCTTGATAGATTCTTCGTCTCGAATGGAGCCCCCAGGTTGAATGATGGCTGCAATACCATGTTTTGCCGCCGTTTCTACAGTATCCCCAAATGGGAAGAATGCATCAGACGCTAATACTGCTCCTTTAGCAGCTTCACCAGCTTGTTCAAGGGCAATTTTCGCAGACCCGACACGGTTCATTTGTCCTGCCCCTACACCGAGTGTTCGTTTTTCGTTAGAAATCAAAATCGCATTGGATTTTACGTGTTTTACGAGCTTCCACGCAAATTCGAGAGCCTTCCATTGTTCCTCTGTAGGCTGTACCTTCGTCACCACTTTATAATTAGCCCGGTCTTCTAAAATATCATCTTCTGTTTGTACTAATAGTCCACCAGAAACCTTTTTCACTGTCACTTGGCCAGATTCAGGTTTAGATAACTGGATGAGGCGAATGTTTTTCTTCGCTTCCAGAATTTCTAATGCTTCTTTTGTGAAAGCAGGTGCCATAATGACTTCTAAGAAAATTTTGCTCATTTCTTCTGCAGTAGCTGCATCTACTTCACGGTTTAAAGCAACAATACCACCAAAGGCGGATACGGAGTCTGCTTCATAAGCATTTACATAAGCATCATGCAAGGTAGCCGCTGTCGCCGCTCCGCAAGGATTTGTATGCTTGATGATACATGCTGCAGGATCTGTGAACTCCCACACCATATTCCAAGCCGCTTCCATATCTACGATGTTGTTATAAGAAAGCTCTTTGCCATGAAGTTGTTTTAAAGCCCCCATGCCATTAGCCGTACCGATTTCTTTGTAGAATGCCGCTTTTTGATGCGGATTTTCGCCATAGCGAAGGTCTGTTACCTTTTCATAAGCACTTAAATATTCAGGCGGTGTAGGGCCTTCGTTAAAGATACCGCTCATATAGTTAGCAATGGCTACGTCATAAGCGGCAGTATGAGCAAAGGCTTCTTTCGCCAAACCAAAGCGATATTCTTTAGTCAACACGCCATGTTCTTTAAGCATTGCTAAGATTTCATCATAATGATTTGGGTTTACAACGATGCCCACATACGCATGGTTTTTGGCAGCAGAGCGCACCATGGTAGGGCCCCCGATATCGATATTTTCAATAGCTTCCTCTAAGGATACATTTGGTTTTGCAATGGTTTCACGGAATGGGTAGAGATTGACTACAACAAGGTCGATTGGCTCAATACCATGATCAGCCATAGCTTGTTGATGCTCTCTATTATCACGGATAGCCAAAATACCACCATGAACCTTTGGATGCAAGGTCTTAACGCGACCATCCATCATTTCAGGAAAACCTGTCAAAGATTCAACCGCTTTTGCTGCAATGCCCGCATCAGTAATCGCTTTAAGGGTACCACCTGTGGAATAAATGGTTACACCTAATGCCACTAAACCTTTTGCAAAGTCTACAATACCTGTTTTATCTGAAACACTAAGAAGTGCATTTTTAATCATGTAACCTCTCCCTTTGCTTTTCATCAATCTTCAATATAAACGACTCTACCTTTTATGGTGAGTTTGTCTTCACAAAATAGCCGTAAAGCCTCTTTATATGTTTTATGTTCGATAGGCAATAATCTATCACTCAAAGTATCCTCTGTATCATCTGGCAATAGAGGCACTGTATTCTGCATAATAATAGGACCCGTATCCATTCCTGCATCTACAAAATGCACAGTACACCCCGTTATCTTTACACCTGCATCGATGGCTTGTTGATGACCATGAAGTCCCGGAAAGGATGGCAATAATGCAGGATGGATATTTAAGATTTTATGCTCATACCGTTCAATGAGCTTAGCCCCAACTATGCGCATATAGCCAGCTAATACAATGCCATCTACCTTATAGGGTTCTAAGGCATCTAATTGAGCTTGTTCAAAGCTAGCTTTTGAATCATAATCGCTACGGTCGATAACAATGAGTGGAATATTCCAAGATTTGGAACGTTCCACAATTCCTGCATCATCATGGTCTGTAATGATTATAACAAACTCACCGTTAATATAACCTTCTTGCATAGCCTTATACAGAGCTTCACCATTGGATCCACGACCACTGGCAAAGAGAGCTAATCGCTTTTTAGAATTACACA
>ERZ773207.662-NODE-662-length-12713-cov-5.047322_pt1 | contig 12713 bp, 10 predicted proteins | sample MGYA00580997_ERZ773207 | MGnify/ENA primary metagenome ERZ773207 (study PRJEB29015, sample SAMEA2738170) | human oral metagenome | biome: human oral; feature: human-associated habitat; material: saliva | place: China | collected 2239 ... | reverse complement strand
CATTAACCTGATTTGAAATACGTGCAATATCAGCATGTTATGGTATTTTGAATTATTTGCATACTGGTTGCTAAAGACCAAGTTCAGAAAGAAACGCAATTGGTTGAAAAAGCAAAAGGAGCAACGATGTCAGCATTTAGAGTCACTTCAATATCTATGAAGATACCTTAGAGGCATCATCGGATTGGAAATGGAACGGTGAGGCCGGAACCAGAGTCCGTCCTGCCGGTTACAATGCTCGGGGATTGCACACCACCAAAGGTCAGAAATCGAAGGATACTTTGTCAAAGCTTATCCATAGGCAGCAAGTTGAACCCAGGACTACTTACAAGGTGGGTCAGGGCTAACTGATTTGTGAAGTGTTTGTCGGGAGCAGAAACCTTGCTGAGTTTTTCCCGAGTATTGAGAATTGTATGAAATTGAAACCAGCTAATTAATCAGGAGGATGATCCATGTTTGATCCTAAAAAGTTCACCACCCCGACCGCCAAACCGCTTCCCGTAGTTCTGCTTCTGGATGTCAGCTCCAGTATGTCCGGAGATAAAATTGATAACCTTAACAAGGCTGTCGAGAATATGCTGGATACCTTTGCTCAGGAAGAGAAGATGGAGACAGAGATTCTTGTTTCCATCATCACTTTCGGCAATCAGGTTGAGCTTCAGGTTCCCTACACCAAGGCTTCTCAGGTGCAGTGGCAAGGTCTGCAGGCAAACGGTACGACCCCGATGGGAACCGCCCTCAAGATGGCCAAGGCCATGATCGAGGACAAGGAGACCACTCCGTCCCGTGCTTACCGCCCGACAATCGTTCTTGTTTCAGACGGGCAGCCTAATGACAGCTGGGAAAAGCCGCTGGAGGACTTTATCTCCGAAGGACGCTCTTCCAAATGTGACCGCATGGCAATGGCTATCGGACGTGATGCGGATGAGACGGTTCTGAAGCGTTTTATCGAAGGCACGCCCCATGACCTTTTCTATGCGGAAAACGCCGGGCAGCTGCATGAATTTTTCCAGAGAGTGACCATGTCGGTGACCATGCGTACCCAGTCCAAGAACCCGAACGTGGTACCGGCTCCGTCAGAGATCAAGCTGGACGGTGGCAGTGTCAAGTCGACCACAGCCGTAAATACAACCGCTCCGTCCGACGATGAAGGTTACTGGTAAACAAAAATTTGGAGGTAAATCATGCCACAGGCAATTGGCGATCCTGATGAACTTGATCGTTTCGCACAGTCTCTGACGCAGTTCATCGACACGTTGAATGAAGCGGTTAACGGTTTGAATCATAGCTTTGGTGCCCTTGGAGATACCTGGCAGGATGAAAAGCGAGCGAGTTTTGAAGAGGACTATAACGCGCTGGTGCAGCAGCTGTCTCATTTTGAGGCGAACGCATCGGAACAGGTCCCTTATCTTCACGCTCTGGCTTCATGTTTAAGAGATTATTTACAGAGTTAAGGTGGGGAATGGCGTACGTATCCGTTGGACAAGTTGAGAATCTCGAGGAGACAATTGCCGGACTTCAGTCGGCCTATGACTCCATGGAGAGCGCCTGTCAGGCCCAGATTGCTGCGGCTGAAGCCAAGTTGGCCGAAGCACAGCAGGAGGCCGACAACAGCGCTCAACTGCTGGATGCTGCGATGGAAGCCGAAATGGAGGCCGGGCAGCAGCTGGAACAGGTTAATGAGCAGCTTGCTTCAGCCAATGAGCAGTTGAATTCCGCTTGTTCATCTCTTTCCGCCTGCGAAGCGAGTGGCAGCTATGATGGGGACGGCAACTATGAACCGCCCAACTGTTTATCTGAAGAGGCCGATGTAGCCGCCGCAGAATCTTCGGTCGCCGAGGCGGAATCTGTTGTTGCGGATGCTGAGAAAGTTTTGGAAATGGCAAAAGACCATCGCATGCAGACGGAGCAGCGAAATGAAATGGCCCGGCAGTGTCTTGATATGGCAACACAGCTGGCAGAAACAGTTCAAGCGGAGTGTGCAGCCCGGCTTGCCAGTTCTGCGACTCACCTTGAAACAGGAAAAGCCCGACTGGAAAGCGCCGAGGCAGCTCTCAACGCCTACCTCGATACGCACCCGCCTGCAGCGGAGTTTTATTCATGGCTGAAATGGTCTCCGGCCCCCGGCAAGCCGGTTACTCCGAAAGAGCTGCACTCGCGCCTGAATCTCTCAGTTGAACAGCAGCGCTACTATTTTGAATATCTCGCCGATCGTGACCCAGCATTCAGAGCCAAGATTGCCGACTACAGAAGCCAGCTCGAAGCTGCCAACGGTTCTGCCGAAAGGCATGCGGTTCAGCTTAATATCTGCCGAAACCTGAGCGGCTATTGTGGCGAAAAAATTGTGGAACAGGCGTTGAGCCCCCTCGGACATAAAGCGGACACGCAGGCTCGGACCACATTTGAGGACGGTAGATTCACCAAAACCGACTTGATCATTGAAGATCTCAAAGCGCCGGTTATTCTCGGTCGTGGTGAAGGTATGAGTGCTCCGGCCGGAGGCTCTATTGCCATTGAAGTGAAATGCGGCAGGGCTTCGTATCTCTATTCTCAGAAAGACCACATGGTATTCCAGTCCGGTGGACATCAGGAAGCCAATGCGTCGATGACGGTATGTTCACGCGATATCAAGGATTTAACTCCAGAAAAGGAAGAAGAGCTGCGTGAAGCCCTTCGGAGTGCCGGAACAGTTGACGGACAAAAGCTTCTGGTACCTTGACCGCCTTCTGGAACATGGACCTGCCTGCGGCGTGCTTCCGGTGTTGACCATTGATGAAAGTCGGTTGGAGGACCGCAAGTTTACGGGACTGCGCACAGCGATAGACAAATATTCCAAGAGAATGGATTCCATTGTTCCGGCAGAGATACTGACCAAGCATGTCTCTGAAATCAGTGTTGTGGAGGAACAGGAGTTCTGGCCCGGACGTTCTGAGCTGACCGACTTTCTGACATCCATATCGGACCGATATGAACAGAGCTCAAAATTCAGTAAGAGTCTAACGGATCTCTGGTGCAATTCGGACTACTGGGGTCACGACGCTGTTCAGGGCATACAGGTGCCGATCGGCTGGACTTCGAAAGGCGAGATCGTTCCTTTCTCTATCGGCGGGGTGAATACAGAGCACCATGTTCTTCTGGCGGGGCGTTCAGGCTCCGGAAAATCAAACCTGCTCCATGTTCTGATTCATAGCCTCTGCCATACATATTCAGCATCGGAGTTGAATATCTACCTGCTGGATTACAAACAGGGCACGGAATTCAGTGTTTATGCTTCACCTCCGCTTCCTCAGGCAAAACTCGTGGCCACAGAGAGTGATCCCGAATATGGCGTAACTGTTCTGGCACATTTGACCGAGGAACTTGAAAAACGGGCTCAGGAATTCAAACACCGGTCTGTCCGCGACTTTTATGAATACAGGGAATCTTCAACGGCCAAACTCCCGCGTATCCTGCTAATTATTGATGAGTTTCAGATTCTGTTTTCTGAGGGACGTCAAGTGGCTGAACCCGCAGAGAAAATGTTGAACCAGCTGCTGAGACAAGGACGGGCCTACGGCATACATGTGCTGCTGGCTACCCAGACACTGAAAGGGATCCAGTCTCTTTCAATGGGCCAGTTGATAAGCCAGATCGGCTGCCGGATTGCCCTTGCCTGCAGCGAGGAAGATTCCGCTATGATCCTTGGCAACAGCAACTGGGAGGCTCCAAGCTAAGTAGTCCGCCGGAGGGAATCATCAACAATTCCAACGGGGCAAAATCGGCAAATCAACGGTTTTTGATACCGTTTGCCGATCGAGAATTGTGCAAAGATCATATTGCCAAGATTACTCAGATAGCCGACCAGCGTGGTTACTGTGGTTCTACAAAAGTATTTAACGGCTCCCGACTGCCTGAAATGCCCACAGTTGATTGGTTCAACTCAAAAAAACACGAGACGATACAGCTGCACCTTGGTGATAGATTGAGTTTTGAAGCCGAACCGCTCTCGCTGGCTCTTGTTAACCGGCCGTTATCAAATTTGCTGATATCCGGCTATAACGACGTAATCCATGACGGACTGCTCGCCTCCATCCTTCAAAGCTTGGATTCTCAGGATGGCATTGATGAGATCATCTACTTTAATGGGCGTTCCATCATACCGGTGGGGGCATCAAAATATCTCCATGGTTCCGGGGAAAAAACCGTTTCCAAACACGAGAGTGTTCCCGCTCTGAATCTTACCGAGATTTCCGAGGAATTAAAACAATCAAAAAGAATCGTGATTATTGACGGGCTGGATTCAACCAAAGAATTTCACTACGGACCGGCGATTTTTAGACCAGTGAAGAAAGATGAGCCACCTTCACCACAAGAGAGTCTGAAGAAAATTCTCGAAGACGGTCCGCTACAAGGGACATTCGTTATTGCCTTTGCGGATAACTGGAAACGCTGTAATTCATCGTGCAAGGACCTGCTGGGATTCTTTGAGATGCGCGTCGGATTCTGCATGAATGAAGATGATGCTGGCTCGTTCGTCAGTGGGGCAATAGGAAAATTTAAAGGACTTGAAACAGACAATCGCGCTGTCTTTGTCAATCGCTTGAAAAATCAGGTTAGTTGGTTCCGTCCATATATAAATGGGGAAAGTTTATGAATAAATATTTAATGACATGGTACGGAATGACTGATTTCAGGGCTTCGCTCGGACTTGAACAGACAACCGGCCCCGTTCTGGGAGCTTTGCTTGCGGAAGATTACACCGACGTGGTCATCCTTGGTTTTACGCACCCGGATAAAACCGAAAACAGAGCTGTTGAATTTCAGCAAAAAACAGCAGAGATCGAAGGCTCTGATCCTGCAATTACGAAGCAGTTTCTTGATTTGTTTTCAAATACAACGGAGGCGCACAACCACTTTACTCAATGGCTGGAAAAGCAGCTTCGGGATGCCGGTAAAAAGGTTGATGTGAGTTTTCATCCTGTGGGCCTGAAGCACCTCAATGATACCGAAGGTATATACGATGCAGCGACTCAGTCTCTGAATGCGGTTGCGGCATTGGAAGGTGAAAAGCTGGTTACACTCTACCTGAGTCCTGGAACTCCGGTGATGGCTTTCGTCTGGGCTTTTGCGGCCCTGAGGCACCCGACCCTGAAGAAACGCCTTATCGCATCTCCTCAGCCCGGAAGACCTCCGGAAAGAATCGTCCTACCGAGCGAATGGCTGGAATGGCACGGAAGACAGGTTCGAACAACGGATGCTGATTCTGAGCAGTATGATGCTATTTTTCACTTGTTCGGCGAACAGCGGGTGCCGAATCTGCTTGGCATGATCCAGTTTTCTAGCAGAAAACATATCTTTGTGAATTCCGCACAGTTCCCTGCCGATATCATGAAACAGTTTCTTGGAGAAGCTGAATACGGTGAAATTGCGGTGGATCCGTATGATCCTGAAAATGTCCGTTCCACAATTCTGGATCTGATCGCGAAAATGCCTGCCGATGCAAAGGTCGGCTTCAACCTAACGGGCGGAACAAAGTTGATGTATGCAGGGGCTCTTGCTGCCTGTCGCAAGGTGAATGCAACGCCATTCTATTTCAATAGCCGTAACAATCAGATGGTTTATCTCAATGACTTTAAAACCGTTGAAACAAAGCTGATTCCATCGGTAGAAACCTTTATCCAGCTCAACAGTAATAATCTGTGTATCTCGAAAGCTGGCCATTGGGCTGATATCCCCGGCATTGAATCTTCTGACCGGAAAAGTCTGACCAATGAGCTCTGGCAGGCGCGTTCTAAAATCTCACGGCTCTACAGAGAGCTTTCCCGTTACAACGACAGCTTTCAGCCGTTTGAACTGCACAATGGGGATATCTACGCAAAGCTCTCCAAAGATAAAAGTGCGAAGATAAGTATCGGTCCTAAACACTTTGAGTTCAAGGAGTGGCCTGATTTTGCCAAATACCTCTCTGGCGGATGGTTTGAAGAATTCACCTTCATGAAACTTCAGCCACTTGTTGATGCCGGTTTGATCAAGGATATGCGCATCGGCCTTGAAGTCTCATTCAAAGAGGATGATGCCGACAAGAGTTCATCAAGCTTTAGCGCACAGCTGAGCAACCTGTTTGGGGATACTTATCAGGAGCTTGATATTACCTTCACGGATGGACGACGTCTCTATGTCATTGAGTGCAAAGCTGGCAATGTGAACAGCGAGCACGTCATGAAGCTCCAGAATATCGTCCGTTATTTTGGCGGAATTGAAGGCAGAGCTATTTTAGCTTCATGTTTTTACCCGAAAAACAAAGTCGTAAGAAAAAAGATCGACGACTCAAAAAACCTCCTGTCCGTATCAGGTAACAACCTCTTCAGGCGGCTGGAAGAAATGATTCAACCCAGAGGGCATCATCGATGAAAGAAGCCCTCTATATCATTGTTGATGTTTCCGGCAGTATGAATGAGATGGGGAAAATCCATCTACAGCGGAATTTGTGTCGTTACGCGGCTCAACTGCGGGGCATTGATCAGCAAAAATATGCAGATTTAGACATCCATTTTTATCAATGGGCACAGGATATTTTAAAGATCACCATTCAAACCGACGGGGATATTCCTGGTTTAAACGCTGAGGGCTCCTCGAACCTGTGTGATCTCTATGATTTCCTATCCCAGCATCTGAATGATAGCGGAAGTGCGAGGATTCTCATTCTATCTGACGGTAATTTTTCCAATTCAGACATCGTAAGCTTTCAGAACCAATTAAGCAAATTTCCTGAGCTAATCATCCGGACTGTTGCAGTCGGTGCTGACGCCGACTTGCTGAAGTTAAAGAAAATATCCACAAACAAGAGTGTTCATCTTTCAGAGAACATTTCCTCCGCAATTGACAGCACAATCTTTGGTTTTGATGAGCCGTTAATTGCGCCAGTATCCACAGCCCGGATTCTGCAATCCAAACCGGCTGGAACAGAAGATCCAGAGGAGGATTGGGATGCTTGATCAACTTTGGAAAAGCTGGGGGGCTACAGTAATCGGTCCCTTACATGTTAAAACTGGGATTCCTAATCAGGATTCATGGATGGCACGTCGGTATAAATGGGGAAATGTCGTTGTTGTATCGGATGGCTTGGGCAGTAAGGCATATTCCGATCATGGTTCAAAAGCTGCTTGTCTTGCAGTTTTTGAGGCAGCCAAAAGCTACCAGAATACACCTGATGCCAATATTGTTGATATTTTAAGGCTCATTCATGCCAACTGGCTGGTGAAAATAGCTCCGTACTCTTCCTCAGATTGTTCGGCCACATGCCTTTTCGCCATCCAGATTGAAGAAATTATCACTCTTGGTCGACTCGGTGACGGAATGATTGCCGCCCTTGGAGAAACTGGAGAAAATCACCTTATTCTCAGTGATAACAAACAGGATTCCTTCTCGAACTATACAAATAGCCTTCAGCAGGAGTTTAAACCCAATCAGTGGGAAACAGCGACGATTAAAAGCACCGTATGCAATGCAGTTGTGCTATGCACAGATGGCATATCCGATGATCTGTTACCTGAAAAACAGATGATCTTTGCACAGGAACTCTACTCAACTTATGCAGACATGGAGTCGGAAAAAAGAAAAAGAGATCTCAAACGGTGGCTCAATGAATGGCCTGTACTAGGACACACCGATGACAAGACGATTGCCTGTCTGTTTAAGAAAGGAGGTTCCCAATGAGCCAAAGATTCAACGAGTACGTAGATGAATATCAAAATGTACACATTCAGGACAAGGTTCTCGGTCAAGGTGGCCAAGGCGTTGTTTTCCGTACCAAGGACCCTGATCTGGCGATTAAGCTTGTTACAGATGAAAGCGGGAATCCTGTCACCAATGAAGAGTCGGTGGAACGGTATTCAAAGCGCTTTAAGCGCGTCCGGCTTCTGCCTCTGCCGGAAAGTCTGAATATATCCGTACCGGCAGCGCTGCTTCAGAACAATGCCGGTTATGTGATGCAGCTTTTGAGTGAGATGGTTCCGTTCAGCCATTTCTGGATAGATGGTAAGTCCGCAGAAAAAATTGGGCCAGGCGATATTCCGACATGGCTTTCGGCAATCCCAGAGAATGAAGCTAAAAAGATTGTCCATTACTATAAAACTGGAGGGCTAAGGCGCAGACTTCATGCGCTCTACAAGTGCGCGTCATTATTGGCACGCCTCCATGGTAACGGCATGGTCTATGGCGACATATCCCCCAACAATATCTTTATTTCAGAAGGAATTGATGACTCATCAGTCTGGCTGATTGATGCCGACAATATTCGATTTGAAATCACCGCAGGAGGAAGTGTTGTTTACACACCAAAATACGGAGCCCCGGAGCTGGTTCAGGGCAAAGATGGTGGAAGACCATCAAGCGATTGCCATGCGTTTGCGGTGGTGGCTTTCTACCTGCTCTCGCTGATTCATCCTTTTGTTGGGAAAAAAGTGGATGGAACGAATGAAGGGGACTGGGCTGATGAAGAAAATGATGACGAGGATATTGAAGATAAAGCTTATGCCGGATTGTTCCCTTGGGTTGATGACCAAGATGATGATTCCAACTCTTCCGACAGCGGCCTACCCAGATCCCTTCTTCTTACAGAGAAGCTGACCGCTTTGTTTGAGGGCACATTCGGACAGGGAAGGTCATCCCCTTTGTTGCGGCCGACAATCTATCACTGGCCTGAAGCTCTCGCTCAGGCAGCGGATATGACCGTCACATGCCCGGGCTGCTTGATGAACTATTACTATGATTTCATTCACCCGGAAACAGAGGGTCACAATTGTCCTTACTGTAAAACGCAGAGGCCGCAGGTGTTCATCCTTGAGTCATATCGATGGAATGGACCTGACAAGCCCCTAAACTCACCATGCTGGCGCTATGTACGTGAGATCTCGCAGGGGGCAGAACTGACTGTACCGAGGCGAGTCTTTGATGAATTTGCAATGCTTGATTCGGATACAGCAGAGGTACTTATTTCTTCAAGCGATAATGACATTCTGATTAAAAAGGCAGACCACGGAAAAGCCGATTTGTCCGTTGCTGCTGATAGTCACCCGCAAAGAGGTTTTCAGAAACTCTATTCACAGATGAAAATTGACCGGGTAACGCCGGATGTTCGGTTCTGGATGTTCGCACATTTGAATAGTCCTCGGCTGGTTAAATGCATGATCAGCGGAGGTGGCAAATGAGACTGAAAGACATAAATGCTGAAATTACCTTTGAATTATGGTTGAAACCGGAGCTGTCCATAGAGATTCCAAACATTGGTATTGGATATATCGCATCCAACAATACCGGGCAGGCATACAAATTGAGAATCGATGGCCAGCAGTGGAGCGTGCAGCTTCGTGATCCCTCGGCCGGAAATGATCTAAATTTTCATCTTAAAAGAGGTTGTGCGCATCTTGCCGAGGTAATGCAGGTTGCCAAGGACGGCAGTGCGCTTGTTAAAATCATCTTTTTCAATGGTGAAATCGTTGAAATTGGCGACGTGGAGATCGGCATTGATGAGCGCATAGAATCAACAGCTAAAAAAAATGGCATTCGCTTCAATGGAGCTGAAGAACTGGGGAGCGTATTAAACGATAAATGCAAAATCAGCGTTGGCGGCGAAGATTTCTTTCTGCTCATGAGCGGTCCATCCGCCAAGGCTGACTTTGAAGCGGATATTCCTGAGGATGAAGACTCGCCCGACTCCCAAGCCGTTGTGCAGGAGAAGTACCGGGAATTCTCTATCTATGGAGATAGAGTTCGTATCCCGGTTGAAAGGCGCAATGTCGATAAGTCAAAGGACATCTATTTTGCGACTAAAGCGGTCTTTAAGGATAACCAGAAGAGTGAAGGATCATTACGTCTGGCAAGGGGTGCGGTACTGTTTTCTGACTACACCAAGACAGGTCGCATTCGGGCTTTAGCCGCTGGAGCGATGAGTCAACTTACCAAGGAGACCGGGAGTTACTTGAAACAGTGGGACGAGTACGGCGCAATTGAAGGTGAAATGCTTCTGGCAAGGGCGAAAGCTGTAGGTCGAATAGATTTTCATGGCACAGAGCAGACAACAAAAGGCGTTAAGTTCTTTGTGTCGTCTATTCCGGATCAACTTACCGAAGGGGATGAGATAGAGATCACCTCCGAGCAGCCTTTATACCTCAAGAATCCTGATCTTACATGGGAAGCCTACAGCAAGGCTCTGGAAGAAGAATTCGCAACCAAAAAGGATCAGAAAAAGAACGATGCTGAAATGCCAGCTTCTGTTTATGCCCCGATCCTTAAGATTTCAAAAACCAGCATTGAATTGGATCTGCCGTCAATTCCGTCTGGTCAGATGTTTTTGATTCTGTCCATCAATGGCGACAAGATTCAGATTGAAAGACGAATGCGGGCACGTTCAGCCATTCTGGAAGGACGCTGTGCTAACCCGCTTCTTGGCCTGCTGATTGAAGAAGGAGGAACACTCCCGGACATACAGCGTGTCACCAAACTGAAGCCTTTAACGTCCTTTGTGAGAGAGAAAATTTTCAAGCATGATCCAACTCCTAAACAGATAGAGGCCATCGACGTCGCATTAAACACCCCGGACATCGCTCTTATTCAGGGGCCACCGGGTACAGGAAAAACAACGGTAGTTACAGCAATTCTTGAAAGGCTCAATGAGGAATATGACAAAACCAAATCGATAAGAGGTCAGATACTTGTCTCAGGTTTTCAACATGATGCAGTGGAGAATATAGTTGCAAGGCTGAGCGTTAATGCCCTTCCGGCAGTTAAGTTTGGCAAAAGGTCCGGTGACTCAGAGTTTACGGTAGATGCTATCACGGAAAAAATTAACCAATGGTGCTCCAGTGTCGCTGAGAGTATTCGAAACAAGAATCCTCAAATAGCTCAGACTGAGGAGCAGGTAAGACTGGCAGAGCTGTTTATCGCATACTCATTGTGTCCCTCGAAGAGCAACACCGTCAGTTTAATGAAGCGTATTCTCGGTTTACCCAGAGACGTGATTTCTGAGGATATCACCAGTGAGGCTGAGGAAATCATCAATTCCCTGAAAACGGAACTGAAGTCGAATGATCCTTCTACCTTGCGGCTCGTTCGAGCTCTGCGTGTCAGTGAAGCAGCCTTTGAAGACGATGGAGCCGCAAGAGCGGTCGATTTGCTGAATAAGATCGAAGACGAATCAGTCAATTCAGATTTAAGCGTTCTTAAAAAAGCGGCCCGTTGGCGCAGCGGTAAGTCGCTGAGTTTTCTTTCAGAGCTGAGAGGGCTGAAAGAATCGCTACTCTATAGATATCTGCCTTCGCCCGACTTCAGGACAGAAAAACCAAGAGAGGATGTTTTGAGATTGGTGGCAACGGTATCTCAACTTCTGGAGAAAAAACTCAGTTCAACCAATAAACGGGATGCAATTCTGGCTGAGTTTTTACATGAGCTTGAAGACAATCCTGATGGCGTTCGTGAGGCCATAGAGGACTACAACTTTGTGTATGCTGCAACTACTCAACAGGCGGTCGGGAAAGACATCATCCGCTCAAAGAATAAAAACGTCCGATATGATCAGCGAACGGAAATGGTCAAGTACGATACAGTGATCATAGACGAGGCCGCGAGAACTAGCCCGCGAGACCTGCTTATCCCGATGTCTCAGGCTGAAAAAAGAATAATCCTAGTCGGGGACCACAGACAGTTGCCTCATTTGATTGATGAGGAGGTCGCGAGAGCTTTGGAAGGTGACGATTCATCCGGTCCTCCAGTTGATGTCGATTTTGTCAAGAAAAGCATGTTTGAGTATCTGTTCAATCGCCTGAAAAAACTGGAAGAGAAAGATCGTGTCAAACGAACAGTAACGTTGGATGCTCAGTACCGAACACACCCGCTGTTGGGGGATTTTGTCAGCAATAATTTCTATCGGAAATATAATGAGGGTTACCGGTCTCCATTATCTGCGAGCCACTTTGAGCAACGCCTTCCGGGCATAGAAAACAAAGCGGCTATTTGGATTAATGTCCCTAATAGTCAAGGAAAGGAAGATGTTTTGCCTAGCCGAAGCAGGCAGAGAATATCTGAAGCCAAGGTTATAGCAGAGTATGTGAATAAGTGGATTGGCTCTGAAAAAGGTTCTGGGCTGAGCTTTGGCGTCATCAGTTTTTATAAGGCCCAAGTATTTGCTGTTTATGAAGCCCTGAAAAAATTCGGTATCACGGAACGTGCACAGGATGATACATGGCAGATATGTCAGGAATATCGCTTTCTTGAAAGTGGTGAAGAGCGGCTCCGTATCGGCACTGTCGATGCTTTCCAGGGTATGGAATTCGATATTGTGTTTCTTTCCATGGTGAGGTCTCAGGATATGAACGCCTTGCCGCCTCATATACTCAACGAGGAGGATTACAAAAAGAAGCAGCAAAAGCTATTCGGCCATCTCATGTCGGAAAACCGCCTCTGCGTCAGCATGAGCCGTCAGAAGAAGGTTTTAGCCATTGTGGGAGACAGCACTCTTGCGAACACCCAGATAGCTATGGATGCTGTTCCAGCTCTGAAAAACTTCTATGATTTGTGCTATGAACAGGGAGTAATCCTATGAGTTCAAAACTAAAAGATCATCGTCCTAAAATAATTAGTTTCCATCAAACATTAGATGGGTTAAATATAGCAGCGAAACAAGATATTCTTTGGCCATGCCATGCTTTCAGTATTTCTATTCCGAAAAAGAAACAAAG
>ERZ773207.660-NODE-660-length-12722-cov-14.680114_pt1 | contig 12722 bp, 8 predicted proteins | sample MGYA00580997_ERZ773207 | MGnify/ENA primary metagenome ERZ773207 (study PRJEB29015, sample SAMEA2738170) | human oral metagenome | biome: human oral; feature: human-associated habitat; material: saliva | place: China | collected 2239 ... | reverse complement strand
AACCCCACGTAATACCCCGCTCACGAGCCCACATCACCACAGGAAAACGCGGATCATCAGTCTTAATATCACCATACGGAGACTGCCCCGGAAGATTCTTCACCTCGGGAGAACCCGACAGACGATACAAATACTCCACAAACTGCCCGCGAGAGATAACTGGAGATTTAATAAATAGCTGGTGTTTTTGATATTCGGTAATTAGACCAGCACACTCAGCCCAGTCGAATACAAGTTCCTTTGCTAGAGCTGTATTTGCCATATAACGGAAAAGAGCCCTATCAGTGCAGGTTACTGCAGGTTCGTTTGGCTGTGCGATAGGTGTAGCCTGACGGGGCTTAACCGACCCAATGGCATACGCCGGCACGCTACCGCACACCATGGCGCCAGCCAAAAGGACAGCGCCGCCAGTCTGGACGACCCGCTTCGTGGGGTGCGCGAATAATTGTCGAAGCATCATAGCTCCTTCATGAACAGAGGGGCACAATCTTTGTGCACCCTCATGAGTAGAACGTTCTCAGCGTATCAAAAATCCTAACCTTCAGGTAGAGATTTAGAGAATATGCAATGGGGTGAAAACGAAAGAGTGTGGGGCGGGTTCCTCATCAAGGAACCCGCCCCACACTCTTAACACGTGCTCTCACGAACGCGCAGACAAGACAGCCTAGACGCTCTCACGCGATGCATGATGCTGCAACACCGCACCCGCATCAACCGCATCCCGCTGAGCAGCCGCCCGCGCCGCACGAGCCTTAGCCCGCGCCTGATGCTGACGCTGACGACGCAACTCATCACGACCATCAATACGCATCTTCTTATCCACCGCATCCATCGAACGGTGACGCACAAACCGGCACGACGCACCCTCAACCGGCTGCGTAGTCTCCGTGAGCGTATCCAACACAGCCTTCAACGCATGACGGCTCGCCGCCGTCAACGCATCACGACTCGTACCGCCACGAACACCCACCGTACGCTTCGGCGTGAACAACACACTCGCCCCACGCGGCACACCGCGATACTCAGCGAACGACACCGGATCCACACCCAGGCGCTTAGCCATCACCTCAATAGCAGGCGGATTCTGATCCACACACACGAACTTACGGCCCAGCTGAGCCGCCGCCGCACCCGTAGAACCAGAACCAGCGAAGAAATCCAACACCCAATCACCCGGGCGGGAACTCGCCGCAATCATACGACGCAACAAACCCGTAGGCTTCTGCGTGGGATAACCCGTCTTCTCCTTACCCGTCGGCGACACAATAGTATGCCACCACACATCCGTAGGGAGCTTACCGCGAGAAGCCTTCTCCTCAGTCACCAAACCGGGAGCCATATACGGTTCACGATCAACCTCCGCAGTATTGAAGTAATAGCTGCGGTGATCCTTCGCGTACACCAAAATATTGTCGTGCTTCGTCGGCCAGCGGCGTGTAGACTTCGCACCGTAGTCATAAGCCCAAATCAGCTCATTAATGAAGTTCTCACGACCAAAAATCATGTCGCACATAATCTTCACATAATGAACCTCACGCCAATCCAGGTGCAGGTACAAGGTGCCGTCCTGCGCGAGCAGACGATGCGCCTGCTCAATACGCGGCGCTAGGAACGCCCAATAATCCTCAAACGAGTCGTTATAGCTCGCCAGAGTCTGCAGGGTGCTCGAATAGCTCTTGCCCTTAAAACCGGTGCGGTCACCCTTCTCAGAAGCCTCCGCGCTCAAAGTGCGGCGCGTCTGCTTCTTACCCGTATTGAACGGCGGGTCAATATAAATCACGGTGAACGCACCATCGGGCAGCTCACGCAGATACTCCAGGTTATCTGCCTGCACCAGCAGCGACGGGCCCTGCGGATCGAAAACAGCCGAATCCGTGGGGTGCGCCTCAGCAGCAGGGGAGGGCGCGGCAGACGCCGGGGATGCTGAAATACCCAACCCCGGCCCTAGCCTTCAGAACCAGCACGGTCAGCGCCACGGCCCTTACCGCGAGAACCCTCAGCACGGGAGCCTTCAGTACGCGAGCCTTCAGAGCGGCGGCGGGTGCGGCGGCGACCCTCACCCTCCACGGGCTGACCCTCAACACGGCGGGTACGGCGACGCTGACGAGGCGCACGCTCAGAACGCTCGGAACGCTCAGTACGCTCGGATGCGCCCTGCTCGTTACGCTCGGATGCGCCCTGCTCGTTACGCTCGGAACGCTCGGAACGCTCAGTGCGCTTGCGGCCCTCGGAGCGGCTACGGCGCTCGCCGCGGCCCTCACCGGAACGACCTTCGCGGCCACCGTCACGGGATCCGCGAGAACGGCGCGAACCCTTCTCACCGTCACGACCGCCAGAACGGCCACCATCGCGGCCACCGCGAGAACGAGCCGGACGGCCATCACGAGAATCGCGGGCGCTCTCAAAGAACTCATCGCCCATGCCCTCAGCCACACGCTCCTCGCGCGGCAGGCGGCCCTTGGTGCCAAGCGGAATGTTCAGGTCGTAGAACAGGTGCTCAGAGGAAGAGTAGGTTTCAACCGGCTCGGGAACACCCAGCTCCAGGGCGTCGTTAATGACCTTCCATCGCGGCAGGTCATCCCAGTCAACCAGGGTCACGGCGGTACCCTCATTGCCCGCACGACCGGTACGGCCGGTACGGTGCAGGTAGGTCTTCTCATCCTCAGGCACGCGGTGGTTAATCACGTGGGTCACGTCTTCAACGTCAATACCGCGAGCCGCCACGTCGGTCGCAACCAGAATATCGACCTTGCCGGTGCGGAACGCCTTCAGCGCCTGCTCACGCGCAACCTGGTTCAGGTCACCGTGTAGGGGAGCGGCAGCGAAGCCACGGTTCACCAGCTCCTCCGCCACGCGGGCAGCGTCACGCTTGGTCTTGGTGAAGATGACGGTACGGCCGCGGCCGGTAGCGCGCAGAATGCGGCCAATCATCTCGTCCTTGTCCAGGTGGTGTGCACGGTAGACGACCTGGCGGATCGACGCCTTAGTCTTCGAGGCGTCCTCGGGGTCAGCGGCGCTAATGCGCATGGGCTTGGTCATGTACTGGCGTGCCATCGCAATGACCGGGCCGGGCATGGTTGCGGAGAACAGCATGGTCTGGCGGTCCTCGGGCAGGTAGCTGAGGATCTTCTCAACCGACGGCTGGAAACCCAAATCCAGCATCTCGTCAGCCTCATCGAGGACCACGATCTTGACCTGCTTCAGGTTCAGGAAACCCTGCTGGTACAGGTCGATAATGCGGCCGGGGGTACCCACCGCAACCTCCAGGCCGCGGCGCAGCAGCTCAGCCTGAGGCTCAATCGGCACACCACCGTACAGGGTGGCGACGCGGGCGTTGCGCAGCTTCGCAGCAATCGCCAGATCCTCGCCCACCTGAATAGCAAGCTCACGGGTCGGAACCAGAATCAGCGCCTGAGGTGCGCCGGGGTACTCCAAATCAGCCCAACCCTCATCGTCTCGGCCGACCACACGCTGAATGGTGGGCAGACCGAAGCCGAGGGTCTTACCGGTACCGGTCTTCGCCTGACCAATGATGTCCTGGCCAGACAGAGCCACGGGAAGAGTCAGCTCCTGGATGGGGAAGGGGGAGGTAATGCCAACCGCCGCGAGGGCGTCGCTAATATCCTGGCGAACGCCGAAGTCGGCGAAGGACTTTGCAGTCTGAGTGGTTTCCTGCGTGTTCGTTTCAGTCACTGGACCGTATCTTTCTACCCCTGTTCGGGGTGTGTTTCTCCCCGAAACGGGGGTGCACCAGCCAGCGCCCCAACGGTGGAGGCGGTGACGGGCGGGCGTCGAAAGCCGGCCGCGGGAAATTCTTACACGGGAAATTCTTACCGAGACGCCGCCTGCACGCATGGTTATTACTCATGGTTCATTCATGATGAGAAGGCGGTGCAGCCTCGGGGTCTTGAAAGGGGTACGACCGGTCATTCACTTAACCCCTCAATATTAACCCGGATTTGCTTCCGGCGCACCCCCGACCGGTTGTGGTGTGCGCCCGTGATGGGCGATATACCGCCCCAAAACCGGGTGTCGCGAGGTTTTCGCACGGGCGGTTTAAAACGCAAACCCCCGCATTCGGCACGGCGTAACCGTACGGCGCATACAGCGCACGCACACAGCGCATAAAGCGCGGTTACGCATCATGACGGATGCGGGGGAAGCTAAAACTAAAGGGGGTTCAGCTACCGAAACTAATTAGGCGCCGATACCGAAGCCCACGTGACGCTTAGCGTCGGAACCCAGCTCAACGTAGCCAATCTGAGCGCCAGAAATCAGGGTGGTGTTGCCCTTATCGTCCATAATCTGCAGCAGCGAGCCGTCCTCAATCGCCTTAGCGACCTTCTCCATGAGGATTTCCTTAGCCTCACTGGTCTCAACAATAATTTCACGAGCAATGTGGCGAACGCCAATCTTGATTTCCATGAGTCTCCTCGCAGAATAGTCCGGCGCCGCCAAGCGTGCCGGGTATGGGAACTTATCTTATCTAGCATCTACTCTAGCGTGAATACGCTCATCGGCACCGTGAACGGGCGGTACTTCGCCGGGGGCTAATAAAATACTCCACCGACGAACACCAGCAGCAAACGCAGAACACCGAAAAACGTGGCGGGGGAGCGCAGGCTCTTAAGAGTCCTCCACCTGAATACCGTAGAGAGTCTCCAGCGCCTGCACGTAATCCTCCGTGCGACCCTCCGCCGCAAGCTTCTTGGCGCGCACCGTCGGGGTGTGCAACAGAGACTTCACCATGCGGCGCATCGCCAGCTCAAACTGCTCCGTCGCCGCACCGCAACCAAACTGGCTACGCACCTTCTCCAGTTCGGAATCCAACACGTCCATGGTGTGCGAGCGCAACGCAACAATCGCGGAGTCAATCGTGCGGGAACGCTGACGGGACAGGAACGCCGCCAGCTCAGACTCCACGATGCGCGTAGCCGTCGCCACGGACTCTTCGGTTTCCTCGGGTGCGGCAAGGCGCACCGATTCGAGGGTAATCAGCTCAACGTTCGGCAGGTCAGCGACCGAGGGATCAAAGTCACGCGAAAGCGCCAGGTCGAGGATCGTGTGGTGACCAGCCGGAATCTGCTCGGGAAGCAGCGGATCGGAGCCGCCGGAGCAGCCAATAATGACGTCGGCAGAAGCCATCGCCTGCTCCATGCCGTCCACCGGAACCGCAGAAACCTCGCGCTTTGCCGCGAACTCGGCGGCACGACCCGAACGGGAATTAACCCAAATGTCGGTGCAACCGCGCTCGCGCAGCGCCGCAATGGTCGCGCCCGCGTAAGCACCCGTACCAAAAATCAGGGCGCGGCGGGTTGCCCAATCCTTTTCGGCAACCTCATCCGCAAGATCGAGGGCAACAGACACAATCGAGCGGCCCTGAGCGCCAAGCGCCGTATGCTGACCCACCTGACGAGCGGTATGCGCCGCATGTTCAAATAGCTGAACCAGCTCACCGGGAAGGGGCACGCCGTCCTCTTGTGCCTTCGCCTGCGCGGCAGCCAGCGCGCGGCGCACCTGACCGGCGATTTCGCGCTCGCCAACCACGGCAGATTCCAGGCCGGAGGCGACCGTCAGCAGGTGGCGTGCGGCCTCCTCATCGGCGTACACGTCGAAGCTGGAATTGACCAGTTCTTTGTCCAGCCCGGAGGCGCGTGCAATAGAGTCGACAATCAGCTCACGAACCATAGGCACATGGGCGGATACGTGTAGCTGAACATACATTTCAAGACGGTTACAGGTGGCAAGAACGACTGCACCCTTCACACCCAGCTGACGCGCCATATCGCTCGCCAGAACATCGGGTACGCCGGAGGCACCGGCGCTCAACGCAGCGACGGTGGTCAGATCAACGGTGTGGTGCGATGCCACAAATGCATAAGTACTCACTAGAGATTAATCATAACCACGCCGACTAAGCCCCTGTAAAGCTCACAGAACCTAAGTTCACGGCTCCACGTGGCTTAGTGGGTGCCACATAGCGGACAGGAGGCGGGGGTATTCGCCGGGGTGTTGGTGTGGTGTTATCGGAGTGCTGGCGGTAATTCAAAAGCGCAAGTAGGGGAGAGCTCACCGGAATGCGAAGGGGTGCATTTGGTGCTTCACTTGCGTATTCGCCGCGCAAATCTCCGCGCAAACGGGCGCAAACAGGAAGCAGGCGGGGGTCTAACGGGTGTGAACTAAGGTGTCCCTCACCACTAAGGAAACCACCTTTAGGTAAAAGTCGCCATGACATAGTGTCGCAAAAACGGCCTCATAAACCTGTCACACTAGACACTATGAGCGAAAATCAGCACACCACTCTCGCATCGGAAAAGGGCACCGCATCGGCTGCCGCACAGGCACCCGCCCTGCCCGCACACCCAACCGACGCCCAGCGACCCCTGCTCACCGACGAGCAGCTCGCACACCTCCCCGCCAATCACCCCCTGCGCGCAGGCACCGCCGCAGACTCGCCCATGCTCCGCGCCCTCACCGGCCGCCCCTCCAGCCACCGACCCGTCTGGTTCATGCGCCAGGCAGGCCGATCCCTGCCCGAATACCGTGAAGTACGCGAAGGCATCCCCATGCTGGATGCATGCCTCACCCCCGACCTCGCCGCAGAAATCACCGTGCAGCCCGTCCGCCGCCACAAGGTTGACGCCGGCATCTTCTTCTCCGACATCGTCATCCCCATGAAGCTCGCGGGCGTCAACGTCGACATCGTGCCCGGCAGGGGCCCCGTACTCGACCAGCCCGTACGCACCCTCGACGAGGTGCGCGCCTTGCCCGAACTCAAAGACAGCGACCTCGACCCCATCCGTGAAGCCGTCGCCGCCACCGTAGAAATGCTCGGCGACACCCCGCTCATCGGCTTCGCCGGAGCCCCCTTCACCGTCGCCGCCTACATGGTCGAAGGCGGCCCCTCCCGCGACCACCTGCGCCCGCGCACCATGATGCACGCCGACCCCGCCGCCTGGCACGAACTCGCCGCCTGGGCAGCTCGCACCGCAGGCCAGTTCCTGCGCGCACAGATTGAGGCGGGCGCCTCCGCAGTGCAGCTCTTCGACTCCTGGGCAGGCTCCCTCGGCGAAAGCGACTACCGCCGCTACGTGCAGGCACACTCCGCAACCGCCCTCGACATGGTGCGCGAATACGGTGTGCCGCGCATCCACTTCGGCACCGGCACCACCGCCCTGCTGCCCGCCATGCACGAAGCCGGCGCAGACGTCATCGGCGTGGACTACCGCCTGCCGCTGTCCGCAGCGAACACCCTGCTCAACGGCGCCGTACCCCTGCAGGGCAACATCGACCCGGCACTGCTCGCCGCAGGTAGCGAAAACCTCTACGCACATGTAGACGAAGTGCTCGCCGAAGGCAACGCCGCCCCCTCACACGTGGTCAACCTCGGCCACGGCGTACCCCCGACCACCGACCCGCAGGTGCTCACCGACCTCGTGGCGTACATCCACGAGAAAACGGCACGCTCAGGCAACAGATCCGCGGGGCTAACCACATATCAGCGCCGCGGGGCACCGTCTCCCAAAACAACCACCGCGCCCGCTGATAAAACCAATACCGCAGGGCAGACCCGCTGACAGACCAAAGGAGAACCACCATGGGCCAGCACACCAACCAGGCACCGCACCGGACCACGCAGGCCAGCTCCTCCACCGCGCCCCAGACCGCACGAGCACTCAGTCGCAAAGAAAAGGTGCCCACCGCCATCGTTATCGGTGGCGGCCCCTCCGGCCTCATCTCCGCACGCCGCCTCGCCGCAGCCGGCATGCGCGTCACCCTGCTCGAACAACGGCACCACCTCGGCGGTGCCGTCGGTGCCCACGAAGTTGGCGGCCTGCTCCTAGACTCCGGCGCTGAATCCTTCGCAACCCGCAGCCCCATTGTCAGCGACCTCGTCAAAGAACTCGGCCTGGGCGACCAGATCGTCACCCCCAACTCCTACGGCTCCTGGCTGTACCTGCCGCAAGGCGCTCGCCGCACCCCCAGCACCGGCATCATGGGCATCCCCGGCAACGTCAACGACAAGTCCCTCATTCCCGTCATCGGCAAGAACGGTCTGCGCCGCGCCCAGGTGGACAAATTCCTGCCCGTCTCCGCCAGCGAAAACGCGAAGACCCTCGGTGAGCTCGTGCGCATCCGCATGGGCCAGAAAGTGCTCGACAACCTCGTCGCACCCGTAGTCTCCGGCGTGTACTCCACCCACCCCGATAAGCTCGACGTGGACGCCACCATCCCCGGCCTGCGCGCGGCACTGCGTAAGCACCGCTCCCTCTCCGCAGCAGCGGCAGCCTTCCGCTCCGCAGCACCGGCAGGCTCTCAGGTGGCAGGTATCGTCGGCGGCATGAACCAGCTCTCCGAACGCCTCGTCGAGGAGCTCTACGCCGCCGGTGTTCGCATCGTCACCGGATTTGACGTCATCGCCGTAGACCGCGACGAATCCACCGGCCAGTGGTTCATCATCCAGCGCCACACCACCGACGGCGAAAACACCCCCCTCTACGCCGACTACCTGGTAGTCGCCACCGACGGCCCGACCGTAGCCCGACTCATTGGCCCGCACGTCTCCACCGCGCTACCCGCCCTGGAACCCGGCCCCGAAGTCGCTCTCGTCACCCTCGTCGTTGACGCTCCCGGCCTGGATAAGCACCCGCGCGGCACCGGCCTGCTCGTCTCCGAAGAAGCAACCGCCGTCCGCGCTAAGGCCCTCACCCACGCCACCGCCAAGTGGCAGTGGGTCGCCGACGCAGCAGGACCCGGCCGCCACGTCGTACGCCTCTCCTACGGCCGCGGCGGCGAAGACTCCCGCTTCTCCGAAGTCGCACTCGCCGACGAACAGCTCATCACCCTCGCCCTGCGCGATGCCACCCGCATGATGGATGTTGCCCTCACCCACCGCAATCTCGTCGACGCGGACGTCGTACGGTGGCGCGGCGTACTGCCCGCCTCCACCCCCGGCCACCGCGAACGAGTCAAAGAATTCCGCGAACGCGCCAGCGAACTCGGAACCCTCAGCACCGTCGGTTCCTGGGCCGCCGGATCCGGCCTAGTCCTCACCGTCAAAGACACCTACGAGCAGATGGACCAGCTGATCTACCACGCCGCACAAGACTGGGAAGGCATCACCTCCCCGAAGGTCGCAACCGCGAAGTAGACGGCACCGCAACGGCAGAAGCTCAGCCAACAACTCAGCTCAGCCAACAACAAAGCCAAAAATTGAGAAAACGCGCAGCTACGGAAGCCGCGCCTCCAGCACAGCGAACCCTCGCTGAAGAAAGGAACACACAATGTCTCACGATCACGCAGCACACGGCCACGGCGGCGCACACGGTGCACAGGGTCAGGGCGGCTACACCCACCCCGGCCACGGCTACGGCGGCGCACCCAAGGGCTATGCAGTCCAGCACTCCGCAGCTGACGAAAACCGCCGCGGCCGCGAAGAAGGCGAAACCCTGCACTACGCCCTGTACACCGTGTTCGCACGCTCCGGCGCACGCCCCGCAGAAGCAAACACCGACGAGGCACGCGCCGAGTTCGAGAAGGTCGCCGAGCAGCTCGCAGCAGACGGCGTGACCCTGCGCGGTATCTACGACGTCTCCGCAATGCGCGACAATGCAGACATCATGATCTGGACCCACGGCGAGAGCCCCGAAAAGCTGCAGGCAGCAGTCCGCAAGATCCGCCGCACCGCACTCTTCGCAGGCACCACCATCGTCTGGTCCACCATGGGCGTACACCGCGAAGCAGAATTCACCCGTAACCACGCACCCGCCTACGCACGCGGCAAGGCACCCGAAGCATGGGTCTGCGTCTACCCCTTCGTACGCTCCTACGACTGGTACTACATGAACCCCGAACGCCGCGCAGAAATGCTCAAGAACCACGGCATGAAGGCAATCGACTTCCCGCAGATTCTGGCAAACACCGTCGCAACCTTCGGCATGAACGACTACGAGTGGGTCCTCGCCCTCGAAGCACCCCAGCTCGTTGACCTCGTCGACATGATGCGCCACTTCCGCAACACCGAAGCACGCCTGCACGTGCGCGAGGAAACCCCCTTCTACACCGGCCGCCGCATCGGCGCAGACGAAGTGGCAGAGGTTCTGGCGTGAGCCATCAGCCGAATAACGGCGTAACCCTCAACGGCACGCTTCTGCCGGACGACGTGGTACCCAACCGTACCGACCCGGCGAACACCGCCTCCAACGGCCCCGCCGCGCTCAACGAGCAGACCCTCGGCGACTACCGAAGCGAACGCAGCATCACCCGTGAACGCGCCGAAGAGGCGCGCCCCTACGACCTGGTGATTCTCTCCTCCTTCGGTGGCCCCGAGGGGCAGGAGGACGTCATCCCGTTCCTGCGCAACGTAACCGCTGGCCGCGGTATCCCGGATGAGCGCCTCGAAGAGGTCGCCACCCACTACCGCGCCAACGGCGGCGTCTCGCCCATTAACGAGCAGAACCGTGCCCTGCTCGCCGCGTTGCAGCAGGCGCTCGCCGAGCGTGGCCCGCACATCCCGATCACCTGGGCGAACCGCAACTGGAAGCCCTACGTGAAGGACGTACTCGCCGAAGCCTACGAGAACGGCCACCGCAACGTGCTCGTGCTGGCGACCAGCGCCTACCCGGGTTACTCGAGCTGCCGCCAGTACCGTGAAGACTACGGCGTGGCAATCGAGCAGCTCGGCCTGGAAGGGCGCGTGCACGTGGGCAAGATTCGTCAGTTCTTTGACGTGCCCGGCTTCTCCCGCGCTTTTGCCGACGGGCTGAAGGACGGGCTCGCCACGGTGCGTGAGCAGCTTGCCGCACGCGATAGCGGTTCGCCGAACCCGCGCCTGCGCATCATGTTCTGCACCCACTCGGTGCCGACCTCCGCGGCGAACGAGGCAGGCCCGCGCGGCGTGAACTACGAGGGCGGCTCCGCCTACGTGGAGAAGCACCTGCAGGTGGCCCGCGCCGTGCTTTCGCTAGTTCGTGATGAGGCTCCGCAGCTTCTGCAGAACGTCGAGTGGGAGCTGGTGTACCAGTCCCGTTCCGGCCCGCCGTCCATGCCGTGGCTCGAGCCGGACGTCAACGACGCCCTGGAGGCGCTGCCCACCCCCGCCAACCCGGCGGAGGACGGCGAAGCCCCCGTGGAAGGCGTCGTGCTGGTGCCCCTCGGATTCGTCTCCGACCACATGGAAGTCAAATGGGACCTGGACACCGAGGCGCTGGACACCTGCGAGCGCCTGGGCGTGGTCGCCGTGCGCACCCCCACCCCCGGCACGCATCCGGCGTACGTTGAGTCGCTGCGCCGCCTGATTGAGGAGCGCGTGGAGAACGGTGTTTCAGCTGATTTGCGCCCCGCACGTGAGAGCGTCTTAGCCCCGAGTGCGAGCGGTCAGTACGGCTGGTTCGACGAGTGCGAACCCGGCTGCTGCAAGCCCGGCCGTGGCGCGCCGAAGCCGGTGGTTGCAGAATACGCGCCCGCCGTTTCGGAGGACGCCACCTCTGCCGCAACCGTTGCTGAAACCTCTGCCCGCCGCTCCGGTGGATGCGGCTCCGGCGGATGCTGCTCCCACTAACACCACCCCTGTAGCTCCGGCTCGCCCCAACGCTCCCTAACCGGGGTGTGCGGGCGGGTCGGAGCGCACGTGCCTACGGGCTATCACACACATCACCGATAAGGAGAGATATGAGCCATCACGAGTACATCTTGGGCACCCGCGGGTCTGCTCTCGCCCTGACCCAAAGCCGTATTGCTGCTGAAACCGTCACCTCCCTCTACACCGAACACCAGGCACACCACGGCGCCGCAGATGCCGAGGTTGTGGACTTCACCCTGCGCACCGTCAAAACCGAAGGCGACGTGCTCACCGGACCCCTGGCGACCCTCGGCGGCACCGGCGTATTCGCCGCGGCACTGCGCCAGCGTCTGCTCGACGGTGAGAACGCCTCCGAAGAAAACCGCGTGGACATGGCAGTACACTCCCTCAAGGACCTGCCCTCCGCGCCCTGCCCCGGCCTGGTTATCGCCGCAACCCTCAAACGTGAAGACCCCCGCGACGCCCTCGTAGCACGCGACGGTCTGACCCTGGACACCCTGCCCACCGGCTCCCGCGTGGGCACTGGCTCACCCCGCCGCGCCGCCCAGCTGCGTGCACTGCGCCCCGACCTTGAAATCGTGGACATTCGCGGTAACGTGGGCACCCGCATCGGCCGCGTGAAGGGCCTCGAAGAGCACGCCGGCAAACAGGTCGTGCTCCGCCAGAACACCGAAACTTCCGAACGAGCCGACCATGGTGTAGGCACCGAACGCAGCGGTGACTGCGACGCCGTGGTGCTCGCCGTCTCCGGTTTGAAGCGCCTGGGCAAGGAAGAACTCATTACCGAGTACATGGACCCCACCCGCATGCTGCCCGCCCCCGGCCAGGGTGCGCTTGCCCTGGAAGTACGCGAAAGCGAGTTCGAAAACCCGGACCCCGCCGCGCTCACCGACCCTGAGGTGGCACGCCCGGTGCGTGCCCTCGGCCGTGCCCTGATCGCCGCAAACCATTACGAAACCCGCCTCGCCGTCAGCGCCGAACGTGCCCTGCTACGCCGCCTCGAAGCCGGATGCGCCGCCCCCATCGGCGCGTACGCGCAGGTGGTTGAGGGCGACCTGGTGCTCAACGTTGTGGTGGCCTCCCCGGACGGCACCGACATGCTGCGCCACACCTCGGCAACCGCCGAACTGGATGTGCCCGG
>ERZ773207.657-NODE-657-length-12731-cov-4.675213_pt1 | contig 12731 bp, 8 predicted proteins | sample MGYA00580997_ERZ773207 | MGnify/ENA primary metagenome ERZ773207 (study PRJEB29015, sample SAMEA2738170) | human oral metagenome | biome: human oral; feature: human-associated habitat; material: saliva | place: China | collected 2239 ... | reverse complement strand
GCCGATTAGCTCAATGACCAGGTCACATGAACCAGCTAGGGCCATGGAGTCGGTGGTAAGTAGATGGGCTTCAGGCTGCCAGTCACGCTTGGCGTCAAGCGAGCGCACCCCGATACCTACTAGCTCTAGTTTTTCGCCTACTGCCTTTTCTAGGCGCTCGCCGTCCTGGGTGAGGATGCGTGCTACCTGGGCACCTACCGTGCCCAGGCCTAGCAAACCGATACGTACGCTCATACTTACATCCTCTCGGGGGCGCTAACACCTAGCAGGCCTAGGCCGTTAGCAAGTACCTGGGCGACGGCGTCGTTAAGCCACAGGCGGGCTACGTGTCCGCTGTTTACTGCTTCATCACCGCGCGGGGTGACGCGGGTGGCGGCGTACCAGGCGTGGTAGGCGCCGGCTAGCTGCTCTAGGTAGCGGGCCACGCGGTGCTGTTCACGCAGGCTGGCGGCCTGGGCCACGATGGCCGGGTACTGGGCGAGCACCCCTAGCAGGGCGTTGTCTGCCGGAGTGTCTAGCTGAGCCGGGTCAAAGCCAGCATCGCGGCTTACCCCGTGCTCGACGGCATTGCGGGCCACGCTGCGGGTGCGGGCGTGGGCGTACTGGACGTAGTAGACCGGGTTTTCGTTGGAGCTGGAGGCCAGCAGATCCAGATCAATGTCAATCATGGAGTCCATGGAGGAGCGTGCCAGGGCGTAACGGGCAGCGTCCACCCCTACTGCGTCAACCAGGTCGTTGAGGGTAACTACCGTGCCTGCGCGCTTGGACATGCGCACAGCCTGACCGTTCTTAACCAGGTTAACTAGCTGACCAATGAGGATCTGTAGGTTAACCCCAGGCTGGTCACCGAAGGCTGCACACATGGCCATCATACGGCCGATGTAGCCGTGGTGGTCAGCGCCCAGCAGGTAGATGGCGCAGTCGGCGCCGCGTGAGCGCTTGTCTAGGTAGTAAGCTACGTCGCCAGCAAAGTAGGCGGCCTGGCCGTCAGACTTGATTAGTACGCGGTCTTTATCGTCACCAAATTCGGTGGTGCGTAGCCAGACAGCGCCGTCGCGGTCGTCAATCTTGCCCAGGTCACGCAGGCGGGCGATAGCGCGGTCAACTGCGCCAGACTCATGCAGGGAGTCCTCGTGGAAGAACACGTCAAATTCGCTACGGAATTCGCTTAGCTCCGCCTTGATCTGGTCAAACATGAGCCCTACGCCGACGGCGCGGAAAACTTCCTGGGCCTGCTCATCTTCCAGCGTGGCCGGGTCAGGGTGACCGGCCTGGGCTTCAATGGCGCGCACCTGGTCGGCGATTTCGGCGATGTAAGCGCCGCCGTAACCGTTTTCAGGAGTTTGCTCGCCGCGAGCGCTTGCCAGTAGGGAGCGGGTGAAGTTGTCGATCTGGGAGCCGTGATCGTTGAAGTAGTATTCGCGTGTTACCTGGGCGCCGCTGGCCTTGAAGATACGTGCTAGTGAGTCGCCTACAGCTGCCCAGCGGGCGCCGCCTAGGTGTACCGGGCCGGTGGGGTTGGCGGAGACGTATTCAAGGTTGATGTTTTGGCCGGCCAGAGAGTTGTTGCAGCCGTAGTTGGCACCGGCGGTGAGGATGGTGCGGGCTAGCTCGCCGGCACTGGCGGCGTCGAGGCGGATGTTAATGAAGCCGGGGCCGGCGATTTCGGCGCTAGCAATGCCGGGGTTTTGGGTTAGTCGCTCAGTTAGTAGCTGGGCGAGGGCGCGGGGGTTGGTGCCGGCTTTTTTGGCCAGCTGCATGGCGACGTTGGTGGCCCAGTCTCCGTGGTCACGGTTGCGCGGGCGCTCAACTTTAGGTTCAGGAATTTCTTCGCTAGCCAGGTTTAGGGAGCCGTCTGCTACCAGTTCGTGCAAAATCGCGCCGATGGCGCCGGAGAGTTCTTCTGGAGTCACGTTTAATAGGCTACCTTTTGACAGCGCTAGCCACATAGCCGCTAAACTGAGACACAGAGATTTCGGGTACCCTAACTTTTTTCTGGAAGCACCTAATGTTAAGTTCATCGATCCGCTCTGCACGAGCCCGACTGGGATTGCTAGGGCCAGCGTTTGTGGCCGCCGTCGCCTATGTAGACCCCGGCAACGTTGCCGCTAATATCACTGCCGGTGCGCGCTACTCCTATCTACTGGTGTGGGTGTTGGTGCTTTCCAGCCTGATGGCGGTGATGATCCAGTACCAAAGCGCCAAGTTAGGCATTGTTACCGGCCGTTCCCTACCCACCCTGGTTGGTAACACCCTGGGGCGCAAAGCCCGCCTGGCCTACTGGGCCCAAGCTGAGCTGGTGGCTGCTGCCACGGACCTGGCTGAAGTAATTGGTGGGGCCCTGGCGCTGCACCTGCTTTTCGGGCTGCCACTACTAGCTGGAGGCATTATTGTGGGTATTGCCTCGATTGCTCTGCTGGCTATTAGTGAAAGGCAAACCCAACGCCACTTTGAGGCGGCAGTTATTGCGCTGCTGATCGTTATTACTTTCGGCTTTCTGGGTGGATTGGTGATGGCCCCACCTAACTGGGGCGAAACCGCCGAGGGGATGATCCCAGCATTTAAGGGATCGGATTCAGTTTTGGTGGCCGCTTCCATGCTGGGGGCTACGGTTATGCCGCACGCCATCTACCTGCACTCTTCTCTGGTTAATGACCGTCACGGCAGCGAACATGACGATCAGCGCAAGTGGTCACTGATTCGCGCCACCCGCGTAGACGTTGTGGCCGCGCTATTGCTGGCGGGCGCAGTGAATATTGGTTTGTTGCTGTTGGCTGCCTCCGCACTTGGCGGCGTGGAGGGCACCGACACCATTGAGGGGGCACACCAGGCTATCACCGCCCACCTGGGCCAAGGCGTGGGGGTTATTTTCGCAATTGGTCTGCTAGCTTCGGGTCTGGCTTCTACTTCTGTGGGCGCCTATGCCGGTTCAGAAATTATGGCGGGCTTGCTGCACATTCGCGTGCCGCTACTGGCCCGGCGTCTGGTTACTTTGATTCCAGCCCTACTGATTATTGGCTCTGGGGCTGAGCCCACCTGGTCGCTGGTCGTCAGCCAGGTGGTGCTTTCCTTTGGTATCCCCATGGCGCTGATCCCGTTAACTATGTCCACCGGTAATAAGGCACTGATGGGGCGCTACACTGACGGTTTGCCGCTGCGTATAGCCAGCATCTTAAGCGCAATCATCATCATTGTTTTGAACCTGTTCTTGGTTTACCTAACCCTCACTGGCCAGGACTGATACTGGCTAAGGGCAGCAGCGGCCAGGACTAAGCGACTGCGGCCAGCAGCAGCCAAAACTAATCGTGCAATAGCGGCCATTTAAGCCACTCACACCGGGCCGGCCTATTTTGGGCCGGCCCGCGCTTTTGGAGCCAGTCCGCACTCTTTGAACTGGCCCGCGCTTTTGGGGCCAGTCCGCACTCTTTGAACTGGCCCGCGCTTTTGGGGCGGTCCACGTTCTTAGAAACAACGCGTGTCCTTCAGGGCCGGCTAGTCCGGGCACAGTCGACGCCGCCACACCCCTCCCCACAGGCCCCACGGGCGCCGTCGATCCCTCGCACACAGACCACACAGGCACCGTCGAGCCCAAAACCGCAAACAAAAGCGCACAGAACCACACAAATTCTTAGCTATTTTGGCTTACTCAACCCGTTTTAGCGGCTAAGATTGAGCCATGACTTCAACTGTGACAAAGGCTGTCATTCTTGCCCGAGGCCTGGGCACCCGGATGCGTGCCAACGATGGTTCCCCAGACCCCACCCACAACAGCGCCGCCGTAAACGCCGGCGCTAAAGGCATGATTGATGTCGGCCGCCCCTTCCTTGACTTTGTAATCAGCGCCCTAGCCGATGTGGGCATCACCGACGTGTGCCTAGTGATCGGCCCCGAACACAATATTTTCCGCGACTACTACGACAACCTGGAGCTAAAGCGGGTACGCATCCACTACGCCATCCAGGCCGAGCCCCTGGGCACAGCCAATGCGCTAGCCGCCGCCGCAGAATTTGCCGGCCAAGACCGCGTTGTGGTGCTCAACTCCGACAACTACTACCCCATCGAAGCTCTAAAGTCGCTGGTGACACTACCGGGCGCGGGAGTGGTTGGCTTTGAGCGTGAAGCTCTGATCGCCAAATCCAATATTCCCGCCGAACGCATTGCCGCTTTCGCGGTTATCAGCGTTGACGAACAAGGCAATCTCAGCGACATTATTGAAAAGCCCTCCCCCGCCGAGCTTGAGCGCCTGGGCAGCCACGCCCCCATCTCCATGAACGCCTGGCTGTTCACCCCCGACATTTTCCCCGCCTGCGCCGACATCGATAAGTCTGTGCGCGGCGAATATGAGCTGGTGGACGCGGTGCGTCTAGCCCGCAGCCGGGGACGCGACTTCCGCGTCACCCCCGCTGCCCAGGGCGTACTGGACATGTCTCGGCGCACCGATATTGACGCTGTGCGTCAGGCCCTAAGCCACACGGAGGTGTCCCTATGAGTCAGCACTCGGCATGGTTTGTGCCCGGACGCATTGAAGTGCTGGGCAAGCACACTGACTATGCCGCCGGACGCTCACTGGTGTGCGCCAGCAGCCAGGGCATCACCCTGCGCGGCCGGGCCATTGATGAGCCGGTAGTGCGGGTTCGCTCTGACGCAGCCAGTGACATGGTTGAAATTGGTTTGCGCCAAGACCCGGTAGACCGACGTGGGCACTGGTCAGGCTACCCGGCCGCCGTGGTAGCCCGCCTGGTACGCAACTTTGGCGACGCCGTCGGGGGCGCCGAGGTGGAAGTAACCTCCACCTTGCCGCTAGCTTCAGGCATGAGCTCCTCCTCAGCCATGATTGTGGGGCTGGCGCGGGTGCTAATTGACCTGGGCGACATTGAATCTAGCGAGCTGTTTAAACGCAATATTTGCTCTATTGAGGACTACGCCCACTACCTGGCCTGCATTGAAAACGGCCAGACCTTCAAAGAACTTGAAGGACACATGGGGGTGGGGACCTTTGGCGGCTCTCAAGACCACACCGCCATTATGTGCTCGCATCAAGGCCAGCTCAGCCAGTTCTCCTTCTGCCCCACCCGGCGCGAGGCAGATATTGATTTCCCGCCGGATTACTCTTTTGTGGTGGCGGTTTCCGGGGTGCTGGCTGAAAAGAGCGGGCAGGCACGCGAGCTATACAACCGTGCTTCACTGGCCACAACCGAGATCGTTAAGCTGTGGAACCAGGCCACTGGCCGCAGTGACGTCTACCTGAACCAGGCTGTGCAATCTAGCCCCCAGGCCCCGGCGCAGCTGCGTGAAATTGTGGCTGGGCGAGAGTATTTGCCCCAGCGTTTAGAGCAGTTCTTGGTGGAGGCCCATGAGGTGGTGCCGGGGGCTAGCGCGGCTTTGCGCGACGGCGACCTGGCTGCTTTTGGGCAGATTGTGGACCGCTCCCAGTACTACAGTGAGCATTACCTGGGCAATCAGGTGCCTGAAACCGTCTATCTGCAAGCCAGCGCCCGGCGCCTGGGGGCTAGCGCAGCTAGTGCTTTTGGAGCCGGTTTTGGTGGCAGCGTGTGGGCGCTTGTGCCCAGCGCCCAGGCCGAAGACTTTGCCCAGCGTTGGCTTGGCGACTACCGCCAGGCTTATCCCGAGCCTGGCCAGCGCGCGGCCACCTTAGTCACTCGCCCCGGCCCTAGCGCGCATCGTCTCTAAGTCAGAGGCTCTGGGCAGCTCGGGCAGGCGGCCAGGGCAGACGGCACTTACGTGGGCCAAAGTGAGATCAGGCATGGGCGACGTCGAAAAATGCGCTTGCCCAAACACCCTGGTAAGCTTGGCCCTGCGCCCCAGTAGCTCAGTGGATAGAGCGTCTGCCTCCGGAGCAGAAGGTCGCAGGTTCGAATCCTGTCTGGGGCACTTTTCATGAGCAAAACAGCGCGACGCTCAAAATATCGCGGTGCGCAATTGGCGAGGCCTGCCAATAGCGCGACACACAAATAGCGAGGCGCGCCAGCTTTTAACGCAGTGCCGCTGCGCAGCGGCTTATAACGCGGGCCAGCACACGACGGCTCAACGCATTAGCCGCGCTAGTTAACCGCACTAACGCAGACAAACTAAGCAGACAAACGAAATCGCAAACAAAATTGGGCGCCTACCAAAGTAGACGCCCAATCTTGTTTAGCAGTCAGCTAGTAGCTCGCATCAGTAGCTGGAGGGAGCACTGCCACCCTGACCATAGGGAGCACCCTGGCCATAGGGGGCACCCTGGCCGTAAGGAGCACCCTGGCCAGCAGGGCCCTGAGCGTATTCGGGCATCATCGGGGCGCCGTAAGCACCCTGAGCGTAGGGGTTAGCGCCACCGAGCATGTGGGCCTGCAGAGCGCGTGCCTCGTCGTCGAGCCAAGAAGGGTTCCAAGCGGCGGGCTTAGAAGGCAAGATGCACAGAATTAGGAGCACGATACTTAGAGGACCGAGGAAGTTAAGCAGAAAAAAGAAACCTGAGTAACCAGCGTCGTGCAGACGGCGAATGGTCACGCCCAGTCCAGGCAGGAATACCGCCAAACCATACAAGCCAAGAATCAACATCACGACTACGCCCGAAGCTCCGGCAGCGTCCTCGTCACCGCCGCTTGCCGCACCCGCAAGAATCAGGACAAGTGCCAGGGAATACAGAACACCGCCAACAATGGCGTTAAACAGAACAAACCACCAGTATTCGGCAATGGATGCCACGCCGTCGAACTTGGCGTACTGACTAAAGGCGCGCTTAACGGAGTCAGCAAAGCCGTAGTGACGCGGATCCATGCCTACCGGATCTACATAAGGTTGATAGCTCATTTATTCCTCAACTCTAGTTATTAACGCTTAGCTGCGTCTAGGCACAGTCTAACGCGGCAAACCTGGGAAAAACCTAAAGGTGGCACTAGACACATTCAAAATCAGTCCACCATGCGGACATATGATTTAGGTGTTAGCGGTTTATATGCTATTCGTCGTAGCGGTTTAATATATGTGGCTTAATACCTAACGCAATTGCTCCACCGCAGGCATTAGCAGCCGGGGCGCGTTAATATAAAGCATGAGCAACGTAACAGCTTTTGATGATGGTGCTTCCAGTGCGCAGGCGGCCGGTGGCCAGGCGGCAGATCGTGAGAACCTTACCTGGCAGGGGTTTGGGGATGCCTGCCGACAAATCGCTCAGCAGATAGCAGATTCAGGTTGGATGCCGGATCTAATTGTGGCCATCGCACGCGGTGGCATGCTGCCGGCTGGGGCGATCTCATATGCGCTAGGCGTTAAGGCTAATGGCGCTATAAACGTGGAGTTTTATACCGGCGTGGGCAAAACCATGCTAGAGCCGGAAATTCTTGAGCCCTATATGGATATTTCCTCGCTTGAAGGCAAGCGAGTGCTAATTGTGGATGATGTGGCAGATTCGGGTAAAACCCTGAAGCTGATTATGGATTTAATTGCCAAAGAAGGTTTATCTATGGGCAGTGGCACCGCTAAAGTGGATGCCCGTAGTGCCACAATTTATTTAAAACCCACCAGCGTTATTAAACCGGACTATGTTTTTAAGCAGACGGATAAATGGATTAATTTCCCCTGGTCCGTACTGCCGCCGGTCACTGCCTAAATACAGGCAAACACAGACAAATACAGACAAATACAGGCAAAATCGTCCCTTCCCTATAAAAATTTCATGGGGTTTTATAGGGAAGGGACGAAATGTCAGTATTTGTGCGGCCACTACTGGCGTATCCCAGCACTAGAGAGACTAGGTCTCAACAATTGGTATGCATGAACTTTTAGAGGCAACATGCATCAACTAGCACCTGTCCCCTCCCCCTGACTGACGACGACGTCGGCCATGTCCCCTAAGTGGCGGCGTCGGCCTAGCGCGCCCACGACCCGACGACGCCGTCGACCCAACCTGACCAGCAGAACCTGCGACGGCTGCCCCGCCTGACCCGCGAGATCTGCGACGTCACCCCAGCCGGGCCCATAGCCAAGCGTTCACAACCAGCCACGCTCACTCGTCCACACGCCCCCCACAGCCAAGCACATGAGAGTACAAGCCAGCGCGCGCTGACAAAGTTAACCACAGGTGGATAAAAACCAAGCGCAAATACACTTATCCACAGCCTCCAAGCGTTAACTAGCGTTTAGGCCTCATCATTGTTCTATGAACATCAAGGACATCCCGGTATACCGCAGCAGCGACCTGGCCACCACCAATTACCGCATGGACTCCTACTCGCGCCAGTCCAAAGGTAACGACCCGCAGCTGGCCAAAATCATGCCTGGCTGTTACATCCCTATCTGCGATTATGAGCGCGTTACCCAGGAGGAGCTGCATCTTTTGCGGGTTTATATTGCTGCCGACGCCGCTCGACGCCGCAACACCCCAGCTCGTAAGCTTGCCCAGGCCGGCGCTGAGGTGCGCGGGCAGTGTCGCGAGGAAGGCCCCTGCCCGTGGCCTGTGTTTGCCGGAGAGTCCGCCGCGCTACTTCACGGGCTACCCATGGTTGGCCCCATGCCCAACCAAGTGCAGGTAATTAGTGGTTTGAAGATCCACGCATCGGTCACTACCTGGCGGCGCACCCGCAGCTGGCATTATGATTCCCAGCCAGTACAGGTCGAGGGGATGTACTGCACCGATATTTTATATACACTTGCGGATTTGCTGTGTTCGCGTGATTTCTATTCAGGAATTGCAAGTGTGGACTATGTTTTGCGCGAAAAAATAGCTACAAAGCAGCAAATTTTGACTGAATTGGGGCGGCGCATCGGTTGCAAAGGAGTTATAAAAGCTCGCGACGTTGTAAAACATGCCGATGCCCGCAGTGAATCGGTGGGTGAATCACTTAGCCGCGCAGTCATGCTCAAGGGGCACCTGCCCATGCCACGCCTGCAAGAAGCCATCTACGATCACGGAAATTTTGTAGGCAGAGTCGATTTTTACTGGCCAGATTTTAATATAATCGGCGAATTTGACGGCCTGGGTAAATACAACAGCGGCACTTACACTGACCTCTCATCTGGACAAATAGCCCAAAATGAGCGCCAACGCGAAAATGCCCTGGAGCTGGCTACCGGCGCCCGCGTGGTGCGCTGGACTTGGAGGGAGGCCGTGGACAAGGATGCACTACTGGTCAAGCTAGGGCGCGTCGGCATCGAGGGCCGTTAAAAGGCACAAGAGTTCCAGGACGCCGTCACCCCCAGACATCCTGACGCCGTCACCCCCAGACATCCTGACGCCGTCGCGGTTAGTTAGGCCGTGCCCCATTAGTGGACAGCCACCCAGTTAGTGGGCATCCACCCCCGTCGACAGCCACCCCCGTTAGTGGGCACTACCTCGTTAGTGGGCATCCACCCTTCCACACCATCACACATAGCACACATAGATACGCAGATTTCGTCCGTTCCCTATAAAACCCCATGAAATTTTTATAGGGAGCGGACGATTTTGTATGTATTTTGTATGTATGTATTTTGTATATAGACAGGTGCCGGCACCGCGCTGCGTAACCTGTCCGCGCCATCCGCCGTCGTCGACGCCGTCGGTCGGTGCCGCTCAAAAATTAAGACCCACCGTCTCCAATGCTGGGACACAGACGTAGTTGCCGCACAGATACTGACATTTCATCCCTTCCCTATAAAACCCCATGAAATTTTTATAGGGAAGGGATGATTTTGCCTGTATTTGTATTTGCCTGTATTTGCCTGTATTTGTCTGTGCTCAGTTGCCACCGCTGGTGGAACCATCAGAGTTAGATTCACCAGTGTTTGTCTCAGACCTTCCAGTGTTGCCACCGTTAGCCCCGGTACCACCATTAGCCCCAGTGTTGCCATCATTAGTGCCAGTACCGGAACCGTTAGTGCCTGTGCCCGAATCACTGGTGCCAGTGGAACCATTTGAGTTATCGGTCAACCCAGCTGAGTTATCGCCAGTGCCGGTGCCGGTGCCATCGCTGGAACCACTATCAGTGGTGCCGGTGGAGCCGTCACCAGTACCGCTACCGTCACCCGTGCCAGAAGTGGAGTTATCGCTGCTGGGCTTACAGTCGGTAGACAGCTCAACCGCATTGTGGTCACTGAGCCACTTCATCGGGTCAACCGTGGAAGCATCCGCCGTGTCGTTCTTAATTCGCACCTCAAAGTGCAGGTGGGGGCCGGTTGAGTAGCCGGTAGAGCCAACTGCTGCAATCAGCTGACCAGCCTTAACCTGCTGGCCCTTCTTAACGAAAATACCGTCCTGATACATGTGCAGGTAGGAGGTGTACCAGATCTTACCGTCAAGCACGTGCTTAATGGTGACCGTACCGGTGGAATCGACCATGCCTGCCTCAACCACCTCGCCGCCAGCAGCCGCATAGATGGGAGTACCAGCCGGCGCAGCCATGTCCTGGCCAGCGTGCATCTTGGATGTGCCCAGCACCGGGTGAATACGGTAGCCCCAAGGGCTGGAAAGCGTGTAGGTACCAGCAACCATCGGCTTAAACACGTCAGGGGTGGTGTTAAAGGCTGTGGTGTCACCGCTAGCCCCCTGCTGCGGGGCACAAGTAACCACCGGGTTCTCGTAAGCGGCCCGGATGCGCGCCTTAGTGGCCGCGTCAGGCACGTTACGCAGTTTCACGTCAGAGCTTTCCAGCGGCGAATGGTCCACGCTGCCAGCCACGGAATCTTTACCGCTGATGACCTGGCGTGAACTTTGGCCTCGGTGTGCACCCAGCGCGGTGCTTAGCGGCGAGTCAGCTCCCATCATGGCCGCCGACACCGGCGCCACAATTGTCACTAGTGCCAGGGCGCTAACTGTGCAGATCTGCCCCACACGAGCAAACGCGGCTCGACGGCGTGCTGCCGCGCCTTTACGCTTAACCGGCGGCGTAGTGCCGCAACCTAGCTGGGTGGGAGTGCTCAGCGAGTTGGTCTCTACTGGGTTGCTAGTCTCTAGCGGGTTGCCGCGCGCCGGGGTCTGGTCTGCTTGGGCTGCGGGAAGGGGGGTTAGGTTTGCGCTGTTAGCTGCCGCCGACGTCGCCTGTGCGGCTACGTTTAATCCTTGCGCCCCAACCGCTGAGGCTGCTGTGTGTGCACTAACGGCGCTGGCCACGCTAGCTGCACTAGCTACACTGGCAGCACTGATAACACTGGCTGCGCTTACCGCATCGGCTGCCTTAGCGACCTTAGCTGAGGCAGCCGCGCTCCAGTTACGGATGGCGACGTCGTCAATAATGTCGTCTTTAATGGCGGAGATTATCTGGGTGGGCTGGTAGTCCACGCCGTCGTCGACAGGATTTTGGACGGCGCCCGGCTGGCCACCACTCCAGGCGGTGCCTGCGAAGCTTGAAGGGGCGCTGGCGGCCGAGGCAGCTGCGCTGAAAGTAGATGGAGCACTGGCGCCAGTAGCAGGGGCACCAAAAGCGGATGGGGCGCTGGCTGCCGAGGCTGGCATAGCAAAGCTCGAAGGTGCGCTAGCCGCCGAAGCCGCCGTGCCACCGGCGAAGGGACTCGGGCCAAAGCTGGCAGCAGTATTAAAGCTGGAGGGGGCACTGGGCGCAGAGGCAGCAGTGCCACTAGTAAACGAAGCTGCTGCACTAAAAGTCGCACTGGCGCCAGTAGCAGCGTTGAAATCAGCAGCCGTGGCACTAAAGGTTGACGGGGCGCTGAAGCTTGAAGGTGCGCTGGCTGCCGAGGCTGGCGCACCAGTACCATAGCCGCCGTTATATGAGCCGCTGTAACCGGCATCGTTATAACCGCCGTCGCCGTAATTGCCACTATAAGCAGCGCCGTTGCCGTAAGCCGCATTGGCGCGTCCGGAAAGACTACTGTCGTCAGGACCCTGTGAAAGTAACTCGCGGGCGTTTTCTCTTTGCAGCTGGGCCTGTCGCTCGCGCTCAAGTTCACGTCGCTGGCGACGTGTCATCGGCTGATCGCTCATCCACACCCAACTTTCTACGAACTTATGTCATTCAAATACCACTGGTATCAGCGGTATCATACCTTGGTCACTTTAGCGAGGCGGCTAAACTGACGCATCTAACACTTAGCGTAACTGGTGGCGCTGCAAAGCGTCACGCACTTCCCCTACCAGTTCTTCTAGCACATCTTCGAGGAAAACTACACCGACCATTTGCCCATGCTCATCAGTTACCCGCCCCAGGTGGGCGCCGGTACGCTGCATGGCAGCCAGTACATCTTCAATCTCATCGTGCGCACGCACGGGCACCAAAGCCCGCAAACGCCAGGGCGCCACCGGCTGTTCACGCTCTTCGGTGCTGGCATAAAGCACGTCTTTAAGGTGGATATAGCCGCTGATTTTGCCCTGCTCGTTAGTGACCGGGAAACGCGAGTAACCAGTGCGGGTTACTTCCGCCTCCACCTGGGCCGGAGTGCACCGCTCAGACAAGCAGGTGAGTTTATTTAGTGGCACCATCACTGAGCCGGCGGTTTCCTCAGAAAACTCTAGCGCCCCAGCTACCAGCCCAGAGTCATCCTTGAGCACGCCCTCGTCACGCGAACGCTCCACGATTGAAGCCACTTCTTCCATGGTGAAAGCCGTTTCAATCTCATCGCGCGGCTCTAGCCCAAAGAGTTTAAGCACCACATTGGCCAGACCATTTAAGGCGGTTACCGCCGGGCGGGTTACCCGCTCGCAAGCCACCAGGGCGGGGGCGAAAACCAAAACCGCCTTATCAGGCATGGAAATAGAAACATTTTTGGGCACCATTTCACCCAAAACCACGTGGTCGGTA
>ERZ773207.648-NODE-648-length-12774-cov-5.396572_pt1 | contig 12774 bp, 9 predicted proteins | sample MGYA00580997_ERZ773207 | MGnify/ENA primary metagenome ERZ773207 (study PRJEB29015, sample SAMEA2738170) | human oral metagenome | biome: human oral; feature: human-associated habitat; material: saliva | place: China | collected 2239 ... | reverse complement strand
TATAGGTAATCGTGGTTGTTTCATGACCTTTGCTACCTTTTGTAACAACTGTCTTTTTACCTGCTTCTGAGTCCTTGTCTTCAACATATTTTGTTTTATAATCCAAATCTTTAGTTGTGACAACAGGCTTTGTTCCCACAGAAATAACTTCGTCTACAGATTCAGTTTTTTCAACCTTTGGTTCATTTGCGGTTACTTCTCCTGTTTCAGAATTAAAACTATAGGTAATCGTGGTTGTTTCATGACCTTTGCTACCTTTTGTAACAACTGTCTTCTTACCTGCCTCTGACTCTTTATCCTCAACATATGTTGTTTTATAATCTAGTTCCTTAGTCGCAACAGCTGATTTGCTTCCTCTAGCTACTACTTTATCAACAGCTTCTTTGAGGACTTCCTCTTTTATAGATGGTTCATCTTTCGTTCGAACTCCTTTTTGAGTTACATAGGTTTTAGTAGTTCTTTTAACTCCTAGAACACCTTCAGTTACAATTTTTTCTTGTCCAAACTCTAATTCAGGATCCTCTGTATAAACAGTCTTAAAAGCTATATCAGACTCTGCAACATCTACATCTTGCCCCTTTGTACCTTTTGCAATTACTTTATCAACAGCTTTTTTAAGGATTTTCTCTGTGACAGCTGGATCCCCTACACGTTTGCCTGATTGAGTAACATAAGTCTTTGTTATTTCTTTTTGACCTACAGCACCTTCAGTTACAACTTTGGTCTGTCCAATTTCTAACTCAGGATCCTCTGTATAAGTTGTGTTAAAAGGGATGTCTTCTGTTTTCACCTCAACGTCTGACCCTTTAGTTCCTCTAAGAACAATGCGATCAACTTTAGGTTTTGTAATAGTAGTTGAAATAACCTTACCATCTTTTAGAGAAACCAATTGTGAACCTTCACTACCAGCTTGCTTTTCTTTCTCTTGACCAGCAGCCAGCGATGGATCCTCTTCATATTTGGTTTCAAAAGCAATTTTTTCAGGTCTAAGAGTATTGATTTTTTCATCTACTTTTTTACCATCTACTGTTACAGAACTGCGAATACTACGTTCCACAGACGGTGTACCAGTAAAGGTATAATTAACAGTATAAGAACCATTATCCAAATCACCTGACCAAGAAACGGTATTATTGGTGATAGTTAGAGGAGTTTTTTGACCATTAGGAGAAACTAATTCTGCTGATGTTAATGTCAAATCTGCTTCAGGACTAATAGAGACTGTTCCTTTTTGTTTAACGGTTCTTTCAGTGACAATGGTTTCTGTCGCAGTATTGATGAAAGCATCTTCGATATCTTTTTGAGTTTTCTTATCTCCATAGATATCAAGGACATTAGGATGTCCAATATCAATCATTTTCTGTTTCGAAGAGTTATCGCCACTATACTTATCCAAATACAGAACACTCATGAAGGTTTTCGCATTTGCTTTCGCCCAATTCGCAAAACTTGTATCAATGGTTTCTCCTGACGACCAACCATCTGTGTACTGTAGTATCGAACGTACACGATCAGCACTTCCACCCTCCGTCAAGCGATCAAAAGTTTCTTCAAAGGGTTCATCCTTCTTATTTGTCGCAAGCTCATCAGTATGGAAGAACAAATCAACTAACCTATCTCCTGCAACTTCTGTATATAAAACACTTCCTTTAGCTGCAAGTAAGTTATCAAACATTTTCAATGCTTCTTTTTTAGTTTTCAATTTGGAGATACGTCCATTTGGTCCATCTCCAGTAGCATAAGAAGAATCTGTATTCCCACCGTATACAGCAAAAGACACTCTATCTTCATCTGTCAACACATTTTCAATTAGATGCTTCATAGATAGAAACTGTTCGTAACGTACAGAACCGCCACTGTATCCTAAATCTTGGCGCATCTTATCAGACAATGACCCCGACAAATCCATGACCAGGAGTAAGTCCATAGGTTTGTGGGTAGTCTTTGTAGTGGTATCTGTTTCAGTTTTACTTTTTGCCGTAAACGTCAAGGAGTTACTATTTGCACCACCTCCATTCTCCTCTGTCGCATACACGACCACAGGATTTACAAAAGGTGCGACAACTTCTACTGCACCAGAAAATCCTAGAACTGCCAGTCCTAAGATTACACTAAAACGCTTTTTCCATTTTTTCATAAATTTTTAACCTATTCTTTTTTCTTTCGCATAGATAAAGCTAAAGCGATTGTTCCCATAGCCATTCCAAGAAGAGCTAAATTGTTGGAACTACTCATACCAGTATTAGGTAATTCCACTTTTGAAACTTCTTCTTTTGGTTCCTCGTGTTTCGGTTCTTCTTTCTTTGGTTGTTCTGGTTTTACTTCTTCTGGAGTATGAGTCACAACCGTATTAGATACAACTTCCACACCATTAACCGTATGACGATATGTATTTTCTACTGTTCCTGCTTGAATACGTGTCATTTGTAGATATACTTCTGCTTGAAACTCTGATGTTTCTAAAATCGACTTCAAGAAAGCATCATCAAAGCTAATATCTACTTTTCCTTTGTCTTTGTCTACTACTTGACTAGTATACTTAGTTAATTCATCACCAGCTTTAAATTTTTGGCCATCACTTGTTTCAAAATCTACAGTCGCAAACACTTGATAAATACCTTGATACTCATCATGTGTTTCATCATAATCATCGCTGAACTTATACTCAAACAACTGCTCCGAACGATTCTTTGGTATCAGGGAACCAACTAATTTATAATTAAATGTTTGATTCAACTTAAGCTCTTTTCCATCTAAACTTTCTTTACTTAAATGGTCAATCACCACGTCTTTCTTAGGTTCAATCTTCGGAACATTATTGACTACAGTTTCAGTTACATAAGCCATACCAAAATCAATTTGATAAGCTGTATTCTCATACTTACCACCTGTTTGACCCAATTCCTTCTTAACAGTCATTGGATTGGTAATGGTCAGAACTTCTCCAGCTTGCACGTAGGTCTTGTAGAACTCCTCTGGATTCTCCGCCTCGAATACTTGAATCGCTCCTTTCGGAGTAAAATTGCTGGACTTCAAGGCTTCTTGGACACCTGATGGTGCCTTATCTAGACTCTCATAAAGAGCCATTTTCAAACCTTTAACTACTTGACCTTTAGAATCCGTTACTTGTACACCGTCTTGATTGATGGTAACAGCTTCTTCTGGGTAATCATCAACGATATAGAACCCTTTACCAATACGGTCTTTATCTGCTTCAATGCCCTTGTATTGACTATAATCTGCCGTTACCTTGTAGTAGTTGACAGAGCCTGCCAAGACCTGTTTCCCATCGATGTTCACTCCTGCTTTATTCAGATTTTTCTTGGTAGGTTTCGCAGTAGGAACGTTATTTACAACTGTATCTGTAATATAAGCTGAACCAAAATCAAGCTGATAAGCTGTATTCTCATACTTACCACCTGTTTGACCCAATTCTTTCTTAACAGTCATTGGGTTGGTAATGGTCAGAACTTCTCCAGTTTGAACGTAGGTCTTGTAGAACTCCTCTGGATTCTCTGCCTCGAATACTTGAATCGCTCCTTTTGGAGTGAAATGACTAGACTTGAGGGCTTCTTGTACGCCTGATGGTGCCTTATCTAGACTCTCATAAAGAGCCATTTTCAAACCTTTGACTACTTGCCCTTTAGAATCCGTTACTTGAACACCATCTTGATTGATCGTAACAGCTTCTTCTGGGTAATCATCAACGATATAGAACCCTTTACCAATACGATCTTTATCTGCTTCAATGCCCTTGTATTGGCTATAATCTGCCGTTACCTTGTAGTAGTTGACAGAGCCTGCCAAGACCTGTTTACCATCTATGTTCACACCTGCCTTGTTCAGATTCTTCTTGGTAGGTTTCACGGTAGGAACGTTATTTACAACTGTATCTGTTTGATAGCCGTTACCAAAATCAACTTGATAAGCTGTATTTTCAAATGATTTCCCTGTATTTCGTAATTTTTCCTTGGTTACCATTGGATTAATAATTGTAACCGATTTTCCTGATTTAATATACTGGTTAAAATAAGCTTCTGGATTATCCACTAAAAATACTTGGAAAGCACCCTTGGGCTTAATTTCAGAACTAGCAAGAAATGCTTTGACCTTATCATTATCAACGGAATCTATAGAATCATACTGATACACTGAGATACCAGAAACTTCTTTTCCTTCGCTATCAATATAACGAATATCTGATTGATTAGTAGTCACTGCCTCTTCTGGATAATCATCAATTGCACCAAAGCCTTTCAGAATAGCGGATGAATCTGCCTTCATCCCCTTATATTGATCATAATCTAAGGTAATATGGTAGTAGTTTGTCGAACCAGCTAGAACTGGTTTACCATCAATGATAACTTTATCCTTATTGTAATTATGTTTAAGAGGTTGAATTAAATTATTATTCGGATTGTCAGGATCATTCGGTTTACCAGGTGTTGAAACCTGAACAATGTTTGAATAACTTTCGTACTTATTATTAATTTTTAATTGGAAGTTATTCTTATAGGTTGCACCATCATTCGTTACTTTACCAACTAAAATTGGAGCTGGTACTTGTACTTCCTTACTTAAATCTTGATTAAGCTTAGATTTCAAACTTTCTAAGCCTTTCACCCGCACAACATGGCTCGCTTCATCATAAGTTAATTCAAAATCAGAATTGATCTTCTTTGAAGCTTCAATATCTAACACAAAACCTGAAGGCAAGGCATCCACAATTTCAAAGTCGGTAATCGCTTCACGATTAGCTGGAAGAGGCTTAGTTGTTAATTCCCACTCTACCGTTGAAAGTTTAGGTACATAGCTTTTATCAATAGATTCCCCAGAAGAATTTTTTACAAACTTTTCTAGGCCAGGCATTGCCTGTAAGCGTGCATATCTAACCTTTACTGTTGGAGGAGACACTAAAGAGGGAATCTCTTTTTCCTTTGGCTCCTCAGGTTTTGGGGGGAGTACCTCTTCAGTTTTTCCAGTTGGAGAACTTGGTGGAGTAGTTTCCTTCTCATAGGTTGGTTCAATTGGTTTTGTTAAAAAAGGTATCTTTTTCAACTCTGTTCCTTCTCCCAGAATAGTGAAAGCAACCCCTTGATCGTGTCCACTCGCATTTACATTATCCCATTCGGATGGTGTTCTTCCTGCTGTTGACCCTGGTGAAGAAGTCTGTAAATAGGTCAAACTAGAACCGTATCCTACGGAAGCAAAAGATCCTCTTGGAATATCTGAAGAAGCAGAAACTGCATCTTCTACTCCCTTCATGACACGACCATCAAAACTAAGTCCAGAATCACTTGAATTAATGACTACACCACGACCAGACGAGCCATAACTCAGATTTGAGCCTTGTCCCCAATCTACATCTGTTATAACTGTCCCAATTAAAAGAGAGACTGGTATTGTAGTACCTTCAATATAAAAATCAAAAATCATTTCCAAACGGGTATGGTTGTTATAGATAAAATTTAAACTTCCTCCATCTCCACTCCTAAGACGAATATCTGGATTTGTCACAGGAACACCATTTCGAACTTCCCCTTGGTAGTCCCCTAAATCTGAAATCGTGACTTTTGCCATGAGCTTTCTACCATCTGTCAACGTTCCAATATTGTGAATATAAAATACATCTCCCACAGTAGGATTTTGAATCACATCAAACTCTCCTGCACTATCTTTAGTAACTCGAGTTCCTGCGCCTCCTGTTACATAGGTATCCGCATGATAACCTAAAGAACCACTCATACTCTCTACTGGTAGATTATCATCTGGTACTACTGTAAAATCATTATAATAGTCCAAGCTCCCCCGACCAGCTGAATTATATCCTCCATAAACTTTGAAACCTGTTTCAGATCCAAATAAAGGCTTGCTTGTTTGAATTGCCTCTCGTTCAGCTTTAATAGTTTCTAGTTTCTTTGTATAGTCTGTCAAAGAGCTTTCATAAGCTACTCTCTTGGCTTCATTTCGTTTTCGAATTTCTGCGTTCTCTTGATTAATACGATCTGTTTCTGCCTGATTAGCCTGCTGATTTTTTTCATTCTCTTCACGGATTTTCGTATTATTCTGATTGATACGCTCAACTTCAGATTGATAAGAAGCTAAATCCTTTTGATATTTTTCTTTATTTGCAGCATTTTCTTCTTGGATTTTCTTTCGTTCCGCTTGATTCTGTTTTTTATCTTCGAGATATTTTTCAGTAATTTCCGCAATACTATCCGCTTGTGTTCGATAATCGCTTTCGACTTCCTTTTGCTTTTTTTCCAACTCAGAGGCTGTACTTGCGGTTCCTTTATCTACTACAGAATCAAATTCCACCTTCAATCCAGCTTCTTGTGCCTTTTTAACAGTTTCATCTAAACTGGAATGAGAAAAAGAAATTTCTATCCTTCCTATTTTTTCTTCACTCTTTCCTTGATTTTCAGTAGAAATACTGCTTGGACTCGTCTGGGCATAAGGCGCATTTGTAGCTGGATTTTCAGTTCGTTCATCTGCCATAACTGGGCTTATCATACTTAAAGCTGCTAAACCTAGTATCACTCCACAAGTTCCATAAATTTTTGATTTCCGAATAGATCCATATGTTTTTGTTTCTCTTACTCTGTGCATTCTATCTCCTTCTCTAAAATATCAATCAATATAAAACCTCAAATGTTATAAACTCTCAAATGTTGGCGCCCGAGGCCTCTTATAATATAAAATCATCTCTTTCCTTTCCAATAGAAAAAAGCCAGCTTTCACTGACTTTTCTATACAATATTGTAATGAATTTTAAGAACTCCACTTACCAGAATAATCTAAACGATAACCGCCAATCGTCTCATTTTGTGCCATCTTACCATCTGCTTTCAAATAATACCAAGCACTTCCGTCTTTGAACCATTGATTTTTCAGATAACTTCCATCTGCTTTGAGATAGTACCACGCTTTATAGCTGGAATCGTATAGCCACTCACTTTGTGCCATTTTTCCATCTGACTTAAGGTAGTAGTTTCCTTGCCAACTATTTTGTGCATAACTTCCATCTGACTTGAGATAGTACCAAGCTTTATAGCTGGTATCGTATAACCACTCACTTTGTGCCATTTTTCCATCTGACTTAAGGTAGTAACTTCCTTGCCAACTATTTTGTGCGTAACTTCCATCTGACTTGAGATAATACCAAGCTTTATAGCTGGTATCATAAATCCATTCATTACGTGCCATCACACCATTTGATTTGAGATAATAGTTTCCCTTCCAACCACTAACAATAGCTTTTCCTGCATGATCAAAATAATACCAATAACTTCCCTCTTGTTTCCATTGGTCACGCGAATCAGATGTGTTTTCAATCGGTTTAATAGGTTCTGCTTTCTTAGAATTATTTTCTTCTACCGTACTTTTACCCGTCTGGTTCTCCAACTTACTTTTTAAATCTTGATAAATTTTCTCTTTATTTTTGTAATCAATTTCTAATTTTTTTACAGCCTGATAACGATTTGAGGATCTTGGATCCGTTACTGAAGCTGTACTAAAATTAGATTTTGTTGCTCTATTAATATTTTCCTGAGAAATAGTGATGAAATGAGCAGAACTTACTGAGGAAATACTAGAAAACGATAATCCAAAATAATCTTTACTTGATGGATTCCCCCAGTTCAATCCTGCAATTGCTTGAGCATGCCCCCATTCAGTATCGTTTAACATAAATTCAACCATACCAGTATAAATAGCTTCCTTTAGCTGAGATTTGGTGGCTTCTTTTAATGCTACAGGTCTAAAGAACAAATTCTCATACAGTTGACCTCCTCTTTTTTCAGATTCAGCATCTGAGGTAGGTAAGCCATAGGTTTTTGCAACTCGGTTGATACCCTCGGCATTGTGACCTGATACACCTAATGTGCTTAATTTAGATAATCCCCAATCATCTTTTACATACTCCTTTGCCACCTTATCCGCAAAATCAATTGCCGAACTAGAAACACTGACTCTAGGTGTCCCAACCTGAGAACGAACTTGGTTAATTAAATCTTGGGCAAAAAATGACAACTCCTGACGAACAGCTAGCGGTAGATTGTTGACATCCAGACGTTCTCCCTCATCAACAACATCTTTGTGGAAACTATTTTGATTCTTTAATCTTAAACTTTCTGATTGCAAAATAGACTTCGCACTGTCACGCTCAGTCTGGCTAACATTAAAATCAGAAAAAGCCGTCTTCAAAGCCTTTATATACTTATCACTCAGTGTAATCGTATTGCTAGGTGCAGATGATAAAGCATTGTCATAGATACTTTTGGCTTGTTCATATTCTCTCTTAGCTTTAATCAATTCACTTTTTAAATTTTCTACCTGACTACTCGTTGTACTATTCGCATACACAGGTTGACTATTTCCTAACCCAAGCAACGTTACGCTGGCAGTTGTTGCCAAGATAGTTGTTCTCAATTTCATAATCTTATCTCCTTTTTGTTTAAAAACGTTCTTAAAATATTTATTTTATACTATTATTTTACCATTTTTAGAGGTTTTTCTCAATTTTTCTTGATTTTCATTCATCTATCCGCTTAATCAAAGATAGGACGTTTAAAACATATCAAATCTCCTCTCCTTGATTAAACAGATAGATGAGGCTCTATCTGTTTAATGCTTCGTTGGACGATGATATCCTTTACCAGTCAGCAGTAAACGATTGGTATTTCCTTGTTTAATGCGTCTAGCCACTAAAATATCACCTCGTTTGATGGTGCGAATCTCTTTATAAATTTTTGAATATTCTACAATCATCCAAACTGTTTCTAGTTTACCTGCTAGATATCCTTTTTTAGGTACCAAACCATATCTGCTGGTTAATTTGATTTCATCGCCATTATCAAGTCTTGCGGTTGCATTTCCTTGATTTCCTAAGCGTCTAAGGTCAGCTAAAGTGACCTCTGTAACTAATTTTGATTGATTCATCTTGTCTCCTCCTTACTGAATCAAGGCTGATTTACAGCCATGCCGAGGTATGACGTACATACCTGCTGTATTTTTTACACACGGTTTTAAGTCTAGAAACCGCAAACTCCTTCAGCTTAGGCTTTACCTGCTTTTACGTGGTGGAACAGCACTAGATATCATTTTCTAGCCTACACACCGCCCTTGTTCTTCTTTTTATGCTTAGTTCCGCTAATCAGGACAGTGGGGGTATTCAGTTGTCAATGTACATCAGCAGTTTACCGACTTGCTGAGGTCAAGGGATTAGCTATTAGTCACCTCTACTGGATGATAAAACTCAACCCATTCTTTCACTGTTTCACGAGAGATACCTTCATCATCAGACACATCTAAAACAGCCTGAATCAAACACTCCAATGTTTCTTCCGTCCAATTTCCTCTTGAACAAGTATGCTCACCAAGCCCATTTGGCAATATTCTAAAAGTGAAATCAAAGTTGCTGAACTCATCCCACAAAGAGTCTCCTCTTTCAAATTGTTCGAGCCATTTTCTAACTTGGTGTTTGTCGTAGAGTGTGACTCCATCAACAACGATATGAGGCATTCCTGCTTTTTGCCATTTGACAATAGTTGTATTTGATACATCAAGCCAACGGCAGAGACCAGCCATGCGTATCATTGGTTTGTAAAGTTCTTGTTCCGTAAAAGCTTTTTCAATAGCTTCTCTAATCATACCATCGTAGCGCGCAAGTAATTGCTTTTCTGTAATCTTAGGAAGATTGATCGTGAATGGTTCTTGCATTGTGTTGCCTCTTTCTCTCTGCATACTTTCACCCTCCATACTGTTCCTGCGCCCTCTTATGAGCATTCAACTTGACTTCTAACTTTCTCTCAGCCATCAAATTCTCAATGGACGTAACCAGATAAGCATACGGACTCTGACAATCTTGAGGAATCCTCTCAATACAATGCAAGACTTCTGAACTAGTTACCCAGCCAGTCTCCAAAAAGCTACCAATTTTCATCTTCTGACGATGGGTCAAATGGTAAGCATTATCCCACGGTAAATGATCAAAGTAGCTATCCGCAATTTCCTGCAAGAGAGAATAGACTTGAGGTTGGATAAATTTCTGCCCACTTGTTTTTTGAGAAGGAGTGTCACAAGTTCTAGCAGTCTGATCCAATTCGTTAGAATTGGAAGCAGGCTTTCTAGAACTATGTCTATTACTATTATTCTCAGTATGACTCTTCTCAGTCTTAATAGGGTTAAAATTTTTTACTTCCGGAGGTAAAAAAATTTGACTTCCAGAATTCGTTGATTTAATAGCCTTTTTTGGAGGTAAAGATTTTTGACTTCCAGAATTCGTTGATTTGATAGGCTTTTCTAAAACAGAGTTTTCTTCACTATTTGGACGTTCAATTTCAAACAAGACACAACCTTTGTAATCTAAAGTTTTTACATGGTGGTAGACTACAGTTCCTTTGTCACGTCCTTTTTCTACAACTTCAGCGTCATAGTGTTCATATTCTTGTAATTCAGCATTCACATTTTGAAGATACAAACGATTCGGACGATTCTTCCCTTGTTTCACTTCACGAAGCAATCCAAGCTCTTTCAATTCTTTCTTGATTTTCAATACAGTTGGCTTACTGCGATCTAAAATTTCCATTAAGTCCTCAACCGTATAGACAAGAAATACTGAACCATTCTCATCAACATAAGTCAGTTCACCGTTTCTATAAGAATGAATACTCAACATACATCGATCATAGAGTACACCATAAGCAATTTTGCCATCATTTGATAATTTCTTGGCATAGACACTCGTCATCTTGATTTTCTCAGTAGGTTTCCCTTCAGCAGAAAACTTCTTCTTAACATTTACCATGAAAATTTGTGGGATTTGATAGAAAGTCTGTGTTGCCACTTGATTTACTGTAATATCAGCCATGTTATCACACCCCCATCATCACAGTGCCATTTCCCATATAGAACAGAACTCCTTCTCTCTCTAATTCTTCAACCGCCTTAACAGCACGTTTTTTACTCATTCCTGTCTTTTTCATCACTTCGTTAACAGCTGCTTTTTTTGAAAATTGCACAAACATTTCTTTAGTCATTCTACTATCTCCTTTTTCTGTTTCACTAATTTAAGTTCCTTTGAAAAGCAACTTGGACATTCAGATAGACCAAGCTGAAAATCCAAATGGTCAAATAAAAAGTTACATCGCTCACACTGCACTGTGTTTCTAAGTATTGTTTCACCTAACCAATCTCTTTCTACAACATCTAATACATCTCCACATTCAGGACAATGAATAGGCTTGAAAATATCATCTTCTTCCCATTTTTCCTCATAATCACAATCAAAACAAACGATTGTTTCCAACCACATGGATTAACTCCCTTCCAATGTTCCTTCTAATTCGCCTATCTTTAGCTTAAATTCCTTGATTTTCTTTCTCACAAGATCACGTTCTGCACTCATCAGTTGTATCTCACTTTTTTTGTAAGGTTTTTTTAAAACTTCTAGTCTTGCCTCATATAGTTCCAGTGAACGCTTATAATAATTCAACATTTCTCTTTCTAGTTTTGTCATGCTATCTCGGCCTCTCTCGCTTCAAACAGAATCAAGTAACTCAGGAGTAAATTCCATCGTCATCTACAGGGCTTCATCATAAGTCGGTTGGCTGGTTTGTCCCCATTCCCCATGTTCCATCTCTAGCTCTTCTGAAATACGGATAAGTGCCAAGCTTAATTCTAAGATATAATCCATGAATAACATCATCTTTTATGACTTTCCAGAAAATACTAGCTAGCTTATAATAATCGTTTCCAAGCCAAACTCTAGCAAGGTCATTGTCTGGAGATACTTTTTCATCAGAATTTCCTTCAGAAATACAATCAACCATATTTTCATTCTTATCAAGATCTATTACATCGAAAATTTCTAGCGAATCAATATCCATAACAATTTCAATATTATCTGACATTTTTTCTCCTTAATTTTTGGCAACGAAAAAGAGAACGAATTTCCTCGTTCTCTGCATATATTTATATGTTTCTTGTATTTCTCAAAACTCTAGACACTTACCATGGCAACTAAAGAGCTATGAAAGAAAAGGTAAACCTAGCGACGCGATGAACGCTGATTTGTTTGATTTCGATTGCTCTCTTCCTCCAGTTTTTTCTTCTCTTCTTCCAATTTTTTCTGCTGTTCTTCTAGCCTTTTCTTCTCTTCCTCTTTCTGTTTCTTCTCAGCTTCAATTGCCTCTTTTTTAGCTTTTTCCTCAGCCTCCATAATTAATTTATCCGCCACAGTGTAACTGTAAATTCCAGCTTCCATATCGACCACACTTGGTTCTGACAATTGAGGCTTAATCTTACTGTAGTAAGGCAATTTCTTACTCATTTCAGAAAGGGGAACCAAGACTTCGTCCGAATCATTCATAGTCAATCGAATTAAATCGGAAGTCACCTTGCTTGGGGCTAGTTCCACTTTTTGGATAGCCGCCTTGAGTTCTGGGCTAATTTGAGAAAGTTCTGAGACAAAAGCCTTGATTTGTTCACTATCATTAAAGAGAACTGATATATAAGTTTCTGGTAAACTGACCAAGCTCACAGAACTGGTCTCAAGCTGACCGCTTGAAAGGATTGGATAATGATTTTCACCAGAAACATAGTAAGCAACAATATCGTATTCCTTGACCTTGATAGTGAACTTGGTTGGAAATTGATAAACAAGCTGAGCTGATTCAACCCAATAATTAGACTTGATCCGCTCTTCATATTTTGCCTTGTCTAGCAGAAGGTTAATCGTATAATCCGAATCCTGAATGCCTGAAGCCTGTCGAA
>ERZ773207.643-NODE-643-length-12804-cov-11.696290_pt1 | contig 12804 bp, 8 predicted proteins | sample MGYA00580997_ERZ773207 | MGnify/ENA primary metagenome ERZ773207 (study PRJEB29015, sample SAMEA2738170) | human oral metagenome | biome: human oral; feature: human-associated habitat; material: saliva | place: China | collected 2239 ... | reverse complement strand
GGTCCCCAGGTTTTCCTGGGGGCCACCACTTTTTGTCCGATTGCGTCGCCGCCTGATCTCCGACCGCCGCGAGGCCTGCCCGCCCGCGAGACTTGGCAACCGAGCTGCGCTCGGTGCCTCGTCTCGAAGCCCGGCCAGGCCCTGCAGGCCTCGCGGCGGCCTCCAATCGGGCGGCGCCGGGCATGATCCGGCCAGGCCCCGCAGGCCTCGTGATGACAGGTTACTCAACAATGTCGCACGTAATTCCCGTGCGAGTATTTCAAACACTGAAATTGCGTCGTTGGAATTGCAACGTTTTGAGCACATCTTGAAAACTGACCGATGTAAATTACGTGCGACTTTTGTTCTGGCTGATGTCGTGGACTCGTCGCACAGATGACGAGACCCCGCTCGCCGATGCCGTGCGGAGTCTGTGGCCGACGCAGGTCAGGCCGCCGAGCGCTTCAACAGTGCCACGTCAACGCACGCGCCGATCGCCGCCGCTATGACCGTGGGGAGGATCCAACCGAGCTGATTCGCCTGGAGCGGACTCCACATAAGAACAGAGTTGAAATGCTCGGTGTAAACGCCGACGTGCGCCAGCGTCGTCGCAGCCGACCATGCGGCGGCCATCCATGAGCCCAGACGGAAGGTCCACAGCGCCGGGGTGGACAGGCGGAGGGGATGGGTCACGATCGTAATGAAGACGACCGTGATTGCAATCGGGTAGAGGAAAGTGATGATTGGCACCGCGATGGCGAGCACCGAGCTCAGTCCCGCCGAAGCGAGCACGAAGGAAATGATCGTGAAGACGATCATCCACGCGCGGTACGAGATGACAGGCAGCAAACGATGAAAGAACTCCGACGTCGCAGCGATCAGACCGACCGCCGTCGTCATGCAGGCCGTCAGCACGATCAGGCCAAAGACGATCTGTCCGGGCCATCCCATCGTCATCTGGGCCGCATCCGCGAGCAGGGTCGCACCGTCGTTGTAGCTCTGAGCATTCGGGATCACGTGACCGATGAGGCCCAGACCAACGTAGACGACGGCGAGCAGGAACCCCGCGATGATGGCCGCCATCGAGGTTCGACGCACGACCTTGGCACCGATGCCGCCGCCCGTGTGACCCAGCGACGTGACGACGATGATGCCGAAGGCTAGCGCGGCGATCGAGTCCATCGTCATGTAGCCCTCGAGGAGGCCGGCGGCCAGGGGAGTGGTCGCGTATTCGCCAGTGGGGGCGTCGTGAGACGCAGGTAGAGAGGCCAGGCAGAGGAACACCAGCAGGACGAGGAGTCCGAGCAGGAGCGGGGTGAGGATCTTGCCGAGGCTGTCGATGATTCTGCCCGGATTCCAGCACAGATAGAACGCGATGCCGAAGAAGATGAAGCTGAAGATGATCGACGCGGTCAGTGACTTCGTCCCGATGATGGGCGCGACGGCCGTCGAGAAGGACACCGCGCCCGTCCTGGGAAGTGCGTAGAAAGCGCCAATCGACAGATACACCATGACTGAGAAGACGAGACCGAAAGACTTTCCGGCGCGGTTGACGAGGTCACGCATGTCGGTGCCCGACAGAGCGATCGTGATGATGGAGACGACGGGCAGTGCGACGCCGCCGATCAGGAAGCCGATCATCGCGGGAGTGAAGTTCGTGCCCGCGGAGGCACCCATGATGGGCGGGAAAATCAGGTTGCCTGCCCCGAAGAACATGGAGAACAGAGTCAGGGAGGTCGCAATGAGGACCGCGGTGCTTGAACGCTGGTTGGAATCGTCGTTGACTGTGTGCGTCACTGGTACTCACTGTGTGGTATCGGGGCTTGAACAGCACCAATTCTTGCATGAGGGCGCATATACGCAACTGCAAAGGCGCTAACCTGGGGAGGTGACGACTTCTATTTCTGTTGGACATTGCTCTGCTACGTTGCTGCGTCCCCTTGGCACGCGCCACGATAGTGGTCCTGCCCGCGTTGTTGCGGTCAGTGGTGGGATTGGCTCGGGTAAGTCTTCCGTGACCTCGACTTTCGCGCAGCTGGGCGGCCACGTTGCCGACGCCGACGCGATCGCGCGACAGATTCTCGAGCCGGGGCAGGCTGCGTTGGCGCGTGTCGCCGAGCGTTTCGGCACCGACCTGATCCGCGCGGACGGGACCCTGGACCGCGCCGGCCTGGCGCGTCGCGTTTTTGCAGGCGAGGGTTCGGCTGAGAGGGTCGCCGCTCTCAACGCCATTACCCACCCCGCCATCGAGGCTCGCGCCTGGGAGATTCTGGGTGGTGCTCCCGAGGGGGCGGTTGCCGTCTACGACATCCCGCTCCTTGTCGAGGGCGACTACGCTGACCGTTTTGATGCCGTCGTCATCGTTGACGCCCCCATTGAGGAGCGCATCGCGCGGCTGGAGGCCAGGGGAGTACCGGCCGAGGACGCGCACGCCCGGATCCGCGCCCAGGCCTCGTCGCAGGAGAGGCGGGCGATCGCGCACGTGTGGATCGAAAACGCCGGGAGCGCGGACGAGCTCACCCAGGTCAGCACCCAGGTGTGGGAGCGTTGGCTGAGCGCCGACCTGTAGGGTGCCAGGGCCGAGGCCGTGGCGGGCCGTCGCCGGCTGCGCACCCGGGCGGGTCGGTCAGGCAGATGGGAGTCGTGGGCGGTAGCGTAGGGCCGTGAGCAATAACGTCGTGATCCGACAGAACAATCCTTTCGAGGTCATCTCTCCCTACACCCCGTCGGGCGATCAGCCCAAGGCGATCCGCGAGCTGGCCGCGCGCATCCGCGACGGCGAGCAGGACGTCGTCCTCATGGGCGCGACGGGCACCGGCAAGAGCGCGACCACCGCGTGGCTCATCGAGGAGCTCCAGCGTCCCGCCCTCGTGCTCGAGCCGAACAAGACGCTGGCCGCCCAGCTGGCGGCCGAGTTCCGCGAGCTGCTGCCGAACAACGCCGTGGAGTACTTCGTCTCCTACTACGACTACTACCAGCCCGAGGCCTACGTCCCCCAGACGGACACCTTCATTGAGAAGGATTCCTCGATCAACGACGAGGTTGAGCGCCTGCGTCACTCCGCCACGAACTCCCTGCTCACCCGCCGAGACACGGTCGTCGTCTCCTCCGTGTCCTGCATCTATGGTCTGGGTACCCCCGAGGAGTACGTGGCCCGCATGATCGAGCTGAGCCGCGGCATGATCATCGACCGCGACGCGCTCCTGCGCCGCTTCGTCGCCATGCAGTACGTGCGCAACGACATGGCCTTCACGCGTGGTACCTTCCGCGTGCGCGGGGACACGATCGAGATCATCCCCGTGTACGAGGAGCTCGCCATCCGCATCGAGATGTTCGGCGACGAGATTGATTCCCTCGCCGTCTTGCACCCGCTCACCGGCGACGTCATCTCCGACGTCGACCACACCTACCTGTTCCCCGCCTCGCACTACGTCGCCGGCGAGGAGCGCATGAAGAAGGCCATCGCCTCCATCGAGAATGAGCTCGAGGACCGCCTCGAATGGTTCCACGGGCAAAACAAGCTCCTGGAGGAGCAGCGCCTGCGCATGCGCACCACCTTCGACCTGGAGATGCTCAAGGAAATCGGGTCGTGCTCGGGCGTGGAGAACTATTCGCGGCACATCGACGGGCGAGGCCCCGGCACGCCGCCGCACACCCTGCTGGACTACTTCCCCGAGGACTTCCTGCTCATCATCGACGAGTCGCACGTGACCGTCCCGCAGGTGGGCGCCATGTTCGAGGGCGATATGTCGCGCAAACGCACCCTCGTCGACTATGGGTTCCGCCTGCCCTCGGCGATGGATAACCGGCCCCTGAAGTGGGACGAGTTCACGGCGCGCATCGGCCAGACCGTCTACCTGTCGGCAACCCCCGGCCCCTACGAGCTGGAGCGCTCCGACGGCGTCGTCGAGCAGATCATTCGACCCACGGGCCTGGTGGACCCGCTCGTCGTCGTCAAGCCCACCGAGGGCCAGATCGACGACCTGCTCGAGCAGGTGCGCCTGCGCGTTGAGCGCGACGAGCGCGTCCTGGTCACCACCCTGACGAAGAAGATGGCCGAGGAGCTCACCACCTACCTGGCCGAACGCGGCGTCAAGGTCGAATACCTGCACTCTGACGTCGACACCCTGCGCCGCGTCGAGCTGCTGCGCGAGCTGCGCCTGGGCACTTTCGACGTTCTCGTCGGCATCAATCTGCTGCGCGAGGGCCTGGACCTGCCCGAGGTCTCGCTTGTCTCGATTCTGGACGCCGACAAGGAAGGCTTCCTGCGCTCGACCCGCTCGCTCATCCAGACGATCGGCCGCGCCGCCCGCAACGTGTCCGGCGAGGTCCATATGTACGCCGACAACATGACGGACTCCATGAACGAGGCCATCTCCGAGACCATGCGTCGCCGCGAGATCCAGATCGCCTACAACAAGGAACACGGCATCGACCCACAGCCGCTGCGCAAGAAGATCTCCGACGTCACCGACATGCTCGCCCGCGAGCAGGTCGACACGCAGACACTCCTCGAGGGCGGGTACCGCAAGGAGAAGAGCGCGCGCGACAGGGGCGCCGCCACGGCCTCGTCCGTCTCGAATCCTGGTCAGCGCGCGGAGGCCGAGCTCGCCGACCTCATCGAAGAGCTCTCCGCCCAGATGATGACTGCCGCCCAGCACCTGCAGTTCGAGGTCGCCGCGCGCCTGCGCGACGAAATCGAGGACCTGAAGAAGGAATTGCGCGCCATGAAGCGGGCCCACTAACGCCCGGCGGCCGCCCGCCGCGCCTTGCCGGAGGGACGCAGCCACGGCCTCGTTCCCGGAAAACCCTCGGTGTCAAGCGACCGATGCCACTGACCGGGCGTGGACGAGCGCGCAAGGGCCCCACTAGACTGGACGCGTTAGCGGAGGGGAGTACTCCCACCAACAGTGGCGTCGTCATCACGACGGCCCGCCCGTGCGGCGCGGCCTCCGGCGTCACCGGCCAGAACCCCTGGCGGGAGGAGACCTCCGGTACCCGACTCGTACCGGAGGCACCACGTATGCACGTGCACGCGCTCGCCTGGATTGTCCTGGCTGGCATCATCCTGACCATGATCGTCGTCGACATCGTCGGCCACGTCCGTACACCCCACGAACCCACCCTCAAGGAAGCCACCTGGTGGTCGGTCGCCTACATCGCGATCGCCCTCATTTTCGGCGTCATCGTGTGGGCAGTGTGGGGACCGCAGTACGGTCAGGAGTACCTGGGCGGTTACATCACCGAAAAAGCGCTGAGCATTGACAACCTCTTCGTCTTCGTCATCATCCTGTCCAGCTTCCGCGTGCCGCGCAAGGATCAGCAGGAAGTCCTGCTGGCGGGCATCGTCATCGCGCTGATCCTGCGCCTTATCTTCATTCTCGCGGGCGCGGCCCTCATCGAGAACTTCTCGTGGGTGTTCTACCTCTTCGGCGCGTGGCTCCTGTGGACGGCGATCGGCCAGGTCCGCGAAGGCACGGGACAGGACGAGGCGGACGAGGAATACCGCCCGCCGTCAATCGTGCGCTGGGTGTCCAAGATCGTTCCCGTCACCGACGGCTTCATCGGCTCACGCATGCTCTACCGTCACGGCGGCCGCACCTACATCACCCCTATGCTCCTGTGCGTCATCGCGGTGGGTACTGCCGACGTCATGTTCGCTGTCGACTCCATCCCCGCGATCTACTCGCTCACCAACGAGGCCTACCTGGTCTTCGCGGCCAACGCGTTCTCCCTGCTGGGCCTGCGTCAGCTCTACTTCCTGATCGACGGCCTGCTCGACCGCATCGTCTTCCTCCACTACGGCTTGGCCGCGATCCTCGGCTTCATCGGCTTCAAGCTCATCAACCACGCGCTGCACACGAACGAGCTGCCCTTCATCAACGGCGGTCACGAGGTCTCCGCGATTCCGGAGCCATCGATCGCCTTCTCGCTGGGCTTCATCGTCGTGACGATCCTCATCACGGTCGCGGCCTCCCTGGCGGTGTCCCGCTCCCGGCGTGGAAGCGATGAAAGCGCCGCGTAGGGGCGTTATGATTCCTCGGTCGAATAGTTAAGAGGTATACATGGTTATTCATCCGTGGGCTTGGGGAATCCTCGCGCTGGTCGCTCTTAGCCTGGTCGCCATCGATTTCCTGGGGCATGCGCGCAGCCCCCACCCGCCCACGGCGGTGGAGGCAGCTCGCTGGACCCTCTTCTACGTCGGGCTGGCCGCCCTTTTCGGCGTCGGCATCTGGCTAACGAACGGCTGGCTCTACGCCCAGGAGTTCTACGCGGGCTGGGCCATGGAGTGGTCCCTGTCGGTGGATAACCTCTTCGTGTTCATCTTGATCCTCAAGGCCTTTCGTGTCCCCCGGGAGAACCAACAGAAGGCGCTCCTCTTCGGCATCGTCATCGCGCTGGTGCTGCGCCTCGTCTTCATCCTGCTCGGCGCCGCGCTGGTCTCTCGATTCTCGTGGGTGTTCTTCATTTTCGGCGCGTGGTTGCTGTGGACCGCCGTGTCTCAAGTTCGGGAGACTGCCAGGGGCGACGAGGAGGACGACGAGTACCACGAGAATGGCTTCATTCGCCTCGTGCGGCGCGTCCTGCCGATCACCGACGGTTTCATCGGCAACCGGATGCTCTACCGTCACGGCGGGCACACCTACCTGACGCCCCTGTTTGTCGTCGTGCTGGCCCTGGGCTCCGCAGACCTGATGTTCGCCTTCGATTCGATCCCCGCGATTTTCGGCGTGACCCAGCAGGCGTTCCTGGTCTTCGCATGCAACGTGTTTGCGCTCATGGGATTGCGCCAGCTGTTTTTCCTCGTGGACGCGTTGCTGAGTAAACTCGTGTACCTTGGCTACGGGCTCGGCGTGATTTTGAGTTTTATCGGCGTCAAGCTGATCCTTGAGGCGCTGCACGCGAACACTCTTCCGTTTATCAACGGGGGAGCGGGCGTGGAGTGGGCGCCGGAGATTTCTGTGTCGGTATCGCTGGGCGTCATCGTCGTGACGCTCGCGGTCACTGTTGTCGCGTCGCTGATTCGCGCCGCGATGGATGAGGGGGAAGCCCGTGAGCACTGACGTGGCGCGCTTAGACGAGCGCGGCCTGAGTACCGACGAGGTCTTTGAACGGATGTCGCGCGGCGCGGTCAACCGCGTCAAGGATCGCACGTCGCGGTCCGTGGCATCGATCATCCGCGAGAACGTGCTGACGCTCTTCAATGCGATCATCGTCGGAGCGTCGATCATTGTCTTGCTGTTCGGTGACCTGCGCGACGGTATTTTCGGCGGCGTTATGGTCATCAACGCGGTGATCGGCATCGTCTCGGAGCTGCGCGCCAAGCGCACGCTGGACTCCCTGGCGATTGTCGATGCGCCGCAGGCGTCCGTCCTGCGCGACGGGACGGTGTCGGTGATTGCAGCGCGCGACGTCGTGATCGACGACGTCATCGAGTTGACCCTGGGTGATCAGGTGAGCGTGGACGGCACGGTGTTGGCGTCCGCGGGCCTGGAAATCGACGAGTCACTGCTGACGGGCGAGTCGCGCCCGGTCAAGAAGAAGGTCGGCGACGAGCTCCTGGCCGGCACGAGTGTCGTGGCCGGGTCGGGCCGCATGATCGCCACGGCGGTGGGCGAGCGCGTGTACGCGCAGGGCTTGTCCGAGCAGGCGCGCGCCTACACGCGCACGATCTCGGAGATTCAGGTGTCGATCAACCGCGTCCTGCAGGTCGTCTCGATCATGCTGCTCCCGATCGTGGCGCTGACGTTCTACTCGCAGAACCGCATCGCGGGCGGCAGCGGGGGAGACTGGCGTTTCGCCCTGGTGCTCTCCGTCGCGTCGGTGATCGGCATGATTCCGCAGGGCCTCGTGCTGCTGACGTCCATGAACTTCGCGATCGGATCGGCGACGCTGGCCCGCCGGGGCGTCCTCGTTCAGGAGCTGCCCGCCGTCGAGGTGCTCGCGCGCGTGGACTGCCTGTGCCTGGACAAGACGGGCACGCTCACCACCGGCGGCATCCGGGTACGCAGCGTCGAGATTATCTCGGGCGACGAGTCCGCGGTGCTTCGTGCTCTCGCGAGTGCCTCGAGCGACCGCACCAACGCAACTGCCGAGGCGATCTGGCAACACCTGGGAGAGGAAGCGCAAGCCGGTGCAGCCGAGCGCATTAAGTGGTCCGTGCCCTTCTCCTCGGCCCGCAAGTGGAGTGCGTGGGGGAGCGAGAGCGAATCCTGGATCCTGGGTGCACCCGAGTTCGTCATCGACGAGGCCGTGGCGGCGAACGCGGATCTCCTGGAGCGGGTGCGGGCCATCGCCATGTCGGGCTCCCGCGTCGTGGCGCTGGTTCGTTCCGACGAGGTCGTCGTAGACGATGATCTTCCTGCGAACCGAGCGGTGGCCGCTCTCGTCGTTCTCGAAGAGGATCTGCGCCCAGATGCCGCCGAGACCCTTGACTACTTCCGCTCGCAGGGCGTGCACGTGCGCGTCATCTCCGGCGACAACCCGACGACGGTCGGCGCGCTGGCCGCGCAGGCGGGCCTCACCGCTCCCGACGGCTCTCCCGCTCGTCTCATGGATGCGCGAGACCTGCCCGAGGACCTTACCTCCGAGGCATTCATCGACGCGATCGAGAAGCACGATGTGTTTGGGCGCGTGACTCCCGAGCAGAAGCGCGCGATGGTCGCGGCGCTGCAGGCGCGCGACCACTGCGTCGCCATGACGGGTGACGGCGTCAACGATGCGCTCGCGCTCAAGGATGCCGACCTGGGTATCGCGATGGGCAACGGCACGCAGGCCACGAAGGCGGTCGCGCAGATCGTCCTCGTGGACTCGAAGTTCTCGGTGCTGCCTGGCGTTCTCTCGGAAGGCCGCCGGATTATCGCCAACATGGAACGCGTGTCCTCGCTGTTCCTGGCCAAGACCACCTACGCCGCCGTCCTCGTCATCGTCACGGCCCTGGTCGGCTGGCGCTACCCGTTCCTGCCGCGCCAGTTCAGCTACATTGACTCCCTGACGATCGGTATTCCCGCGTTCTTCCTGGCGCTGTGGCCGAACCCGCGCCGCTACGTGCCGGGATTCCTCAAGCGCACGCTGTCGCTCGCGATGCCGACGGGCATCATCCTGGCAGCTGCCGCGCTCACCGCTTTTGGCATCGTCGATGGCCCGCCGCAGGCGCGCGAGTCTACGGCCGCGATTCTCTCCCTCATGCTGGGTGCCATCTGGCTGCTCGTCATCACCTCGCGTCCGCTGTCGACGTGGAAGTGGGTGCTGCTGATCTGCGTCACGAGTGCGACGATCGGTGGCGTCTTCATCCCGCCGGTGTTCCACTTCTTCTCGATGGTCCCGCCCACCCTCAACGAGTGGCTCGTCATCGGCTGCGTGGGTGCCAGCGCGGCAGTACTTATCGAGGTCGCCCAGCGCATCTTCTACGCGCGCCAGTTCGCGCGTTCCCTTCAGGAGTGACACGGACGCCAACAAAACGAGGCCGGTGCGGGTGACCCCGCCCCGGCCTCGTGCGTTGAGGCGACTCAGAACACCCGGATAACGGGGTTCCACTCGCGGATGAGGCGTGCCTGGATGACCTCGGCGACGTAGAAGGGATCCTGGTTGAGGATCTGCTCGACGTCGGCTTCACTTGACGCATTGATGAGAATCAGCGCGCCGGGAACCTCGCCAGCGAGGGGGCCGGACGCGATGTTGATTCCCTGCTCAAGCAGGCCGGACAGGAACGCGCGGTGGGTCGGGCGCACCTCGTCCATCGTCTCGGTCATGGAAGGGTTGTACACGTATTCGACTGCGTAGTATGCCATACGCACAACACTAGCCCTGATCCGAGCTTTTGCCTAGAGGACGGTTAGGATCAAGGGGTGCATGACAAGCTAATCATCCAGGGCGCCCGCGAACACAACCTCAAGGACGTGAACCTGGAGCTGCCCCGCGACTCCATGATCGTCTTCACCGGTTTGTCCGGATCGGGTAAGTCCTCCCTGGCTTTCGATACGATCTTCGCCGAGGGCCAGCGCCGCTACGTCGAGTCCTTGTCCTCCTACGCCCGTCAGTTCCTGGGCCAAATGGACAAGCCCGACGTGGACTTCATCGAAGGCCTCTCGCCAGCCGTCTCCATTGACCAGAAGTCGACGTCGCGCAACCCGCGCTCGACCGTCGGCACGATCACGGAGATCCACGACTATCTGCGTCTGCTCTACGCGCGCGCCGGCGTCGCCCACTGCCCCGAGTGTGGGGCGCGCATCCAGGCCCAGACGCCCCAGCAGATCGTCGACCGCGTGCGCACCATGGACGAAGGCACGCGCTTCCAGGTTCTCTCCCCGGTCGTGCGCGGCCGCAAGGGCGAATACCAGGACCTTATCGATGAGCTGCGCTCCGAGGGCTACACTCGCGCGATTATCGACGGTGAGACCGTGCGCCTGGAGAACGCCCCGAAGCTGGAGAAGAAGCTCAAGCACACGATCGAGGTCATCGTCGACCGCCTCGTCGTGCGCGACGGTATGCGCCAGCGCCTCACCGACTCCGTCGAGACCGCGCTGCGCTTGTCCGATGGCCTGGTCGTCATCGACTGCGTGGACATGGACCCCGAGGACCCGGAGCGCCGACGCCGCTTCTCCGAGAAGCGCGCCTGCCCCAACGACCACCCGCTCGCTCTCGACGAGATCGAGCCGCGTACCTTCTCCTTCAACGCGCCCTATGGTGCCTGCCCGGATTGCTCGGGCCTCGGCTTCCGCCTCGAGGTCGACCCCGAGCTGGTCGTGCCCGACGAGGAACGGTCCCTCGCCGACGGCGCGGTCATCCCCTGGAACTCCAACTTCAAGTACCACAAGAAGCTCCTCGAATCCCTCTCGAAGGAACTGGGCTTCGCGATGGGCACCCCCTGGAAGAATCTGCCCAAGAAGGTCAAAGACGCCGTCCTGTACGGCAAGGACTACGAGGTCTCCGTCAAGTTCCGCAACCGCTGGGGGCGCGAGCGCTCCTACACGACGGGCTTCGAGGGCGCGGTCAAGTACATCGAGCGCAAGCGCGAGGAGACCGAGTCGGCGGCCGTGTCAGAAAAGCTCGACTCGTACATGCGCGAGATTCCCTGCCCGACCTGTCACGGCGCGCGCCTCAAGCCCGAGGTGTTGGCCGTGCGCATTGGCGACAAGTCGATCGCCGAGCTCTCCGATATGTCGATCGCGGACGCACGCGCATTCCTGGCCGACGTCGAACTGGAGAAGCGCGCCCGGTCGATCGCCGCGCCGATCCTCACCGAGATCGAGGCGCGCCTAGCCTTCCTGGTCGACGTGGGGCTGACCTACCTGACCCTCTCGCGCAGCGCCGGGACGCTCTCGGGTGGCGAGGCGCAGCGCATCCGCCTGGCCACGCAGATCGGCTCGGGCCTCGTCGGCGTGCTCTACGTGCTCGACGAGCCGTCGATCGGCCTGCACCAGCGCGACAACCGCAAGCTCATTGCGACGCTTGAGCGGCTGCGCGATCTCGGCAACACCCTCATCGTCGTCGAGCACGACGAGGAGACGATGGAGGCCGCGGACTGGATCGTCGACATCGGCCCGGGTGCGGGCGAAACCGGTGGCTGGGTCGTGCACTCGGGTCCGCTGTCGGAGCTGCTGAAGAACCGCAAGTCGCTGACCGGCCAGTACCTGTCGGGCAAGCGCCGCATCGCGCTGCCGCCCACGCGCCGTCCCATCGACAAGAAGCGCGTCGTGACCGTCAAGGGCGCGCGCGAGAACAACCTGAAGACGGTCGACGTGTCCTTCCCGCTCGGCGTGCTGACGGCCGTCACTGGCGTGTCTGGATCCGGAAAGTCCACCCTTGTCAACGGGATCCTGTACAAGACTCTGGCCTCGCGCCTCAACGGCGCGCGCATGGTGCCCGGCCGCCACCGCACGATCACGGGCATCGAACAGCTCGACAAGGTCGTGCACGTGGACCAGAGCCCGATCGGGCGCACGCCGCGCTCCAACCCGGCGACCTACACGGGCGTGTGGGACCTGATCCGTAAGCTGTTCGCCGAGACGCAGGAGGCGAAGGTGCGCGGCTACGGCCCGGGCCGATTCTCCTTCAACGTCAAGGGTGGGCGCTGCGAGTCCTGCAAGGGTGACGGCACGCTCAAGATCGAGATGAACTTCCTGCCCGACGTGTACGTGCCCTGCGAGGTGTGCCACGGGGCTCGCTACAACCGCGAGACCCTCGAGGTCGAGTACAAGGGCAAGACCGTCGCCGACGTGCTGGACATGCCGATCGCCGAAGCCGCCCAGTTCTTCGCGCCGATCTCTCGCATCGCCCGCCATCTCAACACGCTCGTTGAGGTGGGCCTGGGCTACGTGCGCCTCGGCCAGAGCGCGACGACCCTGTCGGGCGGCGAGGCCCAGCGCGTGAAGCTGGCCTCCGAGCTGCAGCGGCGCTCGACCGGACGTACGGTCTACGTGCTTGACGAGCCCACGACGGGCCTGCACTCCGAAGACATCCGCAAGCTGCTCCTGGTCCTCCAGTCGCTCGCCGACAAGGGCAACACCGTGATCGTTATCGAGCACAACCTGGACGTCATCAAGAGCGCCGACTGGATCATCGACATGGGGCCGGAGGGCGGCGCCGGCGGCGGCACGGTCGTCGCGCAGGGCACGCCCGAAGAGGTCGCGACCGTGGAGGAGTCCTTCACGGGCCAGTACCTGGCGGAGGTCCTCGCGAAGGAGGCGCAGCGCGACGCCGCGGGGGTGTAGGAGAACCCGCTAGTATGGGCCTCATGATCCCTGCTTACGGTTTGTACGGTTTCGCTCACTACTGGCCCTCCTGGGTTCACCTGCTGGTGATTGCCCTCATGGTCGTGGCCGG
>ERZ773207.642-NODE-642-length-12805-cov-5.122039_pt1 | contig 12805 bp, 10 predicted proteins | sample MGYA00580997_ERZ773207 | MGnify/ENA primary metagenome ERZ773207 (study PRJEB29015, sample SAMEA2738170) | human oral metagenome | biome: human oral; feature: human-associated habitat; material: saliva | place: China | collected 2239 ... | reverse complement strand
CATAAACAGCATTTTTGCCAAAGCAAAGTATTGGGCATCAAATATTTGACACCCAACACTTTTAGGAAGTTACCCAATAGAAACAACTTTACTTAGTGATGGTAAACTTAGCAGAATTGTTAATAGAGACCGTACCATCGCCGTTTATCGTTATGCTATACGCTACCGGGTCATTACTGAAACGCAACACCGGTTTACCTTTCGCCCATTCCTCCACAGTAATTTCCCAATTTTTCCCGTTAGGATCAATGCACCTATTAAGACTTACATTAATTTCCACAGTCTTATCAGCATTAAGGGATAGAATAATCCCCTTACATTCATCACTAAGACCAACTAATTTTGTTCCAGACAGAGCAGCTTCAGTTTTCTTAATAATCTTGTCATCGGCTACCTCTTTAGCGGCAGCAGCAGCGTTGTCTGCCCGCCTTTTCTCATTAGCCGCCTTAGCCTCACCAAGAACACTCTTAATCGCAACAGAATCAGGCGCCACCGTTAAGACTCACGGCACACCCTCCTCTGTGTAGTGGTGGTCACATGATGTTCATTGTCATGATGAACCACTCCAGTGCTGCCCACAATACTGCTATGTCTCTGCGATCACTACCCACCTTGCCTAGCACACACATCAGGCACACACCTGAAACCTTCCAAAATCAGGGTATTTTCCGCGTGATCACTAGAGTTAATCAACCAACACACTCCCGCCACCTAACACGCACTGATGGTCCAGAACTTAACCTGATCTTCATCACTCACAGTCACATCCTGCTTAGTTGATAGCCAATCCACCCCCTACACTTGAGCGCACTAGTGAAGAGTGGGAGTTTGGGCTGTTCTGACCACAAATCCCCACCCCCTGAAGGCGTAACCATCAAGCTTCTAGAACAAGGCTTACTTGCAACAACTTTCACTCCTTTAACAAATACATTGGTTCTATTGCAGACAATGACAGCGCTTCGTGACAATCAAATGTGGACACCCACATGGTGGTGATGTAGGATACTTCCCGATCGGCTGGTACAAAACAGTTCTGATCTGCACTAATGCGGTTGCGACCAGCTAAAGTTCGCGAAATGGTCGTTAACCGTTTCGTATACATCTGGAGAATAGAGCAATGCACCAAAAAATGTGTCCCGCAGGGCACGGTGCTGCGGCACCCACAGCGATTCCCATATGGGCTAAGGGTGGCAAATTTCTCTGCCAGTCACTTGGTGGCTGACACATACCACACTTGACGGTTAGGACACCCAACCAACCGCATAATGCGGTTGGTTGGCGTGCCCTTCTGTTTGGCGACTCTTGCAGTCGACTCTGTAACAACTGAAGGAGACCTACGATGGACGATACGTGTGGCACCGTTCCAGACTATGGGCAAAATAGCCAGGCAAATCCCAGCTATTACCCCCCTGCGCCAGCCGTTACGCCTGGCTACCCCCCTACGGAAACAGCTAATGCAACCCCGGGAGGAACCCAAACTAGCGACAATGTGGACGCTAAAGTAACTAACTCTGAAATCGCTGAACTTATCGCAGGCGTAGACACAAATTTAAGTGCCTTCAATGAGCGCGCAAAGTTCTACGAGGATTTAGTAGGCAAGCTGCAAAGCCGCATTGAGCTACTCCAGAACGACCAAATTCAGCAGCTGCTCGGGCCGGTCATGGTCAAACTGGCAATTTTGGTAACCCAGTCAGCACAGTCAGTGGAGCTGGCCCGCGCACACGGCGAAGGCTACCAGGCAGACGTTGAGTTCGAGTTCTTCCACGACTCACTCATTGAAGCGCTCGATCTGATCGGTATCGACTCAGTTGGAGCAAAACCTGGCGATACCTTTGACAGGGCCGTCCACGCCTCACGCAAGTCTGTGCGAACAGGTGAACGCGCCTTGGATTGGACCGTGGCAAAGGTGCTACGACAAGGACTTATCCGTCCTGGTGCGGAGCGAGCTTTCCTACCCGCACAGGTAAGCGTTTACCGCTATGACGCGGCCTTAGACACCGCGCCCACTCAGGCATAAATCAATAAATTAGGAAGGAACCCTCGCATGAGCGACAAGGTATATGGAATTGACTTAGGGACGACCTACTCTGCCGTTGCCCTAGTAAACGAACTTGGCATTCCAGAAATCATCAAAAACTTCGTAGGCGACGACACTACCCCCTCGGTTGTGTACTTCAACGACGACGGAACTGTTGACGTCGGCAGCCAGGCCAAGCAGACGCAGGTCAGCGACCCTGACAATGCGTGCTCCCTGATTAAGCGTCACATGGGTGAGGAATACCCGCTCGAATTCCAGGGGCAGGAATACACTCCTGAATCTATCTCTGCGCTGATCCTTAAAGAGCTGGTAAACAACGCCAACAGCCAGAACGGGCTTGATATCAACAAAGCTGTTATCACCGTGCCCGCCTACTTTGGCACCCAGGAGCGTCAAGCTACAAAGCAGGCTGGGGAAATTGCCGGTCTCGACGTCGTCGGTATCATCCCTGAGCCCGTCGCAGCCGCTATCTCACTATGTGCCCGCCAGGAAGAAGAGCAAACCCTGCTCATTTTCGACCTTGGTGGCGGTACCTTCGACACCACCATCCTCAAGACGCGCGCCGGCAACGTGGAAGTCATCGCGATTGACGGAAACCGCCTGCTGGGTGGTGCTGACTGGGACCAGTGCCTAGAAGACCTGTTCTTGCAGCGTTTCATTGAACAGGCTGGTCTTGACGAGGACAATGACCCCTCGCTGGATGACGATTTCATGACTGAGCTGCGAGTGGCGGTAGAAGACGCCAAGAAGATGCTCACCGTACGCGCCTCCACTAACCTGCTGCTGCGTTTCCAGGACAAGAAGCAGCGCGTTGAGGTCACCCGAGAAGAGTTTGAAGCAGCTACCTCACACTTGGTGGCACAAACCATTGAAATCACTCGACGTGTCATCAGCACGGCTAAGGAGAAGTTCCCCAACCTGCATATTGACCGTTACCTGCTGGTGGGTGGTTCTTCACGTATGCCCATGATCAGGGAGGCCCTGACTGAGGCGGGCTTCAACGTAGAAAACACAGACTTTGACCTGTCTGTTGCCAAGGGTGCAGCAATCTTTGGCCAAGGTGAGCTGCCTGCGCCAGAATTCTCAAATGCAGATGGCGACGCCGCATCCGGCGACTCAGGTTCAAAGTCACAGCCAGGAGTCGGCCTGCGCCGCACAGTTGTCACCAACGTCCTCTCGCGCGGATTGGGAGTCAGTTTAGCTCGAAAAGTTGGCAAGGACGAATACGAGACGTACGTTTACTTCCTCGCACACGCTAACGAGACGCTACCCCTCTCAGCAACATTGGACGCTGGCATTCTCTACGATGGTCAGGCGAAGGTCTCAGTAGATCTTTACGAGCAGGGCGGCGAAACCGAAACCGAAGAGCCAGAGGCGAACAAGGCTATGGTTTCAGGTCCGAGCACGACCATCACTGGCCTGCCGTATCTGCACGCGCACGACCCCATTGACATCACCCTGGAGGTCTCAACGGAAGGCGTCGCCACCTTGGTCGTCGTCGAACCGAAGAGCGGTAAGTCATTCAAGGCAGAGGCTGCGGTCTCGGTCCTGACTCAAGAAGAAGTCAACAAGGCCAAGCAGCAGATCGCCCTAATCACTACCCGATCCTAAATAGAAGCACAGGAGTGAGGCGAAGACTACGGTGTTCGACAAGAAAGCGTATCGGGATTCCGTTCTGCAACCACTGAAAGCGAACGCATCCAAACAGGCAGCTATTGCAGACGCTCTTCGGGCGCTCAATGATGCAACCGATCGCGCTAGTGTAACTACGGCATTAGCCAAGGCTGATGCTGCCGCACTCTTCGCCCTCACTCCTGGCATGTCTAATGCCGAGTTAACAAAGCACTTCAGGGACCTGGAAATGTTCCTGAACAAAACCAGGATCCCTGTGGTGGTCTCGATCAAGCAATTGGTCAAAACTTCCAAAGCCTCACAGGGTGATTACATTTCCAACCCGGCTTTTTGGGATGAGGTAATTAAAAAGACCTCACAAATCCGCAAGGAGGAGCTTAAAGCTTTTGCTTTAGCCGTTAAACAAGATAATCCTCTTGGTGCTGTTACAGCTGAGGAATTACGTAAAGCGGCTTCATCCTATGGGATTAGCGCATCTGTTAGCGATAAGGAACTGGCAGGTGCAGTTAAAGCAAGAGGGGTAGAGGTATACCCTAAGTTAAAGGTGTCGATGGCGGACTTGGGGGTTTCATCCTCAAAGTTACGTCTGCACCCATCGTTTCGCAGCCTTGTTGACGTGCTGCTTATACATGAGCGGGGCTCACACCCCAGCGATATCCGCGTAATTGATGAGTTAAGCGCCGTCGTCGATGGACGCAGCCGCCGCCGTGTAACCACCGCTGACATAAAAAAATCTAAGACGGCTGCTAATACCCGTTCTGACGATGCCACGGAAAGTGCCAAGAAAACCCTGACTGTTATTGCACAGAAGTCTCCTACTGACGCTGCTTTACAAAGCTTCATTCTAGCCTGGTTTGCTGACTTGGCAGATAATCTGGTAGCTCGCCAGGGGCTTACCCCAACATTGGCACTTAACCGCCTCACAGCGCTTGGCCTCGACGACCAAGATGCTCGCAGGCTGGTGGTTAGTGTATCTACGGGGGGCGGCGGCAGCAAAGGTCCAGATTTAGCCAGCGCTAAAGAAATGATTGCTGCTGGTGACTTAGCGGGGGCACGTCGCCTTTACACTTCGTTTATTGGCACAGCTGGGGAGGAAAAAAATCCTGTAGCTTTGCAGGTAGCTGAGGCTCTAGCAGCTGCTGAGAAACGCAAACAATCCGCATTAGATGCTTACCATAAAGCGGTAGAGGCAAAAGACTATGCCCGGGCACGCCAGGCATTAGCTGATGCACAGGCAGTAGACCATGAAGACGCAGAAATTGTCCGCCTGTTGTCTCAGATTCCTCCAGATGCCCCAACTAATTTGCGCCTGACTTATTCTTCAAACCGTAATGGCGTGCTTCTCTCTTGGCGGGGCAGCCAGGATCAAGATGTCAGCTATGCAGTAGTGCGTAGTGATTCTGGCGCCCCAGCTAACCCTAAAGCTGGGTTCCAGGTTGTACCCTCAACAACTGAGCAGGAGGCTTTCGACTCCGATCCACTCATTGCGCAACAGTCCATTTACGCAGTTTTTGCGCTGCGACAGGAGGGACCCTATTCCACTCCGGCAGTCTCTACCCTCACTGTGTTGCCCCCGCCAACTGATATCAATGCGGCTGTCACCAACACTGATGCAACTGTGTTTTGGCAGGTAGCCAAGCAGGCAGCTGGGGTGTCAGCGGAGGTAGTGGAAGCTGATGGCTCACGCCGTAAATTCCCGGCCACCTCACAAGGGCGAATGGTTATTGACAACCTCAAGCTCGGGGAAAAATACACGCTTGTCCTCAAAGCCCATTACATTGTTAACGGCCAATCTAACCTTTCTGAAACAGCCACAATTGATGTAACTCCACGCGGCACTGTCCAGGCTGTGCGCGACCTGTGCCTAGCCAACGTAACAATGCCTAACGGTAAAGCGGGAGTGCGAGCCAAATGGAGCGAAGTTCCTGGCTACACCACAGATTTATGGGCCTTCCCTATTGACAGCACTGTGAAGGTAGGTGACCTCCTAAGCGTAGATAAGCTCGACAAGCTAACTGCTAAACGGGTGGTTGGATCTATCCGCAATGACGGCGCTACCCAGTCAATGGATTTCTATGAGCTGCGAGATATACGCATGCTTGTGCCACTTACTTGGGATGGCAGTGAAGCAATTGCCGGAAACTCTCTGGTTACCGGCAAAATGCCGCACCCTCGTGAAGTAGAGGCCATGCGTTTTGGGTCCGAATTGAAGGTCTCCTGGATCTGGCCTCACGGTGATTACATGATGGACGTGACTTGGTCCAGTCTTGACGGGAAAAAGGGACAAAAACGCGTAGATAGGCTCACCTATAAACACGACGGCGGGGTGAATATCCCCAATGCGCAGCTAATTACCGAGGTAGGCGTGGCCACAGTAGTGATTGGCCTCAGCGAAACAGCTGCTTTAGTGCCAGTAACCATCAGCCTGGAAGCAGTCCCACCCAGTATGTCCTATCAGCTTAAACTCCCCAAAGGAGTGTTTGGTGGACATGAGGCACGGGCAAGTGTCACCAGTGAAGAATTCACCGGGTCCGTGGATCTTATAGCAGTGCTAACCCCTGGGGCTTTTATGCCCGCTAAAGCTACAGATGGACAAGAAATCGCCCATCTCCACTTGGACTTTTCCTCAGGATTAACCCAATCCTGCACATTCCGCGTACCCAAACTTAAAGGCCCCTACTGGGTACGTCTATTTGCTGATCCAGCTTCAAAGATCATTCTTAACGATCCACCCACCTCATCCATGAAAGGGTGACAAATGCGTCTAACTAATTTTATGGCTCCATGCCCTTACTGCTACACGAATATTGATTTGCGTAAGGTTACTTTCCGCTGCCTCGGTCGCCCAGTTGCGGGGAAGAAAGCGTGCAGCAAAAAAGTCGACGACGCACGCTCAACGTACTTTGGTGATCTAAACGAGTACTACCCGACTTTCACGCCTTCAAACCGTTCAATGTTCCATGAAATCAGAAGGTCTACGTGCCCTGATTGCCTGGGGACAACCGGTGTGCGCCTATGCCCGCAATGCCACTCGCGTCTACCTGATGGTTTCTCAAGCGATTCCCCGCTTTTTGGTCTAGTTGGTGCCCGCTCAGCAGGTAAGACCGTAATGCTGGCGGTGCTCATGCGCGAGTTGGCAACAAACGGGCCCGTTGCTCGACGCTTCCGGCATGTAATTACCCTGTATGGGGCGAATGAAAAAAACGGTCAGGCTGAGAAACTACAAAACCTCCTTGACCAGATGGAATCTACAGCTGGACAGCTGCCACCACAGACCCAGCAAACCGCTGGAGAAAAAAGCACCCCGGTGGTGTTCGAATGGAAGATGCCCCGTGACGGAATCGCCAAGAGCACGCTAGGCGATTACAAATCAACCGTATTCTCCTTCTACGACACCGCAGGTGAAGACCTGGCCGCCGATGAGCGCGCCCTGAGCATGACATACCTGCTGGCAACCGATGGGATCATCCTTTTGCTTGACCCCTTCAGCTTCCCCAACAACACTGGGCGAAGCAAGGCTCTCGCTGATCAACAGGTCGAAACCTCACCAGAAAACGTCCTGCACGCCATCACAGAAGTTTTGCGTCAAAACGAGCGGACGAAACTAAACCGGAAGATTAAGCAGCCGGTCGCCGTCGTCATCTCTAAAATTGATGCCTTCTGGGATGACATTCCCGCAAACAACCCAATCCGTCAGCCTTCCTCAAAGCTGCCCTATTTTGACGAGGCTGAAGCCACATCCGTGCACGACCACATTGCCTCTCTGGTTTCTCACTGGGGCGGGGACGGGCTATTAACAATGCTCGACACGAACTACGCAAACTACCGTTTCTTCGGCCTATCAGCCCTGGGAGCGGAACCAAATTACTCCACGCAACGCGTCGACGAACGCGGCCTCATCCCCCACCGCGTGGCAGAACCGCTGCTGTGGCTTATGACTGAACGCGGCTTTATCCCGAAGCAAGGCTGAGGAAATGTTTGACGTCGCAATTTATACAGACACGCGGGCCAATGAGGCCATTGACGGCATTGATGGCTTCAACTTTCAAGCCATTTCTGAAGGCATAACCGCTCAAGACCGTCAGGTTATCCGCAGCAACATGCTTCACCGTGTAGTTGTGGGCTGGAACGTTGAGCATGATCCTCTAGATCACCCAGCTTCCTTCGCCTACTACGGGCACAGCGGGCGCTATTACCTCTCACGTGGTATCTCAACGGGTGTCACCAACAATGGCCGCCCCGGCAACCTACTAACCGAGGCTATTGCCACCTCTGACCCTGACGACTTCGGCATGATGCGCCCCGCCCAGCTGCTGGGAGCTACCAACTGGCGCCTTAAAAAGGCTCCAAGCCAGACATTAAACCAGTGGTCCTCCCCGCTTGAGATAGATCCTGGATTTGAGGCAGAAGCGCTACAGGCAATGATTAAGGCTAATGCCTGGGCTGCAAGTATCTTCCCCCAGTTCCTCACCATGGTGGAAGAGGTTACCGACCCAGCCCACAAGCGCCTGATTATTATCACCGCTGACGCAACCCTCGCCATGAAATGGGTTGCTTTGGCTACGCTTTTCATTGAAACATCACGTTCGCTCTCTCTAAGTATCCGTGGTCTCGTAGCAGACCCCATGACCACAAGAGCGGATATTGTGGCAGCCAGCCCAGATTTTGGCCCCCAACCCGATCCTTCCACGCCACGGGCTGGGGTAAACATTATTGATCTAGACCGCCGCGCTATCGCTGAGGTTACCCCCAGCGAATCAGCATTGATTCAAGCGAACTGGTTCCTTAAAGAAGACTCCACCACTGCACTTGCAGCAATTGACGTTGCCAGGCGCTGGGAGGAGTACCTTGGCCGCGACCTTGCTACACGCGCCGCTAGCCTCGCCTCATTCCCCAAAACTCATGGGGATCACACTGATTGGCTCACCGCCACGCAGGCGCTACACGACCTGGCTGAGGCTGAACAAGAAGACGAACTATTCTTCTACGGCGACACTCTGCTTGATATTGCCGTCACCTGCGCTTTAAGCACACCTGAGGATGCGCAGCTGGCGGGTAATACAGTAGTTGCCTTAATACAGTCGGGCAGCCATGACCTTGCTGCTGGGCTTTTAATGTCAGCTTTGGAATCTGCCTGCGCTAGCCCCCATTTACGTGAGGCCCTGCTGGAGACACTTACGACGGCGCCCGCCCAGCTGCGTTTGAACTGGGAGGATGAAAGCGCTAAAGCCCAGGCTTCATTGTTGCTATCACAGGTGGCAACTGAGTCTGCTGACAGCCTTTTGCCAGCAGTTTTGACCACAGCTAGCGTTATTGGCACCCCGCTTGTGGATTCATTACGGCCACAGCTGGTGGCTCGGACTGCGCGTTTGTGGGCGTCTAACCCCGAGTTAACTGAGCAGTGTGAGCAGTGGGAGCATGTCGAGGAGATCGTTGAGCAGCTCGCCCATGCGCTTGTGAAGTGTTGGTGTGCAGGCGGTCAAGATGATCTGCAACTACTTATGCAGGGCACCTGGGCGTGGCTGGCAACAAGCCCCGCTTTAACGACGACGTCGCGCGCAATTGTGGGGCCGTGGAACGTTGCTGCTGAGCTTGCCAAGCTGCCTACTGCTGAATGCACCGCTCAGCTACAAACTGCGGGGCAGCTGCCACCTGATAGCTGGAGGTTGCTGTTTGGCCAGGCGAAACTGCCTGAAAACTATAAATTTTTCATTGCTTGGGCCCAAACTCAACGCGAGCTTTCCGTTGAGGCAGGCAGGTGGCTCCTTAAGCAGATTTTTGCTGCCCTGGCTACCGGGGAGCCTCTGGTGGAGCTGCGCCAACTGCTTATTTGCCTGAATCAGTCAGGGATTGGGGTATGTGACAAGCGGCTGCGTGCATATGCTGCGCAGGTAGTTACTGCAACCAAGTATTGTCGTGATGCTGCTGCCTGCTCGCGTAGACCAAATCCTTACCTGTCTACGGTGCTAACTTATATTCCGGCTATGTCTCCACTTATGCCAGATTTTCTGGGGCAGATTATTCTCACCAGCCCTGACACTGTGGGTGTGTCACATTTGGTTGGTGCAAGTGAGACTTGGGCACGTAAATCTGTCCATTACTTTTTAAGCACCAGACCGAGCACCGTTAGGGAAACAGCTAATGCTGTTACCTGGGCCTTGAAAGCCATGCATGGGCCTTTAGAATCCCCCTCTAAGGGGGCCGAGGACTTCCTAGTTGAAGTATCTGATGATCGTGCGCGTAGAGGCCTGGTGAGCCAGGCAGCCAAGGAGAACCTAATAAATCAGCAAACTTTTGGTGCTTTTGAAAACTTTGTTAAAGAGGCAAAGAAGGGGCGCCTTAAGCGGAAACTGACTAAAGCAGCTAGTGGTCTGTTAAACATAAAGGGGCAGGATAACTAATGGATGAGAATTTTGGCTTAATTGCAGTAGCTCTATTTATTGGGCTCGTAGTTGCTGGCGGATTTATTCTCTGGCTAGCCATAGTTTCGCTACTGAAAATCTTTTCTTGGGTAGTTATCTATTGGTGCTGCGCATCAGTTATCGCGGCCATAATTGCTTTAATTACTGGCTTCATTGTTCCAATACGTGTACTTGTTACTGACTTTCCAGAGGAAGAGCCTCAGCTAGCCAGCCCAGACCTGGTGAAAACAAAGCGCATTATTAAGCACTCGCCGCGCGGGTTTGCTAAGCACTTTGGCTGGGATGAGGCATGGCCTTTATATAATCCCTATCAGGCAAAGCTTGATGCGATGGCCGTGCATGCTGATCTGCGCACAGTATTAGTAGATTCCTGCAACATGTTTATTTGGGAACAAGATGATTCACTTACTCCCAGCATACCTGAGTGGCTTCATGATTTTGGAGATATATTTGGACCCCTATCCAAAATTCCTTTATGGACTCTTTGGGCTATTTTTATTCCCATCCCATATGTCGCATTTGTGGTAGTTCTATACATTTCTTACATAGTTTGGCTACTCGTTATGGCTGTTATTGGCAGCGTCGTTTGCCTGTTACAGCTGCTATTTATATCGCTGTATCGGTTATGGGACCACGCTCGGATGTCTCGACTGCGGGCCAGCGTTAAATGCCCCTACTGCTACGAGACCAACCCTCAGCCGGTCTATCACTGCCTTAACCCGGATTGCACAATTGTGCATCACGATATTTCTCCGGGGCCGCTTGGTATTTTTGCGCGTCACTGTGCCTGCGGAATTAGTTTCCCAACTACGGTTAGGGGAGCTGCAGAAATGCTTGTTGCACTATGCCCCAGCTGTGGGGCACAGCTCGTGGCAGGTAGTGGATCCCGTATGACTATTCAGCTTCCTGCTTTCGGATCTGTTGGCGCCGGCAAGACTCGTTTCTTTGCAGCAGCACTTACAGCAACAAGAAATCAACTTGCAGCCACTAATGGCTCACTAACGGGACTTAACCTTGAGGCAGATGGTTTCTTGCGAGCCTCCGCCCAAGCTTTGGATTCTGGCACTGCCACCGAAAAAACAATCCATACTATGCGCCCAGAAGGACGACCGCTCAAGCTGACAACTGGCTCTGGCAAGACTGTTGAGTTGCAGGTTATGGATGCAGCTGGCGAGAGTTTCACTAACTTGCAGGCTACTGAAGAGCTCACCTACGTTAACTCGGCTCCGACAATGGTCTTTGTACTTGATCCGCTTGCTTTACCACGCGTACAGGCACAAATGAGTACTGCCCGTGATCTATCTAAGATCTTGGTTGCTACCGGTGACCAAGAGGAAGCCTATGCTTCAGTGGTTGACAGGCTTAACTCAGAGGCTGTGGACCTTAGAAACCGCCACCTTGCCGTAGTTCTCACAAAGACTGATGTGCTTCGTAAGCTTCCTATCGGGAAATCTCTAGATCCACAAACTTCCGACACTGTGCGTGATTGGCTGATTGAGATTGAACAAGATGGTTTTGTTCGCCGTATTGAGAGCGATTTTGGGGATGTACGTTTCTTTGCGATCGACTCTTTAGTTTTGCGCGACTTGCATGATCCGCTAAACCCCCTGCGAGTTATCGACTGGGTACTGAGTTCTCAAGAAGTACCAATTAAGCTATTGCCTTCACTGAAACCTGAAGCTACCAGCAAGGGTCCGGACTCTAATTCTTAGAATCAGATCCCCAAAGTCGTCAACTCATAACAAGAGAAAGTGAACATACAATGAACGATGACGACCCCACTGACCGCATTTATAGTGATGCCGACGTTCCTGACACTTATAGAGTTTTTCGCTGGCTCTGGAGCCTAGTTCACATACTTATCTTTGGGGTTCTTTTATTTATTTTTATCGACTGGGCAATAACTGACCACCAAGGAATTAGTGCACTGAACGCTTGGCTTGATTGGTGTGAATCACTTCGTAAATCAGTGAGCGGCTTACTTCACTATCCATGGGAATAAAATTAGATAGGCTATATAGCTAACCAGGTGACGCGTTGTACTGACTCTCGGACAGGGTTTTAATTCCAGCTATGTCCAGGATGTAAAATTATTTTTTACTTTCAGTCTACGAACACTAAAAAATACTATACTAGTAGAGATCAACCTGATCATAAGGAGGAGCAACTTATGGCCAAGGATTCTGAATACTGGGACCCAGAAAATTCACACGTAGAAGATTGGCAGCCAGGGCAGGGACACTGGAAGCCCGGCGACAAGATGCCAAAATTCTCTAAAAAGAAAGTGAATGAGTACGTCGAGAAGCGTACACAAGATATGGTTGCTGAAGTTCTAAGGGAACTTGACAGTCGTTACCCTCCTCGCCGATGAGGTAAATGCACGTCGATAGCACCCTACACTAGGGGCTTTCTAACGAGCACACTCGTTGGGGTTTTTACACAATAACCTCAATATTGGCAAGGCTAATCTGCCTACCACACAAGTAAGTGGGTGGCTACCATAAAGATTGGTAACCACCCGCTTACTTGCTACTCTGCAATTTACAGCTCTGCTATTGGTTAACTAATTAACTCTCGAAAAGGGCTTTATAACTATGTCCAGAATGTGAAATTAGTTTTTACTTTCGGTCTACAAACGTTAAAAAATACTATACTAATAGAGATCAGTTCGATCACAAGGAGGGCCACTCATGGCCAAGGATTCTGAATACTG
>ERZ773207.641-NODE-641-length-12836-cov-2.690556_pt1 | contig 12836 bp, 8 predicted proteins | sample MGYA00580997_ERZ773207 | MGnify/ENA primary metagenome ERZ773207 (study PRJEB29015, sample SAMEA2738170) | human oral metagenome | biome: human oral; feature: human-associated habitat; material: saliva | place: China | collected 2239 ... | reverse complement strand
GATAGGGTCTTTGTTGTGGCAGATGGAGTTGGAGGAAATAACTCCGGAGAAATTGCCAGCAGGACTGCAGCAAATCAGATAGCGGACTTCGTAAAAGAAAATGACATAGAGAGCATGGATCCGGTAGATTTTCTGCTAAAAGCTATAGTTCAGGCTAATAGCAAGGTCTATGAACTATCGCAGAGGTATGCAGAAAACAACGGAATGGCGACAACAACTGTAATTGGCTATCTCAAGGATTCTTGGCTATATATATTAAATGTCGGTGATAGTCGTGCATACATATATGAGCAAGGCTACCTAAGGCAGTTAACAGAAGATCATACATATGTGAATACCTTAGTCAAACTTGGAATAATAACTAGGGAAGAAGCTGAGGTACATGAAGAGCGTTACAAGATAACAAAGGCTGTCGGCGCAGAAGCTGATATCGAGCCAGATATATCTCGAATAAAGATAAGCAAGGGAGATAAGATAATCCTTTGCAGTGACGGTCTAAGTGGCGAACTAGGCGATGAGCAGATGGAGGAGATTCTTGCTAGGGGAGAATCCATGACAGAAACCTGCAGACTTCTAGTTGATGCTGCTAATGAACACGGTGGAAATGATAACATAACTGTTATATGCATAGAATTTACGGAGGATGATTTCGATGAGTAAGTTATTGGCGGGAAGATACGAATTAATTGAAAAAATCGGCGAAGGCGGAATGGCCGTCGTATATAAAGCTAAGGATAGATTGCTAAACAGATACGTAGCTATCAAAATTTTGAGACCGGAATTTACTCAGGATGAGCAGTTCCTAGATAGTTTTAAGCGTGAATCACAGGCGGCAGCTGGTCTTCAGCACCCTAATATCGTTTCAATCTATGATGTAGGTAGAACAGGAAACATTAACTTTATAGTAATGGAACTAGTAGACGGAAGACCACTTTCGGATTTTATAAAGGAAAATGGACACTTAGACTACAAGACGACTATAGATATTGCAAAGCAGGTGGCTTCAGCTCTAGCAATCGCGCATAAGCATCAGATTATACATAGAGATGTAAAGCCACATAACATTATGATTACATCAGATGGTGTAGCAAAGCTGACTGACTTTGGTATAGCAAGAGCGGTTAGCAAGGCAACCATGGTAGCAGATACGAGCAAGATTATCGGTTCAGTACACTACTTCTCACCTGAACAGGCAAGAGGTGCTTATGTAGATGAGCGTTCAGATATTTATTCGCTCGGTATTGTTATGTTTGAGATGCTTACAGGACGAGTTCCTTTTGATGGAGAAACGCCTGTAGAGGTCGCGCTAAAACATATCAACGAGGATGTACCTTCACCAGCTAAGCTAGTTCCAGGAATTCCACCTGCACTAGACAAGGTTGTGCTCAAGGCTACAGATAAATACCAGACAGAGAGGTATAAGTCTGCTGATGAGATGCTCGAAGCGCTAAAGAACGTTGAGTTTGTAACTCAGATGGTAGGCGATAGAGTGTTTGCTGGAGAAACAGATAACAAGCCTAGACGAGATGAAAGCCTTGTGACACCTGTTATGAGCAGCAGAAGAGAAGATAGGGAGCAAGAAATGGTTATAGCACCTGCAAATCCAAGAAAACCTAAGGCTAAGTCTGACGACAAAAAGAAGAAAAAGAGAGCAATTATTATAGGCGTTGCAGCTGCTGCAATCTTAGCACTCTTTGGAATCCTATATGTCTCTGGTGTTATAGGTGGAGGCGGTAAGGAAATTACAGTTCCTGATGTAAAGGGAATGAGCTATAGTGAAGCCAAGGAAGTTCTTGAGGCAAAAGGTCTTAAGATAGAGAAGGCAGACGAACCAATAGCAAGCCAGAAGATAGAGAAGGGCAAGATTGTTTCACAGACACCTTCAAAGAACTCCAAGGTTAAGAAGGGGAGAACAGTCAGGGTTATCCTAAGTGCAGGTAACACAGAGCTTAAGGTTCCTGATCTAAAGGGACTTTCATATAAGGAAGCAAAGACTTTGCTATCAGAAATGGGACTTCAGATATCAAAGGGTGATGAAGTCGACAGTGATTCAGTAACAGAAGGCCTAATTGCAAGCCAGTATCCATCCGCTAAAACCAAGGTAGATAAGGGTGATATAATAACAGTTAATATCAGCAAGGGAAAGAAGGATGCTGTAGTTCCAAAGCTAGTAGGAACTACATTTACATCAGAAAGCGATGTAAGCGCTACACTGTCAAAGTATGGTTACAAGCTCGGAAAGGTTAGTTACGAAGAAAGCTACGAGACTCCAGGAACAATTATAAAGCAGTCTCCTGATGCTGGAACAACGGCAGAGAAGAAGACTACAGTAGATATCGTTATCAGTAAGGCTAAGTCAAAGGCGACCGTTCCAAATCTAAATGGAATGACATATGACCAGGCAGAATCTGCACTGCAGTCTTTAGGCTTTAGTGTCGGAAGAGTAACAGAAGAAGAAAACAATGGATTCACAGCTGGAACTGTATTTAAGCAGTATCCGGCAGCAAACTCAGAATATCAGACAGGTTCAACAGTTGATATTTGGATTGCTAAGTCAGGTGAGTAAAATATGAGAGGACTTGTTGTCAAAGGTATCGGAGGCTTCTACTTTGTGAAGACTGAAGACGGTGTATATAGAGCAAAGGGCAGGGGTCTTTTCAAGAAATCAAAGAACACACTAATGGTAGGCGATGAGGTGGAGCTTAATGTATCAAAGGACGGAGAAAGTGACTCTCTAATAGAGAAAATCTATCCACGAAAAAACCACTTCATCAGACCTGCTATAGCAAATGTGGATCAAATCATCGTGGTGACAGCTCTATCTGAGCCTGCGCCAAGCTTTGAGATAATCGATAAGATGCTTGTAAATGCTGAGATGAACTCAATAGAACCTATGCTTTGCATAACCAAGCCAGACCTCGACAAAAAGGGGTTGCTTGAACAAATTCTTTCAACCTACAAACCGATGTATAGGTGTTTTGTTGTAAACGGAAGAACAGGTGAAGGTGTAGATGAGCTTAAGGCTTCTCTAAAAAACAAGAAGACAGCGCTTATGGGTCCATCTGGTGTAGGTAAGTCGACCATTACAAACCTCATTTCGCCTTGCGCTTTGATGGAGACTGGAGATATAAGTGATAAGACTAGGCGAGGCAAGCATACGACTAGGCACATAGAGATTTTTTCATGTCAAGGTGGGTATATATATGATACACCCGGATTTACATCACTTTACACCGAAGGCGTGGAGGAAGCTAGACTTTCGTCATTATTCCCAGAGTTTGTAGATAAAAGCCGTGGATGTAGATTTGATAATTGCAGGCATATAAACGAGCCCGAATGCGTTATAAAGAGCGCTGTCGAAAGCGGAGAAATCGCTAGGACAAGGTATGCTTCATATCTTAGTATGATAGATGAGATAAAGAGAAATAAGAGATTTTAATTAAGGAGAACGAAATGAAAGAATTGGCACCATCCCTATTATCTGCAGATTTTGCTAGGCTTGGCGAGCAGGCTGAATTAGTTAGCAAGCACGGTGCAGATTATCTTCACATAGATGTAATGGATGGACATTTTGTACCTAATATAAGCTATGGGGCTTCTGTTATGAAATCGCTAAACAATTGCGATACAGCAAAGTATGATGTTCATCTCATGATAGAAAATGCGGATGATTATGTTGCAGATTTTGTTACAGATAAGACTGAATACATAGTTGTTCATCAGGAGGCTTGTGTACATCTTTATAGAAGCCTTCAGAATATCAAGAGTCTTGGAGTTAAGGCTGGAGTAGCGCTTAATCCAGCAACTCCTCTTTGTATGATAGAGGAGGTACTTGCAGATGTTGACCTTGTTCTCATAATGTCAGTTGAACCAGGCTTTGGTGGACAGAAATTCATTGAAGCTTCACTTGATAAGATTGAAAGACTAGCTAAAATAAGGGCAGAGAAGGGCTTTAACTTCAAAATCGAAGTAGATGGTGGAGTTAGCACTAAAAACGCTAGAAAGCTAATTGAGGCTGGTGCAGACATACTTGTTGCAGGCTCTGCAGTATTTGGAGCAGAAGATATCCCTGCTAGAATGGATGAATTCAGAAAAGAAATGGAATAGCTAATAGGTATATATGAAGGCAGATTCAGATGGGAGCATTTGAAAAAGTAAATGTGATATATTGTGACTTTCAAAGTCCAATTTCAGATGAAGATATATCAGAGCTAATATCTAATAAAGACCTTGAGTGCATTAGACCATGTGGTGGGTATGTCCCAAGTGAAAAGGATCTTTATTTGCTAAATGATTTCTTTAGGAATCGTCCAGATGTGGCTTTTAGAGTGACCTGTAAAGGGCAACTAAGACATATTCCGTATGTACAAAACATTTCAGAACCTGTAGAGGGATGTCTAGGTGAGGAACTAGAAGATTTAAAGTATATAAAATGTCTTAACTCCATAAGTCTAGTGGAAAAGAATATTGAACCACTACTGGCATATAAGGATGAACTTATATGTTTAGGACTTGAAGGAACCATAAACAAAAGTTCACATGAAATATTGCCGAAGCTTGGGAATTTAAAGGCTCTATATTTGGATTCTACAACGCTCAAAAGCTTTACATATATTTCTGAGCTCCCCATAGAAAAGCTTAGTCTATATGGACGTCAGCCATCTGACACTTTAGAGCTAGAAAAACTAACTGGACTAAAGGAAATTCATATTAAGAATAATTCTAACTGGATTGATTTTAGCTTTCTATCAAAGTTAGATAATTTGGAGCGAATAAAGCTTAGCTACTGTGCAAAAATCGAATCTGTACCATCACTGGATGAGCTTACAAGACTAAAATGCATAGAATTAAGCAACTGTAACAGATTGATAGACATACAAGCTTTATGGAAGCTTGGAAAAGGGTGTAGTGTACTTGCAACGGGCAAACAGCTATCAAAAGAGAGATTAGCATATCAATTTGATAAAGATACAGGTATTTCCGATTGGTGCAAGGAGTATTCCGTAAATATTCCAGATGATATATTAAACCGATAAAATATATAGACGAAAAAAGAGAATGCTTTGAAGTGCATTCTCTTTTGCTTTGTTTGATTTATGGTGAGCTTGGTGTAGTTGGTGAAGAAGGTGTACTTGCACTAGAATCCTTCTTTTGCTCTACCAAGGTTTCCTCTGGCGAAATAGGGTATTTTTCCGGATTGCTGTTATGTATGTTACAGTAATATTCTGGGATCTCATCCTCAGAAAATGCATCATATGTCTTTGTTTTTTTGTGCTTACAGTCAGGAGTTGCTAGGTATCCAGATTCTTCACAAATCTCTACCTCTCTACTCTTTAAATCGCTTACACTCTTTGCACCGCTCTGAGTTCCATTAATATAATATTCACCGTTATATGAGATAACATTTGCAGGTCTTGCAGCTCTCGAACCGTCATAAACCTTATTGATGTTTCTCATGATATTACCCCACATATATGTGGCGATGATACTGTGATCAGAAAGTGATATGCCGTAGTCACTACCTATCCAAAGTGAAGCAGAGTAGGTAGGTGTAAACCCATTGAACCAGTCATCAAATGCATCATCTGTTGTACCAGTTTTTCCTCCGACAAATACCCCAGATATCTGTGCGTAGTTTGCTGCTGCGCTGTTTACAACGCTGCTTAGCATGTCTGCCATAATCCAAGCAACACCTTCATCTAGGACCTTATGTTCCTTAGGTTTATTCTCTAAGATTACATTTCCTTGCTTGTCTACAACCTTTGTAAATGATGATGTATCATATCTAACACCATTGTTAGGGAAGGTGCTGAATGCACTTGCCATCTCAAGCGTTGTTGTTCCCTTAGTCATACCGCCTAGAGCTAGAGCTGAAGCGTTGAGATCGTTTGCATCTCCTTCTTCAACCAAGGTTGTAATTCCAAACTTTTTCAGCATTTCTACTGAGTAGTCCTTGCCAACCTGGAGCCATATCTTAACTGCACATGTATTAAGTGAGTTGACCATGGCAGATCTCATAGTCTGGGTACCAGAGTATGTTCTAGAGAAGTTGAGCGGCCATACCTGACCATTTATAGTTGTCTTCTCGTCGATTACAATTGAGCCTGCCGTTAGGTAGTCTCCGTAAAGTTTAGTTCCTTGTTTATCGATTCCAAAATCTGTGAACTTATGCTTTCGTCCAGCTGCATATTCCTCAGCACTTTGCTGAAGAGCAGGGGCATAAACACCCAAAGGCTTTATTGATGAACCTGGCTGACGAGGGGCATCAGATGCACGGTTTAGAATCTGTCTTCCAGTAGTATTTCTTCCACCGACCATTGCTTTGATATGACCAGTCTTGTTTTCGACTATTGTCATTGCAGCCTGTGGCTGTATTGTCTTTGGTCTGAGAGAATAGGATGATGGAGGAATAGTTACACTACCATCATCATTAACTGTCATGAAATTCTTGTATTCATTCGACTTAAAGAATTTAGCTGAGATAATCAGGTTGTTATCCTTATCTACCGACTTGTATTCAGAAGGGATATTTATATATCCACCCTGAATGGAGTAGAGGGCTCCTGATTCATCAGTCGTATACATATTCTTAAACTCAAGGCTATAATCGGTTTTGCCATTTACCTTAGTTGTATAGATGTTCAAATCATTACCATAGTAGATAATCATCGAACCATCCTTTTGCATTTTGGCATTTCCGGTTGGAAGGATAAAGTTACCGTTTTCGTCAAAGTAGTTATCGTATGCAAACAGAACAACCTGGCCGTTTCTTCCAACTATATTTCCGTAGCGATCATAGTTAGGGGAGATATTAGGATAGTTATTGCTATTTGCAAACTGTTCTAGAACTGTCTTCTGAGCTTGAGAATCCATTGTTGAGTATATCTTAAGACCGCCATTATATACCGCATTCCAAGCTGTGCTATGATCCCAGTTCTTCTCTTTCTTGAGCTTAGTGATTACTTCGTCAATAACATAATCAGAGAAGTAGGCTGATTTACTATCAAACTTGTTGTAATCAGGCTTTAGCATATCCTTTAGTGGTGTGTTGATAGCTTCTTTGTACTCCTTCTCGGTGATATATCCTTGCTCCTTCATAAGCTTTAGACATATCTCTCTACGAGGCTTACTTATATCGTTATAGATATATACACCATCTGGTGTCTCAGCTAATAATACACCTTTGTATTCTGCTGCTGTTCCGCCCTCAATGAACTGAACAAGCTCGTACTTACTAGGTGACTGAGGCAGTGCAGCAAGTGCAGCTGATTCAGCTACTGTAAGTTCACTAACATCCTTAGAAAAGTAAGCTTTAGAAGCAGTCTGAACACCATAAGAGCTATATCCTAGATAAATGTAGTTTAGGTAAGCCTCTAAAATCTCATCCTTAGATAGGTATTTCTCAAGTTTAGTTGCATAGTATGCCTCAAGTACCTTTCGGCTTATTGTTCTGTCAAATTGCTGATCTGGAAGGTACATGTTACGAGCTAATTGTTGCGTAATAGTGCTTGTTCCGCTTATCTTTCCGCCTGAGAAGATGGAGTCTTTGACAGCACCAAACATTCTTATAACATTGAAACCGTGGTGCTTACGGAAGGACTTATCTTCCAAAGCGATAAATGCATTGGTTAGGTGTTTAGGCATTTTCTTGATGCTAACAGTCTCTCTGTTACTGCTTGCAAAGACTGTATCAAGCTCCTTGCCTTGGTCGTCGTATATTGTTGTACTTTCAGAGAGCAGAGAGTTAATCTTGGATGGATCAATCTTAGGTGCCTTCGAAATTATAGAATATACATATCCAAACACTGCGAGTGCTGATATTACGAATATAATAAGAAGAGCAATCAAAACTATCTTAAGTCTAGGATGTTTGCTTTTCTTAGGTGCACTTCTACGTCGCTTTGCAACTGCTGCAGTATCGTTCTTTACATTTGCTTGCATTTTGCAGAAATTCCTTTCTATTAAATACATAAAGATTAAAGCTAATTATACCATATCAATCCTTTAAAGTATAGTATTTGCCGTTAATTAGAATACTTACAAGGAAGCGAGAAACTATGAAACTTTTGAATAGAAGCTGTGAGGAAAATCAAAATATGTAAGTAAACACAAGTTTAGCAATCTTGTCAATCTATGGGGAAGAAAGTATATTAAACTTGAGGAGGAAGTATTTTGAGGCGTAGCTTAGCGTTTGCAGTTTTGAATTTTTTGATAGGACTTCTTTTGATGTATTTCAGTATAGATTATGGTGTTGTTTCAACGCTGGTATATTTAGGAATTCTAGTGCTTATATACAAGTTGTTTTTAGATATAGATATAAGATATTGTTTATTTGTGATTGCTGGATGTATTTGGATGCTAATATCTATTTTGGGACATTATAATGCTGAGAATATGCCATTTGTATCTAAAGAAGCAATATGTAGGGGATATGTATCTACAGAGAGTGTAGATAAGTTTGGATTATCAGTATATGTATGCGAGATTGATGAGATTGTTTTTAACGGTATGACATACAATAACTATAAAGTTATGCTGACAAGCAAGGAAAAGCAAAAGTATTCTATCGTTGGGGAGCGTATTGAATTTAGAGCTAAGCTAGGGGTTCAAGAAGTTAGAGATGATGGAATAGATTATCGTAGATATTTATATAGCAAGGGGATTGATTATAGATCAACTTGCAGAAGGATTAAGATTTTAAAAGATGGAGGATCTAAATTTTCAAAAGTTCGTTTTGATATTATCAAAGCTATAAATAGCAAGAAAAACCTTTTTCTCTCAAGGATTTCATCTAGTGCAAGAGGATATTTTTCAGGGATAATATTCGGTGAAAAAAACTTAATCAGTTCCGATGTTATCGAGGAATTTCAAGATACAGGAACCGCACATATTCTTGCAGTCAGTGGCCTTCATATAGGTATAATTTATGCGATATTTAAGGGACTGAAGACCCGTCTTAAATTAAGAAATAGTATGGATTTTGTTCTGATTTTGATGCTTGGTATTTACACTATTTTGGCTTCTTTTAGCATTTCTATTATTAGAGCAGTCATTATTATACTTTTGAAAATTATTGCTGATAAACTGATGATGCGATTTGATTTTTTGACTGCAATTTCAATAGCATTTTTGATTTCGTTAATAAATAATCCATATAGCATATTTGATGTTGGGCTTCAGCTTTCGTTTCTTTCAGCGTTGATAATTGTATTCATATTTCCTCACATTAGAAGGACAAGGTATAGAAAGTTATTAGAAATAATGGCGCTTCCAATTGGCCTTGGAGCCTACAATATAGTAAGCTTTGGTCAGTTTAGCTTGATAGCAGTTTTAGCTAATACTCCTATAATTTTACTTATGTCAATTTATGTACCGATAGGAATCACAAGCTTCTTTATATATCTTGTCAGCAGTCATTATTCTAATATTCTTGGTTACTTAACATCTGCAATTGGTGAACTTACATATACAGTTAATCATAGTTTTAGTTTATTTCAGAAGGGTACACTAGAGATTGAATATAGTGATGGTAGGCTAGTGATTTTGCTTTATGCATTCATTTTCATTGTGTCATCAGAGTATTTTTTTGTTAATATCGTCAGCCGGCATGATCTAAAACAATGCTTTGGTTTTATTATAATAGGAATTACACTATTTATGTTTTGAATATAAAAAAAGAATTAGACCAAAGGCCTAATTCTTTATAGCTTACATTTATAGATTTTCTTCAGTAGATACAGAATCGCTTTGAACTGGTTCTTGAGCTACTTCTGTCTGAGCAGGAGCTTCTGGTGCAACAGGCTGAACTGAAGATTCATTCTGAACCGGCTGTGACTGAAATGGTGTAGCTGGTGTCTCATCTAGATGGCTTCCAATTGTTGTGAAGCTTATAGCTGAAGGAGTGTTTCTAACCTTTTTCTTTGTTACAAAATAGCAAATGCAAGCACCTATTACTGCAAGAGATGCTATACGCACAAGGTAGAAACCAATCTTGAAGTGGAGCACATCTCCATACGTGTTCTTAACATCAAGAGCATGTACAAGCTCATAGATGAATATCAGCAGAAGTAAGATTGCTATTATTAGCAAAGGTATTTTTTTCTGAATAGCAGCAAATAGAATTGCTAGTGTTCCTAGAACTACGAAAAATATTCCATCTCCAAACTGTCCTTCAATGATAAGAAAGTTAAATGTATATCCCTGACCGAAAAGTTCAACTCTAGCATATGGTAGAATTGTTGAAATCATCATCACTGCTGAAGAAATAATAATTACTAAACGAGCAATTGATGGGATATCCCTTTCTTCTTGAATATCAAAATTCATATCTTGCATTATTGTCCCTCTTTCCTAAATAACTAAAAATTAAACATTAAAGAAATTATAGACTATAATGCTTCGCTTGGCTAGTAAATTTTGATTACTTATATTTATATTGAAAAAGCTTTTTAGTGGACGATTTTAAGAATTATATGATAATATAATTGTAAATAGAGTCATTTGATTACTCATTGAGTTTAAGTATGAGAAGAGGTATAAAATGAACGGAAATGATACGCAAAAGAGGGATGAGAGAACTATTAAGATAATGATTATTGCGATAGCATCGTTTTTTATAGTGCTTACATTAATTACAGTAGCTGGAGTATTTATATACTTTAAGTTCTTTGCAGTAGATCATGACATTGATTCAGACACACAGCCTACGGTTACAGAGGCAAGGCTTGCTGATATGGTACTTGAAGAAGGAACTTGCTTTGGTGAAGATATTCCTAGCATGTTCGAAGGTTTTTATAGAATGAACCGAAAAATAGATGATGTTGAGGAAGGTATAGTAGCCACAAATATATTTGATGTGAAAGATATCGAGCAGCTTGGTATAGTCAGCAGATACCAAAAGGATGGGAAGACACCAGCACTTAATACACAGATATATAGGTATGATAAGAATACTGATGAGCTAAAAGCCTTAAAGACAAAAGCTAAATACAAAAATGAAATGTGGCCCATTGATTTGAGCCTTTTTAATTCTGTCTCAGAAGAAGTATATAAATTTGAATGCAAGGGTGAGCTATATATAGTCGAGAATGTTACAACGACACAGGGAATAAATGGTATTTCATACCTTCATAAGATTTGGCAGGTCAAAGGAGATGAACTTGTTGAAGTTATCGATTTGCAGTTCAACACAAGTATTATTGCTTCAAGGAGAGTGGGAAGCTATAAGCTGAATGGTAAAGAGATTCAGAAGCAGAAAATTGATGATGCAATTAATTTTTTATTCGAGAAACATGACAACACAAATGATGCTGAAACAAATGCGAAACAATTACTTAATAATTATTATAGTTCATGTATTAAAGAGATAAATAATGTATTATCAAAATATAGAATAGCTTATGCTACTAAGGATGGAACTGAAGATGGGGGCTATGATTTTCAGTATCTGGAGGGGAAGTATGAGCTAATGTGTGCGATAGATTATGATTCTAGTAAGGATCTTAAAATCGTATCCAATAACTTATACCTAGTACCATCAAAAAATGTAAAAGAATTTAGAAACATAAAAGATAACTACGATGAGAAACTTAACAAAGCTAAAAATTCAGCAAGAGAAAACTTTAAAGGAATATTAACTGCTGATAAGGGTGCAGATATAAACTCACAAGACCAAGTGATTATAAGAAAAGATGGTGAAGCTTCTGATAAATCAATCGTGATTTATGATTTGAATGGTGATGGGGTAGAGGAAATGTTCTACCTTAGTAGACTGGGAAGAAATGATACAAGCTATAACATAATTTACGCTTCTTCCGATAAGGAAAATAATGGTTTAATTTCATATGCGATAGCAGATGGATTGAGCATGGCCGCAAATAAAGAGTTTTCTAGCGCATTTGCAATATATATGAGTAAAAATGAAAAGAATACTTTTTATATTGCTATCGCTTCGCCTTTTAATGGAGGAGAATTTGGTAATTTCTCAGTCTTAAAGTATAAGGCTGGCGAGTACGGAAGGCTTGAGCTACAGAATAAGCTTGAGAATATTTTTAGAAAGAATATCAGAGACGATTACTATATAGACGATAAGGAGGTTTCGGCTAAGGAAGGTGCTACCAAGTTTGCCAGCATATCTAACGATGCAGGTCAGCTTTTGATGTACTCAGGAGATAGCCAGATAATTCCTGTATTTGCTTCATTTGGTAAGGATGAAGATAAGGCAATCAGTTATCAAGAGGCGATGAAAAATCTTTAGTGCATTATAAAATCAGGTATTAATATAGTTTGTTAGATATATATTTGCCGTTGGCCGAATATTGACAATGATAATATCTTCCTTTAGACTTGTCCGTAATACTTTGTAAGAGGGATTAGATATGGACAAATTTAAGAAAAATAATGGCAATAATAAGAAGCTAATATATATCGCGTTATCAGTTATTTTAGTATTTTTTGCATCGCTAATAGCTTTTAAGATTTATAATTCTCAGCCAAAGCATGTAGAAGATGAAAGCTTTGTACAAAAAGATTCAAACATCAATAAAAATAATGAAGTAAGTGTAAAGTCACTTTTAAAGAAATATCCAGTTGAGGTTAAGGGCTATAATGGATATGGAGTATTGTCATTTTATAAGTCAATAGATACATCTCGTAAGGAAGATATACAAGTATTTAATGTTGATGGTGATTTTTCCTCTTTAAAGAATGGTGATAGAGTCACTTTAAGGGTTTCAGAAAGCTATGTTGATGAACTGAAAAGTGATGGGCTAAAGCTTGATAAAGAAAAAATTGAGATAAAAGTATCTGGACTAAAGGATATTTCGGAAATAAAGAAT
>ERZ773207.637-NODE-637-length-12859-cov-5.168932_pt1 | contig 12859 bp, 16 predicted proteins | sample MGYA00580997_ERZ773207 | MGnify/ENA primary metagenome ERZ773207 (study PRJEB29015, sample SAMEA2738170) | human oral metagenome | biome: human oral; feature: human-associated habitat; material: saliva | place: China | collected 2239 ... | reverse complement strand
CTGGTTTCGTTGCCGCCGAGGTAGTGCCGCCTGCTGGAACAAGCGACGACGCCAAGCCAGGCAGCGCCGCCCCAGCCGCAGCCCCCACTTCAGCCGCGCCCTCTGAAGGGGCCGACGACGCCGTCGTACAAGACCTCACTGCCGTCAGCGCCATGCTTAGCCCTGCCGACGCAGCCGCCCTGCAACCACTGATCGGCGAAGTTTTGGCCGGAAAATGGGATTTCAGCGCCCAATTTGAGCGCGGATTGGAAGCTATTTTGCGCGGCTGGTAGTCGGACAACCAGGACATTTGAAAAGGAACACGCAAATGGGAAACATCGATAAGTATCGCGGCTGTCTGCTGGGCGGGGCTGCGGGTGACGCACTGGGCTATGCGATCGAGTTTGACCGCGAGGAGGCGATTGCTGCGCGTTATGGTTCGCGCGGTATTCGCAACTACCGGCTAGATAAGCGAGGCTTGGCGCCGTTTTCTGACGACACGCAGATGACCTTATACACCGCTAATAGTCTGCTGTGCTCGCTAGCCGCGCTCTCGGCTCAAGCCTCTGGCGGCACCCAAGACTCTGGCAGCGCCCAGGCCTCCAGCGGAGCCCCTACCTCTAGCGATGCCCCTGCCCTGGCGTCCCCTACCCTGCCATCCCCCACTGCACTTGCCGCTTACGCGCCGGCCCAAATGGCCCAGTTCTATGTGGAGTGGATGTATACGCAGGTCAGCCCCTACCCGCTAGCTGAACCCAAAGCCTGGATTTCCAATCTGCCCGAGCTTTTTGCTTCGCGCGCGCCCGGCATAACCTGCCTAAATGCTTGCGAGGCTATGGCCAGCGGCGCCAAAGTTGTAAACAACTCCAAGGGTTGCGGCGGGATTATGCGCATGGCACCGGTGGGGCTGATCAACACTTGCCCGGGCTTTTCTGGCGTCGAGCTGCAGCGCCTAGGCGCGCAATTAGCTGAGCTAACCCACTGCCATGAGCTGGGTTGGATGCCGGCAGGAGTGTTTGCCCATATTGTCAGCCTCCTGGCCCGCGATGAGGCTAGTTCAGTGCGCGAGGCTGCCACGCAGGCGCTGAACACTTTGCCTGAGGCTTTCCCTAACGCACATTATCTTGGCCAGTTGCAGGAGCTGCTGCGTTACACGCTGCGCCTGGCTGACAGCGACATGCCTGATTTGGAGGCGATTCACGCCTTGGGTGAGGGATGGGTGGCTGAGGAGGCCCTGGCCATTGGTTTGTTGTGCTCGCTGCGCCACGAGGATGATTTTGCAGGGGCCATCACCTCGGCGGTCAACCATGGTGGAGACAGCGATTCCACGGGGGCTATTGCTGGCAATATCGTCGGCGCACACCTAGGCCTGGCTGGGATTCCGCAGCGTTATCTGGAGCATTTGGAGCTGCGCGACACGATCAGCAAGATCGCAGATGACCTGTTCACCGGCCCGCAAGCCTCCCCGGATCTCTACTTTCCGCCTGTCAGCCCCGACGGCGACGGCGTCTAGCCCCGGCAAGTAAGCGCGACGGCGTCCGCTGGACTTACATTTCTCCTGCTTGCGACTTCCAAGCCGACAGTGAGCGCACCGGCCAGTACATTCTGGGCGGCGAAGAGCTGACCGTGAACGAGCAGGGAGAATCCATCATTTCTTACGCTGACTTTGCTGTAGCGATGATTGACGAAATCGAGTCCGGCAACCACGTAGGCCAGCGCATCAGCATTGTCCGTAAGTAAGGCTAGGAAAACCCGTAGGAACTTTAATGACTCAGCTAGCTAGCACTGCGATCTCACGCTTAGCAGACACGCTTGCCGCCGTAGACGCCGTCGTAGTTGGAGCCGGAGCGGGCCTTTCCACCTCAGCGGGCTTTACCTACTCCGGTGAGCGCTTCCAGAAGTATTTCGCGGATTTCATTGAGGCCTACGGGGTTTCCGACATGTATTCGGCTGGCTTTTATCCGTTCAAAACCTTGGAGGAACGCTGGGCTTACTGGAGCCGGCACATCTGGTACAACCGCTACGTCCCAGCCCCCAAGGACACCTACGCCAAGCTAGCTCAGCTGTTAGCGGGCAAAAATTTCTTTGTGCTCACCACAAATGTGGATCACCAGTTTCAACTGGCTGGTTTCCCTAAAGACCGCTTGTTTTACACGCAGGGTGATTACGGCCTGTGGCAGTGCTCCCAGCCGTGTCACGAGAACACTTACGACAACTATGAGACCGTGAAACTCATGGTTGAAACCCAGCGTGACATGCGTGTTTCCAGCGAGCTTGTGCCGCACTGCCCCAGGTGTAGTGAGCCTATGAGCATGAATCTGCGCGCCGATCACACTTTCGTTGAGGACGCCGGCTGGCATCAGGCGGCCCAGCGCTACCAGGATTTCATGGCTGCTCACCGCTACAGTAGGGTGCTTTACCTGGAGCTGGGGGTTGGTGCTAACACTCCCGGCATCATTAAATACCCTTTCTGGCAGCGCACTTACGCCAATCCGTTGGCAACTTACGCCTGCATTAATTTTGGCCAGGCCCAAGCCCCGATTGAGATCAGTGAACGCTCTATTCTTATAGATGGAGATATTCACCAGGCCCTAACGCAGGCGTTAAAGGAGTTAAAGGAGGCAGGTAATGCTGGAAAGTAAAAAGGAGGTGCTGCTATCCGAGCTGGTGGCGCAGCTGTGTGCGGAGCGTAATTTTGCTTTCCCCCAGGTGCAGGGCTTTGATGAGCTGTGGCAGCATTTCCGCGCCTTGGTTAACACCCGAGAGCCTGCGCCTATCTCTCCTTTTTGGTTGGAAAAGCAGGATGAGTTGCTGTCTGGTTTGCTGGCGGAAGGCGGTATTTCTAGTCTCGACGACGCCGCCGTCAGCCCGCTTAATCCTCGGATTCGTCTGTGGCAGGGTGACATTACCCGCCTAGCTGTTGACGGTATTGTTAATGCTGCCAACAGTCAGATGTTGGGGTGCTGGCAGCCGGGACATTTTTGTATTGACAACGCTATCCATACTTTTGCTGGCGTGCAGTTGCGTCTTGAATGCGCGCAGCTGATGCAGGCCCAGGGCCATGAGGAACCCACTGGGCACGCCAAAATCACTGGCGGCTATAACTTGCCAGCCAAGCATGTGATTCACACGGTTGGGCCTATCTATAACCCGGCACTGCCAGACATTGGGAAATATAAGCTGATGAGCAGCTATTTGCAGTGTTTGGATATGGCGCAGGAAAACGGTTTGAAGTCGCTGGCTTTTTGCTGCATCAGCACCGGCGTGTTTGGCTACCCCAAGGAGCCTGCGGCAAAGGTTGCGGTTGACACTGTGCAGCGCTGGTTGAAGGCAACCCAGGCGCAGATGGATGTTGTCTTCAACGTCTTTGGTGACGAAGATTTGCAAATTTACCGCAGGCTTTTGGGGTTCTAGGCCTTAGAGCCGCAGCACCACAAAAGACTGAGCGTCTCAGCGCGGGCAGAGGCTTGAGCGTCTCAGCGCAGGCCCGCAAATGCAGGCCCGTCTATCGGCGCTGGCCTGCCCCTATCAGTTCTGGTTAGCTGTGGGTATGTACATCATTAGTTCAAGGCTATCCATGATTTGACTCATTGATTTGTTGAACTTTTCGTAGTTAGTGTTTTGGAATTCTTCGTTTGCGCAGGCAACCATAACATTTACATAGTCGGCCTGGTTGTAGAAGGTTACTACCACGGGCACGTCAATAATTGTTAGCACACCCCGGATAGAAATAGCTTTAGCCTCAGGGATCTGTAATATTTCTTCCGGTTGACTAATCTGGATTGGTAACCCATCCACTAGGATCTCGGTTTTTTTGAAATAGCCATAAACCCCGTGCACCGATTTTAGTAGCTGCTGCCACGAAACCGGGCGGGTGAGCCGGTAGTTGGCGTGAACCCAGCCCTTTTCTTCTTTTTCACCAATTAAAATCATTGCAGTTCTCCATCCGCTCTTGGCTCAGCAGCAGGCTTGTGACCAGCTACTATGCGGCGCAGTTCGCGCTGCAGCACAGCAAGCTAAGGCCGCAGCACACAAGGCCTGCGCTGTAACGCAACAATCCTGCACCGCAACACACAAGCCCACGCCGCAACGCCGCCTACCTGCCAGCTACCTGCCAGCTTTGAGTTGTTCCTCGGGCATATTCATGGCGATTTCCATATTGTCAATGAATTTGCCAATGAATTTGTTGTAGTGCTCGTAGTCCAGGTTTTTTAGTTCTTCATTGTTGCACTCAACATAGACGTTGATGAAGTGTACTTGGTTGTAGAAAACAATTTCTACATTAGTCCTAGCCACCATTAGCAATCCACGAATTGCAATATTGCGGTCTTCAGGGATCTTGAGAATGTCTTCAGGGGTTTTAATTTCAATCGGCTTATGGTCAACCAGGATTTCAACATTAGCGAAGTAATGCCAGGCTTCATAAACCCCTTGTAGCATCATTTCCCATGAGGCCCGGAAAGTCAGGTTGAAGGTAGACCGTAGCCAGCCGTCGTCCTCACGATGACCCATGAACAGCATGATTCCTCCTAGCCAACCGCGTCGATGGCCGCTTTGGCATCAGCCAAGCCAACCCCGGTGCGGTCTCGGTAAATTTTGATGGCGTTGATTTTTTTGCCCATCCGCACTAGGTGGAGTTCTTCTGGGGTTAGTTCCAGCCAGGCAGCGGCCTCGTAATCTGCAGCCCCAGCCCCGACGACGCCGTCGCCGGCCCCGTAGGTACCCGGAGCGTACTCGCTAGCGTCACCATAGGCGCCCGACTGGCCGTACTCACTGGTTCCCGTCTGGCCGTAACTGACCCCTAGACGCAACTCCAAGCTCCTGACCTGCGCTTTTAACCGGCGGTTTTCATTGCGCAAGCGCTCAATTTCTGCGGCCTGATCAAACCATTTACCCATAACGTTCCCTTACATACCTATCAAGCGCGGCAGGCTTGGCGCTCACCGCAATATTTAAAAATTTTCTAGCGCTTTTGAGCTGGCCTTAGCGCCAGTGCAAGCCGGCCTTATCGTCACTCTAAGTTGGCCTTATCGTCGCTCCAGGCCGGCCTTGCCATCACTCTAATCTGGCCTCACAGCCAGCCTATTTGGAGCTTTCTGATTTCTCAGCACCCTGCGGGCGCTCAGAGCTTGGCGCCGGCTCTACCCAGTTGGCCAATATGCCACCGGCTGGGTCTTTGAAGGCCGCCAGCAGATCTTTGAATCTCATGCCGGCCAGATGCGAGAACTGGTTGAGCTCGTAGTGGTCAGGGAAGATGGTGCGCAGCTGCATTGGTACGGGCTTGCCGTCTCTGGTCAGGCGCCCGGTGATCAGCGAGAGCTGTTCAAAGCCCCAATGCGGATCCACACTTTGGGCGCTTCCGGGTACCCGGATCGCCTCCCAGCCCTTGTAAAAGCGCGCTTTGCGGCCAATGCGCAGCACTGCCCAGTTAAGCATGAGTTCGCTGTAGTCGCTGATCATGGTGGGCACGCGAGTTTCGGCGTACTCGCTTTCGCCGTAAAAAGCTTGGGCGTGTTCGCCGCTGGTGTTCCACACGTGCTGCCAGCTGCGCCCGCAATCCCAGGTCAGCGATAGTGCGTCGCTATCACGAAGCCGAATCTGCGCCCCTGCTGTCTCTGCAAAGTGAAACAGCTCAGCAACTTGCCACCACATTATTCTGACCTCCCAGCCAAAATCCCCAGCTCAAGGCATTCAATAGCACTCAGCACAATGTCTTCGGCTAGAAACTGCACCTGGCGCGCACCGCCGGGCAGATCAAAGTAGGGCACGTTAATGCCGGTGCGGATCGAGCATCCCTGCGGCAGCTGCTTAATTTCGTAGCTGTAGTAGGGGTCGTTTAGGGCGAATATGTCCAGTGAGCGATACTCAAAGTAGGTGGGCCGCTCCCCGACGGGCCGGTGCCACAGGTATTTGCCGTCCGGATAGCCCACACGATCCACGTACGGCCCATAAAGCTGCAGGTAATCTGCCAGATTCGTAAACACCTGCACGGTAGAGCGGTCCATGCGGGCTAGCACCTGGTCACTGTCAGGTAGGAAGCGGATAATCATGTCCCCACGGAAACTGGGGTCATGCACTTTCGGCACGTCCTGAGCGTCCATCTTCCCCTCCTTACGTTTATAACTAGCGTAAGTCTATGCCTGCTTTTGCTCACAACGGCGCAGTTCGCCCCGTAAAATGAGCTTTCGGAAGAAACGAGGCCGCCCATGACAAGCCGCAGCACTGACCGCGCTGGCCGCAGCGACGCCGTCGCCACACGTAGCGATGCTGCCACAAGCCACAGTGACGCCGTCGCCGCAGATAACGCAGAAACGCAACCCCGAAACTGCGCCTACGGAAACCGCACCCCCGCAGAAAAGCTCACATTTGCCAAGGCGGCTTTGGCCCTGGCAGGCCACGAAATCACAGACCTGGCGCTGTGCAACATTTTGGAACAGCAGGCCTGTGGCAACATAACCGGCGAACAGGCACGCGCAGCAATCAGAAAGCACGTGCAAGGCTGATGGCACGCCAACTTTTTCGCACCTGGGAGGATTACTTCATCCCTGGTACCTCGGTGTTACGCAATAAATTCACTACTCCTGGCAACCCACATGGGGAACCTGACGCTGTCAAGCTACGCTTTCTGGAAGAGGGCTACGCTAGCTCTAGAATTTTGGAACTGGCGCAAACGCCGATCAAAGGCAACTTCGATTACGCCCACATGAAGGCAATTCACCACCATATTTTCCAAGATGTCTATGAGTGGGCAGGCCAGGAGCGGGTTGCTCCCCTGGGCACGTTCATGGTCAAGTCTGGCCCGGACGTTGTCCATTACCCGTTGGGAGATCCGACTGCTCCGCAAATGTCTTACCAGTACTATCCAGCAGGCCCAGTCTTAGGGCAGGCAGCCAATGAGCAATACCGCAGGCTCAGCAAAATGGATTTGTTGCGCGCCTTGGATCATGAAACTTTCGTGACAGAGCTGGCTGAAATTTGGGGCGAGTTGAACGTTATCCACAGTTTCCGTGAGGGCAATACACGCACGCAGTTCGTGTTTTTCTCCCAGCTGTCTGAGCAAGCCGGTTGGAAACTTGATCCTGCGCTTTTTGCGCCGAGCACCCCCGCTTGCAATAAACCAGGCACACCCACCAGTAACAGACCAGGCACCCCCGCCTGCAAGGAATTCGTGGCAGCGCGTTTCTACAGTCAGGCAACTGGCAGCAACCAGCGTCTAGCTGCAGCTTTGCGCCACGCCATCGTGCCTTTAACTGCCCCTCTAGAGCAGGCTTAAAAGGCAAACATGAAGTCAAAATCGCGCAGCACCAGCGCGTCTGATTGGAGGAAAATGCGCGCTTTCGAAGAGTCCCAGGCCGCGCCGTCGCCAATTACCTCGCAGCGTGCCGTCCCGCAGAGTGCCGCCCGCACCCAAAAACCCCAGACCATTGAGGTGCGCGGGGCGCGCGTGCACAATCTGAAGAACCTAGACGTTGATGTTCCGCTAAATAAAATCGTTGGTATTGCTGGCGTATCTGGCTCAGGTAAATCCTCCCTGGCCCTGGGGGTTCTCTATGCGGAAGGCTCACGCCGCTACCTGGAGTCACTGTCCACCTACACGCGCCGGCGCATGAGCCAAGCCCAACGCTCTGACGTGAGCGAAGTGCGTTACGTGCCGGCGTCGTTGGCGCTGCGGCAAAGGCCGGGCGTGCCCGGAATCCGCAGTACTTTCGGAACCATGACTGAGCTGGCCAACAGTCTGCGACTGATGTTTTCGCGCCTAGCCCACCACCGCTGCCCTAACGGGCACTATGTTGAGCCCTCATTCGACGTCGCCCGCATGGCTGAAATTACCTGCCCCACCTGCGGCGTAAAATTTTATGGCCCTGGCGCTGAGGACCTGGCGTTTAACTCACGCGGAGCCTGCCAAACTTGCTCGGGCACAGGCCTGACCCGCAGCGTGAATGTTGCGGCGCTGGTGCCGGACCAGAACCTGAGCATTGATCAGGGCGCCGTCGTAGTGTGGGGCACGCTGATGTGGGCCCTGATGAAAGACGTGTGCCGCGAGATGGGTGTGCGCACCGATGTGCCATTCAAGGAGCTAACTGAGGCGGAGCAGGAGATTGTTTACCACGGCCCGGCGCTAAAAAAGCACATTATTTACGTAAATCCTAAAACTAACCAGTCGGCCGAAATGGATTTCACCTATTACAACGCCATTTATACGGTCGAAAATGCGCTTTCTAAAGTTAAAGACGAAAAGGGCATGAAGCGCCTGGAGCGTTTCTTAAAAGAGGACACTTGCCCTAAGTGTCACGGCACCCGTATGTCTGAAGCCACCCGGGCGCCCCGGTTGCGCGGTATTGGTCTGGACACGGCCTCGCAAATGACCCTGTCTGAGCTGATGGGGTGGGTTGAGGGTGTGCCCGACTCACTGCCGCAGATGCTGCGTCCCATGGCCCAAAATATTTGTGAGGCTTTCTTTGACACCGCCCAACGTTTGCTTGACCTGGGGCTGGGCTACTTGGCGTTGGATCGTGCGGCATCCACGCTTTCTACCGGTGAGCGCCAACGCGTGCAGCTAGCGCGGGCGGTGCGTAACCGTACCACGGGCGTACTGTATGTGCTTGATGAGCCTTCGATTGGCTTACACCCGCATAATCTCAAGGGTTTGACGGGGGTGATGGATGATCTGTTGGCAGATGGTAACTCGGTGATTTTGGTTGACCACGACACTCAGGTGCTCACCCACAGTGATTACCTCATTGAGATGGGGCCCGGCGCTGGTTCCGACGGCGGCACGGTGGTTTGCCAGGGTACGGTTGCGCAGGTCATGGACGATTCTGCGTCGATTATTGGGCCGTATCTGAGGCAGCAGAACCAGCCCAAGCCGGCACGGGTGGATCTTTTTGAGCGCGGCAGTATCCGCCTAGTCACGGACGCGATCCACACGGTGCAGCCACTTGAGGTGGATATTCCCCAGGGACGACTCACAGTGGTGACTGGGGTTTCGGGCTCAGGTAAAACCACCATGGTGCTTGAGAGCCTGATCCCGGCTTTGCAGGCGCGAATTGCTGGTCAGGAGCTGCCGGGGCATGTGCGCTGGCTGGAGGCACCGGGTATTGGCCGGGTTATGCTCATTGACGCCACCCCGATTGGTATTAATGTGCGCTCGACTGTGGCCACCTATGCGGGGGTGCATGATGAGTTGCGTAAGCATTTCGCCAGGTCCGAGGCGGCTAAGCAGTATGGAGCCAAACTTGCCGCTGAGGCCGGCTCAAAATCTGGCCGCCACCGTGGGCTTACGGCTGGCGCGTTTTCTTATAACACTGGTTCTTTGCGTTGCGACACTTGTGACGGCACTGGGCAGATCTCCCTTGATGTGCAGTTTCTTCCCGACGTCGAGATTTGCTGCCCCGATTGTCGCGGATCTCGTTATGGGCGTGCGGCTCACGAAATTAGGTGCTTTTTTGACGACGGCGCCGCCTACAGCCTGCCTGACCTGATGGCTATGAGTGTTGATGAGGCTTTGACTGTTTGCGCGGGCCTTAGCCGGGTGAGCAAGAAATTGCAGGTGCTGCACGATTTGGGTTTGGGCTATTTGACGCTTGGCGAGCAGACACCGGGGCTTTCTGGTGGCGAGGCGCAGCGGTTAAAGCTTGCCAGTGAGATGGGCCGGGGCCAGGGCGATTCGGTGTTTGTGTTTGATGAACCCACTATTGGCCTGCACCCAAAGGATGTGCAGACCCTAATGGGAGTGTTTGCCAGTTTGATTACTAAAGGTGCCACCGTGGTGGTTATTGAACATGATCTGGACGTAATCCGCATCGCAGACTATGTGGTGGATATGGGCCCTGGCGGAGGTTTGGCCGGTGGCCAGGTGGTAGCCACCGGCTCCCCCGCTCAAATCAAAGCCTGCCCCACCAGCCTCACCGGCAAATTCATCTAGACACAGCTTCCATCAGCCCAACCACTATGCCTTTATGTGTTACTAGATTTAGCAAATATTGAATCACCAAGCTGTATCGCCGCGTTCACAACATCAATAAACGATATGGCAGATGCATATGGTGTTAATTTCGTATACTCACTCCACACAGACAACATAGTTTCAGAAGCTCTAATCTCTTCCAACCTATACTTGTAGTCGGCAACGCTAGACGAGGAACCTCGTTTTATTGCCGTCGCAGTTAGAGCTTGCTTTACCTGAACAAAATCAATATCTTCGTTATAAAGTTTCAGGAATGCATAAATATCATAGAAATCCCTACCACGCGTATTGGCTACACCCCTGACAACAACGGTTTCAAATTTCTCAGCCAGTATCGTCGCCACAGGATAAGACAACACATTGATTGCTCCATCTTCAAACATCATCGGATATGGGTATTCGATTTGTTTTGGAACTATAGAGTCACCTGTTGTGATGTCTACTTTTACAGACGCGTTCATTCTTCCGTATCTCACCCGAACATGGGCACGCCAGTTCGCATATTCATCATCGGTTCGAATAGGCTCGATACGTTCAAAAACATACTCCATCTCATCACCAACATCGACACCACAAATATCTTTTATCGCACGCTCAATATTTGCGCGATCCAGTGACATGCCAACTACAGTCGTATCCATATCCATCGTAGTACGTAGGGAAACACCAATCATCGACGCAATTAGCAGTCCACCTTTGAGAACAAATTTCTCAGCATAGGGACTTTTCTCAAGACGAAGCAACAAATGTTCAAATAGATACATTTGCAGTAGCTCCTGAGGTCTAAGCCCGGCTCTTTTTGCAACAGATCGAATCTTGCCTCTAAGGCTCGCATCATTGCGAATAGTTACCAATTACAACACCTCCAGGTATACCTGTAACTCACGCCTTACTCCGAGCGCTTCACACATGCGCGCCAACTCATGAAGATCTTTCTCACGGCTATTGAAGTATCCACCAATAGCGTCACGCACAAGTTGAGCATCAACACCAGCCAGCTTCCTTTGCCTAATCAGGTCAGCGATCGAACGCTCAGAGTTATAGCACCTGACCCTATTACCTGACGGCGTCATAATATTTGTTGCGCCAAGCTCGTAAATATCAGGGCGAACCCAGTGAATCTGACTGCCTGGAAACTCCTCAATCAGCCTGACCGGGTTATACCCCCTAGGCACGGTCACGGACTGCACTACCGGAAGCCTGTCTGATAATCCATTTAGATACAACGCGCTGTTATGCGAAAAAATGCACTTGCGCCAACGTGCCCCAATCACGAGAAAGTCATCTTCGAAAACATCAGGCGTGCAGTAGATACCGCGTGAAATCCTATCAATACGGCCTGTTTCGCTCGCATAAGAGATAAGTCCCGCAGAAAAGCCAGCACCCTTCAACTGCGAAGAGTACACCACCCCACCCTCGGCGTCGATATAACTTACAAGCTCGTTAAGCATCAAAGTAGACACCTCCTCTACAACAGACGTTCATACAGCATTATACAGCTATTGATGTATAAACGTCTATCGAGGGGGCACCCCTCCCGCAAAGCGCGCACACGCGGCCCCAAACACACAAGTATGAGGTAGCTCTATGCATCCGCCATAGGAAGCAAATAGACCATCGAGCAGGTCAGGCCCGGAAACGGGCTCTTCGCATTTGAGGGTGTAGGTGTTGTAGGCGGAGTTGGGCGTGTCGTGGCCGGGTAGGGGTCGAGGTCTTCCGATGATGGAGATTCCTACACCGTCCATCCGAAAGACCTCAACATGGCCAATACTACCTTTGATCGCCCTTGACCTGAGCGCGTTCACGCACCTGGATGACCTGGGCCTGGAAGTGACCGGCCAGCACATGTGGCCAGACCACGCAGTGTTGGCATGCCGCATTACTGGTGAGGACCGGTGGTGTCGACGCTGCGGATGTCAGGGCACCTTGCGTGACACGGTAGTCAGGCGCTTGGCGCACGAGCCATACGGGTGGCGCCCACCATCTTGCACGTGAGCGTACGCCGCTACCGGTGCCCGGAGTGCGCTCACGTGTGGTACCAGGACATGAGTCAAGCGGCCGATCCGCGCGCCAAGCTCTCACGCGCAGCGGTGCGCTGGACGCTGACGGGTGTGGTCGTTCATCATCTGACGGTGGCGCGCATCGCCCAGGCCCTGGGCGTGTCCTGGAAGAGCTGCCAACACTGCTGTCCTGGCCGAAGGCCAGCGTCTACTGATCAACGATCCAGCCCGATTTGAAGGCGTGCGTGTCATTGGCGTGGATGAACACGTGTGGCGCCACCCCCCTACGGAGACAAGAATCGTCACCGTCATCTTGGACCTGACACCCATCCGTGACCGCCGCGGTCCCTCCCGACTCTTGGACATGGTCCCAGGCCGCTCCAAGCAGGCCTTCAAAACCTGGCTGGCCTCCCAACCCCACACCTGGCGCGAGCGCATTGAGATCGTCGCAATGGATGGATTCACCGGGTTCAAGAGCGCAGCCGCCGAAGAACTCCCCGACGCAACCACAGTCATGGACCCCTTCCACGTCGTGCACCTCGCCGGGGATGCTCTCGATGAGTGCCGCAGGCGCATTCAGCAAGAACTTCACCATCGGCGCGGGCGAGCCACGGATCCCCTCTACAAGGCCCGCAGGGTGCTGCACACCAGATCTTGCCTACTCACCCCACGCCAACAACACCGGATCCTCAACCTATTCGCCAGCGATTGCCACGTCGCCCTCGAAGTCACCTGGAGCGCCTACCAGAACATCACCCAACGCCTACCGCGCGCCCAACACGAGCGCGGGTAAGGCCCTGATGCGAGCCGACATCAACACGCTGACCTCCACGCGCGTGCCGAGGGGCCTGACCGAGCTCATCACGCTAGGTAGGACACTCAAACGCCGAGCCGGGGACATCCTGGCCTACTT
>ERZ773207.636-NODE-636-length-12863-cov-6.639288_pt1 | contig 12863 bp, 11 predicted proteins | sample MGYA00580997_ERZ773207 | MGnify/ENA primary metagenome ERZ773207 (study PRJEB29015, sample SAMEA2738170) | human oral metagenome | biome: human oral; feature: human-associated habitat; material: saliva | place: China | collected 2239 ... | reverse complement strand
TATGAAATCAAATAATGATTAAAAAAGAGACGACGGATGGTCGTCTCTTTTTATTCTGCAAAAATACCAAATCTCCTACGTATGTGACTATTAGTGGCATATCAATTAATCATTATACTTCGTAATTTCTTGTATTTATACTTTAGTGTAGGAGGTAGTTAGATGTTGTTCTGCTCATCTCTCTCGTTCGAGGAGGTGAGACTATGAGTGATTTTGAAATATTGTCCCTAGTGGTAAGCATCATCAGCTTATTATTCACTTGTGGCGCATTCGTAGTGCTTATTTGCCGTAAAAACGAAAAATAGCCATAACATCTTAATAGACGTCACAGCCATTTTACATCTCAAATAAAGTTTTAGAGATGAGCTGGACGTTCCTAGGCATCTAGCTATCTCTGTTATATTATTATAAGTTTTTGCTAAACAGATGTCAAAGCCTGTAAAGCTTACAAAGATATTATAAAGCATAACAAATTATAATATCTATTTACCTTCTATAATTTCTTGATTCCTCATTAATATTTTCTTCCCCCGCCAGGAGAATGCCCGATTACCATACTTAGCTTTGAATTCTTTGTTCGTTAGTGAATCTAATTCATCTATATCAATATATGGCTCAATCACTTGGAATTCAGGAATTGGTGTTGTAGGAATGTTTTGGTTGTGTGGGCATACGTCTTGGCATACATCACAGCCGAATACAAGAGGAGTCTTAGCGATGATTTGTTCTTCTTCGGTCGTTAAATCTCCTTTTTTCTGAGTTAAATAGCTTTTACATGTGTCATATTTAAACTCATCATGACCTAAGCATTGACCTAAACAAGCAGTAATACAGCGATTACAGCCCATACAGGACTGGTTGAGAGGGGTATTGGGTTCAAGCTCTAAGGTTGTTAAAATCGTGCCGATAACCACATAAGAACCCCATTTAGGACTGATGAAGCAATTATTTTTGCCGTAAAACCCGAGACCTGCTAAGTAAGCCATGTAACGATCGGCTAAAGGGGAGGTGTCACAATGAATAGAAAACTGTGCGTCTCTATTCATTATTTGTAATTTTTCAATAAGTTTTTTTAAATATTCATTGATGACTAGGTGGTAATCTGTGGCCCATGTATAGCGAGATAAATTGGAAGGCCCTTGGTACTCCACATGGTATGGAAAAAGACAAACAATTGCACTTTTAGGTGTAAAAAGCGTTGTTCCTAATAGTCTTTCTTCTACATTGGCTGCCGTAAAGGGGCATGGATTACTTTCGTATAAAATGGATTTTGCATTCTCAGGTAGTGGCCAAGAGGTAACACCGTATTCATAAATATTCAGTTCTTTGCAAATTTCTTGTAAATTTATATATTTCATCGTAGATTTCATAGCGAATTATTGGTACAATTAAAGTATAAGAAACGTGAGGAATTCTATAGATTCTGATGAGTTCCTGCTAGGTTTGTAGTTCGAGGATAATTGTATTTTTATAGTTATCATCTAAGTTCTTTTAGTATTAGTATACCATTGAGAGGACAGATTATGTTAGCATTTATGAAAGTATTACAACCGAAGACGGTGGAAGAGGCTTATGAATTAGCCACAAAAAACAAAACTGCTCCAATGCTAGCTGGCGGTTGCTGGTTGCGTTTAGGTCGACGCACATGGCCATCAGTGATCGATATGGCAAGCCTTGATTTGCGTTATGTTCGTGAAGAGGAGAAGGACTTTGTAATTGGCGCTATGGCGACACAAGGAGATGTGGAACGCTTTGAGCCATTACAACAATTCTGCGGTGGTGCCGTAGTTAAAGGCATTAAGGAAATCCTTGGCGTTCAATTCCGTAATACAGCTACTATGGGCGGTTCTGTAGCTAGTAGATTCGGCTTCTCTGATATCATTCCTGCATTGCTAGCAGTTCATGCAGACATCGTTACCTTTAAAGGTGGTCGCATGTCCATGCAAGACTATATGACATATAGAGACCGTGATATCCTCATGGAAATTCGCATCCCTAAAGTAGATGTGCCTGTAGCTGTGGAAGCCCTTCGCATCTCTCGTGGCGATTTCCCATTTTTGACAGGTGCTCTTCGCCGCGATGAAAATGGCGTTGAATTGTACATCGGTACAAGACCTGGCGTACCCCAATTAGCAGCTAAAGCAAGTGCTTTACTTTCAGAAAAAGGATTGTCTGCAGCGAAAGAAGCAGGTCAATTGGCATCTGAAGAATTAGTTTACCAATCTAACTCCCATGCGTCCAAAGAATACCGCATGGAAATGGTGAAAGCAATGGTTCAACGCTTAGCTAAGGAGGTGGCACAATAATGGAACTCGTACTAAATATTAATAATAAAAATGTAACAGTTAATGTGCCAACTGACGAAATGTTGTTGGATACATTGCGTAATCTTGGTTATTACAGCGTACGTTGTGGCTGTGATACAACAAACTGTGGCCTTTGTACTGTATGGGTAGACGACGAAATCGTATTATCTTGTGCATACCCTACATTCCGTGCACCAGGTCATAAAATCACTACATTAGAAGGCTTAGAAGAAGAGGCCGAATTACTAGCGGCTTGTATTGCTAGTGAAGGTGGGGACCAATGTGGTTTCTGTACAACTGGTATGATGATGAGCGCTATCAATTTGAAACGCAAAAATCCAAAGGCTAGCGATGATGAAATCCGGGAGTACCTCATTGGTAACTTGTGCCGTTGTACTGGCTATGAATCACAACTTCGAGGGGTTCGTAAATTCTTAGAAGGAGGCCTATAATAATGAAAAAGCACATTGGTAAAGCTTATGACAAAGTTGACTCTAAAGGTATTTTGACGGGTAAACCGTCCTACACAGGCGATTTTGTTCCTAAAGATGCGCTCGTTATTAAGGTTCTTCGTAGCCCTCATGCACAGGCGCGCATTAAATCGATTGATACATCTAAAGCTAAATTGATCCCAGGTGTAGAAGCGATCTTTACACATGAAGATGTGCCTAAGACTCGTTTCACATTAGCTGGTCAAACCTATCCAGAGCCATCTGCTTATGATGCGCTTATTTTGGATCCTGTAGTTCGTTACGTTGGTGATGAAGTAGCTCTCGTAGTAGCTAAAGACGAGGCTACAGCATTAAAAGCTATGCCGCTTATCAAGGTTGAGTACGAAGTACAAAAACCAGTTCTTGATATGCATACTGCTATCGACCATGAAACAGTAGTGCATCCTGAAGATGATATTCATAACAATATTCCTGTAGGTCAAGACTACAAACGCAATATTTGCGTATCCTATCATAAACGGGTAGGTGATGTTGAGGCGGAGCTTGCTAAATGTGATTATGTGGTAGAAGGTACTTACTTTGACCAAGCTACACGTCAAACAGCGATGGAGCCATTCCAAAGTTATGGTTATATTGATGCATTAGGTCGTGTAGTAATTGTATCCTCTACGCAAATCGTATTCCATGTTCGCCGTCACATCGCACGTGCTCTTGGCATTCCTGCTACAAAAGTTCGCGTGTTAAAACCTCGTATCGGCGGTGGCTTCGGCTCTAAACAAACGGCTTGTACAGAAATTATGACAGCCTTTGTAGCATGGACATTGAAGAAACCTTGTTACCTTTTATATGATCGCACAGAATCGCAAACTTGCTCCACTACACGTCATGCTCGTGAATGGAAAATCCGCGTAGGTGCTACAAAAGACGGTATCATCAAGGTTATCGACATGGATTCCATTACAGATGCAGGTGCTCATGCAACTCACTGCTTCACTACTACAACGGCAGGTGAGCATAAATCCGTACCATTGTACAATAAAGCAACTGCTGTTCACTACGGTACAGAAGGCGTTTACATGAACCATACTCCGGGCGGTGCGTTCCGTGGTTATGGTGCTACCGAAGCATTGTGGCCATTAGAATGTGCAGTTAACCAATTGGCTGACAAAATGGGTATGGACCCTGCTGAATTACGTCAAAAGAACTTGATTGCTCAAGGGGAACAAAGCTTAGTATACGCTCCAGATGAATACCTTGATTCTGGTCTTTTCCAAGATACAGTAAATCGCGTAAAAGAAATGGCTCGTTGGGATGAACGCCCTCATTCTTGGGATATCGATGAGCGATATCGCGGCGGTCTTGGCATGGCCTTAGCATTGCAAGGTTCTGGCGTTGCTAATATCGACGTAGCATCTGTAGAAATTCGTCTTGGCGATGATGGTAACTACACATTGTACACTGGTTCTTCCGAAATGGGCATGGGTTCTAATACTGTATTGACTCAAATGGCCTGCGAAGTAATCGGTTGTCCTATGGAATATATGACTGTTGTTGAATCCGATACAGATATCGTACCATTCGACCCAGGTTCCTATGCATCTAGTACAACGTATGTAACTGGTACAGCTGCTAAGATGGCTGCTGAAGAATTGCGCGCTAAGATCATTGCTAAATTTGCAGAGTTCTTTGAAACAGACATTGAAAATGTTGATTTTGATGGCGTTGTAGCGACAACAAAAGATGGCTCCAAAACTATGGATATTCATCAATTAGCTCCGAAATTATTAGTAGGTGTTAAGGCAGAACAATTATCTGGTTTTGCTACATGGGGCAGTCATACATCCCCACCTCCATTTATGGCATCTATTGCAGAGGTAAAAGTAGATAAACAAACTGGTAAGGTTATTCCTCTTCACTTCTATTCCTGCATCGACTGCGGTACTGTTATCAACCCTAAATTGGCTCGCGTTCAAGTTGAGGGCGGTGTAGTACAAGCAATCGGTATGGCACTATATGAAGATGTTCGCTACTCTAATAGTGGTCGCTTAGAAACTAGTAACCTTATGACTTATAAGATTCCAACCCGTCAAGATATCGGTGAATTACATGTAGACTTCGTAGAGTCTTACGAACCAACTGGCGGTTTTGGTGCTAAATCTATTGGTGAAGTTGTTATTAACACTGGTTGTCCAGCTATCCAACATGCTATTAAAAATGCAGTTGGTGCGGATGTTCGTACATTACCTATGACACCTGAGAAGGTATTTATGGCTATGGACGAGAAATATAAAGTATAGAGAGTTTTAATTTCTTGTTACTTTCTAAGGAGGCCTGGTTCTATGACATCACAAACATCCTATTGGAATCGATTGATTCAGCCGGGAATCGTTGCCCTTGTTGGGGCCGGCGGTAAAACGACTGTGCTTTCTAAACTAGTAGAATATGGACGGCTGAAAGGTCAGCCCATCGTAGTTACGACTACGACTCGACTTTATGAATCTCAGGTTGCTCATTATAAACCGATTTATACTCAAAATATTAATGAAGCAGATGAGTATTGTACTGATCGTGTGTTACATGGTTATTGTGGTGCGTGGTTCTCTGGCATTACGGGAACAAAAGTGGACTCCTTAGATTGTGATCTTATCGATGGTTTGGCAAAGTTACATCCTAACTGGCAAATTGTAGTAGAAGCAGACGGGGCAAAGGAAAAATGGCTCAAGGCGCCTAAGACGAGTGAGCCTGTTATTCCATCCCTCACAAAGACTACGATTGGTCTTGTTAACCTACAAATGCTAGGGGCTCCTCTTGATGAGGAGCACGTACATAATATCGAGCTCGTTCAAGATATTGTAAAACGCGATATGGGGGCTATTGTAACACCGCGTATGTTGGCTGATCTTGTATTACATAAGCAAGGTTTGTTCCAATACAGCAAAGGGAAGAAAATCCTATTCTGTACTGGTTATGAAACAGTGCAACATCGCATCATCGATGATTTTATTGATCATATTGTGGATAGCGATATCGCTGCTATCATCTTAGCTGATGGATACAAAGCAAGTTGCGAAATCCGTCGTATTATTCAATGTCGGTAGGTACTCATGACTTATGTGAAAGCAAATTGCAATACCGCTTTCAGTACAATGAGAGACCCCATAGACCGTCGTTCTTTGCATATTGGCATTGTCCTCCTCGTGGGAGGACAATCCAAGCGCATGGGATGTAATAAGCAGCTCTTGCCTTGGCGTGGCAAGACTGTTCTAGATGCGGTCTGTGGGGCTCTTCAATGTGGATGGGGCGGAGACGTAGTATCTACTATGTCGTATAAACTACCTTTTGTGGCGGTTACAGGTGATGATTATCAAAAATTAGAACCTATTGTCACAAAGTACGGTTTTGAAGCGATTCGAAATGAACATCCTGAACTAGGACAAGGTGTGTCCATAGCAATGGGGGTACGTCATTTAGTAGAAACATCGCCCATACCGTTAGACGGTATTCTTTGTTCAGTAGGGGATCAACCTCTTCTGACGAGTGCTGTCGTACATGAGATCATTAGTGCATTTAGTGAAAACTTTCATTCGAAAACTATCGTTGTCCCACATTATGGGGCGAATTATCAATCGGGAAATCCCGTTCTCTTTGGTTCACATTGGTTTGATTTTTTACAACAGATCCAAGGGGATCAAGGCGGTAAGACCATCATTCGTGGTGATGGCAAGGACTATGTCTTGAAATTATGGATTCGTGACGATATTGGTGACGATATCGACACACCCGATGATTTTGAGCGTTTAAAACATTGTGAAAGTGAGGCATTATGAAACCATTAGTGCTCATGCGTGGAGGCGGAGATATCGCTTCCGGCGCTGTATATAGATTGAAACGGGCGGGCTATCCCGTGGTTATTAGTGAAATTGCGATTCCTACTATGATTCGCCGCGAAGTATGTTACGGCAATGCTGTTCATCGTGGTGAAATGGTTTTGGAACGTTTTGTAGCCCGTCATGTTGCCCTTAGTGAAGTGAAAGATACTTTGGCACAAGGGATAATTCCCGTTGTGACTAGTTCATACGAAGAGTTATTAGATACACTGAAACCAGCTATTGTAGTAGATGGTATTTTAAGTAAGAAGAATCTAGGTACAAAACGTGATGATGCAGAGCTTGTCATAGGTGTTGGGCCTGGATTTACCGCAGGGGATGATGTAGATGTAGTCATCGAAACGATGCGTGGTCATTCTTTGGGGCGCTGTATCTATGATGGTCCGGCTCAACCGAATACCGGCATTCCTGGTAATGTAGGTGGCTATACTCATGAACGTGTAATACACTCACCAAAGGCTGGTCTATTTACGGCAAAGCGTCATATTGGTGATTCTGTACAAGCCAATGAGGTCATTGGTTATGTCGATGAAGAGCCGGTACGGGCAAAAATTACAGGTATTCTTAGAGGCATTCTAAAGAGTGGGCTCATTGTATCGGACCATTTTAAATTGGCCGATGTAGATGCTCGTTGTGAAGAGTCTCATTGTTATAGTATTTCAGATAAATCCCTTGCTGTTGGTGGTGGTGTATTAGAGGCTGTTACTGCGTGGGATTATGAAAGGAGTATAGATGGAAACAATCTATGATGTGATGAAAGACCGTCTACAGGTTACTGAAACTACCTTGATGGTTACCGTTTTATCTGGTCCTCGTCAAGGGGATAAGACTGTGTATGCCGAAGATGGTAGCGTGCTATATGGTACAGCTATTGAAGGCTTTACAGTAGATAAGGCAAAACTTAATTCTCTATGTATGGTAGGCGAAATAGAATGCTTCGTACAACCTGTAGAAAATGATCCGTCTGTTCTCGTATTGGGTGCTGGTCATGTGAGCCGAGCGATTACAGATTTACTGTTATTCATAGGCTGCCGTGTCACTGTTGTAGATGACCGTCCAGAATATGTAGTCCCTGAATTCTTTGATGAACGTGTTACACGTAAATGCTTGCCGTTAGAAAACTTTAAGAACGATTTACCTCTTGATGAATATAATGGTTTTATCATTGTAACGCGTGCTCATGAGTACGATAATGTATGCTTAGAACAACTGCGCGATTATTTGCCAACCTATATGGGTGTTATGGGCAGTCAAAAGCGCATTCATTATGCATTTGAAGTATTGCGTGAACAAGGTTGGACGCAAGAGGAGTTAGATATGGTATATGCACCAATCGGTCTAGATTTAGGCGCTCAAACACCAGAGGAGATTGCATTATCTATTGTTAGTGAATATTTGGCAGTGGTGCGTGGTAAACAAGGCGGCTCATTGCGGAAAGGTAGAGTGAGCCATGAATCGTGAGTTTATTGAATATCTTAGTGAGCGTAAAAATGAAACCTTAGCTGTTGCTACTATTTTGTATACCCGTGGATCTACACCTCGTAAAGCTGGTACATCTATGGTTGTATTCCCAGATGGTTCCATCTTTGGTACTATTGGTGGTGGCCGTGCAGAAAATGAAATTCGTCTAAGTGCAGTTGATTCTTTGAATAAAAAAGAAGCGCACCGTCGTATCGACGTTTTACTCGATGATGATGTAGCTGTAAAAGAAGGTATGGTTTGCGGCGGTCAAATGGATGTGTGGATTGAAACACAAAACATTTAAGGGTTCAAACGGATTACTTTAAAATGCATATCTATAAAATATCTATTTTATAGATTGATATATATTTATATGGAAAAAATCTCATGGAGTATCTGTTTCTAAATTTACAGTACTCTCAAAATGAGTTAAAATATAAGGTACAGTCATAGAATTGACTGTACCTTATTATTTTGTATAAGGAGCTATTTTTATGCATATTGACGCACTTATACATACCTTTAGACCCCTAGATATCATTGATATTCTAGTCGTTGCTGTTGGTATTTATTATTTATATAAGATGCTTAAAGATACACGAGCCGTTGCTCTTTTAAAAGGTATCGTGTTCTTAGCAATAATAAATATGATCAGTCATCTGTTCAATCTATATGTTATTAACTGGATTTTGCAACAAAGTATGACTGTACTTCTCTTTGCGTTACCAGTCGTTTTCCAACCTGAATTGCGCCGTGCTCTTGAGCAACTTGGTCGTGGTCGTATTTTCAGTAAGGCTCAAAATGTAAACGAAGAGGAAATGGATATGGCCATCAATGAAGTGATGGCGGCGGCACGTGTTATGTCCCGTGAACATACGGGGGCACTCATCGTATTTGAACGCGAAGTAGGTCTTAATGACTTCATAGATACAGGGATTCTGATGGATGCCGTATTGAGCCGTGAATTAATTAAAAATATATTCGTACCGAGCACACCGCTTCATGATGGAGCTCTTATCATTCGCGATGGCCGCATTCGTGCAGCTGGATGCTTGTTACCGCTTACTGAAGACCGTACGTTGAGTACTGAACTAGGTACACGTCACCGTGCAGCTATCGGTTTGTCTGAACAAACTGATGCAGTAGTTATCGTTGTCAGTGAGGAAACAGGTACGATTTCTTATGCCTATGGCGGTCATATTTATCGCCATTTACCAGAGGATCAAATTAAGGAGGCTTTACGCACCTTTATGGAACGCCCTCGTCAAACCATTACTAGTATGTGGAAATGGAGGGCAAACAAATGATGATTCATCTGAAACGAAACTGGCCTGCTAAGCTATTATCCTTACTAGCGGCTATCGTCATGTGGTTCTTTATCATGCGAGATCAGAACCCTGTGATGGAGGTAACCTATACTGTGCCTGTACAGGTGCAAAACCTCAACTCTGGCTATATCGTAGAGGATGCACCAGATACAGTACGTATTGTATTGACTGGCCCTCGTGATACGATTATTTCTATGAAGTCAGATAATCTTCGCGCTTATATTGATGCGTCTGATGTAAAACCAGGTCAAAACAATGTGACTATTGGCTTTACACCTCCTGCAGGGATGAGTCTTGTGGAAATAAAACCAGATAGTATCATTATTAATGTTGATGAGTATGCGGAAAGGAAGGTTTCTGTTGAAACAGTTCCAATCGGCAAATTCTCTGATGAGATCGCTTTAAAATCAGTAACAATTGTACCGAAAGAGGTAACTGTTTCTGGACGTAAACAATTAGTTAACGCAGTGAGCAAGGTTGTGATGAAAGTCAATGTTGCAGGACAAACTAAGAACTTTAGTGCTGTAAGTAATTTAGAGGCTTGGGATACAGCTGGCAATGTACTAGATGTACATATCAGTCCAAATCAAGGTCAAGTACAATATGAGCTTAATTTGTTACGTAAGGACAAAGCTATTTCTATTGCGGTTCCTACAGTGGGGACAGTAGCGGACGGTTATGAAATCAAATCTATTTCTACTACACCTGTACAGGTAACTGTTACGGGTCGAGAGGAAATGATAGACTCTGTGTCTGAAATTCAAACGGAACCGATTGATGTGTCTGGTGCTACTGCAAGTATTCAAGGATCTTACAATTTAGTATTACCTAGTGGTATCAATAGTAAATCTTCTACGGTACAAGTTAAGATAGAAATTCAAAAGAAAGCTACTTAATGTGAGATTTAAAAGAATGCTATTTAATGCATCGCTAAATGTTGTAGAAGAACTTTCACAATCATTACAATCAGAAGCTAAAGGTCCTAATGGAGTATTATTTACATACTCTGTTAGGACCTTTTTTATTAATCCTATATTAGCATTTATAGTAGTGTTGTATAATAAAGATGTATAACCATTTTCTTGTAGGTCAGTTGTTAGAAATTTAGGTCAAATGATAAAGATTTTAGCTAACCCTAAATGGGAGCTTACATAGGAAAGATATGATTAGAATAATAAATCTACGCGTGGCTGTTACGGTCAAGTCGGATATAAAGGATATTGTAGAAAAGAAATATCCCCAATTGCGAGGCGCGATTGAAACGATTCACGTTGTACGACGTGCTGTAGACGCTCGTAAAAAACCAAATATTGTCTTTGTATATACTTTGTTTGTTGAGGTTCATAACGAAGCTCAAATCATGAAAAAACTAGGCAAACAAAAGGATGTATCTGTATTTACAGCAGAAGATCCAGAGCCTATCGTTTATGGGAATGTGCCATTAGCACATCGTCCTGTAGTTATGGGCTTTGGGCCAGCAGGTATGTTAGCCGCATTTTACCTTGCCCGTGAAGGCTACCGTCCTATCGTTTTTGAGCGTGGTCAAGATGTAGATACTCGTAGCGAAGACGTAGAAACATTCTGGAAAGAAGGCGTCTTTAAGCCTGAGTCCAACGTTCAATTCGGTGAGGGTGGTGCAGGTACCTTCTCTGATGGTAAATTGACGACTCGAGTTACCCATCCTAGATTGCACGAAATCTCCAAATACTTTGTTGAATTTGGTGCGCCTGAGGAAATTTTATATAAACATAAACCTCACGTAGGTACTGATAAATTGCGTACCATGGTAAAAGCCATGCGCGAGCGCATCATTGAATGGGGCGGTGAAGTTCGGTTCGGTGCAAAGATTACAGATTTATTTATCGAAAATGACCGCATCGTAGGTGTTGAAGTTAATGGTAGCGAGCGCATTGATACCACAGTTGTCTTATCTGGTGTAGGTCATAGTGCACGTGATACGTATGAAATGCTACATAAACGAAATGTAGAAATGACGGCAAAGCCATTTGCTATTGGCGTTCGTATTGAGCATGATCAAGCTGTAATCGATGAGTCCCAATATGGTGTAGAACCATCTAGCTTGGGCCTTGGTGCTGCAGAATATTCTCTCGTATACCACGATAAAGAAACAGGACGTACAGCGTATAGCTTCTGTATGTGTCCAGGCGGTCAAGTTGTAGCGTCGGCGTCCGAAAATGGTGGCGTTGTTGTAAATGGCATGAGTTTGTATGCTCGTGATAGCGGTGTTGCAAACAGTGCTATCGTAGTTAATGTAGGTCCTGATGACTTTGGTACGCATCCACTCGATGGTGTAGCTTTCCAACGGGAATGGGAACGCAAGGCGTACGAGTTGGGCGGTTCTAACTTCCATGCGCCAGCGCAAACAGTAGGTCAGTTTTTAGGACTTTCACCGGCACCTAGCGTACAAGATAGCACCTATAGCTATGAACCGGGCGTAGTGAACTGCGATTTACACGATTGCTTACCACCATTCGTTACATCCGTATTAGAACGGGCGTTGCCGTATTGGGGCCGTCGCATTCGTGGATTTGATGATCCTGCGGTATGTATGACAGGTGTTGAAACTCGTACCTCTGCACCACTTCGTATGGGGCGCAACGAAGAGCGTGTTTCTCCAACTGTAGGTGGATTCTATCCTATGGGCGAGGGGGCTGGCTACGCTGGTGGCATCATGAGCGCCGCCCTCGATGGGGCAGAAACGGCCATTTTATGCATGGCAAAATACGCAAAACCAAACTAGTTGGTAATATATTGTGAAGAGAACTACAGTATAGGTTCATATTGATACCGTAATATAGTTGTATCTGTATAGTATCTATATGTGTGGTGTATATAATGTGATATAATACACAACAGTGAATATATGAGGACTTGTGATATACACAAATCCCTAGAGGAGGATAATTATGGCTCGTTTATTTGGTACAGATGGTGTACGTGGTGTTGTTAATGAATTTTTAACACCTGAATTAGCCTATCATTTAGGTCGCGCAGCGGCTACGCATTTTGGTAAGGAAAAGGAACATCCTACGTTCTTAATCGGTCGCGATACGCGTATTTCTGGTTCTATGCTTGAAAGCGCATTGGCAGCAGGCATCTGCTCTGTAGGCGGTAATGTGGTCATTGCAGGCGTTGTACCAACTCCAGCGGTAGCATACCTAGTGCGTCAACAAGGTTTTGATGCGGGCGCAGTTATTTCTGCATCTCACAATCCATATCCAGATAATGGTATTAAATTCTTCGATGGCAATGGTTACAAATTACCAGATGAAGTAGAAGATCAATTAGAAGAGTATGTTCGTCAAAGTGCAGATAATAAATTGCCACGCCCTACAGGTGACGGCATCGGCAAAATAGAGCACAACAGCAACTTAGCTCATTTCTATGCTCACTTTGTACGTCACACAA
>ERZ773207.634-NODE-634-length-12891-cov-11.556170_pt1 | contig 12891 bp, 10 predicted proteins | sample MGYA00580997_ERZ773207 | MGnify/ENA primary metagenome ERZ773207 (study PRJEB29015, sample SAMEA2738170) | human oral metagenome | biome: human oral; feature: human-associated habitat; material: saliva | place: China | collected 2239 ... | reverse complement strand
TGCTTTTGTTTGAGCTGCTGGAGCTACTGCTGCTTTTGTTTGAGCTGCTGGAGCTACTGCTGCTTTTGTTTGAGCTGCTGGAGCTACTGCTGCTTTTGTTTGAGCTGCTGGAGCTGCTACTGCTTTTGTTTGAGCTGTTGGAGCTGCTGCTGCTTTTGTTTGAGCTGCTGGAGCTGCTACTGTTCTTGTTTGAGCTGCTGGAGCTGCTACTGCTCTTGTTTGAGCTGCTGGAGCTGCCACTACTCTTGTTTGAGCTACTGGAGCTGCTACTACTCTTGTTTGAGCTACTGGAGCCGCTTGTACTGGAGCTGCTTGTGCAGTTACAACTTCTCCAGATGCTTTTGCATCTACTTTAATTACTTGTCCAACATAAACCATATTTGGATCAGATAGGTTGTTTAATTCTACAAGACTATCTACTGTAGTTCCAAATTTACTTGCTACTGACCCTAAAGTATCACCTAATGTAATTGTGTAATATCCATCATTTTTAGCTTGAGCTAAACGTTCTACCGAACTAGAGTAAGTTAATTGATCTCCTGGACGGATTAATGTACTTGTTAAATTGTTATCTTGCATAAGTGCGTCAACAGTTGTACCGTTGTTTACAGCGATATCCCAAAGAGTATCACCATCTTTAACTGTATAATTATCAGCATCAGCTATTTGAGATGCTCCTACTGCTACCGTTCCTACGAACGCTGTCGTTGCTACTATTTTATGTAATTTACTCATATAAATAAGTCTCCTTTTTAATCGATTTTGAGTCATCCGACTCTCTCAATAATTCTCTATTTTTCCAATTTCTAATTTTCTTAATTTAATTTAATACTTTTAAGACGTCTTTAACCTCGTTTAAATAAGCTTAAACTTCGTTTTTATTTTGACGTAGTATCATTATATGATGTAACAGTTGAGTTTTCAATACTTGTAACAGTTTTGTAACAATAGTGATAACTCACTGTTACATAAGTCTATTTTCGTAATTTAGCAGTAATTTAAATCGGTCCGTTTTAGAGATTTACTGACATTTTCCTGTAGTATTTCTTAATGTATTTTACTATTAAAATGACAAATTTCACCTTAATCAACAACAAATCACCTAATTTTTGGTGTTTTTATTGTAATTAACACGTAAAATACCCTCCCTTTTTAATGTATTAACCTAAATTAGTGATATAATGCATTATATTACATTACTTAGTAATATTAGCTAATTATTATCAAGCTCACCTACTAATATAGTTATAGAGTAATATACTAAAAAATATAGATATACTATAAAACCTAATATCATGACTGTTTAACAACTTTTTATAATCTACCCGCACTCCCCCTCAAACATTTCTTTTGATAAATATAATATTTTATTATAATATTATATTTGTAAATTATTTGTGTAAGCCCTTTTTTGTAAAAGCTGATTATACAAGTTCTCTACACAGTTTAGACTATAAAAATTAAATATATACGGGAGGTAATATGACAGACATAAACAGTGCCGCTTCTCTTACAAAAATGGGACTCTTATTTTTAGAAGGCTTGTTATCATTCCTTTCTCCTTGTGTAATACCAATATTACCAATTTATATCGGTATTCTTGCAGGAAAAAAAGAGGAAAATACTAACGGAGAATTAGTGTTCAACAAAAAGAATACTATAACAAATACTCTATTCTTTGTACTAGGTATTTGTGCCACATTCTTTATTTTGGCATTTGCAACAAGTTTTATTAGTGTCTTCTTAAACGAAAATATAAAAACATTACAAATTATAAGCGGTGTTCTTATCGTATTTATGGGACTTCTTCAATTAGGAGTTTTCAAAATAGGTTTCTTAAAACAAGAATTTTCAGCAAAAAATAAAGTAAAACGAAAAGGTAATAAAACTACACCATTTCTTGCATTTCTAATGGGATTCACTTTTAGTTTCTCTTGGACACCATGTATCGGACCTATTTTAGCCAGCGTATTTTTATACGCTTCTAGTCATACAGGTATTATGAGTATTCTTTTAGTTTTAGTGTATTGCTTAGGTTTTATACTGCCATTTATTTTAGTAGCGTTCTTCGCTTCTACATTACTTGCAGTATTCAAGCGAAATACTAATATTCTAAAATACACACAGATTATTTCTGGGATAATACTTATAATTATCGGTGTATTAATTTTAAGTGGTTCTTTCGCTACTATTGCAAGATACTTTAGTTAATTAAATTTTATATTCATACTAACCTTGGAGGTATAATTCATGAAAAAATTATCAGTACTAACTGCCACTCTTCTAAGTGGTGCATTAATCTTAACAGCTTGTTCAAAGACTCAATCAAATTCTAACGAACAAAATAGTTCTAGTTCTTCTAGTTCTAGCTCTTCTAGTTCTACTGAAGAGAAAAAAACTACTCAAGCCTTTGACTTCAGCGCTATAGATAAAGATGGTAAAACAGTTAAACTTAGCGACTACAAAGGTAAAAAAGTGTATATCAACGTATGGGCATCTTGGTGCGGACCTTGTGTCAGAGAAATGCCTGAATTAGAAAAAGCATATCAAAAATTAAAAGATAAAGAAGATGTTGTTTTCTTATCAATAACATCACCTAGTGATGAGGAATTCAAAAACCAAAGTCCTCAAGATAAAGACAAAGCCACTATTCTTGCTAAAGCAAAAGAGCTTGGTGTTACATACCCTGTTCTTTTCGATGTGAACGATAGATTCTTAATAAACTACACTATTCGTTCATTCCCAACACATATTTTCATCAACTCTGATGGAACTATTGCAAACAAAGTTTCTGGAGCTGTAACAGAAAGTGCTCTTGAAGAAGAAATCAGCAAACTTAAATAATACAAACAAAAAAGAGTTACAAAAAAATGTAACTCTTTTTTATTTTACCAAAAACTTATACTTATAATTAATCATCTAAATGATCTGATGGCTCTACTGTGATAGGTTCAATATAACTGTTATTAAACTCTGTATCTGCTTGTCCATTCGTAGACTTAAGCTTTCTGTCTATTCCATTAGCTGAAACAACCTTCGTTATTTTTGCGACCAACTTATCATCAGATTTAGTTACTGTAACAGTTACTGTTGATACCATTTTGTCGTATTCTGTATTTTCTTCAGTTCCTTTTACTTCACTTACAGTATACGTATGTGTCCCTACTTCGTTTTCTTTAAATTTAATTGATTGGAATAAGATATTTCCTTTTTCATCGTTAGTTGCAGTTTGAACTACTTTACCACTACTATCACGCATTTCAAACTTGAATTGACCCGCTTTTAGTGTTCCACCATGGTAAGCTTTTGTGAAGTTAAACTGTATTTCAGCAGGTTTAACTGTCTGTTCTTCTTTATTTGTTTTAGGATTATCTGATTTTGGTTTTTCTTCTTTTTTGTTATCAGGTTTTTCTGTTTTTGGCTGCTCTTCTTTTTTATTATCAGGTTTTTCTGTTTTTGGCTGCTCTTCTTTCTGATTATCAGCAGGCGTCTCATCTGATGGAGTATTAAATATACATGCATCTTCTAATTTTATTACACCTACAAAATGATAACCGTCTATCTCAGGTGTTTTTAACTCTTGATCGCTCGCTATAAAAGTAGTTTCTTTTATTTCAGTTCCTGAATATGCGCCTGTATCTTGCATTGCATAAACTAGTGATCCCCCTCCGATTAAAGCGATAACTAGAAATTTACGTCCTTTTTTATTTTTAATTAGAAAAAATGCTAAACCAGCTAATATACCAGCACCCACTAGGTGTCCCCATCCAATAACATCTCCTGTTTTAGGTAAGATTTTTTGAATTTTTTCTTTAGTTGTGTTAGTGGTTCCTACCGAATTTTTTTCGTAGACTAACTTATAAACTGTACATCCATCTACTTTTTCATTATCACCTAGTGTTTTAATTTCTTTTACTTCATCACTATTTAACGATGCTTTATCTACAAACGCAATATTATCTCCACCAGTTCTAGAAGGTTTTAGCCCTTTCCATTGCGCGCTATCTAACTTAGCTTCAATATTTTTTTGAGATGCATCATTTGCTAACGCTTGTTGACTAGTTAATAGACCACTTGCCATTAATACTGCCAAAAACAACTTTTTCTTATTAACTTTCATAGTTGCATCCTTTCTTTATTTTTTATTTTTAATCAAATATACTTACTTTTATCCGAAAACACATCCACCATTTTTATGTAGACTATTTTCAACCTCATCTACTGCCTAACTATATATGGCGTTTCATTATAATATAATAAATACAGCAATATAACCTAATGAACGCTCTCGCTATTCTTTTGTTTATACCACCAACTCTCCAGTCACTATCAAAATTTACCCCTAAATTATTAGACTATATTAATCCTGATAATGAACAAAATCATCCACCTTCATCATAAACCACTCACTTAAAATATAAATAAAATAGATTTAACGTCTCTAATACATTCAATAAATTCTTCAACTCTAAAATCAACCTAAATTAACCTTATTCTAAAATATGTATATACATCTGTTTAAAAATCGATAAAAAAAGAGTAAAGTTACAAATTAGTAACTCTACTCTTCTGGGGTTGTTTGACTTTATTTTGCTTCTTTTACGTATTCTTGATCTTTTGTATAGATAGTAAGACCAGTGATATTTTTTGTAGATTTAAAGAAGAAACTACAAATATATCCAAAGAATAGTGAGCTCAAGAATGAGAATCCTGAGAAGATAAATGGACTTTGTTTTGCATAAGTAGTGTAGTCTTGGATGTAGTAACAAACTAATCCTGCTACGATAAGTCCTAATAATGCTCCTGCTCCATTAGCACGTTTAGTGAAGATACCTAATGCGAATGTCCCTGCTAGAGGTACCCCTAATAGACCTGTGTATTTTAAGAATAAGTCCCAAGTTTCTTTTTGGTTAGTTCTAACAAAGTATAATGCAGCAATTGTTCCTAAGATACCTGCAATAATAATTATTACACGAGCTAATAATACGTCTTGTTTTGCATCTTTACTATTACCGAAGAAACGTTGTTTAATATCAACAGTGATACAAGCAGAAATTGAGTTTAAGCTTGAAGAAATTGTTGATTGAGCTGCTGCTAAGATAGCCGCTATAACTAATCCTGCAACACCAGCTGGTAATGCCGTTAAAATAAAGTAAGGTACTAGAGCTGTTGTATTAGCTGCTTTACCTACTACTTCTGCATTCATAAAGTCTGGTAATTTTGTTACAGCGTTGCTACCTTTATAAAAACTATATAATACTGTTCCCATTCCGTAGAAAATTGGAATAGTGATAAATGCTAATAATCCGTTTGTCCAAATTGATTTGTTAGTTTCTTTAATAGACTCTGTAGTGCTATAACGTTGTACTACGTCTTGTGAAGCAGTATATTGTTGTAAGTTATTAAAGATTGACCCAATAAAGATAATTGGAATAGTTGAAGCTGTAAATGACCAGTTGAATTTAGCTGATGTTACGATTTTTCCATTTGCTAGTGCATCATGCGCAACATTTCCAAATCCACCTACTTGGTATACACCAAGGATAATTACTAAGATTGCCCCACCTAGTAAAATAATCCCTTGAATAACGTCTGTCCAGATAACACCCTCGATACCACCCATAAACGAGTAAATAACACAAAGTAGCCCAATAGCTCCACAAACAATGTATGGGTTAATAGTTGAAACCGAAGTAATCGCAACTGTTGGTAAATAAACTACAATCGCTATACGTCCAATATGGAATAATGAGAACAAAATACTTCCGATTACACGCATACTTGGGTTAAAACGTTCTTCTAAATATTCATATGCTGTCGTAACATTAAGTTTTCTAAAGAATGGAACATAGTAATAAATTAATATCGGAATAATCGCGATAATAGCTAAGTTCCCTGCTGCATATGTCCAGTCACCATTAAATGCTTTTTCTGGTGTCGCCATAAATGTAATGGCTGATAATGTTGTAGCGTAGATTGAGAAACCTACAGCCCACGAAGGTACACTACCTCCGGCTTTGAAGAATGCTTCCGTGCTTTCTCCTGCTTTTTTAGTAAAGTAAACCCCTACTCCTAACATAGCTAGTAGATAAATTACTAAAACTAAACTATTTAACGTACCAAAACCTACCTTATCCATGGTACATCCCTCCTATATTCTTTTTAATTTTTTATTATGTGGCTTTTAGTCAACTTGACTATTTGTCTTCATTCTTTCCTTTTCAATAATTTTTATTAAAGATTATAATCTTTAACTAGTTTTTCTACTTTAGGTAATTTTTCAGGATCGAAAACTTTCATAGGTTTTTTACAATATCCTGCATCTATACCTTTTACTTTTAAGATTTCTTTTAATGTTTGATATAAACCAAGTTCTAATACTTTTTCAATTACATCATTTGCTTTATGTTGTAATTCATAAGCTTCTTCTACCTTACCTTCTTTAGCAAGTTCAAAGATTTTTTTGCTTGTTTTACCATTAACGTTATATGTAGAACCGATAGCTCCATCTACTCCAGATATAGCAGCTTGAACTAACATTTCATCAAATCCAGACCAAATTAATTTATCTGGGAATCTTCTTCTGAATCTTTCTAATTGATAGAAGTCTGCTGCAGTGTATTTAACACCGATAACTTTTTCATTATCTAGTAATTCAGAGAATTGTTCTAAGCTAATTTTTACCCCAGTTAATGTTGGAATGTAGTAAAGAATCATGCTGTTATCTGTTGCGTTAATAATTGTTTCGTAGTAATCTTTGATTTCTTTAAATGATAAAGGATAGTAAAATGGTGTAACTGCAGATAATGAATCATATCCTAACTCAGTTGCGTATTTTGCTAATTCTACCGCTTCATTTAAATCTAAAGCCCCTATTTGTGCGATAAGTTTTACTCTGTCTCCCACTACTTCTTTAACAAATTTGAAAATTTGTTTTTTTTGTGTTGTGTTTAACAGAAAGTTCTCTCCGCTACTTCCATTAACGTATAAACCATCAACACCGCATACATTAATATTGTGTTCAATTACTTGGCGTAATCCATCTTCTTTTACTTCACCTTTTTCATCAAAAGGAATAAGTAACGCTGAATAAATACCTTTTAAATCTTTCATTTTTCTGTCCTCCGTTATTTAAAATAATTTAACACATTAAATTTTAATACACTTTCATTTTAAAACGTTTTCTTTATTTTGTCAATAGAAAACGCTTAAATTCCACAAAATATTTTACCCCCTGTAAACGTTGATATATGGGTGTTTCGTTATGGTTATTTAAAGAAAACAACAAAATAAATTAAATTATACTTGTATAGATAACTAAAATTTATTTAACACATTATGTATTTTAAAAACAAAAAAAGAAACTCAAAAACTATAGTTAATCCTAGTTTTTGAATTCCTTTTATTTTTAGTTATTGTGTAATTATTTATCGTAGCTTCCGATTAAGAACATTGAACCTTCTAACTCAAAATTATCACAAGCTGTTGTTAAGATAAAACTATCTCCTTTTTTTACATCAAAGCTATTTCCATCTACTCTTACCACTCCACTACCTTCTAGTACAGTAAATAAGTTTCCTGTTTTGTTTTTCTCTAGTGTTACCTTTCCTGAAACATCTACTTTATACACGGCAAAATATCTTTCATCAGCTAAATGTGTAATAGTCGCACCTTCTTTATTTTCTACTTCTCTAGCCGTAGCCATTTTTTCAAATGGAACTTTTGTTACATCTTTAGTTTTTTCAATATGAAGTTCACGCTTATTACCATCTTTATCTATACGATTATAGTCGTAAACCCTATATGTTGTATCAGAATTTTGTTGCACTTCATATATTAATATACCTTCTCCAATAGCGTGTAATGTTCCCGCTGGAATATAGAAGAAATCACCTTTTTTTACACCTTCCTCTATAAATAGCTTATCCCACTCTTCATTATCGATCGCTGCATCAAACTCTTCTTTTGTTTTAGCAGTATGTCCATATATTAGTTTTGAATCTTTTTTAGCCTCTAGTACGTACCAACATTCTGTCTTACCTAGCTCACCATTTTCATTAACACGTGCGTAATCATCTTCTGGGTGAACTTGTACTGATAAATTATCGCTAGCATCTAAAATTTTAATTAATAAAGGATATTTATCATATTTTCTCTCTGTAAATAATTGTGGATTTTTAGCGTAAGCTTCTTTTAATGTTAAGCCTGCTAGTTCTCCGTTAACTATTTTTGAACTACCATTATCATGAGCCGCAACAACCCACGCTTCTCCTATATTTCCTTCAGGTATATCAAAATTGAAGCTTTCTAAGTTTCTTCCTCCCCAAATTCTTTCACAAAATACCGGTTCTAAAAATACTATTTTATCCATTTCATTCTCCTATGCAATACTATTATTTATCAATTAAAAATTTTTTATAGTTGTTATTACTTACCACACCATTATATCATATCGTATATAACTTTTTATAATAAAATTAGAAGGTTTATTCAAGTATATTTTCAAAAAAATTTTTCAGAAACTATTTTCAAAAATCCTCTTTTATGATAACATAACTTTGACAGCATCTTCATAAGTTGATGATTTTATCCAACTTATGAATTTAATAAATAATAAGGCAGGTATATATATATGTTTTTAGGAATAGATATCGGTGGTACTAGTATAAAGTTTGCAGTTATTGATGATAACTATAAAATTATTCACTATGAAACTTGTAAAACACCAGACAACGTAACAACAAAAATCACAGATGAAATGTTCAGAATCGCTAGTAAAATTCACGAAAGTTATAACTTTACTGCGGCTGGAATTTCTGCGGCTGGAGTAATTGATAACGTAAATATGGAAGTTATCCGTGCTGCTCCAACTATTAAAAATTATGTAGGGACAAACTTTAAAAAAGATTTCGGTGACCGTTTAGGTGTCGACGTTTACGTTGATAACGACGTTAACTGTGCACTACTTGGGGAGCAATGGTTAGGTGGAGCTAAAGATCTTGATGAGGTATTTTGTATGGCTCTTGGAACTGGTATTGGAGGAGCTTATTACTTAACTAGCTTGCCTTTCGGTTCAAACTTTGGTGTAGGAGAAATCGGTCAATCTGTTTATGACGCAGATACTGACACTACATATGAACAACGTGCATCTACTATAGCACTAGACCGTAAAATTAAAGCTGAAATGTACGAAGGTTTAAGTGTTATTGAATTCTTTGACCTTTGCAAACGAGATGACTCTAATGCACTTAAAATACTTGATGAATGGTTATACGAAGTTGCTCGCGGTATAGTTAATCTATTATGTATTTTAGATCCAAAATACATTATTATCGGTGGAGCTGTATCTGCACAAGGTGATTATTTATTAAATAAATTAGAAGCAAAAGTTCGTGAACTTCACCCAATTAAAATTAACAAAACTAAGTTTCTAGCGGCTGCATTAGGTAATGACGCTGCACTTTACGGAGCAATTAGTCCATTTGTAAAAAAATAATATAAAACCTAAAAGAATCGCTTTTGCGGTTCTTTTTTGAATTTTGTTTAAATTCTTCAGTTTTAACTTTACAAACAATACTTTAAGTGATAATATAAAAATAAGTTAACACATTAAATTTATAATCAAATAATATTTTACTTCATAACACTGAGACGGAGGTGCCATTTTTGAAAAAATACGAAAAGATTATTGATGATATCATCTTAAAGATACAATCGGGAATGTTTAAAGAGGGAGAACAACTTTATACAGAACGTGAAATAAAAGAAATTTATAACGTTAGTAGCACTACTGCTGTTCGTGTCTTAAACGAACTAGAAACTACTGGATATATTTTCAGAGTTCAAGGGAAAGGTAGCTTCGTTAATAAAACATTAGTTAATAAAAAAGTTTATGTCACAGAAAACAATAATTTCCATAAATACTTTAAAGAGTCAGTTTATGAACACTCAAAAGTTATCTCTGCGGAAATAATCCAAGATAAAGAACTTTGTGACAAATTAAAAATCAAAAATCAAAAACTATTAAAAGTAGTTCGTGTAAAATATATTGGAAATGTAGTTTGGGCACATCAAACTAACTACATACCGTTAAAATATTTACCAGATATAAATACAGATGAATTGGATAACTTTAAAGAATTAGCAACTATGATTAGAAAAAAATATCGCATAGATATTCACAAAGAAAAATCTAAAAAAACTATGAAAGTAACGTTAGATGCACCGAAAAAAGTTGCTAAATATGTAGCTAAAGATAATGAACCTTGCTTCGAATTTGATAGATTTACATACTTTGCAGACGGTAAGGTTTTTGAATATGTAAAAATATATATAAATTATAAATACTATACACTAACAATTAAAGATTAATGTGTTAAGATTGGAGTTTGTTATGAACAAAAAAAATGAAATTTTAGAGCAAATTAAAGGTGGTATCATCGTTTCTTGCCAAGCTCTTCCTGGTGAACCACTATATACAGAAAAAGGCGGTATTATGCCTCTAATGGCTTTAGCTGCTAAAGAAGCCGGTGCAGTAGGAATCCGTGCCCAAGGAGTACGCGACATCAAAGAAATTCAACAACAAGTAGACTTACCAATTATCGGTATTATTAAACGCAGCTACGAAGGAATGTCACAATTTATAACAGCTACTATGAAAGAAGTTGATGAACTAGTAGAAACAGGTTGTGAAATTATCGCTCTAGATTGTACACTTCGTCCACGTTTTGACGGATCAACAATAAATGACTTCGTAAAAGAGATTAAAGAAAAATACCCTGATATTATTCTTATGGCTGATATTGCAACATTAGAAGAAGGAATCAACGCTGAAAAAATAGGTGTGGATTTTGTCGGTACTACATTAAGTGGTTATACAGAAAATACTGCGAATAGACCTGATGAAGTTGACTTAAAACTTATTTCAGACTTATCAAAAAATATCTCAATACCTATTATTGCAGAAGGTAGAATCCACTACCCTGAAAATGCAAAAGCAGCCTATGATGCTGGAGCATTTAGTGTAGTGGTAGGTGGAGCTATTACTCGTCCAAAAGAAATAGCATCAAGATTTATAAACGCTATAAAATAGAAAAAACAGGATTGATTTTTAGTCAATCCTGTTTTTGTTATTTTAATATTTCATCTTTTTCAATTGTTATTGTTCCCATATTATCTTTTGAATATGGGCTACCGCTAAAGTTCTTCCAATCGGTCAATACACTATCTAACAATTTATCTGATACTCCTTTTACGTATCCTTTTGAGATGTTATATTTTTCCAGAAAGTCTTCTACTGGTACTTCTTTAGACCCTTCTTTTGCAAGCACATAATTTTTTAATTTATAACTCTTCACATCATAATCATAATATATTATTATACGTGCATCCTCCGATATTGGGATATACTTTTCCAATACTATTTAACCATCTTCTACTAAGGTTATACTTTTTTCACTTTTATATGTCAAGCTTGCTTTACTAGAATATGAATTTGCAAGTGTGTCCCATAGTGTTTTTGTTGGTCTATAGTGCTTGTATAATTGCGGCATATGTTCTACTGACTTATAGGGGGATAAATGATAATATGAGTTATACATCTCTTGAAATACATTTTTATTACTTACTTTATAATACTCATATAAACTTCCTTTCTATAAATATAATTACCGCTATAAATATACCCAATCGTTTTTTTTATTTTCTTTCTACATTCTCTTATTTGTTCATTAACAAACTACTCTAAACGTTCTATTTCTTCTTCCAAAAAACATATTCCTTTTTTTCTTTGATTCCCTTAAAATAAGCTCCGGATTCCTTCTAACTTCTTCTTTTTCTTTTTCTTTTTTTCTTTCCTAGTACTACTAATAGGAGATTTAAGCTATTTTTCTTTTTTATTATTTAACCATAAAAAACCGACCTCCAAAACGTTAGAATATTTCGTCTAACTTTTTGAGGTCGGTACATTATCTAGGTTCTTTTTATAATTAGAGAAACTATTATATTTATAACCTACTCTTCTTCTTTACGTTTCCTAACTGCTAATACAATACCTGCAAGTAATGCACTAAATCCTAATGATGCACTTTCTGAAGTATTTAATCCAGTATTTGGTAAAATACCTTTAGCTTTTTCACCTAAAACTACTTTATCCGCTGTCTTAGCTGGATCTTTGATTCCTGCTGCATCTTTTGCTTTTGCTACCGTTTTGTCCGGTGTTAGAGTTGCTACTGATCCGTCTTTGAATGTTACTGTCGCAGTTCCATCTGGTGTTACTTCTACGTTTGCAACTTTTCCTGGGTTCGCATCTTCTATTGCTTTCTTAACTGCATCTTTTTCTGCTTGTGTTAAGTTCGCTGGATCTTGTACCGCTGTCTTAGCTGGTTCTTTGATTCCTGCTGCATCTTCTTTTGCTACCGTTTTGTCCGGTGTTAGAGTTGCTACTGATCCGTCTTTGAATGTTACTGTCGCAGTTCCATCTGGTGTTACTTCTACGTTTGCAACTTTTCCTGGGTTCGCATCTTCTATTGCTTTCTTAACTGCATCTTTTTCTGCTTGTGTTAAGTTCGCTGGATCTTGTACCGCTGTCTTAGCTGGTTCTTTGATTCCTGCTGCATCTTTTGCTTTTTCTACTGTTTTGTCCGGTGTTAGAGTTGCTACTGATCCGTCTTTGAATGTTACTGTCGCAGTTCCATCTGGTGTTACTTCTACGTTTGCAACTTTTCCTGGGTTCGCATCTTCTATTGCTTTCTTAACTGCATCTTTTTCTGCTTGTGTTAAGTTCGCTGGATCTTGTACCGCTGTCTTAGCTGGTTCTTTGATTCCTGCTGCATCTTCTTTTGCTACCGTTTTGTCCGGTGTTAGAGTTGCTACTGATCCGTCTTTGAATGT
>ERZ773207.630-NODE-630-length-12982-cov-11.687166_pt1 | contig 12982 bp, 6 predicted proteins | sample MGYA00580997_ERZ773207 | MGnify/ENA primary metagenome ERZ773207 (study PRJEB29015, sample SAMEA2738170) | human oral metagenome | biome: human oral; feature: human-associated habitat; material: saliva | place: China | collected 2239 ... | reverse complement strand
AGAAAGTCGTTGATTATCCCCATCTGTTTTGGGGTATTCTCACCCTATCAAACTCTCAATGAGAAATTGCAAGAAAACTCAAGGGATGGTTGAAAGTCCTGAAATTTTTGTGCCTCAATGACTCTGCGAACACTCAAAGAATAGGCATGGAAAAATGGTGCAAAAAACCCCGTGCACCCGAATGGAAAACCATTCAGGAACACGGGGGTAGTTAGCGCGGAACTAACGCGCCTTACTTGGCGCGGTTCTGAAAATTGAACAGCATCTGCTCCAGCTGACCACGATTCACCAGGTCCGTCGCATTAAAAGCACCGAAATCCGGAGTAATGACATACTGCTGAGTGGACCACAGAATCTCACGGTAGAAGGCGGAACTCGGATTAACATCCGTGAACGAAGAAACACCAGAAACAGCCGGGGAACCCGCTGCACGGTAGGTGAATGCCGCAACCGTAGCGTTCGAAATGCCGGCATCCGCGTGGAACTTGCCATCAGACCAGCCGAAAGTAATGCCCTTCTGGCGAGCCCACACGTAAGCGGCGTAGTTCGGGTCGGTGGTCTTTACATCCGGCCAGGGGGAGACCACCGGGAGGTTTACCTTGGGGCTACCAGCCTGAGCGTACAGCGCAGCCGTCAGCTCGCCGCGAGTAGCGCGCTGCTGCTGCTCCTGGTAGGTGAGCTTCGAAATCAGGCTCTTGTACTCTCCCTTAGGTACGGTAGCATCCGCGAAGTCCTGAACACCCTCAAACTTCAGATCCTGACGGCCCATAAGAACACCGCGGTGCTCCGGCGCCAAACCCACAATCGGGGTGATGAGTGGCCTGTCCTTCTTGGTGAGGTCGTAGTCGTAGTCGCTCCACACCTCAATGACGTACTGCTTAGACGGATCCAAGGTGTTTGCGGGGATCTTGATGGTGCGGTAAAGAGTGCCTCCCTCCAGGCGGGTTACGCCATCGGGGCCTTCATAGTAGGACTTCATATCGCTCATCGCCAGGACAGGGGTGCCGGTGCCCTTCTCGCGAATCACGTACATGGCACCCTCACGGCCAGGCAGCTCCTCCCCAACGAAACCCTCACCCTGGACCAGCAGCTCCTGATCCTTCGTGGTGTCCTTCAGCGCATCGTACTTCAACTTAGGTGCCATGACTTCAGGATGGTAGGCGCGGGTGTACATCGGGTGGTGGGCGATAACGTTCTTGCGAGCCCAAATATCCTTAATGCTCGACTGCGGCTGGCCCTTAGCCTCGGTCAAAATACCCATCTCGTAACGCACCTCGTCCAGGGTGATACCCGGGAAATAATCGATGGGAGTGTAGAAACTCTCCAAGGCCCTAGCCTTGATGGTCAGCTTTGCCTCAAAAGTGCCGTCATCGGCAATGGTGAAGTCCTTACCCTCTTCAAAACGGAGCATCGACGTGGAAGGCTCAGCGTTACCGGGGCGGTCCTTCGTAGCCGCAATGTAGAAGACAACGGTGCCGTGCTGCTCACGCCACTGCTTGGTGAAACCGGCACCCTTCAGAGTCACGGTGCCGCCCTCGCCGGTGTACAGAATACCGTCATAATCAGTGGAGTACGTCGGCTGCGCCGCTGCGTCCTGAGCAGCCGGCTTGGGGGTCACAGCATTTGCCGCCGGTGCATCAGCAACAGGTGCCGCATCCTGGGCGAGTGCCGGAGTCATCGGCAGAACCATAGCGCCAGCCAGCACCAGTGCGCCGCAACCCTGCGCCGCACGGAGGAAAGAAGACTTAGAATTCGGAAGCGGAGACATGCATCATCCTAACGGGTCGTACCCACCGGGATGATGCAGGTTCATAGGGGCCCTGGGGTGAGAAATCTCCGTCGAATCGGCGCCAACCCAGTGAGAAAGTGGTCGATTATCCCCGTCGGTTTCGGGGACATTTTCACCCTATCAAACCCTCAGGTAGATGTCAGGGAACACTCAAGAGAGGCTTGAAGGTTCTGAAGTTTTTCACAGGTTGACCAGCCACTAAAAATTGAGCTCGGCAAACCAAACCCAGCAAGCTAAACCCTGACAACAGAACCCCCCCAAAAAACAGAACCCCGTGCACCCGAACAGAAAACCTGCTCGGGAACACGGGGTTATTCGTGCGGCTAGACGATAAACAGAGCCAGCTTAGCGAGTCAGCTTAGCGAGACTGGAAAGCCGCCAGAACAGTCTCCAGATGGCCGCGAGTCAGCAGCTGCTTAGGAAGGAAATAGGAACCACCGTACACAGTAGGCAAATTCTGGCTAGCCCACAGAATCTCACGATAGAACGGAGCACCAGGCTTAACATCCGCATAGGGAGAATCGCCCTTCACCGCAGGAGAACCAGACGCACGGTAGGTGAACGCCGCAACGGTAGCGTTCGAAATGCCGGCGTCCGCATGGAACTTACCATCCGACCAGCCGTAGCTGATGCCCTTCTCACGAACCCAAATGTACGCAGCGTAGTTCGGGTCGTCAGTCTTCACATCCGGCCACGGGGAGACTGCAGGGAGGTTCACCTTGGGGGCGCCAGCCTGAAGGTACAGAGCCACCGCCAGCTCGCCGCGGGTAGCGCGTTCCTTGCGCTGCTCATCGGTCAAGCTAGGCTTCTTATCCTCAACAGCGTCAGAGCCCTTAAAATTCAGGTCCTGAGAAACCAACAGCTTACCGCGACCTTCAGGTGCCTTACCCACAACGGGGGCAAGGAACTCGCCGCTCTCGCTGTAGCCGTCATTAGCCCAGACCTCCACCACGTACTTCTTCGAAGCATCCAAAGTGTTAGCCGGAACCTTCACGGTGCCGTCCACTACACCGTTCACATACTCAAAGGCGCGGCCGTGGTGGTTGTACTCAATAACGTCACTGGTCGCCAGAACAGGGGTGTTCGAGCCCTTCTCACGAATAACATACTGAACACCCTTGACGGAGCGAATCTCACCGTAGAAACCGGTACCCGAGAAGTAAACGTCCTGATCTGCGGCAGTGTCACCCAGAGCCTTGTATGCCACCTTGGGGGCAAACGGGCTGGGACGGAACGCCTGAGTTTGCACCGCAATACGCTGAATCACGTTCTTACCAGCCCACAGATCCTCAAGGGTCAGCTGGGGCTGACCCTGCTGCTCAGCAACCAGGTCAACCTCGTAACGCACCTCGTAACGCGGGATACCGGGGAAATAATCACGAGGCTCGTAGTAGCGCTGAAGCACGTCCGGCTTGACCGTCAGTTGAGCATCCAGGGTGCCGTCCTCAGCAATGGTGAAGTCCTTACCCTCCTCAAAACGGAGCGGCGTATCATCAGCGGGCAGAAGGCTACCATCGGGAACACCCTGAGAAGCGGCCAAGTAAATCGCCACGTTGCCGTGCTTCTCACGCCACTCCTTGGTGAAACCCGAACCCTTCACGTGGACGGTACCGCCCTCGAAAGTGTACAGCAGCTGAGCCTTGCCGTCGTACAGAACCTCGAACGTCGGGGTAGACTCCTGGGTTGCCTTAGCGCCCGGAACATCAGCAGCCTGCGAACCATCAGAACCATTGAAGTTCAGCGCCTGAGACGCGAGCAGAGTACCGCGACCCTCGGGTGCCTTGCCGACAACGGGGGTAATGAACTCGCCGTCCTCATAGCCGTTGTTACCCCACACCTCGACGGTGTACTGCTTCGCCGTATCCAGAGTGTTAGCGGGAATCTTAACGTTACCGTTGAGGAGCCCATGCTGGTACTGGAACGCATACTCGGGGTCGTTGTACTCGATAACGTCGCTAATAGCCAGAACCGGAGTGTTCGAACCCTTCTCGCGAACAAGAATCTGCACACCCTTGGGGGACTGAATATCACCGTTGAAGTCCCAACCGGAGAAGCGAAGCTCCTGATCCTTGGACGTATCAGCCAGAGTATTGTAGCGCCAGTGAGGGGTGAAAGCGTCAGCCTTCGGAGCAGGATCAGCCGGCAGAGAACCAGCCACTGCAGCTACAGGAGCATCCGCGGCAGCATTCTGAGCAAGCGCCGGGGTCATCGGCAGAACCATAGCACCAGCCAGCACCAGTGCGCCGCACCCCTGCGCCGCACGGAGGAAAGAAGACTTGGAGTTCGGAAGCGTGGACATACATCATCCTAACGGGTCGTACCCATCGCGCCAATGCAGTTTCTAAAAGGGGAGTGAGAAATCTTCGTCGAATCTGCGCCAACCCAATGAGAAGTGGTCGAATGTCCCCGTCAATTTCGGGGACAATTTCACCCTATCAAAGGGCTGAACAGATGTCAGGAAACACTCAAGAGAGACTTGAAGGTTCTGAGGGTTTTCCCAGGTTGACCAGCCGCTAAAAACTGAACCCAGCACGCTAAACTCAGCACGTTAAACCCCGAAAACAGAACCCCGTGCTCCCGAACAGAAAAACCATTCGGGAACGCGGGGTTATTCAGATGGCTATCTTAGCGAACCTAGAAAGCCATCATCAGAACCTCCAGCTCACCGCGAGTCACCATGTGCTTGGGATTGAACGTGCCGCTGGTGCTCAGCGCAACCTTGTTCTGACCAGCCCACACAATCTCACGGAAGAACGCAGAATCCGGGGTCAGATCAGTGTACGAGTGCCAGTCATGATCAAGGGTAGGGGAACCCGCTGCACGGTAGGTGAATGCCGCAACCGTAGCGTTCGAAATGCCGGCATCCGCGTGGAACTTGCCATCAGACCAGCCGAAAGTAATGCCCTTCTGGCGAGCCCACACGTAAGCGGCGTAGTTCGGGTCGGTGGTCTTTACATCCGGCCAGGGGGAGACCACCGGGAGGTTTACCTTGGGGCTACCAGCCTGAGCGTACAGCGCAGCCGTCAGCTCGCCGCGGGTAGCGCGTTCCTTACGCTGCTCATCAGTCAGGCTGGGCTGCTTACCCTCAGCAGCGTCAGACCCCTTGAAGTTCAGGTCCTGAGAAGCCAACAGCTCACTGCGGCCCTCAGGCGCCTTACCCACCACAGGGCCGGCATTCTCGCCGTTCTTGTAGCCGTTGTTACTCCAAACCTCCACGACGTACTTCTTCGCCGGATCCAGAGTATTCGCCGGAACCTTCACGACGCCGCGTACCTTGCCGTTCTTGAACTCAGAAAAATGGCTGTCGTGGTTATACTCAAAAATGTCGCTCGTCGCCAGAACCGGGGTGTTCGAGCCCTTCTCACGAACCACATACTGAACACCCCTGTTGAAGTTAAACTTGCCGTAGAATCCGGTACCCAAGAAGTAAATATTCTGATCAGCGGTAGTATCACCCAGAGCCTTGTACTCCACCTTGGGAGCAAACGGGCTGGGTCGGAACGCCTGAGTGTACAGCGCACTATGAAACAGCACGTTCTTGCCAGCCCGCAGATCATCAAGGGTCAGCGGGGGCTGACCCTGTTTCTCGGTAAACATGCCAATCTCATAATTCACCTCGTAACGCTTCTCGTAACTCGGGGCACCGGGGAAGGGGGTACGAGGCTCATAGTAGTTCTGCAGCTCACCGGGCTTAACCGTCAACTGAGCATTCAGGGTGCCGTTTTCAGCAATGGTGAAATCCTTACCCTCCTCAAAACGGAGCAACACCTCCTTAGCAGGCAGGAAATCACCGTCGTCAGGAACACCCCGAGAAGTAGCAATGTAAAACACTACCTTGCCATGCTTCTCACGCCACTCCTTGGTGTAGCCCCAACCCCTCACGTAGATGGTGCCACCCTCAGCGGTGTACAGCCACTGTTCCTTGTTGTCGTACCGAAACCTGAACGTAGGCTTCTGTGGGGTCTTACCCGGAATATCCGCAGCTGTCGTGCCGTCAGAGCCTTCAAAGTCCAGCTCCTGGGTAGCCAGCAGGGTACCGCGACCCTCGGGTGCCTGACCCACGACGGGGGTAATGAACTCGTCGCCCTCATAGCCGTTGTTACCCCACACCTCGATAACATAATCCTTTGACTTATCCAGGGTGTTTGCCGGAATCTTCGCCGTACCGTGGATGTAGCCGTCCTGGTAAGCGAAAGCCAGCTCCTTGTGGTTATATTCAACGATGTCGCTAACCACCAGAACCGGGGAGTTCAAACCCACCTCTCGCACAACGACCTGAACGCCCTTCGGGGAGTTAATATCACCCTCAAAACCCCATCCCGAGAAGTCCAGCACCTGATCCTTATCAGTGTTCTTCAATGGGTGGTAGCCCAAATGGGGATTGAAATCATCAGAAGTATCAGCGGGATTCTCACGGACGCGATCATCCGGCAGACCAGCAACAGCCGCCGCAGGAGCATCCGCAACAGCGTGAGCAAGCGCAGGAGACATCGGCAGAATAATCGCACCCGCCAGCGCCAGTGCGCTGCAGCTACGGGTTGCATGCAGAAGTGAAGGCTTAGAGCCCGGAAGTGAGGACATGGAACATCCTTAGAAATATGTCCCATTGGATTGATTATTGCGTCTTCTATAGGGGAGTATCTGTCGAATCTGCGCCAACCCAATGAGAAGTGGTCGAGTGTCCCCCTATCGGTACAGGGGACACTCCCACCCTAACAAACCTTCAGGTCGAAATATCTACTTTACTCAAGAGAAACTTGAACCTTCCGGAATATTTCACTGCGTGCATGATGCGGCGCACAGGAAACCCAAAACCCAGGCGGCCCCAACCCCCAGGCAACCCCGCGCACAGTCCTCAAAATACGAGCGGCCCCGCACTCCCACCAGGAGTGCGGGGCAGACAAACACGCTAAAGCAAAGCGCTAAAACGAAGCACAGAAACTAGGAAGTGCGGAAATACAGGTACATCATCATCGCAACACGACCACGAGACGTCTGCGCCGTCGGCTCAAAAGCATTACCCTCAGACACCGTCGACACACCATGGCGAGACGCCCATACAATCTGACGGTAGAACGGAGTCGCAGACGACACATCGCTAAACGGGGAAGTACCCGACATCTGAATCTTCTGCGCACCATCAGCACGGTACAGAAGAGCCGCAGCAGAAGCATTCGACAGGCGCGCCTCCGCATGGAACTTGCCATCAACCCAGCCGGAAGTAATGCGCTCCTGACGTGCCCACAGGTACGCATCATAGTTCGGGTCAGACTCATCAACATCCGCATACGGCGAATGCTCCGGACGGGTCACCGCCGGTGAACCCGCCAGCTTATAGAACATGGTGATCAGCTCGCCACGGGTCACCGGATCCTTAGCACCAAAATAGTCCTCAGAAACCGGCTCCATCGTCTGGGTGCGAACAGCCCAACGGATACCCGCATAGTACGCAGAATCCTCAGGAGCATCAACAAAAATAGTGTTCGCATCCGGCGCCGTCACGGACGGACGCAGAATCTTCGGGCCCTGAGTCGAAGAACTCGACACCAGGGCAGAAACAGAACTAGCCGAAGCGGTCGCCGGCACAGCAGTATCCGCCGACGAAAGACGCGCCTCCGACGAATCATAGAAAGAGAAAAGAGGGGAGAACGGCAGATACAAAACACCCACCAGTGCCACAGTACCAACAGCCAGTTCAATGCGGCTGCGCCTATGCTTCTTCGAATCAGCCTGGGAAGAAACCTCGGGGGTGTCCTCCGGTGCCAGCAGAGGTGCAGAAGAATTATGGGCAGTATCAGTCGACTGCTTAAAATCCTGGGACATAAATCCTCAATGTGGTTGATGTATCGGTGTGTGATAGGCTCCCTCTAGTTCCGCGCACCCAGCCGGATAAGGGTGCGCGCTCAAGAGCGCGACAGTCCTAAGCATAAACTACGGCTTGAAAAATATTAATTTACACTTCACAGAACAATCTTTAAAAAGGGGAGCGGAACACCCAGAAAAACGCCCAATAGCGGGTACCGCATGAGGTGTGCCCCACATGCGGTACAGCCCACACTAGCGTGTTAATCGGCGAAAATACCTCGAAAAACTGCGGGTCAGCAGCGGACAACAGCCCCACTCCCACCCCTCGAGGCGTCCTATAAGTACCGTGTAACCGCCCTGAAGGAGGCGCAGAAAAGCCGGGCCAGCGGGATAAAACCAACGTTTCATCACCGCCAGCCCGGCATAATCTTTAGACCCTAGAGACTAGCCCTAGCAGACCCTATAGAGCTCTAGCGGACCTTGTAGTTCATCAAGAAACCAGCCAGCTCACCGCGGCTCACCAGTGCAGACGGGTGGTACTCAGAACCAGGGAACACCTGCAACTTCTGCTGCTTAGCCCACGTAATCTCACGGTAGAATGCAGAACCGACCTTCACATCGGTGTACGGCGCCTCAGTCACAGCAACCGGCTTCTTACCATCAAAACGGTACAGGAACGCCGCAACAGTAGCGTTAGAAACAGACGCATTCGCGTGGAACTTACCATCAGACCAGCCGAAAGTAATGCCCTTCTGACGAGCCCAAATGTACGCAGCGTAGTTCGGGTCATCAGTCTTCACATCCGGGTACGGGCTCGTAGCCGGCAGGGTAACCTTCGGGGAACCAGCCATGCGGTACAGCGCAACAGTCAGCTCGCCGCGGGTCGCATCATCATTAACGCCGAACCAATCCTTCTCACGAGAATCAATCAGCTTCTGATCAGCAGCCCATAGAACAGCATTGTGGTTCGCGTGAGCAGCAGGAACATCAGCGAAACGCTCACGAGCCTTCTTGTTAGCAGACTCACCAGTCAGAGTCAGGTAATCAGCCGCGATGCGCTCGCTACCACCATCAGCGTAGTTCACAGTCACGAAAATAGCGTAGTGGCTATCAGCATCCAGCTTGGTGCCGTCAACATTAACGGTCGTCTCAAACGCGCCGGTCGCCACACGGTCAGCGCTCAGAGTGATGCTCTCCAGAGCCTCACCGGTCGGGTTGCCGTCAGCCTCAGCAGCCGAGAACAGCACGTTCACGGTAGCACCAGCCGGGACGTTGAAATCCTTACCCTTCACACGGATAGTGGTCGAAGAGCTCAGATCCACCTTGTCAGTGCTCAAAGAAACCGAAGGAGACGCCTTCTTAACGTTCTCGCCGTTCACCGGAACAAACGCCTGAGTGCTCAGCGCCTGGCTGTTCGCCTCATCGTTATCTTCCGGAACGTTGAACTCGAAAGTCTGCACAACATAGGAGCTGCCAGACTTCAGGGTGCCCGCCGGGATGTCCAGAACAGTCGAGAAACGGCCGTTGGTGTAACCCATGTACTGACCGAAGAAAGCAGAGTAGGAGGTGAACTTAGCCTCCGACTGAGCCAGCGCGGGGCCGGTCGCCTTACCGGTCGCCGGATCAACCGCACGAACCGCAACAATCAGCGACTCGCTACCGTTGTACGAAATGTTCTGGAAGCCAGCACCGTTCACGGTGACCTTAGTGTTCTCTGAAGCATTCACCGACGAAGCGCCATACGACAGAGTCGGGGAATCAACGGTGGGAACATCCGCAACCTTCAGCTCGGTACGAACCTCATCCGCGGGAATCCAGCCGTCTTCAGCGTCATCACGGTAACCGAGCACAACATCGAAGGACGAGCCATTGGCCTCCAGATAGTTAGCGCCGATAGAAGCAGTCAGGTTCACGGAACCGTCAGCCGCAAAAGCGGAGGCGGGAACATCCTGAACATAGAAGGGGTAATCACGCGGACGGTGCGGCGGGAAAGCAATGCTTTCACCCTTCGGAACAACGTACAGGCGGAACGACTTGCCCTTAACGAAGTCCTTGGAGAAACCGGAGCCGCTAACGGTCACGTTGCCGCCCTTGAGAATATCAAAAGTGCCGGAGGTAACCTGCAGACGCTGAGCACCCTGAACCTCACCCTGTGCAACAGCCTGGGCTGCTACCGGAGTAGCAGCAGGAGCCGCAAACGCGGGGGAGAGGGGCAAGAGCATGGCGCCCGCCAAAGTGAGGGCGCAGCCGCTCTTAGCCATGTTTTTGGGTAGCGCAAAGCGCATGTGGTTGGGAAGTGAGGACATTGTTATCCAATCAGTTTTTATCGGTGTCACGCATCGAGTGTGGTGCGCATAAACACCGTAGCAAATAGTTAAGACGTGCTGGAACCTGAAAGGTCGTCAGCGCGAAAAATGACTGTGTGTTTTATCGCATGTCTTAAGGTGAAGTATAGCTTTAAAAAGTATGTGCATGACGTGGAAAATATGCCTAAATATTGTGCTGATAAGCACAAATACTGGTCACTGTACAAAAAAGAAAGAGGAAAAAACCCACCGCATTCGAAAAATTCGCACCTATGCAACCTCTGCAGGTTGAGAATATTCACAATGCGGTGGGCAAGGCAACATAAAAGTCACCCACAATAAAAGTGGCACATAAACAGAGTCGTAAAGTCGCCTACTTGACGAAAGCCAACCAAGATGGCTAACACCACGACCGGGTGCTACCTGAGGTGGCTACCGCCGTGCTCCATACGGTACAGCATGACCGCCAAATCATAGGTGGTCGTTTGCGGCCAGGTAAAGTCCTCGCGTAGCCAATTCTCGGCGTAGCCCCAGATGTGTTGCTGCACAGCCCACCGAGATTCACGCCAAAAAGCGCTACCCTCGCTTAAATCCGTAGCCCAATACTTAGTGCTCAGCTCAGAATCCTTCGACCCAGGCAAGCTGCCGCTACGAGGCTGAGGCGCGGCAGTCGGCAAACTGGGCGACACCTTACCGCGTGAACGCTGATACCTGTACAAGAACGCAACGATAGAGCGAGTAGAAAGCTGTGCATCCGCGTGGAACCCACCATCAACCCAGCCGAACGTAATGCTCTGCTGACGAGCCCACACAATCGCTGCATAGTCCGGGTCATCAGGCTGAACATCCGGATACGGACTGGTCTCAGGAAGTTCAACCTTCGGGGAACCCGCCAGGCGGTACAACGCCACCGTCAGATCACGGCGCGTCAAATTCTCAGAAGAATAGGACTCTGACTTAGGAAGCTGCTGAGCCTTGTACCACCTTTTCGCAGTCTCACGCTCCTCAAACGCGTTCACCACCAAACCAAGGTCAGTAGAAACAACCTGCTGCACAGAATCCGCGGCACCACCCCGACCGGGAAGAACCTTCTCCACCACCAGCTTATAACCGCCCTGATAATTCAGCGTCTCACCGGGAATAGTGAGCGTAGCCTCCGTGTAACCGCTCCGGATGCGGTCAGCCGCAATATCCTGCACCAACGCCTTTTGACCCGTCAGATTGCCAGAAGCATCCGTAGCCTGCATAGAGAAACGGTAATGGCCCTCAGTGAGCTTCGGCAGATTCACGGCACGCACCTGCAACGTGTTCTTCTCCCAATAGGGGCTCACCTGCGGTGAGTCAGAACGATATTGGCTCATCTGCTGCGGCTCAACGCGCAGAACCGGGGCAGCATCCTTCATCTCGGCGTTCGAGTCAGGCGAGCGCACCGGAATAAACGGGGCAACATCCGTCAAAAGGCTACCGGGTACCTTCTCCTCATCCGGATCCGGGAAGAGGCCGCTGTAGACACCAATCATGTACGCCTTACCCGGTCGCAGAGTACCCGCAGGAATTGTCACATCCGCAGAGAAATAGTTGTTCAGGAAACTCCAACAATAGTATTCACCGCAATCCGTATAACGAACTTTATGGGTGAAAACAGGCTTGCCCACCATCTTTCCCGTTGCAGGGTCAACCTCATACAGCATCAGATATGCCGGGGCACTCCCCGGCTCAACAAGCTGCTTAGAGAGAATATGATAGCCCTCAATCGTCAGCTGCGTATCAACCCAAGGGTTATCAATCGCCGGCATGCTGTACACGTAAGTAGTATGATCCGGCTCAGGGTCCTGAGTCAGGCTGAGCGGAGTGCGGGCAGTAAGGCGGGGGTCCTCATACTCATCGGCGTTCGGCTCGCGCTCGCCCGCCGGGTAGTAGGTCAGCACCACGTCAAGGGCAGGCGAAGGGGTCGCCCGGATGGTCTGTTTCTTGACCTCGAAGGTGAAGGTGAGGCTCCCGTCCGGGTTGTCGTGGACGATACCGTCTTCTCGAAGATGATCGACCCTGCCGCGGTACAGAGGATTCTGGGTTGCCTCGCCGGTGCGGGACCACTCGTAACCGGTACCACGGTTCACGAGACCGAACTGGAAGAGCTTGTACTTCTTACGGAACTCGGGGGTCAACGGGGAAGTCGTCACGGACACCGTGCCACCCTGAGAAATATTGAGAGTGCCGGTGGTGACCTTCAAATCAATCTTGTCGGCATCGCTCACGCCAGCGGCTGCGGCATCGGTATCTGAGGCACCGGGGGTGGCAGCTACGGGGGTTGCCTGCAACGATGCGGCGGGGGAGGCGGCCCCTACCTGAACAGGGGCCGCTTGAGCAGTCTGTGCGGGTTTCGCCGGTGCCGCATCAGCATGCACAGCAGGGGTGACCGCCAGCGCCGGGGTCATGCCCAGCAACAGGGAGAGGCTAATCGCCTTTTTACTCTGTGCCTTTTGAATACGGATTTTCTGGGAGGGTACCTGAGCGCCCTGAGCGGTGGTTGGTCGGAAGAAGGAAGACACGGTTATCCCATCTAATGTTCTGCACTGTGCTTTTTACGCGGTTGTTTCCTGCACGGTGGTTTTCTGCAAGGTGATTGAAGAGAGCAAAAGAAAACGTTGAGTGGAAGGGGAGAAATGAACGGTGAAAATGAACGAAAAGTTGAGTAGAAAAGGGGGGTGCACAGTGCGTCTTAGCGAAAGTGCTGGCGGGCTGAAAAGCCGGGCGAATTAGCCCGAAAATTTCAGCCCGCCATCACCGATTGTAAAGCAACATAGCATCAGGCTGCGTGGCAGCAGGAGGCGACTCTCAAATAACTACTTCAGGGCAACTACTTGAGACGACTGCCGCCGTGCGTCATGCGGTACAGCATCAACGCCAAGTCATCGGTGGGCGTTTGCTCCCAAGTAAAGTACTCGCGTCGCCCATCCTTGGCGTAGCCCCAAATACGTTGCTGTACAGCCCACCGAGATTCACGCCAAAAAGCGCTACCCTCCTCCAACTCCGTAGCCCAATTCTTAGTGCTCAACTCAGAATCCTTCGACCCCGGCAAGCT
>ERZ773207.629-NODE-629-length-12992-cov-10.060833_pt1 | contig 12992 bp, 12 predicted proteins | sample MGYA00580997_ERZ773207 | MGnify/ENA primary metagenome ERZ773207 (study PRJEB29015, sample SAMEA2738170) | human oral metagenome | biome: human oral; feature: human-associated habitat; material: saliva | place: China | collected 2239 ... | reverse complement strand
ATTAAAAGGACTTAGTCCTGTGCAATACAGAACTAAATCCTTTGCTTAAATTAATTGTCTAACTTTTTGGGGTCAGTACAAATTACCATATATGATAATTGCGTACGAAAAAAGACGCTGGAAGGATGTTCCAATATCTTTGGTTTTTCTATCTATCTTAAATCACTATAAAAATAAAAGCCCAATCTTTTCTACAGATTGGGCTAATCCTCTTCAGGATTCCATTGATATTTTTTCAGCGAAACATTTGTTGGACTTTCAAAAAGGATTCCTTCTGATTCTAACAATGCTTTTTGGTCAAGCCATCCCAGCACAAGTCTTCCTTTTGCATTCACAACCCTGTGACAAGGATAGTGGCCATATAAATCTACCTGACTTAAAATTCTTCCAACTAACCTTGCATTTTTCGGACGACCTACGAGACTAGCAATTTGTCCATAGGTAGCAACTTTTCCTCTCGGAATTTCACCAACCACCTCTAACACTTCATATGCAACTTGTTCATCCATTTTCTTTACCCTCAATGACAAAACGAATCTGACTACTACTGATAAGCTCAGCGCTCAAGCACAACTGATTGGTTTCGGCAATCTTCTGCGCGATTGAAAGCCCTAGTCCACTACCGCCTGTCGTACGATTTCTCGAACTATCTACACGGTAGAAGCGATCGAAAATCTGACCGACTTGTTTTTTTGTCATCGGTTCGGTTTCATTTTGGATGGCTAATTCATTTCTTTTCGCCTCGACTGTGATGACAGGTGTGCCTACGGTATACTTCATCGCGTTATCGAGTAAAATACGAATCAATTCCGTCATTGCACTCTTATTCGTTGTGACAATCGTTTGTGCCTCACCAGTAAATTCCACCCGGAGTCCTTTTTCGTTTAAGACTGGTAAAATCTCTTCAACGATTCCTTTCGTAACAGCTACTAAATCCACTTCTTCTTTTGTCGTAGCCGCTTCTCCTTCATCATATCTTGAAAGAAGTAACATCTGTTCTACGAGAGAGTTCAGGCGTTTAATTTGGCGTTTATTGCTGTCGACAAATTTAGCATCTGTCCCCATCATCGCTAGTAAATCCGTATTCGCTGAAAGAACGGCTAAAGGTGTCTTAATCTCATGACTCGCATTCGCCACGAATTGTTGCTGACGCTCCACGTTTTCAACAAACGGACGAATTGCTTTCTTCGATAGCAAACGAACGAGGATATACACGACCGCTAAGCATAAGATAAATACGATTAAAGTGACCATCAACAATCTTGTATTCTGCTGCACTTCACGATTGGCATCCACCAATACAACCATTGTTTCTGTATCCGTTTTGGAGACTTGATATCTTAAACTTCCGTCCCACCCATAAATCGCATTTTCTTTTGCAACTCGAAGAGCGATTTCTTTCAACGTAGCTTCGTCAACAGACACTAACCGGGATTGGTCTACCGATTGAACGGTATCGTTTGAGATTCGCACAACTGCGTAACGAGTGGACAATTGGTCATCTTTCCCAAACTTCTCACCTTTTGGCATTCCGTAAACTGGATGTTCTTTCGGTTCTTTCATATCGGGTGCATCGGGGAACTCACCATTATTATCAATTAACATCGTGGATACACGGTCTACTTGCGCCACCGATTGTTTATAGTTCACAAAATTTACGGCAACGAGCACAATGAATAGCACTGCCGTAAACGACATCATCGCACTTTTGACAAAACTTTTTTGAAGTTGTTTAAACATGCACTCCCTCATTTCAACGTTTTTATTGAATCAGATAATTCTTATGTTAGGCTTCCACCATCAATTGATAGCCAAGACCACGTGCAGATTTAATCGTCACGTTTGCCTCAATACTGGCTAATTTCTTACGAAGAGAGGAGATATTCACCCACACGACATTGATTTCAGCGTCTGAGTCGAGTCCCCATACTTTTTCCATAATTAACTCGGTAGACAATACTTGATTGCTATTCATCATAAAGTATTCCATCAGTTGAAACTCTTTATTATTCAATAACACTTGTCCACTAGCAGATTGCATCGTGAACTTATCGCGATTTAATTCAACATTTCCAACCGTCATCACGGACGATACGAACACATTCGGACGGCGAAGTAATGATTTCACACGCGCTAATAATTCAGGAGCTTCGAACGGTTTCGTTAAGTAATCGTCGGCCCCTTCTTCCAATCCTGTGACCTTATCTTCTAATTGGCTTTTGGCTGTTAGCATCAGTACCGGCGTCGTATTTCCACCCGCGCGTAATTCACGCACCACTTCGATTCCAGACTTCTTCGGCATCATGACATCCAGTAAAATTAAATCATACGGTGTTGATTCGGCATAAAACAACGCGTCTTCCCCGTCATGAACGAGTTCCACGCTATATTTTTGCATTTCTAACATCATTTTCAGCGCTTCGGCTAAATCAATTTCATCTTCTGCTACTAAAATTCTCATCGTCAAACCTCTTCTTTTTTCTTCAGTATACGTTTCGTACTTAAAATTTACTTAAACCGAGTCCTTACATGTATTTGCAAATGAGACGAGTAGCTCACGCAATTGTTGCTTTTGGTTGCAGTCCAATCCACGTAATGTATGTTCCATCATTTGATGTTGCGCTGGAATTAAATCATCGAGCAACTTCTTCCCTTTTTCTGTTAATGAAATATGCTTTGTCTTCCAGTCTTTTTCAATCGCAATCAATTCCAACTTTTCTAAATGACGAATGCAGTGCGTAATATTCCCCTGCGTCAAATTCAACGTTTGCGCAATCGTCTTTTGATCCATCGTTTGATTTCGGAAAATCAGATGTAACACTTCAAAATGAGTTGGATTCAAACCCACTTCTTTTAATGACACCGAAAAAGTTTTCAAGTTCTCATTGTAGATTTTCATAATCATCATCCAAATCTCATGAGACACATTCATTTTTTCGCATTCTGTAACCATACCAACACCTCTTTCACGTTTACTTTACTATTGAAATGACCTCCTGTCAAACTCTCTCTCCGATCATCGACTTCACTATAATAGGTGCACTCTCTCCATCCTAGCACCTTCTTTTTCTCCTCCTAGCTCCTAAGGAAATTGGATGAACTAAAACCACATCCCTTTACTAAAAAAGAGTAAGAAAAATGAGCGTCTTTAATGAACAGCACACACTTTTTCTTCTTCCCCCCACCCTTTAAAATGGTTTAACCGAAACCAGGTCTCTTTACTGAAAAGAGTAAGAAAAACGAGTGCCTTCAAATTCTATAGTAGTCATTGTAGCGATTGTAATCGATGTGAATTACTGACACTTGGAATTTATTCCTAGTGTCAGTTTGAAGCTCGATAGACCTGAGACCTAGGCTCAGGTCGGTACAGCACTAATGACTACTATAGAGTTATTTGAAGGCACGAAGTATCTTACTCTTTTTCTCTTTCTTTTCCAACAAAAAGAGCCCTGGTTTCAGGTTAAACCAGGACTCGGAAAGCACAATTTCCCTAGTGAGCTATCCATAATTTTTTTTGACGAATCAACGCCACACACGCAATCACTACTACAATGAAAGTTCCGAGTGCCGCTGCCCCGTTTACAGTAAGTGAATATAACCATGGGCTCATTCCTTCTGGTGCATATTTACCCCAGAAAATTACCCCGGCAATATAGTGGAAGAAGTAGCGAACGCCTACTCCTACAAAAGCTGCCGTACAAGCTAACGTAATCGCACTTGTATATTTCTCAGCTTTTAATGCTTTTTGGAACGGACTATAGAGAAGTCCTGCAAATCCCATCACTGCAAATGCAATGACATATTCAATGAGTACTTGTTCAACAGACAAGAAATATACTTTACCTAACGCAAAGTGGAGTAATCCCCATAGCAACCCTGCTGCTAAACCTGGTGTCAAGCCGCGACGTAGTGAAAAAATAACAAGAATAATTGCTCCCCACGACGGTGTAAACCACCCAGCAAAGTCCGGAATAAAGGACAGTGACATTGACAATGCTGCAATAATTGCAACTTCTACCCATACTAAAACATTTCTCTTCATAAAAAAAGAGCCTCCTTTGTTTGTTGAAAAACACAAAGAGACTCCGTCTAAAACTTCGAAATCAAATACAATTCCTACGCACGTACTAACGTAACAGGTTCGAGGGTTTGTAACTACATCTCAGCCAAAAATGGCACCCCTTTGTACTTTTCACATATTTAACTGTTTTTAATATACTCCTGTAGAGCATTTTTGGCAAGCATTATTGATTATGCTTGTGAATTTTTCTTATTCACAACTACTAACATTGATCCTGTAAGTAGTGCAACTACTGCAGCCCAAACTCCTACAGTTTTTGTTCCTGTATTTGGAAGTTCTGGTGCTTCTGTCGTTGTTTCTACGGTTGTTGGCGCAACAGTTGTAACAGCAGTTGTCGTAGGAGCTTCTGTTGTCGTTGTTACTGTTGTTGGTGCTTCCGTTGTTGTTGTTACTGTTGTCGGAGCTTCCGTTGTCGTTGTGACTGTTGTTGGAGCTTCCGTTGTTGTCGTTGTGACTGTCGTTGGGGCTTCCGTTGTTGTTGTTACTGTTGTTGGAGCCTCAGTCGTTGTTGTCACAGTCGTTGGTGCTTCCGTTGTTGTTGTTACTGTCGTTGGTGCTTCCGTCGTTGTTGTTGTTGTCGTTGTTGTAGTCGTAGTAGTTGTTGTTTCAGCTTTATTCACGATTGTTTTACGAGCTACTTTACTTGCATCAAAGTCTGCCGCGTTTACAACTACATCGTTTTCTAACATTTGGAAACCTGAAGGAGCTTTTGTTTCACGAATAATGTACTCATCTCGTAATAAGTTTGATACTTTTGCAGTACCATCCGCTCCAGTTACCAATTTACCAACTGTTTTACCAGTTACTTTACGAATGACATCAAATTCAGCGTTGGCTAAAGCTTTTCCATCTTCGCCTTTTTTATCAATGACGATTTCAAATGTGTATCCATCTGCTGAACCACTTGCTGTTTGATAAACATATGGTGATTCTTTTGCATCAATAAGTGTTTTATTAGCATCTAAGCGTGCATAGTTCACGAATGTTTCCCCTGAAGCTGGCGCATAAGGAACACGCACTTGATACTCGATTAAGTAGCCATCTGCTTGAGCAACATCGCCTAATTTCACTGTGAGACTCTTGTTATCTGCAGCAAAAGTTACTTCTTTATCCGTTACAAGCTGTCTATTCTTCAAATCAAGTTTTCCATTGTTTCCTTGGCCCCAAACGCCTTTATAAACTTTTACGCTTGAAGGAACGTACTCCATACCATCTGTCTGTAATTGGTCTGTAACGATAGCATCTGCAAATGCTTGTTTTGTCGCGTTCACACGTAATTCATACGTACGAGTAATGCTTCCGTCTTCTGCTGTTTTTGTTCCCCAGCTAACTTTGTCAAATTCTTTACTTAAGTCTCCAGGAACAAATACGTAATTAAATTCACCGACTGTTTTTGTTTGTTTGTCGATTGTTAATTTTACTGGAATTTTTGTGTTTTCATGTTGTTTTGTAATATCTACACGGACTGCAAATTTTAAATTACCTGTAATGTCTGAACGTTTTTCTACAAAATCTGTATATGTTAGCGTGATTGTTTTTGTATCACGATTAATAACCGCATCTGCAATCACATCGCCTGCATCATTTGTAATTTTAAACGTTTGATTTTCAATAAATTTCAAGTTGTCTGGCAACTTAATTTCCGTCGTATCTCCCTTAGCGGCTGTTGACGGAATCCCAAAATTCATCTCCACGCTAATATCTGTGTATTGGTCTGCTGGCGATTTTGCTGGTGTCACTACTTGTTTTGTCACATTAAGCGCCACTTCTTTCGCCGATACTACTGGACTCTTTAACCCTCCCAAAATAAGGAATACAGTTAGAATCCCTAAAAATAAATAAAATAATTTCTTCATGTTCTTCCCTCCAAATTTTTTTGAATACACTATTTGCAGTATACACGGATTTCCTCTTGCGTGCAACAAAATAACGTTTACTTTCAGTAAAATACCCGTTTTCTATCTTTTTTACAAGAAAATGATATTGATTTTCATGAAAAAAGACCCCTAGGAAACCCCTAGGAGCCGAAATTCAAATCGCTTTATTTAGCTTTGTTTGCTTTAGAAAGAGTCACGTTTAATATTAACGCTCCGATGACACCACAGAAAATCCAGATTGCAACGAATACTAATGGATTTGAACCCCCTTAAGAATGTCCATTTAAGGAATGCGATAATTCCGCCTGCTAAGAAACTGGCTACTAACGTGCTAATGTTTCTTGTTTCGTTGTTGTTTTTAGCGATAAGTCCATCGCGTCTTTAATAAATAAATCAGATAATTTCACTTTCTACTTCTCTACTTTTGCAGTTTTGTAACCACTACTTGTGGTAATAATTCTTCGATAAATGATTTTTCAGCAATTCCTACAGAGAAGGCTGTCGCACTTCCTGTAGCGGCTCCTTGTTTCAAGCTTGCTGCGTAATCTTTGGTTTCAATAAATTTCGCCATAAAGCCTGAAAGCATTGAGTCTCCTGCTCCAACAGAGTTTACTAAATTTCCTTTTGGAACATTCGATGTATAAACTTCCCCAGTTTCAGTAAGCAGCATTGCGCCATCTCCACCACGAGAAATCAATATATTTCGTGCTCCCATTTCTTGGAGTTTTTTCGCATAATCGACAATTTGTTCTTCTGTTTCAATCGTCACACCAAAAATCTCACCTAACTCATGATGGTTTGGTTTGATGATGAATGGGTGATATGGAAGACATTTCGTTAATAACTCTTTTGTTGTATCCAACACTAATTTTACGCCTTTATCGTCGCACAATTTTGCAATCGTTGTGTACGCTTGGTGATCCATCCCATTACCGGCATTTCCGGCTAAGAATACAACATCGCCGTCTTGTAAGTTCTCTTCAAAATACTGTACTAAACGAGCGAAGTCTTCATTTGATACTACTGGCCCATTCGCGTTGATTTCCGTTTCTTCGGTGCTCTTTAGTTTCAAATTAATACGTGTAACACCATCGATTTCGATGAAGTTCGTATGAATTCCTTCTGCTTGCAACACTTCTTTAATGAAGTTTCCTGAGAAACCTGCCAAAAAACCTGTTGCTGTATTATCGAACCCTAGACGTTTCAAGATGACAGACATATTAATGCCTTTCCCACCTGCCACGTAGTTTTCTTCAACAGAACGGTTTAAGGTGCCAAGTTTGCAGTTTGGAACTTTAACAACAAGGTCAATCGCTGGGTTAAACGTAATCGTGTAAATCATGCTATCTCTCCTTAATTATGCGTCCATTTCAACAAGACGAATGCTACCCGCCATACGGTAACGTAAGTCAGCTTGCTCCTTCGTCGTGTTTGTTACCATCGTTACTTGATGAAAATCAGCAACTTTACAGAGACTTACTTTAGCAAATTTGCTCGAATCCGCCAAAACATACGCTTGATTACTCTTATTAATTGCAATTTTTTTAATCGTTGCTTCCTCTTCATCTGGAGTCGTATATCCATAGCTCAAATCAACCCCGTTCATTCCAAGGAACGCTTTTTTGAAGAAATATTCACGTAATTGGTTTTGAGCAAGTGGTCCTACCACCGCGCTCGTCTCCGTTTTGACTTGTCCTCCAAGAAGAACGGTTTTAATGCCATAGTCCGCTAATAAGTGCGCTTGTTGCACGCCGTTTGTAATAACTGTCACGTCTTTTCCTTCTAAGTGAGGAATCATACGAAGCGTCGTTGTTCCAGCATCCATATAAATCGTCTCGCCTTTTGTGACAAGAGATGCGGCATAGCGGCCGATACATTCTTTTTCACGACGATTTGAGCGTTCTTTTTCTTTTGTCGTTGGTTCATATTCTTTCGAATACACACGTTTTGCTCCACCATGTACACGAATCAGCGTCCCTTCCTCTTCTAGTAAAGATAGGTCCCGACGAACCGTTGATTCAGAAGCCCCCAACGCCACCATTAAATCTTTTAGGTGAACCGTGTCCTCTTTTTCTAATAAGTCCAAAATAATTCTTCTACGCTTTTCAGTAAGCATAAAGCTCCTCCTACAATCGACAAATATTACTTAAAGTTTGACGTTTGAAACAGCCAAAGCCTTTCACATGTATATAATATAATTTATATAGATAATTACATTCCTTATATAATATAAGATTATATAACATAGGGTGCAAGTAATTTACGCGCTTTATGGATGATAAAATTACACTATTTGAGATATTTTCTGAATTATTTCGGAGCTATTATTTTATTCATTTTTTATATAATCACGTTTTCTTTAATCAACCATTAAAAAAGACGCCAGAGCTTTCTCTGACGTCCTATCTGTTCGCTAACGTTTTACTTATTTTTCTTCTGTTTTTTCACGAGGCAAGATTAAGTTTAAGACGATTCCTGCAATCGCACAAAGCGCTGTTCCTGACAACGTTACAGGTCCTACTTCAAGCACCGCTGAACCAAGTCCAAGTACTAACATTGAACTTGCGATAATGAGATTTCGTACTTGTCTAAAGTCCACTTGTTTTTCGATTAATACTTTCAACCCGTTTGAAGCAATCACCCCGTATAAGAGGATTGCCATTCCACCAAGCACTGCATTTGGAATCGTACGAATCAGCGCTGTGAATTTACCAAAGAAACTAAATCCAATCGCAATCAGTGCAGCATTACGAATCACCGATACCGATGCGATACGCGTCAACCCGACAACTCCTGTATTTTCACCGTAAGTGGTATTGGCCGGTCCTCCTAGGAAGGCAGATAGGGCTGTTGCCACCCCGTCCCCGATGAGCGTGCGGTGTAAGCCTGGGTCTTTCAAGAATTGACGTCCGCAGATTTCACTTAAGACAGTATGGTCCCCGATATGTTCCGCAATCGTTACAACCGCTACTGGCAGAAGCGCCCATGTTTCAGGCCCAAAGTATAAGTTATATTGATGGAAGAATCCGTTTGTATTAAATGGCAAGTATAATTCTGGTAAAGCAATCCATTGTGCTTCAATGACTTTTGTAAAATCGACTAGTCCAAAGAAGATAGCCACGATATATCCACCGATAATCCCGAATAGGAATGGAATGATTTTCAAGAAGCCTTTTGCTTTTGTATTAATAAATGCTGTTATCAAGAATGTGACGACTGCAACGAACATCGGCTTCCAGTCCCCATCTTTTACAAATCCGGCGTTCGTTACCGCGCTATTTGCAAGACCAAGACCGATAACGATAATCATTGGTCCGATGACGATTGGCGGTAAGAGTCGGTTAATCCAATTCGTTCCTAAGAATTTAACAAATAAGGCCACAACCACATAGAGGAGTCCTACTAACACAACCCCTGTTTGCGCAGCATCTGGTTTCCCGTCCATTTGTGCCATCGCAAATTGCATGGCCGTAATAAAAGCAAAAGAGGATCCCAAGTAAACAGGTACTTTAAACTGCGTCGCAACCATATAGATTAACGTTCCTAATCCTGACGCAAATAAAGCAACCGATACTGGCATCCCCAATATTAACGGCACTAAAACAGTGGCACCAAACATCGCAAACACGTGCTGCAAACTTAAGAGCAGCCCAGGCACGAGCTCCGGTTTTTGATCCACATCTAACAACAGATCGACTTTTGAAGTTTGTAACTCCATTTTACCCTCTTTTCCGGGCGTTTTTGTGCACACAAAAAGCCCTATGTTTTTAAGCGTAGGGCTAGTCTAATAAACTTGATCTTAGCCTTTCTCACCTCTCTGGATGAGTTTAAAAGCCCTTGCTAGCAGATAGTGTATCACACCTAATTTGAATTTTCTATACTTTTTTCTGTTTTTTTGAAACAAAAGTATTGTTCCTATGTCCAAACCCCGTTACAATGGGTACAAGCAACCCTTAAAGTTGCCCAGTCTAACTTTATGGAGGGATCATTTATGGTCAAATCAGTAGAAACAATTACAGAATTAATCGGGAACACTCCCCTTGTGAAACTAAACCGTTTAGTTTCAGACGATTCTGCAGATGTATATGTAAAAGTCGAGTCGTTTAACGCCGGTGGATCTGTGAAAGATCGTATCGCTTTAAACATCATCGAAACAGCTGAGAAAGATGGAAGCCTAAAACCTGGCGACACAATCATCGAAGCAACAAGCGGAAATACAGGGGTAGGACTTTCACTAGTCGGCGCTGCCAAAGGATACAAGGTCATCACAATTATGCCTGAATCCATGTCTATCGAACGCCGTCAATTAATGAAAGCATACGGTACAGAAGTATTATTAACGCCTGCTGCTGACGGATTCGGCGCTGCCGTTGCCAAAGCAGAAGAATTAGCGGCACAACCTGGCTACTTCTGGGCACGTCAATTCGACAACGAAGCAAACCCAGCTATCCACTATCAAACAACTGGACAAGAAATCATTAAAGCCTTCGACGGAAAAACACCAGACGCTTACATCAGTGGTATCGGTACAGGTGGTACGATTACAGGTGTTGGTCGTGCGTTAAAAGAAGTGAACAAAGACGTAGAAATTATCGGGGTTGAACCTGAAGAAGCTCCATTTATTTCTAAAGGCCAAAAAGGAAAACACCGCATCCAAGGAATCTCTGCTGGTTTTGAACCAAGCATCATCGACCGCGAAGTCATTGACGGCTTTGAACTTGTGACAAGTGACGATGCCATCGAAACAGCGAAAAACTTAGCTGCTAAAGAAGGAATCCTTGCTGGTATTTCTTCTGGAGCTGCTGTAACTGCTGCTCTACGTGTGGCAAAACGCTTAGGAAAAGGTAAATCTGTTGTGGTTCTATTACCAGATACAGGCGAACGTTACCTCTCAACAGGTATTTTCGGCGAAGCGTAATTCGTTCTAAAAATAATAGAAGAGTCTCAGAAACGAATTTCAATTTTTTGAATATCTTCATAGTGATGGCAGTAGTTGTATCGGGTTGAGCCAAAGTCTCAACCCTACAAAGCTTCAAACAGGCCGTAAAACGGCCTGTAATTCACATTGGTTACACTCACTACTGCTCTCACTATAGAATTCAAAAGATTTCCATTTCGTATCTGAGACTCTTTTTTGTATTTTGAACTCCTATTGAAAGACCTGATAGAGATGTATCATGCGTGATACGTATCACGCATGATACACTCTACTCTTTTTGTATCAATTTTGATACGTATCATTTTTGATACAATACAACTTTTCGATGTAACATTTTTGTTACGTAACATAATTGTTACACTCCGTGCAAAACAAAACCCACCTCGGATTTTTTCGAGGTGGGTTCTAATTTTATATTCCACACTAAAATTGAATATAAACATTATATGAGCAAACTTCTCTTAAATAATGGACTAGATCAACGACATTGTCCTGTAAATCACCAAGAGGGACATCCTCTTTCTTATTACGGCCTTCATAGAAGAATGTAAGATGATACTTTCCACCCCATTTTGATTTTTCACGAAAAACGGACGCACTGACTGCTACTTCTAAGTCTACTACCCTGAACTCTGTCCCAAAAGAAACTAAAATTCCATCTTTGACAAGTACGCCAAGTTGATTATCAAGATACTCCGCATCATCCAATAACCGTTTCATATCATCTTTGTAGTCAGGGAATATCTCGTCAAAACGACGATAGTGTTTTTTGATGCGACGAACGCGAATGATTTGCCAAGCGAATACAATGACAAAAAACACAACGGCTACGATGAACATCACGATGTCGACAAACCTTGCTGCACTGTTCGTAATGGTTAAATAATGCGTCATATCCAATTTGTCGAGAGTCGCCTGCACCCAAAGTGGACTAGCCTTGAATTTCTCTTCAAAGGCTTCCTTCATTTCTGGTGTAATATTCGTTTGAACGCTGGATCTCCCACGTTTCTCCTTCTCATTAACTACTCGTATATTCAAGTAGAAGTCTGAAGTGGCGAGCGCGTTCGTTTTCTCAGGCAGCGCCTCTTTAAACTCTAGAATTTGTTTAATACCAGAAGCATCAGTTCTTAGAAACGACACTCCGTGATTATGTTTCACTAAATAATAAGTTTCATCGTCTATCTCTAACGGGCTTGGGTCGATATCTAACACCTTAATCGAAGTGGACGATGCATCAGTTTCCATTTTATAAATGATTTCATGTTCGTATAATTCACGTCCGCTCATGAAGCCAAATGATACTACAAATCCCATCATCGCCACTATTAATCCTAACAGGACAGTAAGAATCCACATTCCCCATGTTCGCCTTAAAATTCCTTTATGCAAAACTATTCCACCTTCTTATTCAAAATTCTGTTCCCACTCATCTACTATCTCTATTGGAGCAAGAGTAGCTAGATATTCAAAGAAACGATATTGCACTTCAATCACGTCACTATTGACGTCTAATTGTAGAGAAGATCCCGAATAGAAGAACAGCTTCGCCTTATAACGAAAATGTCCTTTTCTGCGTGTTCTAAACAATTTAATTTGATTAATACTTTTTACTGAAACGACTTGAAACTCCGAACCGTATAGCACGAGAACATCTTGGTGAACTAACATTCGTAACGAGTGATCCCCATAGTCCGCAACTTTCACTAATCGCTCTGGTTGATTAGCATAACCTGGAAACAATGTATTAAAAAGTTTGAACTGTCTACGTAAATAGAAAGTCCTTCTGAGTGTATTGATGAAGAAAAAGAATGCTGCAAGTCCCACCAATACAGGTGTCACAAGAAAATGAGCTACCCCTTTGTCATCCATTAAATCAAGAAGATGCGTCGTATCGACAGTAGCCCCTCCTTTTGAAAGGTCACTTTGGTTAAATCTCTCTTGAATGATGCCCTTAAATTCTTGGCTAATAATGACGATATCTGAACTTCTCCTTCTTCTGCGAATTTCAGGAAGCACCTGTACATGAAGATAAAAGTCAGAAGATTCCAAAGGATTTTCTTGAGGAGCAAGTACTTCTTTTATCTCAAGTAGTTTA
>ERZ773207.628-NODE-628-length-13009-cov-2.987108_pt1 | contig 13009 bp, 14 predicted proteins | sample MGYA00580997_ERZ773207 | MGnify/ENA primary metagenome ERZ773207 (study PRJEB29015, sample SAMEA2738170) | human oral metagenome | biome: human oral; feature: human-associated habitat; material: saliva | place: China | collected 2239 ... | reverse complement strand
TTACAAGAGAAACCCCGCTTTATCGCGGGGTTTTTAAATATGAAAATACACAATAATTATATTAGAATGTATTTTATAATTTATGTCAAAGAAAAAGCCCCGACAGGAATCGAGGCTTCGTAGATAGAGACAATTACCTAACTTCAAGTTAGATGAGATTTTCTTCTCTATCCGTGAGAATTTTGGGGAAATACTCTGTGGCAAATTTTAGATCTACGCCGAAGTAATTGGTTGGATTGGCATATTTAGATAACTTATACCTGTTGATTAATTTGCCGCCATTAACATAGATAGCAGCAAGAATTAGCCATCCTACTGGGTTTTCGTATTCTATGTTCTCGCAAAAAGATTTTTGAACTAATTGCTCAATATCACCGCCAGCTGGTAAAAAGCTTCTCCGAATAAACTGATCGAAGGTGTAGTCTTGATAATGGAATTCACGTTCAATTTCCCTAAGTCCGACGTTATGGATGAAATCGTGTAGTGATACAGCTTTTGGTAGATCAGCCAGAGTTTTGCCAGAATCTAGACTAAGGTAACGACAGTAGTTAAGACGTATCCAGGGTTTAACGTACTCACTAGGCTCGATACCAATACTTGACCATTTGTCATGCGAAGAACTGACGATATCGTCGACAGTGCTTTTAATCGAAAAAAGTTTTATTTTATCGATAAACATGGTGGGAATAATCCTACTGATTATACTGCGAATTTGTTCTGAGGTAATACCAAGAGTATAAAAGAAGCTGAGTATCTTAAATAGGTTATCTGGATACTCTGCATTACTCAAGATATAATCTTCAGATAATTCAAAGGCGGTCTGTACAGAAACGCCATTAATAATCAGGTTGTTAATCTCGTCGAGTGAACGGGTCTCGAGATTATGGTGACGAGCAATTTGGTCCATATCGGCATCTTGTGAATGCAGATATTGTAAATCTACCTTGTCTGATTCGATCTTTTCTTTTCTAAAAATATTCATGATACCCCCTTTTTAAAGAGCTCGCAAAAATTTGCGCGAGCTAAACTTAAGTTTAACGACTATATTATGGCATTAAGATTGTATTTTGTCAATATAACCCCTAAGTTAATATCTCAAGTGTTGCAAAGGTGCTGAGCTATTACGGAACCTTATACGGATTTACCAAGAATGCTATAATATAAAGCATGATAGTTGTTGCCGCTGGACGAAAATATATCGATATTGACGCTTATGCGAGCATGATTGCTTATAGAGAATTGCTTAGGGCGACGACCAATAAGAAAGCATTAGCAATCTCTACTTCAAAAATGAATAAAACCGTGCCGCCGATGTTGCGTAGCTTGAAATATGCGCTAGATAAACCAGTAGATACAGAAAAAGCAAAATTCGTGTTACTGGATGTCTCAAATCCAGATTTCTTTGATGCTTTCGTTGATCCGAAGCGCATCATTGAAGTCATCGACCATCATCCAGGATACGAAGAATATTGGCGCCAGAATAAAGCCGTAAAGAGCCAAATAGAAATAATTGGCGCAGTTTGCACACAGGTCTACGAACGCTTTATTGAAGCCGACAAAGCGGATTTACTAGATCAAGATTTATGTAAATTACTCATAGCTGGAATTTTAGATAATACCATCAATTTGAGATCCAAAATTACTACAGAACGCGATAAAAAAGCTTACACGGAGCTAAAGAAACTCGGTGGACTAACAGATGATTTTGGCCGAGAATATTTCAGGGCTTGCGAAAGCGAACAGATGAAAGACCTAAAAACTGCAATCATAAACGACATGAAAACAGAATGGGTTAGTCCATTACTTCCCGAGGCAATTGGCCAGATAATTTTATTTAATCGAGATAGAATTACAAAAGAATTATTAAATGAAGTTTTTGCCAACTTCGATAAGTGGATGATAAATATCATCTCCCTTGAGGATGGGCGTAGCTATCTTTACTGTGACAGCAAAGAAACGCAATCTGGACTAGAAAAACTGTTTGACACAAAAAGCAATCACGAAAATCTTGTGGTGCTTAACGATTTTATATTGAGAAAAGAAATCCTAAAGCGCGCAATTGAGTTTAATAATATAGAATATGACAGAGTGTGAGGTAGAAGAATTGATTCAAAAATTCCATGCCATTTTGGAGTCAGATTTTCCGGAGTGGCTGCAGGAATATATTGAAACACCAGTCTTACAGAGGCAGAAGCACATCAGCATCACTTGTGGAATGATTTATTCGGATTTATTTGAAAGTCAGAGATTTTATTCAAGTTTAGATCATGCGGTAGGGGTGGCGTTGATAGTTTGGCATTTTACTCACGACAAAAAGCAGACTTTGGCGGGGCTTTTTCATGATATTGCGACCCCAGTTTTTAAACATTGTGTGGATTTTATGAATGGTGACCATTTGATGCAGGAGTCGACAGAAGATTTGACGACAGAGGTGATTGCAGGGTCGCCGGAGATTAGTCGCCTACTTAAGCGGGATGGTATTTTAATTTCTCAGGTGGACAATTATCATCTTTATCCGCTTGCAGATAACGATACGCCGAAGTTATCAGCAGATCGTTTGGAATATTCGCTGGCGAATATGTTCTTCGCGTACGGGGTGGCAGATTTGGCAGAAATCCGTGAAATCTATGCGGATATAGTAGTGCAATCAGACGAAAATGGGGTCAAAGAATTGGGATTTCAAACGAAAAAAATCGCACGAAAATTTGTTAAACTAACTTCGCAATTATCTGTATTTTATCGTGAGGATCGAACGCGCTACTCAATGCAGTTTCTTGCCGATATTTTGAAGAAAATGAGTGAATCTGGAAGGATTTCGGTGGCAGATTTATATCAATTAAAAGAATCGGAAGTGATTGAAATGATTTTAGCTTCAGATTACTGTGATGCTTTTTTAGCTTGGCAGAAGGCGAAGAAAATAAAGAAGGCAAAAAGTTTTGAGCAACGCCCGGACGGAGTGTACGTAGTGAACTGCCAGGCGAAAGTGCGCTATATTGATCCGTTATGGCAAGGTGAACGGATGTCGAAAGCTTGTAAAATTGCAAAGGGTTATATTGAAAAAAATTTGGCCTATAAAATGGAGGGATATTTGTATCTTCCGGGAGTAAGATTAACATAAAAAGCCCCGGTTAAGTCCGAGGCTTGTTTTTTTGGGGAACTAGTGATCTGAGTTATTCTCCATGAATTTTTTGGCAAAATCATAGTCTATCGCATTGTAGCGTGATGGGTCACCGTACTCAAGTAGCATTTTTCGATTAACTAATTTACTACCCGAGTCGCTGAGGTAAGCTAGGGTAAGCCAATCGATTGGGTCTTCATACTGCAATCTCGCGTAGTTGGCTTCTTTGGTTAATTCTTCAATGTCACCCCCAGCTGGCAGATAATTGAGATCGATAAAATCTTTGAGGGTTAGACCATGGTAATTAACTTTACTTATAATATACGGAAGTCCAGTAAAGTGAATGAAATCACGTATAGAGATGGCTTTCGGCAGATTTGCTAGAGTTTTTTCAGGCTTTATGCCGAGATAATCGTCACAGTGAAGGTAAATCCAAGGCTTGGAGTATTCTTTAGGTTTAATACCAATAACAGGCCACCTATTGGACGGGTCCTCAATAATGTCGTCGATAAGGTCAGCAATATATAGCAGACTTGACTCATCGATGAACTTTACTGGAATGATTTTATTGATCATTTCGCGAATTTTCCATGAATCAATACCATGAGAGTAAAAGAAATAGAGTATCTTAAATAAGGTATCTGGATATTCCGCACTACCTAAGATGAGACTTTCAGATAAGTCAAATGTGACTTGGACAGAAACGCCATTAATGATCAGGTCGTTAATCTCGTCGAACGAACAGGGCTCGAGACTATCATCATGAATTGCAATTAAGTCCATATCTGCACCCAAGGAATATAGGCGATGCAGGTCTATCTTACCGTGTCCTCCAGGAATCGAGCGGACAATTTGATCAATATTTAAGTGTGCGCCGGCATCTTGGAGTGCTTCGAACTGCTCAATAATATCTAGTGGATGTAAAACTTGAACAATTTCCTCTAGGTCGACGCCAGATTCGTGCATTTTGGGCCAATGTTTGGCCAAAAAATTGTAGGCTGAACTTAATTTCTTCTCATCTTCCGATTCTTGAATGCATTTTTGTAAAGCTTGGAAAGTGCCACACCAGAAATTCTGGTTTAATTTTTCATAAGCGATTGATGCGGCGTCCTTTAAAATATGTAATTTGTTAATGATTTTCATATTTTCCCCTCCTTTTTGAATTAATCATTAAACAGCAAGCCGACGTATTGATACTTATGAGACGGCTGCTTCTTGAAGACATTGTAGTCAAAATCACCGACATCTAGCAGCTCAAAACGATATTTCTGCTTGGCATTAGGATACTTGACCGGATCCAATTCCTCAAAGAACTTCTCGTACGAACGAACATGGAGTTGAAGATTGTCATAAAGCGCCAAATAAACTACTACTCTTTCTCCGGTGTCATTATTGATGGCAGTATCGATGAGGAGATAGGATTCTCCCTCGAAATGATGATAGATACCACGCGTTTTGTACCTTGGATCATGGACAAATTCTTTTTCTTCCATAACAATTCCCCTTTCTTTTAAAGAGCTCGCAAAAATTTGCGCGAGCTAAACATGAGTTTAACGGCTATATTATGGCAGAGTATCTGGGGTTTGTCAAGGTTTTGCACTTGCGAGATTTGGCAGGCGATGTAGTTTACATTGACACATTAGCATAAGTATGTTAAAATATGTTGATTAGCATTATCGCTAAGTGGTTGACCTCGTAACGTATGCCGAGGTGGTTCTTTTACAGGAGGTGTTGTATGCACAGTGAAGTAAGAAACGGTGATTCATTGGCTTTTGAAGTAATGAATGGACCAAGTAGGGATCGCATTCATATTGCAAATATGTATGCTTTTGATCAGAATATGTCGATTGATCTGGAATTTAAGGTAGTTTTCGCAAAACGGGAAAATCCGGCTGGTGGAACGACTCGAGATTTTATGGCACTTAAAAATCTGCAAATCATGGGGGTGGTTCACACTGATCGCACTGGGTATGATTTTAATATTCAGGGAACTTGCGATGCGGATGTGAAATCTCCGATGAACAAATGTAATGCTTATCGAAATTTTCGTTTTTCGATGGATTACAATGCGAAGCTTCGAACAGGGGTACTGAGATTAAAGCCAATGAGGTTTTAGATGATGCTTGGATGCACCAACTATTCTCGACGTCAGTAGTTTTTTGATTTTATAAGTTTAATACTTAGAAAGGTGGGGGAGATGATTAAAAATTACTTATCACATGTCTGCCGAATTTTGGATGACAATGATGAAATACTAACGACATACCAACCAGAAGAAGGGGCGATTGAAATTGAGGCAAAAAGTATGCTACGTGAGCATATTGGAGTGGTGCCAATTTTCCAAATTACGTTCTCGAAGATGGTGGGTCTGCCAAGTTATGAAGAGGGGGTGTTCTATATCGTAAAACCAACTGTGGTGCGGGCGGCCAAGGATCTCGGTCGAACGATTGATGATCTATATTTACCGGTGTTTCCAGTTACGGATGACGAGGGGGCGCTGATTGGTTTTAGAGGGCTAGCTTCTGCACGTGATTTATCGGGGATGTTGATATCTACTTCGGGTTCAATGATAGGCACTAATCCTGCTTCAATAATTTGATAGGCTCGGATTTATTCCGAGCCTTTTTTTATGAAAAAAATCCCCGGCGAACCGAGGATTTTTGAGTGATGAAAGAGGATGAGAGAGCGAAGATTAGAAAATTCGATCTTAGGGAATCTGAGATTTAGATTTCTTTCTGATTGAGGACTTTACCGTATTTGATGCGTTTATTTTTCGATAAATCGCATCGATTAAAGAGTTCTATAAGTTTTTCCCGATTAATATTAGTGGCACCATATTTAAGCAGGGTAACGCCAATTCGAAGTTTATCATCTGGTGTACAAAATAGGTTGCCATGTTCATATTTTTCAGCCAGTATATCAATCTGACCACCAGACACTAGGTAATTCTTGGTAAGGAATTTCTCAAAATCGCAACCATATCTAGTGGCAACGTAAACTTGCTGAATATTAAGAAGCTCAAGAAACTGATTGATAGTGATTGTGGGTGGTAACTTTTTGAGATTAGGCTCTATTGATATGAAATTGTAGAAGTTCATATTAACCCAAATTGGTCGATAATCGTCAAGATTGATGCCGAAGATGGTCCAATCGAGTGGATCAGCGGCCATGATACTCTCGTGTATTTTTGGATTGCAGTGGTCTTTAATCCAGGCAGCAATGAGACCGAGTGAAAGATTCTGCTGATAGAAAAAATAGAGTAGGCAGTAAACATTAGCAGGTTTTGGAGATTCCTTGACGAGGAGCTGGTTGGCCATCACGAAAATCGTCGTGAGGTTGACCCCGAGGACGCGCATTTCGGCGCATTGAACTTCGAGATCATGTTTAGTTTCTATCCGGTAGCAGTTCATGGCGATAGTGTCGATATCGACACCGCGTTGCTGAAATTTTTTGAGGTTTCTCAGGATAAAATCACGGCCTTTGATTTGAATTAACTGGTACATTAATTCATAAGAATCGACATGGACCTTAGAGGCTTTGACTTTGTCGTAGTGACGCCAGATGTAGCTGGGGCTAAGTAGTTCCCTAACCTCGCTGGGGTTGGCGCCGGCCGCTAGAAGTTCGGACCAGATGGTTTGTGAAATGCGATAAACTCTGCCGCGCTCTGCTTTGGTGCGGGCAAGTGTCATGGCGGTGTAAAGCGCATCATGTAGGTCTAGATAGCGCTTGACGTAGGCAGGTGTACGGCAGACTCTGGGCAGTTCCTCGAAGCTAGATTCCGCGATTTGAAACATAATTTGGAATTTTTGACTCATATTTTCCCCTTTCATTTTGTAAAAGAACGTGTAATAGATACAAAGTTTCCATTTATTATCACATGGGATGCTTATTTTGTCAAAAATGGGACTTTGATATGCTGGGACGGGTGAAGCGTGAACATAATCTTTGCAGTGGTGTGATTCATGAAGCATAAGCTTATAGTATAATGGAAGAATGAATCATAATTTGGCGCCAAATGGTTTGGAAAAAGCGGGAGAGCAGGAGGTAAGTGATAATTACCTGAAGTTGATGCAGGCGCTAAAAGGGGTGGAATTCTTGGGGGAGAAAAAGACGAAAGCCGAAGCAGAGCAGATTGAAGCTGTGAGTGATTTTGATCTCGGGGGGATTCTAGGTCGCAAGGAAAAATTGGCATCAGCTACAGAGAGGGAGCGTAGTCGAGAATATTTAATCCGAGAGAGGCATGAGATTATTTGCGACCGCGATCATATTGAAAATCAGCGAGTGGATGTGGTGGAGAATCTGGAGAATCAGACTTTGGAGTACCGATTTAAGTTGCGTGAACCTTTGACAGAAATTTCAGAATTGGGGCAGAAATTACGTACCGAATCACGCGAAAAAGACGGCGTGGCGGAGCTTAAAAGTGGTACTTCGGTGCGCCTCGGAGAAATTACTTATCATGATTTAGAATCGAAGCGTGAATTTCGTTTGTGTGATGCCCTGGTGTTTGAGAAAAATGGGATTAAGGTATCTTTGGCAGATGCTACGGCGCGGGAACTGGGTGACGGGGTTATTTCGCGGAAGCGCAATACTAGTAATCTAGTACGAGCGGCGATTGGTTTGGTGCAAATGGAAGTGCCAAAGGCGATGGATGAGACAGTGGCGCAGCAGACGCTAGATGAGATTTTTAGGCAGGACTTAGGGGTAGAAGATGCTCTAGGTGAAGTTTCGGAGAGGGCGGAACGCGATTATAAGATAGCGAGACTGAAGTGGCAATATAAGTTAGAAAACCTCGATGCGGAACAGCTTGAGTGTGCAGAAAAATTGACGCGCCGTGAGGTTTTTTCGGGTTACTCTACCTATGTGGAAGATGGAAAACATGAAGAATATCTGGCCAAGTATGGTGAGGATGTACGAGCGGTACATATGCTAAATTCGATGAGTGTGGACTCGGTTTATCGAGTATTAACTACGGGTTTGATGAGTACGACTGAGCGGTTCAGCCGGGGAGTGGTGAAGAATGGAATTTCTTCGGTACTGGATATCGATTCGGGGGGTGCGGACAATGTATTTACTAGGATTATGAATGCAGAGCAACGCAGTAAAATTCAGAATCATGCGGTGGTATTGAAGCCGGAAATTTTTGATCGTACGGATTGGTATGCCTATAATGTGGACTCTTATGGTTCGACGAATGAGGCGCACTTTGCGGGGAGATTGGCACCGGAGGAGATTTTTCAGCGCACCATGGGTGATTTAAAACACTATTCGGCAGACAATGAGCAAATGTTTCGTACGGGTATCGGGGTGGATTATATTGAAGCGATAGAGGTGGACGAATTGGACCGCGATGAATTGCTTGAGGGGCTTCGTGAAAAGGGGCTTTCCGAAGTGAATGGTCGACCAATTGAAGAAGTGATTGTGGCGCGAGAATTCGATGAGGACGATGATGATGATTGGGATGACTGGGATGACTTTAGTCCTAATTTCGAAGGAGCGGGTGAGTCGGTGGAGGATTTTTTGGCAGAAAACTTGAGAAAACAGGAACGCATTGAGGCGATTTATAGCGGTGAAGTGAAAGAAGTGAGCCTCGGTGAGTTGACGGCGCTCGCGGAATCTTCGGAAGATTTTAATGATACCTTTGTTTCCCTGTCGGAAGCGATTATGGGGCAGGGCGGAGGTGCGAAATTGAAAGCGGATCTCGAAACGCATTTAGGGCAGGTGCTAGGGGTGGAAGATTTGGCAAATTTAGCTTCAGGGAAGCTGCCAAAAGATTTTGCGCCGAATGATTTAGGGGTATTCTTATTCGCGAAAAATCAATTGGGGGTAGATTTTGGCAAAATGTATATGGAGGCTAGGGGTTGAGGATATGAGAAACTTTAGAAATATTATGAAAAATGGGCGTGAACGCGTGGAAAAATTGCCGGGGACGGTTTATCTGGTGGAATGCGAGACTGACGAAACGGTGCTAGTGGCGATGCGACTAGAGGTAGTGCGGCGATTTTCTGAGGGGGAGGAATTTATTTCGGTGAAATGGTTTGATAGTGTGCATGAACGAGTTATGCGAGCAAAAATGGTTTGGCGCGTGGGTGAATGTCTGGCTTTTGAAAGATTAGAATCTAACGGGGGTGGAAAATATTATTTCACGCCGTTGACACTAGAAAAATATTATAGTGAAGTGAAAGATTCGTTGGTTTTGGGGGAGGATTTTACAAGTGAAGCGGAAATGATTGAGGCGTTCTTAAAAAAATAAACTCTCGAAAAATTCGAGAGTTTAGTGAGAAAATAATAAAGCTAGGCGCCAAGCCGATTGAGGTTGGTGGTTTCAACGCGTGGAATGGAAGTAGATTCTGGTGAAATATCTGTGGTGTCAATCTCGGTTTCAGCGAATTGATCGCAGAGTTTAACCAGATATCGGCCACGCTTCAGAGTGGTGGCCCATTTTTCCGGAATACTTTTGAGCCCGTATTGAATGCCAGCGAGTGAGCCAGTGAGCGCGCCAATGGTATCAGTATCGTCGCCGAGATTAATCGCGGTGAGGACGGCATCTTGGAAGTTGTCGGTGGTGAGAAATGACCAAAGTACGGCTTCCAGGGTGTCAACCACGTAAGCACGCGAAGGGATGTAGCCCTTAGGATAGTGATGAATCTGATTTTTCAGAATGCGACTATAAAGACTACGCTCTTCCGACTCAAACATACTGTAATCGTCCAGCTGGGTTTTGCTATAAGCTTCTTTGGGGTTATCGCCGTCGAGCAGGTGACAAACGAAATTAGTGTAAATCAGGCAACCCAGCACGCTAATTGGATGAGCGTGGGTGAGGGATGAAATATTTTTCACTAATTCGAAGCGTTTTTCACCAGTGATTTGGTTGTTGTGACAAACGAAGGCCACCGGTAAAATGCGCATGAGTGAACCGTTACCATTATTGGCGTGATGTTTTAGGCCACATTTGACGGGATGTCCGCCAGTGAGGTAACTCTCAATCGCGCGCTTGCAGGTACCACCAATGTCGAAAGTGAGATTTGTGGCAGTGAATTCATCATGTAGATACCACTTGACAAAATTCTCCATAATGTCGTGATAATGGAAGCGTTTTTGGTCAATTAATGACTGCATCAGACAGATAGTCATAGACGTATCGTCAGACCAAGTGCCAGCAGGTTGATGATGAGTGCCGACTGACAGCATTTCGCTGACTGGCATGAGTTCTAGAAAATTTCGATTCAAAAACTCAATGGGTACCCCTAATGCATCGCCTACTGCAAAGCCGATAAGGCCGGAGCGAATTGCTTGTTTCATATCCTTTTTCTCTAAATGTGCCATAGTATCTCCTCCTATCTTCTGGGTGATGATGCGGGATTCTTTGTGAAATGGGACCAATTTTGGGTCAGATTTTTCACGATTTTTCCGCACCGAGATTCGTATATTATAACAATTTTAGAGTGTTTTGTCAATGTGAGCGTTAAGTTATGGTTTTATCTTTACTTCTTTTATGAAAATTAGATGTATAATATTGGCATGAGACATATCAGCTATAAAGGTGGTATGGTCATTATTCCGGCAAACACTAATCCTTGGCCGCACGAGCAGAGGGTTGCGAAAATATTAGCGTTGGCTGGATATCGTGTTGAGTTTATCCCAGAGGCTAATTTAAAAACGCCAGATATATATTTAAACAGGACGATGTTTGAAATTAAATCTCCGATTACTGATAATCCAAAAAAGATTATACGCAATGTGAAACGAGCATTGGAAAAATGTCAAAACGTGATTATTAATTCATCTAGAGTGAAAGGTTTAACAGATGAAAGTATTCTGAGAACCATAAAAAGTAAGGTTAAAGATTTGCCTGGACTGAAAAGATTGATTCTTATAAATAAACGAGATCAGATTATTGATATTACTGCCTTAATTTGATACAATAACAATATCGAAGTCTCTGCACGGGGTGTAATGCTCCTACCGCAAGGGCTTCTTTTTTATATACGATAAAAATCCCCGAAGATAGACTCCGAGGATTTTGATGTGAGGAATTTAATTTTAGAGGTTTAATGTGATAATAGTCAGATCCTCTACAAGATTCTCAAAGTGACGCTTAAGTTCTATTGGTACCGGTTCGTTTTTGATGAGATAAAAAACTTCGCGATAATACCAGAGAATATCTTGCTCAGAAGTATTGAAGCGGTGCCAAATTTCATCACCAAACTGATCGTAATCTTTTAGAATATCGGTAAGATTATGTATCTTGTCGGCGACAGCGACAATGTAGGCCTCAATGTAATAGGAATTGCCGAGGCGCTTCAGGTAACTTTCTTTACGCTCTTTCCAGGGAAGTTTGGGCTGACCGGCCGTTTTAGGTTCCGAAACATCTTTGACGATGTCGGTAATTTCATCACCAAAATCGCGACGCATGTCAGCCTCAGAATAGACAGCTGGATTGACATCTTCAAGAATATCATGCAAGATTCCTGCGACAATTGTTGCTTCGTCGTTGGTATATTGACTAATAATCATGCCGACGGCGACAGGGTGGGAAATATATGGAATATCGGTTCCCTTGCGGTTTTGACCTTGGTGTGCCTTGGCGGCAATTTTAAGTGCGAAATTAATTTTGTCAGTAAACATAATTCACCTAACCTTTCGTAATGTGTGTACGGGTGACTGTTTGGTTAAAATTCCTCAAATTTTTAAGGTGCAATAAATTCACCTCTCTCTCGAGAGGTGAAAGTTGTGTGGCAAATTTTTCGTTGATTTAAAGATCTTTTACTTAGGGTTCGCGATACCAGATGATGCCAGATTTTTCAGAGACAGGGATTTCTAGGCATTGCTCTTTAAAATCCTTATAGGTTGAAACTAACCATATAGCGGGAAATCCAGTAACGGTAAACCTAGCGTTATTAAACCATACTAGAAGACCAAACTCATCTGCGTCGGGCATTACACCGATAAAGTGTCTCTCATCTAATATATCTTGGTATGACGGCCAGTCGGCTTTTGAAACTTTTTGCCAACCGTTGTATTCGAGGATTTCACCCCAGTGTTTGGCATCGAAGCGATGTTCTCCGGGTTTGCGCGGCCCTGGTTTAGGTAATTTAGGTGAACTACCGCAGTGTTTTTTCATCATCCAGGCCACATAACTAGTACTACGCCGAATGACGAAGCCATTAGAATCAGTAATTAGGGTGTAAAAATTACCGTCGGATTCCGGCCATTTGGCAAAATCGGGATCAGCGTAAGGATATTCCTCGGCGCCAGTCTCCATGATGAAACGATAGATGTGACGATAGATTATGCGAATAATCCGTTTAGGCTGCCAGGCAGCGCAAGATTCTCTTGCGAAAAAATTTGCTACTTTAATCTTAAATGTACTCATGATACCCCTCCTTTTCATGCTGTGTGGGAAAATACCCAATATATATATTATACAATGAAGAGTGTGGTGTGTCAATTTTTGGCCTGAGTTAATATCTTGAGATGCCGTACTTGATGAGAATAATAATATTTTAGAATCGAGCAACCCGCCATTTCTGACGGGTTCTCATGAAGATAGCACCGAAGTGGTATCTCCGACGTTGGAGTTTCTCACTCCGATGCTTTTATATTATCATATATTGAAGAAAACTCAATCTGGGCGTTAACGGTTAAGGTTAATTATAAAATAATTTTAAAATCATCGTATTTATCAGCAAAGGTCTCCTCGATTGTTTTATTTGTTTTCTTAAGATATTTCTTAACGAGATAATAACCTAAAGAATAGCCAGACCAGCGTGGAAGTTTATCATTGTCATTGAAAAAGATTTCATTGTAGTTGTAATTATCAGAATCTAATTCATTATGAATAAGAGCTAATATTTCTTTATTTTGTTCATCGGAACGTTCAAGAATGGTTTT
>ERZ773207.627-NODE-627-length-13010-cov-7.265457_pt1 | contig 13010 bp, 12 predicted proteins | sample MGYA00580997_ERZ773207 | MGnify/ENA primary metagenome ERZ773207 (study PRJEB29015, sample SAMEA2738170) | human oral metagenome | biome: human oral; feature: human-associated habitat; material: saliva | place: China | collected 2239 ... | reverse complement strand
CGAGTAAGCTCGGTTCTGCTCATTTGGCTTAACGAAAACGTTCTTTGAAAAGGAATTAATCTCTATTCTTCAGAAGTTTATTTCTCTAATTACTTAGTCTAATCTGCAAGTTTTGTATCCTTTGAGCGTGCAAACTTGCAGATTTTTTCGTGATTATAAATGTTCCTTGCTCGCTATCACTGTCGTGTGTGAGAACGGAAAGATGTTTTGCTACAAAAACATTGGTTATGCGACAAGAAAATCGTAATTTCGCAATACTGTATATACTCCATCTCATTATATTTCACGCGCAAAGATTACAATGAAAATCATCCATACCGCCGACCTCCATTTGGGCAATGTCTTTCATCAACACAGTCGTGTGGCTGAGCATCGCCATTTCTTCCAATGGTTGCTCCAAACGCTGAAGCACGAAGAGCCCGATGCCCTCATCATCAGTGGCGATATCTTCGATTCGCCTAACCCCAGTGTGGAGGTGCAACGCTTGTTTTTTGATTTTCTCAACCAGTGCACGCAGGAAAATGAAGGAATGCAGGTGGTAGTGATAGCAGGCAACCACGACTCGGGTGCGCGCATCGAAGCTGCTGAAGAGTTGTTGCGTCTGCACAACATCTATGTGCGCGGCACTGTGCAGCGAAAGGGAGAAACCTTCGATTTTGAACGCAACATTCTCCCCCTTTCTCCTCGCCATAAGTCGGAGGCAGCTGTGGTGTGCTATGCTCTGCCTTTCTTGCGCTCGATGGACTATCCCCACAATTTGAGTGTGGAAGGCGGCATCAAATATCATTTGCAGCAGATGGACAAGTGTCACAAAGCGAGTGATTTCAAAAAACTTCCCGTGGTGCTGGCAGCTCACTTCTATGCCGTGGGTGCTTTTGTCAATGAGCAGGAGCACAGCGAGCGTTTGGTGGTGGGCGGTCAAGACTGTGTCGAGGTGAGCGATTTGGGCAAACGCTATGCCTACACAGCACTGGGACACATCCACAAGGCGCAGGAAGTGGCAGACCTCGAGACGGTGCGCTATTCGGGAAGCCCGATAGCCCTCTCCTTCTCGGAGGTGGACTATAAGCGCAGTGTGATGCTGGTGGAAGTGGATGAGCGTGGACGCGCTGAGGTGCGTGCCATTGACTACACCCCCTTGTGCGATTTGCTCACCCTGCCGAAATATGGTTATGCTTCGCCCGAAAAACTCCTGTCGCTCTTGGCAGATTTGCCCAAAGACGATGGCACAACCCCTCGCGAAACTTGGCCCTATCTGGAACTCCATGTGCAACTCTCACAACCCGAACCCGAATTGCGTGCCAAGATAGCCAAACTCTTGGAAGACAAAGCGGTGCGTTTCTGCCGTGTCACCACGGAAACAGCAAAACGTGAACCACAAACCACAGAAACTTTGCCTTCGCTCGAGACACAATTAGAGCAAATAAGCCCCCTAGAGTTGGCACAGCGCTGCTACCAATCGCAGTTTGGCAACGAGATGTCGGAAGCCTTGGTGCAACGCTTCCAAATGGCACAACAAGCGCTCCAAGAGGCTTAGTATTCACGGGCTTTGTGCCGCTGCTTCCTCCCTTATATTTCTCCTCGCATCCTACATTTCATAGGCGACATGACGATAGATTCCATTAGCATTTGCAACATCACCTCTCTCGAAGGGGAACACTTCATAGATTTCACTGCCGAACCGCTGCGTTCGGCTGGGCTTTTTGCCATCACGGGCGACACTGGAGCTGGCAAAAGTAGCTTGCTCGACGCCATTTGTTTGGCACTCTACGACGAAACACCACGTTTGGACGAAAAAGTGGACAAGGTGTCGAAAGAGCAGAAGGACTATGTGCTGAAAAACAATGTGAAAACGCTCAAAGACACGCGTTTTTATTTGCGTCGTGGAGCACAAAGTGGCTATGCGCGTGTGAGATTTTCCATGCCCAATGGCGGCACTTACGAAGCTGGTTGGGAAGTGAGCATGACACGCAACGAGACCTTCCGAGAGGTGGAACGCTACTTGGACGAGATTTCGCCCAAGGGGAAGGTGACGCGCATCGCTTCGGGCAAGAAAAACACGCAAGAGGCGGTGGAGCGTGTGATAGGATTGGATTATCAACAATTCTCACGCACTGTGATTTTGGCGCAAGGAAGTTTCGCTAGTTTCCTCAAAGCACAATCTGCCGAAAAGAGTGTGTTGCTCGAAAAGCTCACCGGCACCGACATCTATGGCAGCATCTCGAAGAAAATTTACGAGATGAGTAAGGAGGCTGAGGGTGAAGTGCGCAGTGAAGAAGCCAAATATGAAGGTTTGTCGCAAGGTCGTTTGGCAGAGGAAGATGTGGTGGAATTGCAACATCGCGAACAACAGTTGGCGAGTGTCCTCCTCGATTTGGAGCAACGCAAAGCGCGCACCACTCATTTCTTGCAGTGGCATGAGAAGAACGAGGAGTTGAAAGCGCAATACGACGCAGCCATGAAGTTAAATGTGGCAGCCAATAGCGCCTATCTGCTCATGCGTGAGCAAGAGAAGGCTTTGGCACGCTATGATGCTGTGTTGCCCTTCCACACGGCTTATGAACAAATCAATGAGCTGACAAACCAAATCGATAAGATCAAAGATGAAGAGAGTCGAATTGCCCTAAAAATCACTCAAGAAGAAGCGCAGAGCAAGCAAGCCGAACAAGATTTGCAACAAGCTGATGAGCGCAAATTGGCAGCTCAAGAGACTTTGCGCTTGCGCCGTCGCGACATCGATCGTGGATATGGTTTGCAGGGGCTCATTTCTTCGCTCGAAAAGCAACAAATCGATGCCGAAAAGGCAAAAGATGAGGCTATGTTGGCTCAGGATCAAACCAATGTGGATTTGACCACTCGCTTGCACGAAGAAAATCGTCTGAAAGAAAATCTGGAAAAAGACAATTTGCGTCGTCAGGCATTGGACGTTCACCGCTCAATGTTTGATAATTATCAGACGATTATTGAGAAGCTCAAGCAATATGTTGCAGAAAAACATAACTATGAGAAGTGGGAGCAGGAGTATCAACAAGAGAATCAGACGATACAAAACCTTACGGAGCAGTTGAATAAGGTGAAAACCACGGTGCGCGAACAAGAAGATGAATTGTCGAGTCTGCGTGCCAGTCGTTTGGGACATCAGCAGTCGATAGCGCACATCTCGGAGGCGGAACTCAACGAGTCCTACAATCGCGACATTCAACGTAAAATGCTGTTGGAAGAAGCCAGAATAGCGTGGCAAACCATCACCGATCGTTACGAAAAAATGTCGCTGCTTCGTGCGAATCAACAGCGATGGAAGCGACAAATCGAGCTGAAAGAAACGGAAATTCTCGCGGCTGAAAAAGAGGAACAATCGCGTTTTAATCGCTTTGAAGAACTGAAAGATGCCTTTGTGTTGGCGCAGGTGCAGGATGTGGAAAAGCTCCGCGAACTGCTCAAAGAAGGTATGCCCTGCCCAGTGTGCGGAAGTGCGCACCATCCCTATCACACAGAGGTGGAACAGGTGTCGGGCGAACGCCAACAACAACTCAAAAAGGACTATCTAAATGCCGAAAATAACTACAAGGCACAAAGAAATTTGCTCGCGCAACTCAAAGAAGAAAGACGCGATCAGATGTCGAAACAAAACAGCGAGAAGCAGTTGCTGGAGAGTCTAGAGCAAGAGCAGAGCAGTTCTGTGGAGAATTGGAAGAAGTTTGCTGACCTCGACACCTCCTTTGTGGACTGTTCGGCTGAAGTGAACCGAGGTGCGCGCAAAACGACCATCGAGATGCTTCTCGATGCAGTGAAGCGACAGATGCAACAAAGCGAAAAAGATTTGGCTTCTTGTCGTTTCCACACTAAAGCACTGAATGAGGTGAACGAAAAACTGACAAAACTCGAAGAATCTCTGGGGGCATCGTCGCAAAAGAAGATGGATTTGGAGACCAAACTTCAAGTGTGCACCCAAAATAGCCATCGCATTCATCAGTTGATGATGAAAAGCAATACGGACATCGAAACGTTGTATGGTTCACTCGGCGATTTGCTCACCTTGTCGGGATGGCGCGAAGAAAACGTTATTGAAGGCTACCTAAAGCGACTGGGCGAACTCTACGATGAATGGCGTCAACTTAACGAAAAAATCACGACCAACACCACTGAATTGGAAATGTTGCGCCAGCGCATTGCTACATTGAAGGAAACGGCTCAAAAGCAAATGCAACTGACCAATGATTGCCGCAGCAAGTGTAGTCAACTGCGCGAACAACTGGCGGAACATCGTGAAGAAATTGTGCGAATGTTTGGACAGGACACACCGCAAAGTTTGGCAGAAAAATTGCAACGCAACATTGATGAAGCCACTGCGCAGTGTGAACAACTCCAACAAAACAGCAATACTCTCAAAGCTCAGTTGCAGCAGTCTATCGGACAGCAACAGAGTTTGGCACAAAGTCGCCTGAGTGCGGATGGCGATTTGCGTCAGCGTCGTACGGAGCTTGACATGGAAATCACGCGTTTCAACCGCGAAAATGAGCCTTTGCAGCAACAAGAACTGGCACGGATATTCCAAGACCCTCGCGACTGGCAAGCACTGCGACAGGAGATTGAGGCTTGCAAAAACCGTCATCTCCTCACCGAACAAAAGAAGCAGCAGGCACTCGAAGCCTATACCAACTGGCAGGGTCAAGCCAATCGCCCTTCGGATGCCGAAGCCGAACAGCCTGAAGCCTTGACGGAAAGTTTGCCGCTCTTGGAGGCGGAACATCGCCAAAAGCAAAGGGAACAAGATGAGGTGAAGCACCGATTGCGCCGACACGAAGATAGCATCAAGGAGTCGGAAGCGCAGAGCAAAAAAGTGGCACTGGCGAAAGAGAATGCCGAAGAATGGGCGCGTCTCAACGCTGTGTTTGGCTCGAGCGAAGGCAAAAAGTTCCGCGATATGGCGCAGAGCTACACCTTCTCTCTCCTCGTGCAGCACGCCAACTATCATCTGCATCGCCTCACTCCTCGATATGATTTGAATGTCTTCCCTGGTTCGCTCACGCTCGAAGTGGTGGACCATGATATGCTCGATGAGCGTCGCTATGTCAATTCCCTTTCGGGAGGCGAAACTTTCATTGTGTCCTTGGCACTCGCCTTAGGACTGGCTTCACTCTCCAGCACTACGTTGAACATCGGTAGTTTGTTTATCGACGAAGGTTTTGGACATTTAGATGAGGCTTCCCTCTCGTTGGTGCTCGATGCGCTTGCTGCACTCGAAGACAGCCAAGGACGCAAAGTGGGAGTGGTGAGCCACACCGAACAGATTCGCGCACAGATTGCTCCACAAATCAAGGTGGTGAAACAAGGTGCGGGCGGAACTTCTACGATTGAGGTGGAATAAACTTCCGTCTATCTGTCGATTGCTATGTTTGTCTGGTGGCAGATGAAAGCCTTCTGCAGCAGTTGTCCCTAAATGTTTGGGTAGCTGTTAGTGTTGTGGGACATCTTGCCGCGCTGGACGCTTTATTCTCTTGCATTTTTCCCAATGAAAAAGATACTTTTCTTGCATGGTTTCGCTTCAAGCGGCCATTCTGGCACGGTGATGACGCTGCGCCAACTACTTTATGCCGATGGAGTGTCGGTGATTGCTCCCGACCTGCCTGTGATGCCGCAAGAGGCAATGGCACTCATCGCACAACTCATCGAAGACGAACGCCCCGATGTGGTGGTGACCTCGTCGATGGGTGGACTCTTTGGCGAGCAACTGCACGGCATTCCGCGTGTGCTCATCAATCCGGCTTGGTCGATGTCGCGCCTCTTGACCTTTGGTGGCATGGGACGTCGCGAGTTTTACAACAAGCGTGCCGACGGGGCTAAGGATTTCAAGGTAGACAAGGAGATGGTGGCTGAGTTTAAAGCCATCGAAAAGAACACGGGCAAGGGCATCACTGCCGAAGATAAGCAAATGGTGTGGGGACTTTTTGGTGATAAAGACAAACGAGTGAACCACCAAAAGGATTTTGTGAAACTCTATGGCAAGGAGCATTTTGTGGTGTTCGATGGAGAACACTCCTTGAACGACAAGGTGCTGAGCCGAGTGGTGCTACCCATTGTGCGCGAACTCCTAGAATTGCACTAAGGAGGACAGTGGGTACTGCTCATTAAATCCCTTAGACCATTTCGAGGATATCCTCGAAATGGTCAGTATCGGATCTGGAGCAGAACGTTCTTTGAAATCGGTATTGTCCGAAAAAGTGTGTAAGTTTTTGTGTGATATACACTTTTACAGACAGCTATAAAACAAAAAATCGCTGGATGATCCATGACGGATTGTCCAGCGATTTTCGTTGTATTGAGGGCTAGTTGTTCTAGAGGTTCTAGTTCTTCTAGTTAGGCTTGTTCGGGGCTTTCCACCACTTCGCCCTTGAGGGTTGCACTCGAAGCAGCCAAGATGCGCACACGCACGGTCTGTCCGATGCGGTGGTTGGCGCGAGGGATGATGACCACCTTGTTTTGTTCGGTGCGACCGAAGAGTTCTTCGCGACTGCGCTTGCTCACTCCCTCGAGGAGAATGTCGGCTTCGCGTCCCACCCAAGCCTCGTTGGCTTTGAGCGAAAGCTCATTTTGAAGCTCAATCATCTCATTGAGACGGCGAATCTTGGTCTCTTCGGGGATGTCATCGTCGAGATTGCGGAAGGCATAAGTGCCTGGACGCTCAGAATATTTGAACATAAAGGAAGAGTCATAGCCCACTTCACGCATGAGCGAGAGGCTGAGTTGGTGGTCTTCCTCTGTTTCTCCACAATATCCGGCAAAGATGTCGGTGGAGATGGCACAGTCTTCAATGATCTCGTGGATGGCTTTCACACGATTTATGTACCACTCGCGGTTATATTTGCGATTCATCTTCTTCAAAATGACATCGCTACCACTTTGCACGGGAAGGTGGATGTGGCGACACACATTGGGTTCTTCGGCAATCACATGAAGTGTGGCATCGCTCATGTCTTTGGGGTGAGGCGTAGAGAAGCGGATGCGCATATCGGGCACCGCGCGCGCCACAGTGCGCAGGAGTTCGGGGAAAAATACGTAGTCCTTGTTGTAGTCCGCTTCAGCTTCCGTAGACTTTATGCCCTTGGTGGCAATGGCTTTGTCGCGCGTTTGTGCTTCAAATTCCTCCAGTTCGCTGTTGGGACGTTCGGTGTCGCCCGAAGCATCGCGTTTTGCTTTGTAGGAATTCACGTTTTGTCCGAGGAGTGTCACTTCTTTGAAACCACGTTTCTGCAAGTCCAAGCATTCGTTGATGATGCTTTGCACATTTCGGCTACGCTCGCGACCACGGGTGTAAGGCACGATGCAGAAGTGGCAGAAGTTGTTGCAACCACGGGTGATGCTCACAAAACCAGAAATCTTCGATCCGCAGAAGCGTTCGGGCATGATGTCGCCATAAGTCTCCGTGAGTGAGAGATCAATGTTGATGGCTTTTTGTCCCACCTCGGCTTGCGCGATGAGGTCGGGCAAAGAGAGATATGCATCGGGTCCTGCCACAATGTCGGCATGGTGCTTCTCGAGCAAATCGTCTTTCACACGCTCTGCCATGCAACCGAGAACTCCGAGGATGAGACGGCGTCCCTTCTTGCGCAGAGCGTGGAGAGCTTGCAAACGGTGGATAATCTTCTGCTCGGCATTGTCGCGCACTGAGCAGGTGTTGAGAAACACAGCGTCAGCTTGGTCGATGTCTTCGCAGGGTTCGTAGCCTGCCATGCGCATCACGCTAGCCACCACTTCAGAGTCAGCCACGTTCATCTGGCAGCCGTATGTTTCTATCAGGAGTTTCTTCATGAGTTATGTCTATGTTGGAGAGATTGTGTTCAAATAGGATGGAGAAAGATGTCCCACGAGGGGAAGATGTCGCTGTGCTTGGCGGCTGTTGTGGAGTGCTATCGAAGAGGATGGGCGCAAATCGCTTTTGTTGTTGAGCTTATTTCCCAGCTTTCGAGCATTGCTGCACGAGGGCTTCCACGGCAAGGCGGTAGCTATCGGCACCAAAACCTGCAATGACGCCTTGGCACACGGCACTGATGAGCGAAGTGTGGCGAAAAGCCTCGCGGGCATGCACATTGCTCAGGTGCACTTCCACCACAGGTAGCGGGGCTATGCTACTGATGGCATCGCGCAACGCCACAGAAGTGTGGGTGTAGGCACCAGCATTAAGCACCACACCTGCCACGTCACCCTCAATCGCTGCTTGTTGGAGGGCATCGATGAGGGCACCTTCGTGGTTCGATTGGAAAGCGGCAATCTCCACGCTTCCAGCAAACTGCTGTTGCAATCCACGGATGATGTCATCGAGCGTTTGCGCGCCATAGATGGTGGGTTCTCTGCGACCGAGAAAATTGAGGTTGGGTCCGTTGACTACAAGTATTTTCATACTACCATGCGTTTCTTCGCTCTCATCCCACGCACTTTTTGCCTAGCGTGTGCCGGCACAAAAGCGCACCACAACGGAGCGATGTGGAGAAATTGTCGTATATTTGTCTGCAAAATTACGAAATCGCAGGTGATTCTCAAAACGCGCGCGATAAAACTTTTGATAATCAGCTTTATGAACGACTCTTCGTCCGAACTTTCTAAACCTCAAGTTGCCGACACTTCGGCTTTGCTGGAGAAATATCGCCTCTTCTTGTTGCTCGAGCAAGGACTTTCGGAAAACACACGCATGGCTTATCAGCGCGATGTGGAGCGTTTCTTGGAATTTCTTGCAGAGGTGAACACACCTGTCCTTGAAGTGCGCTTGCCCCTCCTGCACGAATACACCCAACATCTCTTTGCCTTGGGTGTTGCTGCGCGTTCCATGGCGCGAATGCTCAGTGGCGTGCGCTCGTTTTATCGCTTTCTCCAACTTGATGGCCACTTGGCGCAAGATCCCACGGAGTTGTTGGAGAGTCCACGCATCCCTAAGCACTTGCCTGCTGTACTCTCGCTCGAAGAAGTGGAAGCCATCCTCGGGGCTATCGACCAATCGAAGCCCGAAGGACAGCGCGATCACGCACTTTTGGAACTGCTCTACAGTTGCGGACTCCGTGTGAGCGAGGTGTGCAATCTCAAACTCTCCGATCTCTTCCTCGACGAAGGCTTTATCCGTGTCACGGGCAAGGGCGACAAACAGCGTATTGTGCCCATTTCTCCGCGTGCCATCCACGAACTCCACAACTGGTTTGATGCGCGTGCCAACATTGCCGTCAAACCCGAGGACGAAGACTTTGTGTTTGTCTCTCCTAGCCGCGGACGTCACCTTTCGCGCATCACGGTGTTTCACAACATCAAGCAATATGTCCAAGCGGCTAACATTGACAAAGTGGTTTCGCCCCACACCTTCCGCCACACCTTTGCCACGCACCTCCTAGAGGGTGGGGCTTCTCTGCGTGCCATCCAAGTGATGTTGGGACACGAAAACATCGGCACTACCGAGATTTACACGCACCTCGATAGTCGCTTCCTCCGCCAACAAGTGTTGGAGCACTTTCCGAGAAATCGGAAAACGACAGAGACGGACTAATTCGCGTGGAATGTCCTCATTAAAGCCTATAAAATCATTAGAGCGACCACAAACAATAAACGACAACGAGATGCTGCACAGGGCAACACCTCGTTGTTGTTTGTTTTTAGGGGGAATATCGAAGCGCAGGACTCTTTTGTTTCCTTCTTTGAGCTTTCTACCCAAACCAGAGCATGACGATGATTTGGGCAATGATGACGCGCAGGAACATCGCCAACGGATAGACAGCAGCGTAAGCCAAAGAGGCTTGGTCGCCTTCCACAGTGTCGTTCACATAGCCTAGGGCGATGGGATTTGCCATAGCTCCGCAAAGCATACCCGCAGTGGTGGCAAACGATTTGCGACGATACACCACCGCTATCACGGCTACAATCGCCATGGGGAGGGCAGTGAGCAGGGCAGCAAATCCAATCCATTTGAGAGCGGCAGGCTGCATGACGGTGGCTAAGAAGTCACCTCCTGCGTCGAGACCCAGACAAGCCAGATACATCGATAGTCCGAGCGAACGGAGCATCAAGTTGGCAGACTGCGTGGTATATGCCACCATGTGGAGACGCGGTCCGTAAGCTCCGATGATGATGCCCATGATGATGGGACCACCCGCAAGACCGAGGCTGATGGGATAGCTCAGTCCGAAGTGAATGGGCACACTGCCGAGGAGAAGTCCTAGCACAATGCCAAGGAAGATGGTCACCATGTTAGGTTCTTCGAGCGATTTCACCTCGTTGCCCAAGAGTGCCACCACCTTTTCGATACCCTCTTCGTTGCCCACCACTGTGACGCGGTCGCCCATGCGGAGCATAAGGTCGGGAGTGGCGAGAAGTTTGAGGTCGGTGCGTTTCACACGGCTCACGGTAACGCCATAGAGGAGACGGAGGTTGAGATCGCGCAAGCGTTTGCCGTTGATGTTGGGTCGAGTGATAAGCACGTGTCGCGAGATGAGATGCGCATCAATCGCGTTCCAGTCGATGTTGTCTTTGTTCCAGTCCTGTTCTTCGTGTTCGCCAAAGAGTGTGGTGAGCACGTTCACTTGCGATTTGAGGGTGATGATGAGGAGTCTGTCGCCCTCTTGCAGCACAGTCGAAGCATTGGGGAGAATCACTTTGCCATCTCGCCAGATGCGCGACACCACAAACTTAGCGTGTCCCGAATGGTTCACCACTTGGTGGATGTCTTGTCCGAAGAGAGCTGGATTTTTCACGCAATAGGCAGTGATGTACGCTTCTTCGTCGTTGCCTTGGTCTTCTCCGTGGTCGTGGCGCTGGAGCCATCCTCGCATGATCACCAAGACAATGATGACACCCACCATGCCGATGGGGTAGGTGACGGCACAACTCAAAGCAGCCACTGCCGAGGGTTGTCCCAACTGTTTGAGTGTTTGCTGGGCAGCACCGAGGGCAGGAGTGTTGGTGGTGGCTCCACAAAGCACTCCCATGAGATCGGCAAAGGGCAGCCATCCCGTCATAGCAATGACCACTGCCATGATAGTGCCGATGATGACGACTGCCAAGGAGAGGATGTTGAGCCACGTGCCTCCGTGTTTGAAGGTAGTGACGAATCCCGGTCCTACTTGTAGACCGAGGGTGTAGACAAACAAGATGAGTCCAAAGCTTTCGGCATACGACATCATCTGCGGGTCGAGCTTTAAGCCAAGAGCTCCTGCCAAGATGCCGGCAAAGAAGACGAAGGTGATGCCAAAACTAATGCCTCGAAATCGAAATTTAGCCATTGACAATCCAAGCGCACATACCGCCGAAAGGATGATGACCGCTTGAATGGCAGAGGGTTCAGTGAGAAGTTTAACGATCCACATAAACAAATCGATGCACCTGCCCAATGTGGTGGGTGCAATAATTGAAAATAGAGGGGCTAATGAATAAAATGCTTCGTAGACATTCACTTCCGATGGAATGGACACCTACTATGGAGTTTGGGCAAAGTTAGGGAGAAAAACGAAAGGAACGAAAGAAAAGACAGACTTTTTTTGCAAATAAGCAAGACATAGAGTAGAGCCGATGTGACATTTCGCCATAGAATCCTCATTTCTGAGGAAAAAGACTAGACATTTATGAAAAAAGTGGCGAAACACTTGGTCATTTGTCAAAAAGAATGAGTAATTTTGTCCGACAAACATTAGCATTATCATACCATGGTCATGGAGTCATGGTGTGACGATTTATATTCAATTCATCCTTTCATGAAAAAAGCAGATCTTCTAGACCGCAAAATTCTTAAAGTAATCTCTGTCGACGCTCGACGTAGCTTCAAAGAAATTGCTGCACAATGTGGTGTTTCACGAGCTGCCATCCACCAACGCGTGGTGCGTATGGTGCAACGTGGCATCATCGTGGGTAGCGGATATCAAGTAAATCCCAAATTCTTGGGTTTTGGCACTTGCACCTACATCGGCATCAAGCTCGAACGTGGCTCCCTCTACAAGACCGCTGTGGCGAAGCTCAACGAAATTCCAGAAATCGTGGAGTGTCATTTCACCACTGGTCCTTACACCATGTTGGCAAAACTCTATTCTCGTGACAATGAGCACCTCCGCGACTTGCTCAACAACAAGATTCAAGAGATTCCTGGGGTCACTTCTACCGAAACTATGATCTCTTTGGAACAAAGCATTCAACGCACCATCCCCATCAGCACGGAGCGCGAATATGAAGAGCCTGAAAAGGAAATCTATCCTCCCGTAGCTGACTTCGTGGATGAGGTAGACGACTAAGGGTCGCGCCTTTCGATTCACCACATAGGTGAGATTGGGGCTATGACATAACCTTCATCACTTGCCCTCTTTGGGTAGGGTGGCTCTCTTCGTTTGCCTCCCGACACCCCAAAAGAAGCATGATTTATCACTATGAACAAAGGACGTAGCGCGGCATCACGCTGCGTCCTCTTTGCTTATAACCAGAGTGGATTATCTCATTTGTAATCCTTCTGAAACATCATTACACAGTATTCTATACTAAACACTCAATTTTCTCATGGACGCTATTTCTATTTTGGGCATCGACATCTACTGGCAAGGCGTTGTGCTTGGCCTTTGCACCTTCCTCATCATCGGCATCTTCCATCCTCTTGTCGTCAAGGCTGAATATTATTTCGGCACGCGTTCGTGGTGGGTGTTCCTCATCTTTGGCATCATCTGCGGTGTTGCTCCCTTCTTCATCAGCAGTTTGTTTTGGGGTGCGCTTTCTGCCATCGTTGGTTTTTCTAGTCTTTGGTCGATTGGCGAAATCTTCGATCAGCGCAAGCGCGTCATCAAGGGATGGTTTCCCATGAATCCCAAGCGCAAACACGAATACCCCGAAGACAGCATCCCTTACGGTGGTAAACTATAATATATTTTGGACGTTAGAGGCTAGAACCACTAGAAGCCCTCAGAAGAACCGAGCCCCGCTTGTCGGGGCGAGCGAAAAAGGGTCTATGACCCTCTAACGTCTAATATCTAACGTCTAACGTCTAATATCTAACGTCTACG